>Ga0307978_1000997_pt1 | contig 22135 bp, 18 predicted proteins | sample OrgLakmetage1056_FD_203151 | JGI IMG/M metagenome (GOLD analysis project Ga0307978, IMG submission 203151) | Saline water microbial communities from Organic Lake, Antarctica - #1056 | ecosystem: Environmental > Aquatic > Non-marine Saline and Alkaline > Saline | place: Antarctica: Organic Lake...
GACTTGACGCCCATGGATCAGATTCCAGCGCCAGAAATTGACCTCAGCGATCTCGATAGCCTGGAGGAGACTCTGGATATGATTCGCGAGGCCGGTCTGATATAGTCCAAGACTATGCGCAAGCCTCCGAAGGTCATAGTAGTCATCGGCGTTAGCGCCACCCTGTTGGCGGTGCTTCCGATTGCCTACTTGGGACTTCGTCTCTTCGAAGGCTTCGACAGGGCGCTAGCTGAATTGCTTCGATTTAGAACCCTAGAGTTACTTGGTAACACTGGGTTACTGGTTCTGGCAGTTTCGGCTAGCGCTCTTTTAGTCGGGTTTTCCCAAGCTTGGTTAACAACGCGGTCTACCGTGAAATTTGCATCATCTTTCGCAGTATTGGCCGCTCTGCCGCTTGCGATTCCCTCCTACGTAATGGCCCTTGGATATATTTCATTGTTTCCTACCTTCTCGGGGTTCTTTGCGTCTTGGCTGGTGCTTACGTTGGCCACCAGCCCCTACGTTTTCTTAGGGGTGACGGCGGCGCTGGTGAGGGTCGACACGGCAACCGAAGAGGTCGCTAGAACCTTGGGCTTTGGCAGGTTTCAAGTGCTGAGAAGAATTACTTGGCCGCAGGTGAGACCTGCGGCAACCGCTTCGGTGTTGCTGGTTGCGCTCTATGTCCTGAGTGAATTTGGGGCGATTGCACTGCTGCGCTATGACACATTTACCAGGGCCATCTATAACGCCTATCGGGGTTCTTTCGATAGAACCTCGGCTGCCGCTCTTGCACTCGTTTTGCTGCTGATCACACTTTTGGTTATCTGGTTTGAAAGACGCTATCGCGGCATCTATCTGGCAAACACCAAGGCTCTTGGCAAAAGAGTTCGGGTGGATTTGGGCTCTTGGTCTTGGGCCGCAACGGCCGGACTGACGTTGGTTGCAGTTTTCAGTGTCGGCATTCCAATGTTTAGTCTTTTGGTTTGGAGTGTTCAAGGAAGCGCGAATCTGGACATGCCAATGCTGCTCGATGCACTGTGGGGCTCGGTTCGGTTAGCTGGTTTAGCCGGGGTAATCATCGGCGTATTCGCCACCGCAATTGCACTATGGGCCGTTAGGTATCGAACTAGGCTAGGCGCTTGGGTCGAAACAGCAAGTTGGGCAACCCATGCGATTCCGGCCGTTGTAGTGGGCTTGGCGCTGGTGTTTTTTGGCGCGAACGTCACACCGTGGATTTACCAAACAACCTGGATGCTGATGATTGCCTATCTCATCTTGTTTTTACCGAATGCTCTGGCTGCAATCAGCACTCCAATTGCGCAAGTATCCAAAGATCTAGAGGATGTTTCGCAGTCACTTGGGGTTCCAGCGAACCGCACCTTATTCAAGGTGGTATTGCCAATTGCGTTTCCAGGGATCATCGCAGGGGTTGCCTTGGTTGCATTGACAGTGCTGAAGGAATTACCCGCAACCTTGTTGTTGCGACCAACTGAGACCAACACCCTGGCAACCAGGCTTTGGGGTGCAACCGAAGACTTGGCTTACTCTCAAGCGGCACCCTATGCGCTGCTGCTGGTTATCATTGCTGGGTTACCTGCCTTGGCGTTAAATGCTCAGGCCAGGAAGGCACTATCGGAGGTTCGAGGCTAATGGCGACGCTGAACCTCCGTGGCTTGCAGAAGGTTTTTGATGATTTTGCGGTGCTTGATGGCGTCAACTTAGACGTGAAAGACCAAGAGCTGGTTGCGGTTCTGGGAGCCTCAGGTTCCGGAAAGTCCACCCTGTTGCGTCTTATTGCAGGCTTTGAAAGGCCAACGGCTGGAACAATCGAGTTGGCGGGCACCGAGATCTCCAGTGCTACCAAGGCGCTGGTTCCGGAGAAAAGAAACATTGGAATTGTCCCGCAAGATACCGCTTTGTTCCCGCACCTAAGTGTCAGTCAAAATATCGGTTTTGGTTTATCGGGATGGTCCTCAAAAGACAAAGTAGCTCGAGTAACCGAGCTGCTCGAAATTGTTGAGCTCACAGACTTTGCAGACAACAGACCAGAAAAGCTATCCGGGGGTCAAGCCCAACGAGTCGCACTCGCACGCGCACTGGCACCGAGACCGGCACTTGTTTTGATGGATGAACCCTTTAGTGCCCTGGATGCCGAGCTAAGAACCAGACTTCGTTTGGACGTGAAGGCCATCTTGAAAACAGAGGGGGCAACTGCGATTTTGGTTACCCACGACCAAGAAGAGGCATTGTCATTGGCCGATCGAGTTGCCGTGCTGAGAAATGGCAAGATTATTCAGGTTGGCTCCCCGACAGAGATTTATAACTCACCTGTGGACATCGGCATTGCCACCTTCCTTGGTGACTCGGTGCTAATTGACGGTGAAGTGAAAAATGGGAAAATCATCACAGCGCTTGGGTCCTTGAGCCCACTGAATAAAGTCACCGACGGCCAGGTCGGTCGCGTGGCAATCAGGGGAGAAAACTTTTATCTGTTGCCAAACCTAAAGGGTGAGGGCGAAGTTGTCGGGCAAATTTTCTTTGGCCATGATGCCGTTGTTGAGGTTGTCACAAAGGGCATCAAAATCAGAGCGAGATCTAACGGTCCTTTTGCTCCAGAGGTTGGAATGAAGGTTTCGGTTTGGGTTCGTGGCTCCGTGAATTTTTACCCTGGATAAACTCAAAAGTTTTTCAGAAGTTTCAACAAACTCACAGCTGTCGGTAACCTTCTGCCATTAGGCTCGGGAATGTTGTCGAGGCAGCTTCTTTTGCTGTTTTTAATAGGAGCTGTGGAACTTGAACTGGTTTGATGCGCAAGAGATAATCACTGCGTTCGGCGACTGGGCGGCCGTTGCTGTTGCCTTTGTAATTTTCATTGAAACTGCCTTCATTTTCACATCGATTTTACCCGGTGATACGTTGCTGTTTTTGACCGGTTTGACGCTTGCAAACTCGGAATCTTGGCTGCCGGATTGGGCAGGTTTCTTGCTTATCTGGATCATGGCTTTTTCCGGAACCCAGGTTGGCTACTGGATTGGCGCAAAAATCGGCCCCCCTTTGATTGCTAAAGAGCGCAAGTTCATTCTGAATAAATCAACAATCGCTAGAACCCATGAGTTTTTCGAAAACTATGGAGCCAGAGCAGTAGTGTTGGCAAGGTTTGTGCCGATCCTGAGGGCTTTGATTCCGATGCTTGCTGGTATTTCCAATATGGATTACCGAAGATTCACCAAGCTAAATCTGGTTGGCGCAACTGCCTGGGTCGCGGTGTTCATGGTTCCGGGCTATTTGCTGGGTGGCATCGAAGCGGTCAAAGAAAACCTAGAGATGACGGTGTTGTTTATTGTCATTGGCACCGCGATGCTCTTGCCACTGGAAATTCTTCGAGACCGAGCAATAAAAAGATATAAAGCCAGAAAGAAGCAGTTAGGTAAATAGCAGCCCTGCCATCGACTGGTTTTCGTTCAGAACTTCTAAGCTTGGTCGAATGCACGCACTTAAGTTTTCCTCTCTCATGCTCATTGGCCTGTTGGCGCTAACGGGATGCTCGGGAACCGTCGAACCAACTTCTACGGCAACCCCGGCCTCTCCGCAGGCGACAAGTGAGCCAGAGCCAGAGCCGATTTACCAAACAGCCCCGCTAACCGGAGTCGAGTATCTAGAGGGCGAAAACCTTTATCTTGATTTGCCAGCGGTTTCGGCGAAGATCGACAACACCTATGCCGGCAGACCACAGCTTGCGCTAAATGATGCGGACATTGTTTACGTGACACGGGTTGAAGTTGGACTAACCAGACTCTTGCCGGTCTGGCATTCGAGTGTGCCAGAAGCAATTGGACCGGTTCGGTCGGTTCGCCCGGTTGATGCTGCAATAGTTGACCCGTTCCACGGAGTCTTCGTTTACTCCGGCGGCCAGGCACCTTTCAAGTCGACAGCCGTGAACACTGGCCTTGTCAACAGCGACGAAGACACCGAAATGAACAACGAAACTTACTACCGAGAGACCACGAGAAAAGCACCTTGGAATCTCTACTTCAGTGCTCAAAAGCTCCAGGAACTTTACGCGGACGAGCAGCCAGTTCCTCAAGCAGGATTTGAATTTGACCCAATCCCATCGGCGGTTTCTCAAGGCGTTGTTGCAAATGGCCTGAGCGTTAAGTACCCGAAAATGACATCAGTTTGGGATCTTGGAACAGCACCATTCGACTGGGCAGAGCCGCTTCAGATAGCTTGGCTTCGATCCCAGGACGGAACCCCACACACTCAATTCGGAGGGGACCAGCTGGCGGCAAAGAACGTGGTTGTCATGGAGGTTGTCCACGACCTAAGTTTCGTGGATCCAACATACGGAGCTATCCCCGAGGCCAGGCTTGAAAATAACGAGGGCATAGCTCACGTGTTCTCAGATGGTTACTACCTAAAGGGTGCTTGGTCCAAGGGTGGCATTGAAGACCCAGTTATTCTCACCACTGATGCGGGGGAATTTCTAAAGCTGGCAGTCGGCAACACCTGGGTCGAGATGATGGATATTCCAAAGTCGGTTCTTGATATTTCACTAACTGCGCCTGCAACCGAGTAGTCGTTTGCGTGGGGTAAAAAAGAAGGATCTACCCGAAAAGGCCTGCATGCGCTGCGGCAGGACGATGGTTTGGCGCAAATCCTGGGGAAAAAATTGGGACGAAGTTCGCTACTGCTCGGAAAAGTGCAAGCGGACTAAATAGTCGACTAAATAGTCTCTGTGTATTGCTTCAACCAGGTCTTTAGTTCAGGCCCGATATCATCCCTGTCACTTGCGATTTTGATGGTCGCTTTTATGAAATCCAACTTGTCGCCGGTGTCATAGCGGCGGCCGGTGAAAATCACACCTCTAACAGCACCGGCAATTTCCGGATTCTTGGCAGCATGTTGCAACGCATCCGTTAGTTGAATCTCGCCACCTCGGCCAGGGGCCGTCTGCTCCAGGATTTCAAACATCTTTTGCCTAAGCACATACCTACCGATAACCGCATAGTTAGAAGGCGCTGTTCCTGGAGTTGGTTTTTCAACCAGATCGGTCACGGTCACACTGTCGGAATCGGTTGCTATCACCGAAGCGCAACCGTAGAGCGATATCTGGTCTGCTGGAACCTCCATCAAGGCAATGACGTTATCTCCGGTTTGCTGGTGAATTTCCAGCATGCGAGCCAGTAGCGGGTCTCTGGCATCGATGATGTCATCGCCAAGCAGCACAGCGAAGCTGTGCTCGCCAACGTGGCTCTTTGCCCTGAGAATTGCGTGACCAAGACCAAGCGGGTCACCCTGTCTGGTGTAGTGAATGTCTGCGAGCTGAGAAGACTGCTGAACCTTGAACAGCTGCTGTTCATCGCCTTTGTTGGCAAGGACCTGCTCTAGTTCGGCGACTCGATCAAAGTGGTTTTCTAAAGCGTTCTTGTTTCTGCCTGTAATCATTAGTAAATCGCTTAGATCAGCGGCAACTGCTTCTTCGACAACGTATTGAATAACCGGCTTATCGACTATCGGAAGCATCTCTTTAGGCATGGCTTTGGTGGCTGGCAGGAATCTAGTTCCTAGACCGGCTACTGGGATAACTGCCTTGGTAACTTGGTAGGCGGTGTTTTCCGCAGGTATTTTCATGGCTAAAGCCTAGACTTTGTTGAGTGCTCTTTACGCATTCGCGCTTAGTATCTTTTTGACCATCACCTTGAAGGAGACCGTTTTGAAATCAAAACCGCTGGCTCTTATTGCCGCGATGGCGGTACTGCTTTCTGTCGGCCTTCCGGCAAACGCTGCACCGAGTGAGCCTGCCTATCAGGCGATCAACGCCCAGAGCGTTTGGGACCAAGGTTTCAGGGGTGAGGGAACCACGATTGCAATCATTGATCAGGGTGTGAATCTAACCCACCCCTATTTTCAAGGTCAGATTGTTGATGGCTTTTGCTTTGTCGACACCTCCAGCTACCTATGCCCAAATGGCACCCGGGAGCAATCGGGTGTTGAAGCCGCTTCGCAGCGAAAGCTTGGAAACCTATATGTTGCATCCGAGGATCACGGCAACATGGTGGCCGGCATTGTGGCTGGAAACCCAACCAGCCAGGCTCCTGGAGGCATTGCGCCGCAGTCCGACCTCTTGATGGCAAATGTTGATTTGACTCTAAGTGGCATTTTGGCGGCACTGAAATATGTCGACCAGCGCAAAGAAGAGTTGAACATAGTTGCGTTATCCATGAGCTGGGGTGGGTACTTCACCGAAATTCCTCGCGAGTGGTTGCGATGTGACACAAACCCTGAGCTCCAACAGATGGCGGCAGTTCTCGGCTCACTTCGCGCCGGCGGGGTCATTCCGTTTGCCTCAGCCGGAAATACCCCGACTCTTGACATCGCTACCTCGCTATTTCCAAGCTGCCTCCAGGATGCAGTGGCGGTTGGGTCAGTGAATCAAACTAACCAGGTCTCCTGGTATGTGACTATGTCCGACAAGGTAGAGATCTTGGCACCTGACTACGCAGTAAGTGCCAACACCTTCAGCTACATAAACTCGTCGGGAACTTCCGCGGCAGCACCGTTGGTTGCTGGAAGCTACGCACTTTTGCGTCAAGCATTCCCCGACCACAGTGCCGAGCAGGTGCTCTCTGCCATGAAGGTATCGGGAAAAAAGATCGACGATGTGATTCGCAAAGACATCCCAATGGTGGATCTGAGTGCCGCATATTTATTGCTTTCCAATACTGACACTGGAGCAGCTTTTGTTCCTGCGCCTACGCCGGGACAAGTTTTGAATGTTGGAACCTTCAACGGCAAAATTGTGGTCTATGCCAAGGGCTATAAGGGATCAACCCTGTCCTGGAGAATCGCCGGCAAGTGGCAGAAAGTGACAGTCACCAGGGACTTCCAGGCTTTTGACCGCCTAACTTCGGCAATTGACCTAACGGTGACGATAGACCTCTACCTAAATGGGGTAACCCCAGCGGCCTTTTCCAAGACCGTGGTAACCAAGTAGCTGGCTACTAACTAGCGAGAGATCACAAACTTGACCGCATTCCAGATGCCGCCCAGTTCGGTTATCCTGCGAAGCGCAAAGGCTAGTCTCACTGGCATCGCCAGTGGCCCAAAAACTCTTGTGAAAACCCTCGCCCGAGCGATTCGGTCTTGTTGCTCACCCCACCTAGCGCCTGAACTATTGGCAGGGTGCATTGCAATCGGAATTGGCATGAATACGCACCGTGCGCCCTTTGAAATCAGGTCGGTAATAAAAATGTATTCATCGCCCAGGTAGTTCTTGGCGCCTGCGCCAAAGTTTTCGTCAAACACAACCGAGTGGTTTTTGACATCCTCCACCCGCACAATCATTTCGTAGGTGGCAGCCCTTGCGCAGTTGAATTTAGTTAGCTGAGTTTGTTTCTCGGGATAGTTTTTACGCAAGTGCCCGGTTTCATCAACTGCGCTCGCAAGCAGCAGGGAAACCTCGGGGTTTTGATCTAGATAACGAAGCGCCGTTGCAAGCGCTTCTTCATTGAAGACCACGTCATCGTCGCCGAACAACAGGTAGGTGCCGGCGGCATTTCGAATTGCCGAGTTTCTGCTTTTGGCAACACCAATTGAATTCAGATAAAAAAAGCCGGGCTTGGTTGTTTTTTTGACTGCCTGCTGAATGTGGAGTTGATATTCCCAGTCACTATTTTTGGGAAAAACTATGTTCTTAGCTCTGTCGGCAAGGGTCGAGTAGCCAATGGTCAGATGTGGCATTAGAAGCTGTTGGCCTTCGCCCTGGCAAACCGCATAAGGCTGGCAGAAACAGAAGAAAAAGTGGTGTTTAGCAGTCTTAGTCCAAGGAAGAACACGATTGTGTTGGAAAGCGAAACTACGCCGGAGATACTGAGCCAAATCAACACTCCCATGAGTGCCACCACTAGGAAGCTTGCCAACAAGGTTCCGAATTCTGCCATTTGAATTCTGGAGCCAAGGCGCTCGGCAGGAGCGACGGCTTCCTTGTTGCGCTTAGCCTCAACGAAGCCGCGTTGAATGATCTGCTGCTTTCTAAACAGCCTTCCAAATACCTCCAGAATTATGATCACCATTAGTAGGTTTAGGCCCGCAAAGCTCGGGGATAACGCGAAGAAGAAGACCGAAATCACCAGTAGCTGAGTGATGAAACTAAATACGTTCACCAGCTCCAGGGCCATTGCCCATTCCCAGCTTTCTTTTTGGCTGGAGCGCTCCCTGGTGTCGGCTCCGAAGGCCCTGTCAAAAAACTTCACACGGTAGGTTTTCTGAATGTAGTTAGCGATTCGGGTTGTGATAAAAAGTGCTGCGAAAACTGAAACCGACAGCCCGAGTTCGAAGAGGGAGCGGTTGGCTCCATCAATCACCAGGTCGGTAAACAGCTTTGCTACCAAAAGCTCAGTCACGGGTATGGCTGCGGCAATGATGACGAGCATTAGCAATTGCCACCGGAATTTTTTGGTCGGCAATAAAAGCTTTGCCGAAGAGAACAGCTCGATTGACATGCGCTTCATTAGCTATCAAACCTAGCAATCGCAGCCTTTATTGCCTGTAACACCTCGAGTTTTTTCTGGTTCGAGACACTGATGTCTCGAATCAGGTGATCTGAGTCAAGTTTGTTTAGATCAAGAGCGATGACCTCGGGGTTCATAACTTCAACGCCGGCACCTAGGGCGTAGTCCCGGTATTTGATTCCGGTTCCGTGGACGTTTTCCTGGAAGCCTTCGAAGCTAACCAGGCCGCATGGGATACCATAGGACTGGCAGGCAATCATTACGTGCATCGCGGAGGTGATAACGCTGTCGTAGCCAATTAGATTTTGCAGGAAAGACTTGATCTCATCGGGGTGGGAAATCAGCACCGAAATTTCATCGTAGTTAGCCGGCAATCGAACCGGAATCGCTAGGTGTGAGAAGTGCCTAATAAATGCAATCTTCCCGTTAGTCTTGCCGCGTTTCAGCGCGATTACTTCGCTGATGGCAAGGCCCGGGTCGCCGAAGCTATCGACGCTCGGCCCGCCGGATCGAGTAAGCACTGCGGCGGTTAGTGGTCCGCGAACCGAGTGGTAGTCGGCTTTTTTGGAAAGCTCAATCTCTTCGCTGGAAATACCTGTGCCGACAACAACTGAGTTTGGTTTTATGAAGCGGCCGATTGAGCCAATAGCAACCAGGTGTTTTTTGGTGGTTGGCTTGGTCGGCGCCTGAAATATCAGTTTGCTATCGGTAAAGTCTGAGGTCATCAGCGGCGAGAGCCAGTCACCGAAGTTTCCTGGGAAAGGTTTTACCCACCAGGCCACCGGGATTATTTTGTCCGAGGGCTTGTCTGAGTAATGCAAGAACGAGCGTGCCACATCAATGGTTGCTTGGTCTTGGTTGCTGGCTAGGAACTTCTTTTCAAAATCCCATTTGGCGGCCTTGAGGTCTTCTTCCCGGCCGTTCATGCCTGCGTTCAGCATCTTGCCAAGAGCATTGCGTCGATCCGGATCGATGTGGGTTGGCCTTCCCTGCGTAAGAAGGCCAGTAATGCCAACGCCATCCACAATTCTGCGAAGCGGGTTCTTGATGCTGTCTGGCAGGATGCGTTCAATCCGCTTTACGCGGCGCAATACTTGCCTTCGTGCCCCGATGTTCTTCTTGGCACCGTGCTGAACAACTTTGTCCTTGAAATCGGCAACGTTACCGCTTGACCCAAAGGAGAAAAAGGCTGGGTGTTGACCGGGTTCAGTTATTGCTCGCTCACGCATGATTCCGGTGGTTGGAATCATCTGGAAGCTAATTAGCCTTGAGTTTGCTCGCCAAGCTTCTTCTAAGAAGTAGTCATCGGTGGCTTTTACATCCGCCCGCTGCTCTAGGGCATAGGCGTCATCGATTAGCTTGCGACCCTGCTTGGTGGCATTCACACCCCAGAAGCTCGGTTCCCAGAACCTAGTGCGGTTGTGGTAACCAATCTGCATCGGTGCGCCAAAGCTTCTCTGGAAGCCAATTAGGTCGGCACTGGAATTTCTGATGTAGTCTGGCAGGTGAGAAATTCGGCAATCAATATCGATCCAGAACACCATTTTGTCCGGATTCCGGTCACAAACTTTCTTTATGAAGCCAATCTTTTTTCTGGTGACATCTGCCCAGTCTTCGTCCTCGTTCTTTTGAACCTCTAGTAGCTCATGCTCGAGGCCCAGTTCATCGAGCTGCCCGCGCAATTGCCTAGCGTGGCTTCCGTAGTATTCGTCCGGGGTATAGAACGAGCAGATAACTGTTTGGGGTTTGGTCACGGGCAAAATCTATCACCGAGCCTTGTTTTGGTTGGCCAGCAACCCGACCCAAAACCCAACGCCCCAACAAAAGTGCATGGTTGGCAAAACTGCCAGCAGCCATAATTTCGGGCTCAGGGCGAGCTTGCTTTGGCCAAAGCTCACAATTGCGACTGCTATTAGGTAGATCCAAAACGGAACCTGCAACAAACTAGCAAGCACCAGTAGCGGGGGGATCCAGTAACGGAAGGAGGACTCCATTGGGTTCTCTTTGGTGAGAGCCCCGCGCCAGCGACCGGTGGAATAAAACTGTTTAGCAAGCGCCTTGATGCTTGCCCGCGGGTAGTAACCAACCTTAAGTACCGGATCAAACCAAACGGTGTAGCCGGCCTGACGAATTCTTAGGTTTAGCTCCCAGTCCTGACCGCGCACCCACTTTGCTTGGTAAAGCCCAAGTTCGGTAATGACTGATTTACGGAAGCAGCCCAAATACACAGTGTCCGCGGGTCCTGGATTTCCGCCGACATGAAATGACCCACCGCCAAGACCAAACCTTGAGTTATAACCAAAGGCAACCGCCTTTTGGAAGGTGGTACTGCCCTTGGCAATCATCATGCCGCCCACATTCGCAGCGCCGGTAGTGTTCAGTATTTTGACGGCGCTCGCGGCGTAGTTATCAGAAAGCTCTGAGTGGGCATCGACTCGGATTATGGTTTCGTAGCTTGAGTTGTTGATCGCGAGATTCAAGCCGGTTGCGGTTAGCCCAGTCGGATTCTCAATCAACTTCAGGGTCCGATACTTCTTGACAAGCGATTTGGCTATTTCGTTGGTCTGATCGGTGGATGGTCCAAGCGCCAACACCAGCTGTTTTTTGCCGGGTGTTTTTTGGTTGAGCACTGACTCAACGGCGATTGCCAAGTGGTCCTGTTCGTTCAGAACCGGCATCACGAAAGAGATGTCTTTTAGGTCAGTCATTTACTATGTTTCTGCCCGGCGCAATTACTCTCCAGCCGGCTTCTTGCCAGCTGGAGACATTTAGAACATTCCTGCCGTCGATGATTGTTTTGAACCTGGGCAGGCTGCTGACTGTCGCAGGATCCAGTTTTTTGTATTCGGCCCACTCAGTTCCAAGGATTACTAATTCAGCGTCTTTCATCGCCGCCTGCAAATCTGTTTCGGAAATCAGTCCTGAGGACTTTTGCTCGAGGGCACCAAGGGAGACTGGATCGTGGACCGTGACAATGCCGCCAAGGGCTTGCAGCCTGAGAGCAATTTCTAGAGCTGGCGAGTCTCTCAGGTCATCGCTGTCCGGTTTGAAGCTGATTCCGAGCAGGGTGATTTTTTTGTCTTTGACTTGCCCAAGTTCTTCGGTAGCCAACGAAACAATGCGCTGACGTCTTCGGAGGTTTATTTGATCAACTTCTTTTAGAAATTTAAGAGAGTCACCGACGCCAAGCTCATCTGCTCTCGCGATAAATCCACGAATGTCCTTTGGCAGACAACCACCCCCGAAGCCGATTCCGGCCCTAAGGAAACTTTTGCCAATTCGACTGTCCATCCCGATTGCCTCGGCAAGTTTCACGGCGTCGGCTCCTGAGGCTTCAGCAATTTCGGCCATTGCATTTATGAAGCTGATCTTGGTTGCAAGAAAAGCATTTGCAGAAACCTTCACTAGTTCTGCTGTTTCTAGATCGAGCTCTAAGACCGGAACGCCCTGGTCAAGAATGGGCTGGTAGCAGGCCTTGAGGACTTGGTTGTAATCGCTGCTATCGCTTCCAATAACTATGCGGTCCGGCAACATCGAGTCTGCAAGGGCGGTTCCTTCTCTTAGGAACTCCGGGTTCCAGCAAAGTTTTGGCACAAACCCGGCAACCTCTTGCATTCTTGCAATCAGTTCTCTGGCGGTGCCGACTGGGACCGTGGACTTTCCAACGACCAAGCTCGATGGGTTCATAGCCGCAGCTAACTCTTTGGCCGCGGTAAATACGTAAGAAGTGTCTGCTGACTGTTGGCCAGGTATTTGCGGGGTGCCAACGCAAATAAAGTGAACATCGCTTGCTGCGCTGAGTGCATCGTGTTGGGTTTGGAAACTAATGTTTCCAGCTGCAATTACCTCTGTGAGCGCTTCGCCCAAACCTGGTTCAAAAAAAGGCAGCTCCCCAGCTGTCAGGGCCTGGACCCTTGCTCGGTCGGGCTCTACGCCGATGACGTTGTGGCCAAGCTTTGCCATGGCAACCGCGTGGGTTGTTCCAAGATAGCCAAGCCCTATGACTGAAATCTTCATTGTGACAAGGAGTTTAGTGTTCGCAAGATGAAAAAAATACGTAACAACCCTTGACAGAGTGCGTATATTGAAACTGATGGCTAATTCCGAGGACTACCAAGAAGATCCACTCGAGCGACTGCTGGACAAGGAGTCGGACGAGGCGTTTGGTGCACCCGAATATAAGGAGCACCTGGCCGACTCATTGACCCCTGCGGTTTTGAAGGATTGGTCCGCCGCCGACTTCGCGAGTATCTATGTTCGGTTTCGCCCTCACCTTGAGCGTCACGCTCGTCGCTACCTAGTAAACCCATCGCAGGTTGAAGAGGTAGTTCAGGACGCATTTTTGTATTTGATGACAACGCTTCCTGAACTGGATTCTGAAGTTGGAGTCCTAAAGTTTTTGAAGTGGAAGACCAGGCTTTTGTGCCTTGATGTAATTCGCATTAACTCCCGCGTGAGCATTGCACCGCTTGATGACCAGCCAGAAATTGCCGCAAACACACCAGAGATGTCTTTGGAGATGGAGCGAGCAGACGACGCTGCCGTGGTTTCTATGGCGCTTGCAAAATTGCAGCCGCGTCACCGAGAAGTTTTGATTGCCTCGATATACGAAGAGAAGTCGACCGACGCAGTTGCCGGTCAGCTCGGTTTGAGCGAAAACGCGACCAGGCAGCTGTTGTTCCGAGCGCGATCGGCGTTCAAGAAGGCTCTTATCGGCGAGGTAGAGACCGCCGGCATGTCAGCCGGGCAGATTTTGTCTGTGGCTGCGAGAAAAGCCGCTTCCGAATCCGGTAAGTATGTTGCTGCTGCCGGAGCGTTCCTCTTGGTAATGGCAGTTTCACTTGGGGTGTTGCCAAACATCAACCAGACCACCACAAACGAGATTGCAAGTGCACCGACTCAGAGCTCTCAGTCAGTTGCGCCAGCGCCAACCGATGGGCCCAGCGCTACTGAGGCCCTTGAAGACCCAGAGGCGACCGCCGTTACGCCAGCTCAGGTTCCTGCTGACACCGAAGCAGCAATTGACATTGCTGCCACTGAGACGGTAAGCGAACCGGTAACCGAGAACGTTGCTGAGGCCCCAAGCCAGGCCCAGGCGACTACCGTTGCAGCAAGTGCACCGGAGCCAATTTTTGACGAGGCCTCGGTGGCAACCATCTTGGCAACCAATGTTGCTCAGGCTGGCTACTACACAAACTCTTACGCCTCTTCCGATTTCCTTTCGGCAGGCTTCCGCGGCAGCTCAGTTGAGATTTTCGGTGGTACCGGCATCTCGGCGTTTTTGGACATCGATTTTGCTAACCGAACTGTTTTTAATGCTGTGTATCAGATGTGGGTTGATGGCAAGCGTTATTACGCCGTTGCTGAAAACTCTTCGGTTGGAACTAACCCAGTCGCTGGCGGCTACGAAATTGTCTTGAAGGCAAGTGATTTCTGGGTAGTTGACGACCAGGGAAACGTGTTTGACAAGTCTCCGCTGGCAAATGCCATATCAACGGTGACGCTGAGCTTGGATTCCGATGGAAACCCGGTCACGGCATCGATGAAGGTTTCTCGCTAACCTACTGAGCTATTCCGTACAGCCGGTCTCCGGCATCCCCAAGGCCCGGCACGATGTAGCCACGCTCATCAAGTCTTTCATCTAGTGCCCCAAGCACTATCTCAACTTCACGCCCCGGCCATTTGGCCGTAAGGTGCTCACGAACATTTTCAACACCCTCGGGAGCCCCGAGCAGACAAACGCAGGTCGCTGAGACAGCTCCGCGTTCAAAGATGTAGTCGATCGAGTCATTCAATGTGCCACCGGTGGCAAGCATCGGATCGATGATGAAAACCTGACGGTTTTCCAGATCATCCGGAAGACGGTTGGCATATGTGTAGGGCTCAAGGGTTTCTTCGTTGCGCTTGATGCCAAGGAAGCCAACCTCCGCACTTGGCAGTAACTTAACCATTCCTTCGAGCATGCCAAGCCCTGCTCGCAGCACTGGCACGATCAATGGCTTGGGGTTAGATATCTTTATACCCGTGGTTTTTTGCACCGGGGTCTCAATCTCGACTTCTTGAACTCGTATCTCTCTGGTTGCCTCATAGGCAAGCAGGGTCACCAGTTCCTCAACCAGCTGGCGGAACTGGGGGCTCGGGGTGCGCTTGTCTCTTAGCACGGTGAGCTTGTGGGTAATCAAAGGGTGATTCGCTACATGAAGTCGCATAGGCTCAAGCCTATGGATTTTGAACCGCTGATGCACCTTGCACTTGAACAAGCCAAACTTTCTGGCGATGAAGTGCCGGTTGGTGCTGTGCTGGTGGATGGCGATCAAAACGTCATTGCGGCCGCTCACAATCTGAGGGAGCAGCTAAAGGACCCAACCTCTCACGCTGAAATTGAGGTGATTCGGGCTGCTGCCAAAAAACTGGATACTTGGCGGCTAGATGATTGCACACTCTTTGTCACGCTCGAGCCTTGTGTGATGTGTGCCGGGGCAATCGTTGCAGCCAGAATCCCGAGGGTTGTCTTTGGCGCTTGGGATGAGCGAGTTGGGGCAGCAGGCTCGATCTACGATGTTTTGAGAGACGGCAGGCTGGGGAATCCGGTTGAGGTTTTCCCAGAGGTGCTGGCAGATGAATGCGCTGAAGTCTTGAGGAAGTTTTTCGAAGCTAGGCGTTAGTTCAAAAAAACTTGTCATAGCTAAGCGTTATTTGCACACGCCGACCGAGGGGCCGATTGTTGCTAAGCTTTCTCGCGGTGACGTGTCCGAGCGGCCGAAGGTGCAACTCTCGAAAAGTTGTGTGGGTGAAAGTCCACCGTGGGTTCAAATCCCACCGTCACCGCCAGTTTCATTTCAAGAATAATTAGCGACAGCCCCAAGCGCCTGCGGCATTTGACACCAATGCCTATCTAGGCTCTTGTTGAAATGATAAGACTTGAGGAAATCACCAAGACCTACCGTGGTGCCGATGAACCGGCACTTATTGAGGTGTCGCTAGACATACAGCGCGGTGAGTTTGTGTTTTTGGTTGGAGCTTCTGGCTCCGGCAAGTCTTCGCTATTGCGCATGATGCTTCGTGAAGAGCTACCAGACAGCGGAAACGTTTTGGTTTTGGGGGAGAACTTATTTCGAATCCCGGCAAGAAGAGTGCCGCAATTCAGGCGCCAGCTCGGGGTTGTCTTTCAAGATTTTAGGTTGCTGACAAATAAAACCGTTTATCAAAATATCGCTTTCGCGCTTCAAGTAATCGGTAAGCCAAAGGCGTTTATCGAAACGGCAGTTCCGGATGTTTTGCGTCTAGTTGGCCTAGACCATAAATCGGATTCGCTGCCTTCGGCTTTATCCGGAGGTGAGCAGCAGCGAGCTGCCATTGCCAGGGCGGTTGTGAACCGCCCTGAGGTTTTGCTTGCTGATGAGCCAACTGGAAACTTGGACCCGACTTCTAGCACCGAGATTATGAATCTTCTCGAGCGCATTAATCTTTCCGGAACCACAATCGTGATGGCTACCCATGACCGGGACATCGTGGACCGGATGCAAAAACGTGTGGTGGAGATAAGTGCCGGAGAAATAATCCGGGATGCTCAAACCGCAAGCTACAAAGAGATTCCCTCGGAGCCAATGCCGGTTATCCCCGAACCCAAGGACTTCGAGGAAAAGCCATGAAGTTAGGTCTTATTCTTTCGGAAATGTGGGCGGGGATCCGCGGCAATTTCTCGATGATTATTTCAATCATCTTGGTCACTTTTGTTTCCTTGAGCTTTGTCTCGGTTGCGGCGCTGTTGCAGCTACAAGTGGGCAACATGAAAAACTATTGGTATGACAGGGCGCAAATTGCGGTCTACCTGTGCTCGGACTTTTCTCCCGAGGAGCAGTGCCCGGTCGGTGCTGCAACCGACGGGCAGGTCGCCGCGGTTGAGGCATCCCTTACCAGCCAAGCGCTTACGCCTCACATCGAAGCGTTTTACTTTGAATCCCAGCAGGATGCTTTTGACAGGTTTTTGGCAGAGTCAGAGGATTTGTCTGCGGCACAGTACCTTCTGCCCGAACAGCTGAACCAGGCTTTTTGGGTGAACCTTGTAAATCCGGACCAGACTGAGCTGATCGTTGAGGCCTTTAGAAATCAACCGGGTGTCGCGGAAGTCAGAGATCAGCGCGGCTATCTGGATCAAATTATCAATTTTCTAAACATATCTTCTTTGGCCGTTGGCGGGGTAGCGACAATCATGCTTTTCAGTGCCGCGCTGCTAACCACAACCACGATCAGGCTGAGTGCTTTTTCCAGAAGGCGAGAGATCGCAATTATGCGTTTGGTGGGAGCCTCTAGCTGGTCAATTCAGCTGCCGTTTATTCTCGAAGGGTTGCTGGCGGCTCTTGTCGGTGGCGGGCTAGCTGTTGCCACGGTGGCTTTCGGGACCCAGTACTTCGTAACCGATCTTCTTGCCAACCAGCTTGCGTTCACTAGCTTTGTTGGAATCGCTGATGTTTGGGCGGTTGCACCTTTTGTGTTGGGAGTTGGCGCACTTATTGCAACTTTGGCCGCTGCGGTGTCGACATTTAGGCACGTTCGGGTCTAAGTCGCCTTCTTACAGGCGGCCGACGCCGAATCCTAAAACAAGCCGGCTGAAAAACGAACTGCAGAGCCTATTAGGTAGATAGATAGATCGAGTGAGTGAGTGAGTGAGGAAGTGGTCTACGCTTAATAGTCTCAGGTCGAAGGCTCTCAGGGGAACAAAATGAAAAAAGCGCTAATCGTTGGCATCACAGGACAAGACGGTTCTTATCTGGCCGAACTCCTGCTGGAAAAGGGCTACGAAGTTCACGGACTAGTTAGAAGGTCTTCCAGCTTCAACACTGGTCGCATTAATCACCTCTATCAAGATCGCCATGATGACGACCCGAAATTGCTTTTGCACTTCGGTGACCTTGCAGATGGCTCGCGGTTGGTGAGCCTTATCTCCGAGCTCCAGCCAGATGAAATCTATAACCTCGGAGCACAGTCTCATGTGCGCGTGAGTTTTGATCAGCCGGAATACACGGGTGACATAACTGGCATCGGGACGACTCGAGTTCTCGAAGCTGTTCGAATGGTTTCTCCGCACAGCCGCTTCTATCAGGCGTCCTCGTCTGAAATGTTTGGGGCAACCCCTCCTCCACAAAATGAGGAAACCCCGTTTTACCCGCGCTCACCATACGGCGCAGCTAAGGTCTACAGCTACTGGATGACCAAAAATTATCGTGAGGCTTACGGCATCTTCGCCGTTAACGGCATTCTGTTTAACCACGAGTCACCTCGAAGAGGCGAAACATTTGTAACAAGAAAAATTTCTCGTGCTGTAGCTCGGATCAAAGCCGGACGGCAGGACAAGCTCTTTCTCGGAAACCTGGATTCAGTCCGGGACTGGGGATATACGCCTGACTACGTAGAGGGAATGTGGCGGATGCTTCAGCATGACAAGCCTCTTGACTATGTTCTTGCGACAGGGCATGCTGCGACGATTCGTGATTTTTTGACACACTCGTTCGAGCACCTAAATCTTAATTGGGAGGACTTCGTTGAGTTTGACCCTCGTTACCTGCGACCAACGGAGGTCGATGCTTTGATCGGGGATGCATCTTTGGTTGAACAAGAACTTGGCTGGAAGGCAAAGACACTAACTCCGGAGCTCGCCAAAATCATGGTGGATGCCGATGTGGCGGCTCTTGAACATGAGGGTAGTCAATGGATCGATAGGCCTAAATTCCTCTGATGAGTAAATTTCCTCTCGACAAGTCAGCAACGTTTTACGTTGCCGGACACCGAGGCATGGTTGGGTCCGCGATTGTTCGCCAGCTTCAAAAGCTTGGATTTAAGGACATAGTGGGCAAGACCTCGTCAGAGTTGGACCTGAAGGACAGAAGCGCCGTTTTCGACTTCTTTTCGGAAACTAACCCTCATAATGTTGTCCTGGCGGCCGCCAAGGTCGGTGGAATTCTTGCGAACGATACTTATCCTGCGGAATTTCTCAGCGAAAACCTTCAGATTCAAGTCAACGTTATGGACGCTGCCCGAGAGCATGGAGTTGAGCGACTTCTGTTTATGGGGTCAAGTTGCATTTACCCAAAGTTCGCACCCCAGCCCATCAAAGAAGAATCTCTACTAACGGGCCACCTTGAGGGCACAAACGATGCCTATGCGATTGCAAAAATCGCTGGTATTCAGCAGGTGCAGGCCGTGCGAAAGCAGTATGGGCGCCAGTGGATTTCTGCAATGCCAACAAACCTCTATGGTCCAGGCGATAACTACTCGGAGTTTGGGTCCCACGTGCTGCCTGCTTTGATTAGAAGATATGAGCAGGCCAAGAGTGATGGCACTGCTGAGGTTGTGAACTGGGGCAGTGGCTCTCCAATGAGGGAGTTTTTGTTCGTTGATGACCTGGCATCGGCCTGCATTTTCTTGATGGAGAACTACGACGGCAAATCACAAGTGAACCTTGGAACCGGCGAGGACTTGACTATCAAGGAGCTTGCCGAAATAGTGGCCGAGGAAATCGGATATCAGGGAAGAACAACTTGGGATGCCTCGAAGCCAGAAGGAACTCCTAGGAAGCTTTTAGATGTCTCATTAGTCAATTCTCTTGGCTGGAGGGCAGAAACTGACTTGAGAGATGGAATTCGCGTTGCGATTGCCGACTATCGCTCTCGAAATTCCTAAAACCTCCAACATCACGAACTTATAAAGATGCTGCGCAGATTTAAGTTGCGTGCCAGACTACGCACCCCTTAGACTTGGAGTTTGCTTCCCTAACCCATGCCTTGAAGATAAATAGCGGTTTTTTTGGCGTGACGCAAATTTTGGCGTCAGTGGTTTAAGAATGCAGATTTCCGCCTAAATTACGACAACCCTAGGGGTATTAACTTTGGCTGCTGCGAAAAACGCTAAAACCATCAAGTCCGCAAAAAACTCTCGCCAAGCAATTCGTCCAACATTTGCAAAGCACCCAGACCCAATTGAGATACCAGATCTACTCTCGCTTCAGACTGAGAGCTTTGACTGGTTGGTCGGTAACCCTGCATGGCGTGAGATTGCCGGCAAGGATGCCAGGACCGGTCTAGACGAGGTCTTTGAAGAAATCAGCCCAATCGAGGACAGCTCAAACTCTGCCCAAGATGCGAAAATGGGGCTTTCTTTTTCAGAGCCGATGCTGTTTGACCCCGCCTACACTCCTGATGAGTGCAAGGAAAAGAGCAAGAGCTACACCAAGCCGCTTTATATCAAGGCTGAGTTCACCAACTATCTGACCGGTGAAATCAAGAGCCAGACCGTGTTCATGGGTGACTTCCCAGTTATGACCGGCAAGGGCACATTCATTATTAACGGTACCGAGCGAGTTGTTGTTTCTCAGCTAGTTCGTTCCCCAGGTGTTTACTTCTCGGTGTCCACCAACACCACTGGAAACCTTGACGTTCGTAACAACAAGGCCCAGATAATTCCAAGCCGTGGTTCCTACCTAGAGTTTTTGACCGAGTGGGTCAAGGACGAGCGTAAGCCAGCGGCCAGGTTCAGTAAGCCAATCTTGCAGGTGCAGGTTGACCGCAAGACCAAAGTTTCAGCAACGATTTTCTTGAAAGCCCTGGGCTTTTCCAAGGAAGAGATCCGCGCTGAGTTCGCTGACGTCAAGGCCGCAGCTCTTGCTAGCCCACTGGGTATTAGCTACGACGATGACATCATCGAGCGCACGCTTGAGTATGACGAGTCAAAAGTTTTCCCAAACGGAATTATTACCAAGGAAGACGCACTTCGCGAGGTTTACCGCAAGGTTCGCGGCGAAGCAGCCGGTGCTGAAGTTGCCGAGGCTTGGTTGCGTTCGACTTACTTTGAGGGCAAGCGTTACAACTTGGCTCGCGTTGGTCGTCACAAGCTAAACCGCAAGCTCAACATCAACCAGGCTGCAGACACCACAACGTTGACCAACGAGGACATCGTTGCGACCTTGAAGTATCTGTTGCTGTTCGACCTAACCTTGGCTAACAACGTTTCTTCAAACACTCAGCGCGCTGAGTTTGGTGTGAAGATGGCCGGCAAGAAGGTCAACCTAGTTGTGAGCTCCGATGACATCGACGATTTCTCAAACCGACGTATTCGTTCGGTTGGCGAGTTGATTCAGAACCAGGTTCGAATCGGCCTAAGCCGTATGGAGCGTGTTGTTCGCGAGCGTATGTCCACACAGGACATTGAAGCGATCACCCCACAGACACTTATCAACCTGCGCCCAGTTGTCTCGGCAATCAAAGAGTTCTTTGGTGCCAGCCAGCTTTCCCAGTTCATGGACCAGAACAACCCATTGGCCGGCCTTGCTCACAAGCGTCGCTTGTCAGCACTTGGACCGGGAGGTATCGCTCGTGAGCGTGCCCAAATGGAGGTTCGTGACGTTCACCCTTCTCACTACGGACGCATGTGTCCAGTTGAGACCCCGGAAGGCCCGAACATTGGTCTTATCGGTTCACTAACTGCTTTCAGCAAGATCAACGCATTCGGATTCATCGAAACCCCTTACCGACTTGTGAAGGACAACAAAGTTGGCAAGAAGGTTGAGTACCTAGATGCTTCTGCTGAAGAAGGCAAGGTTATTGCCGGTGCTGACACTCCTTTGAAGGAAGACGGCACTCTAGTTGGGCCGCGTGCATTTGCTCGCTTCCGTGGCGACATGGTTGAGGTTGCAGCCGAGGATGTCGATTACATCGATGTTTCCCCTCGTCAGCTAGCCAGCGTTTCAACTTCGTTGATTCCATTCCTGGAGCACGACGACTCATCACGTGCGCTAATGGGTGCGAACATGCAGCGTCAGGCCGTTCCCCTTCTAGAGGCACAGAGTCCATTTGTTGGAACCGGCATGGAGCGCCTTGCAGCGATTGACTCCGGCGCGGTGCTAATAAATGAACTAGCCGGCGTAGTTGAAGAGATCGATGCCGACCTTATTGTCGTTATGAACGACGATGGTTCACGCTCGAACTACACCCTTCGCAAGTTTGACCGATCGAACCAGGGCACCGCCATTAACCACAAGGCGATTATTGAAATCGGCCAGCGGGTTGAAAAGGGCGATGTTTTGGCTGACGGTCCATCCACCGAAAATGGTGAGCTAGCGCTCGGTAAGAACCTACTTGTGGCCTTCATGCCCTGGGAGGGTTACAACTTCGAGGACGCGATCATCTTGAGCCAGGAGCTAGTCAAGAACGACACCCTGTCTTCAATCCACATCGAAGAGTACGAAGTTGATGCCAGAGACACCAAGCTTGGTGCCGAAGAAATTACTTCTGATCTTCCGAACATTTCAGTTGAAGCACTTGCTCAGCTTGATGAGAGTGGAATTATCCGCATCGGTGCTGAAGTTCGTCCAGGAGATATCTTGGTTGGAAAAGTCACGCCTAAGGGTGAGACTGAGCTTTCAGCCGAGGAGCGACTACTTCGTGCGATCTTCAACGAGAAATCTCGTGAAGTTCGAGACACCTCTTTGAAGGTGCCACACGGTGCGCAGGGAACCATCATTGGCCTCAAGGTATTTGACGCTGAAGAGGGCGACGAGCTCGGTGCCGGCGTGAACAAGCGTGTAGTTGTCTACATCGCCCAGAAGCGAAAGATCACTGAGGGTGACAAGCTTGCTGGCCGACACGGCAACA
>Ga0307978_1000999_pt1 | contig 22120 bp, 19 predicted proteins | sample OrgLakmetage1056_FD_203151 | JGI IMG/M metagenome (GOLD analysis project Ga0307978, IMG submission 203151) | Saline water microbial communities from Organic Lake, Antarctica - #1056 | ecosystem: Environmental > Aquatic > Non-marine Saline and Alkaline > Saline | place: Antarctica: Organic Lake...
AAACACGAATTGTTGCATCGCTTTGCGATGGACTTGTTAATAGATTTACATCAATACTTGTCATTCTGTTTTTCATATAAGCATATCTAAAGTAGTGTCCCTTTCCTAATTAGAGTTTTGTTGTCTCTAACATCATAGGTACTATGAACACCTCCGACTTCTCTTGCTACAGCTAGTAATTTCGTAATACTTATGTACTAGCCTTTATAGTTGCCACCATCTGTAACAAGAGACCTCCCACGTTTCGTAGTTTTCCATCTATAACCACGCCACCCCTATGACTCCGGTAGATTGTTACACTTCATACTACTGTTTATCCATGCAACATAACAGGGTTCGAGAACGTCGAAACTCTCCCCAATCTACAGATACACTTATCGAAGCTACTACGGGTTCACACTTGCGTATTACAGCTTGGTTATTTGAACATGCCCAGCTTCAGCGAAATCCTCACAAATTTAACTGTCGGCAGCTCTTCTAAATGAACAGCAAATTATTTAGGTAGGATTTACACCTACTGGAAAACCACAACTTCGTGGCGCACCAACATCCGTATAAACCCTTTTCAAATCTTCAGTATAGAGTATACATCTTTTATAGGTGCAGTTTTTTTCAACTAAATTAAGACTTTTACATAATTTATCCAAGGGGCTTTTAGTTAACCCCTTAAATCCCAAGTAAGAAATTAGGATAGCTAATTTCATTTTAGTTGTATTCAGAATGATGCAACTTTTCAATTTATTGCTATTTCAACGTTCATTTTTACTTATTTTATACTTTTATTTTCTATTGTAGGCCTAAATCATTGAAATTTCATTTTTGGGAAGAAATCAAAAAGAATAAAAAAGTTAACTATCTTATTTTAAACAAATTATATTTTTATAGTAGTCGTAATTATCCTAAATAATTTACTTTATCAAGAAATTTAGAGCCTAAATCAGCAGAGGATACTCTTTTTTAATATACAATTTTAGGATATTTTGTCTGGAATGGTATATCCATTTAAATGGAACAACTACAAATCTGAAAATGAACTTTTTTAGTCTGTATGTTGTTTTTACAAAAGATACTTTTTCTGAAAAAACAGTTAGTAAATGCAAGAAGAAATTTCTGCACATTGCCATAACCATCATAAAGAATGTATTTTGTTCCAAAAATGAAAAAGGTAATTTTTTCCAACCAAAATCATTATTCATTTCATCAAAAATCTTTTCAGCAGCACCTCTTTGATTGTAATATTCAATAACGTCTTGGTCTGAAGAGTCGGTATCATTGGTTAAAATGTCTCTATAAATGAAATTATCTTGATATTCAATATCAGTTTGTCCTGTTTTATTACGCTCACGACTTACCACATAACGGTAGGTTTTATAGCCTTTAAGGGCGTGTATTTTAAACTGCAAACTTCTACATCAAAAAGACCTATACGTACAGTTTTCCAGTTTTTTACTGCTCTAATTTGGGAAGAAAGTTCTGCACAACGTTACGCACTTATAAAGCAATTTACTGTTTTTTTCCACCACATCAATAATGTCTTTACTGAAAGAACCACAGTCCATTCGGCTTCTATTTATTTTTATATTCTTGCTTTCTAGTAATGAATACGAACTTTTTAAGGTGTCAGCTTGCTTATATTTTACGTTCGTATTTCCATTTCTATTTTCGATATGAACAATGTGTTTTCCAATAGTAGAAACGCCAGGGAAGTAGCCACGTTTCATTTTATAACATACCCTTAGTCTTATTTTTGAGTAAGGCTGTGATCAAATGAGAATAATGTAATTGGTGTACTTTAAATAAAAGTATAGGACTTATTGAACATAAAGAAAAATAATCCTTAATCTTTTGCATTACATTTTAAAGATTGTTTAGTTTTATAAAGTATCTCTTGGTTTATGAAAAACATCAATCTCCTTCTACCCTTTTTTTTCATTTTTTTTGGGATTCAAAGTTTATTTGCTCAGGAAAATTTTAAAAAGCAGGGAAGTGAATTCACCTATATTTTCAAAATTTCATCAGATCAGGCACTATCGCTTTATGAAAACAGTCCAACTCAACTAGATAAAGCTTTTTTTGAACAACTCATCGATTCTTTTCGTCGTTATGAAACCTATCAAAAGCAACTTCCAGTTGGGCATTATGTAAAAACCAATGCGCAAAAAAATGTTCAACGAACCTATTATCAATATGTAGCGGATTTTGAAACCTTTGTCTTTAACAATTCAAAAGACTTAATTATTCAGGTGTATGACAAAGATGGGGGAATTATTAAAAACGCTGAGATTTTAGTAGAAAATAAAGAAATTTTGTTTGATGAAAAGCAAAAAGCCTACTTCAAAAAAAATGCAAACAGCAAAGGTATGCTAACGGTAAAGCATGAAAATTTCACAGCGTATTATTATTTGGAAAGAACTAAAAACAGCTCCTTTTTAAGCAGAAGTTCTAAAAATTTGGCTTACAAATATCCCACAAAATATATTTGGCTACCCATGGAATATGTAGCCATGCTTCCCATAGATGCTGTAAAATCTATAAAATATTCTTACGCCACAGGTAAAATAAGGACATCTAAATTTTTATTAATCAAGTGGTTTGAGCAATTCACGTGTTGGTCTGGCATAGACGACTACCATTGCGAATCTGATAGTGACGATTATGAAGTCGCTTATTTTGTTTTCAATAAACCCAAATTTAAACCCAATGATACTTTAAAAGGAAAGGCTTTTATTTGGGATAGAAAGGGAAAAGCATTGGACGAGGTTTTGACCTTAAAATTATATAAAAATAACAGAAACGCTATTGAAGTCGGAAAAATTAAACCTTCTCCAAATGGGAGCTATTCTTATAAGTTACATTTACATGATTCATTAGAACTATCTTTAGATAAGTCATATTCCTTAAGATTAGAAGATAAGGATGGAAACAAAGTAGCTCGAAAACATTTTTCATTTGAAGATTATGAGTTAAAAGGAATTCGGTTGGACATGCAGGTCAGCGCAAATGAACAATTTAACGGCGAAGAACTAGAAGTGACACTCCATGCTAAAGACGAAAACGATTTGCGAATAGTAGATGGCAATATGGAAATTCTGCTACTTACTGAAAAATCAGATTTTCAAGCGGAAGATTATGTTTTTGTACCCGACACGCTTTGGACTCATCAACCTGATTTATCTTCTTCAAAACCCACTAAATTTACTATTCCGAGTACTATTTTCCCCAAAGCCAATGTGGAATATAGACTTTTGGCGAAATTAAGAACAAGCGACCAAGAATACATTCAAGCCTCAGAACAAATAAAGTATCAATTTGAATCTGAAAAATTTGAACACCACGTTTTAGGAGATAGTATTTTAGTTGAATTCCTTCAAAATGGAAAGAAGATAGCTTCAGATTTTAGTATTGAAGCCATTGACCACTTTGGCAATTCAACTGAAATATACAAGGAAACAACTCCCTTTCAATTTCAAATTAATGCTTTACAAAAAGCCTATCTATTCAAGACCAATGATGTTGAAAAAGAAATTGATTTAAATTCAATTTCAACAGGAATAAATGCTCGAATGCTTAGGGGAAAGGATAGTGTATTTATAAAAGTAAATAACCCTAATCGATTGGTATTTCACTACCACATTTTCAAAGAAAATAAGGAAATAAAGCGTGGTTTTGGAAGTGAATTAGATTTTTCAGCAGCAGAAAAACACGTTAAAGACTACTACTTAACACTCAATTATGTATGGTCGGGAAAAGTTTTGGAGCGAAATTTTGTGATGCCTATAAACGATAAAAATTTAAGTCTAAAAGTAAATCAACCTAAACTAATTTATCCGGGACAAGAAGTTGAGGTAGAGTTGGAAGTGCTAAACAACAAAAAACAACCTGTTGAAAATGCAGATGTCCTAGCCTATGGAATGACGAGTAAATTTGATTACACTCCCAACCGAATAAAAAACTATTCTACAAAACCAAAAAACAGAAAACTAAGGAATTACTTCAAAATAAACGAAATTCCTAACCAAGTCTTTGAAGAACATCTGAATATAGAAAGGTGGGATACTTTAGCCGATTTAAAAAAGCTGAATTATTACAAATTAGTTCATCCTGCTAAAGAAATTTTTAAACAAGAATACGAATTGGAAAATCAACCAACACAATTTGCCCCTTTTGTAGTAGATGAAGGCGATATTTTGCCGGTACATATTATTTACGTCAACAAAAAACCGATTTATTTTAGCGATATGACCAATGTGCAACCCTATTCATTTTCGGTAGACCATAGAAAGGTTCAGGTGCAACTACGGACCAAAAACCATCTCATTACCTTAGATTCTATAGCGTTTAAAGTTGCTCATAAAACTATTTTTAGTTTAGATGTAAACCATAACTACCCAGATGTAAGCATAGAAAAAAAGCTGAGTAAATTAGAAGAATATGAGCGCAATAGATTATCGACCTATGTTATGCCTTATAGAGTGATGACTAATGAGTTTGCCTATATACAAAACAAAGAGCGATTACATCTAATGCAGACTACTTCGGTTAGCTATTCAAGTCATTCCTATTTAGGGCCTATCCATAACCAAGAACTGAGGTTTGTTCAAAATAAACAATACGAGTTGAGCTTCAATTTAGAAAGCAATTATAGATATGAATTTGGACCCAAGCACTTAGTCCAAAGACCTTTTTCTAAAAGTAGTTATCCTACTTTTCTAAACCATCAAGCAATTCCTAGTTTTTATGATTTGGCACTAACCGAAAACAGAATTAAGGCCTTGGGAGAATTAAGTTTAGCAAAAACTAAACAAAATTTCAAGCTATTCGATTATCCTAATCGTACTAGCCGAGGAAACGGAACCTTACGTATTGAAAAAGACAAAACACCGTCCACTATTTTTTTGGTGAACTTAAAGGATAAAGAAGATTATCGCATTTACAAGGGCAGTCAAAGTAGGTTTGCAAACTTAAAACCAAGCACATATCGTTTAATTTTCATTTACGACAATGAAGATTACAATATAAAAGAGGGCATCGAAATAAAGCCAGACGGAACTACTTATCTGAAGATTAATAACCTTGATATACTTAAAAGAGATTCTTTTAGTGATGCTATTTCTGCAGCTATCAATGAAATTATTTTGGGCAAACAGATGTCTAAGCAAGGAGCAACAGAGCAGCAACGCGAACTTAAAGAGGTGTATGATAAGTATGAAACATTTTTTGGAGACCATTTCCTTTTTGAAGGAACAGTTATTGATTTTTCTGGATTACCACTTCCTAGTGTAAGCATTAGCGTAAGTGGAACTGATTATGGAACCACTTCAGATTTCGATGGAAATTTTCAACTTAGAGTACCTAAAGAATCTAATCAAGTAGAAATACAATACATAGGTTGTGAATCACAAAAAATAGCAATACATACAGATGTATATCAGCAAATTATATTAATGCCCGACTTTGTAAGTTTAAGTGAGGTTGTAATTACTGGTTACTCAAGTAATAAAATGAGAAATGAAGCTGCAGTGTATAGTGAAATGGCAAATTTTACTGAAAATCAGGATGATGTTGGCTATCTTCCTAATTCACTATTAATTCAACTGCTTCAAGGTACGCTTGTTATATCGGCTGAAACGATTGAAAATCGCCCTAACTCAAGTTTTATTCAAACTCTTCAAGGACAAGCTGCAGGTTTAAATATTACAACTAGTAATGGTCAACCTGGAGGAAGTGATTTCGTAAGAATAAGAGGTGTTAGTTCAATTAGTGGCTTGTCTAAACCATTAATTATAATAAATGGTGCTCCTTATGATGGCGATTTTTCTTCTATTTCGGCAGATTTAATACAAAATATAACCGTATTAAAAGATGCAGCAGCCACGGCTATTTATGGAAGTAGAGGAGCAAATGGGGTATTACTTATCAACACTACTCAAAGCGATTTGCAAACAGATGAAGAAGGAACAGATTTGCTGCCAGATTTTGCGGTAGAATCTAGTGAAGCCAATAGCATTAGAACGAACTTTAATGATGAAGCTTTCTGGAAACCCAGTCTAACTACCAATAAAGAAGGGAAAGTAAATTTCAGCATTACCTATCCAGATGATGTAACCAGTTGGGACACCCACTTTTTTATGGCAACAGAAAGTCAACAAACGGGACAAACTACACGAAATGTAAAATCCTATCGACCATTAGTAGCGCAATTGCGTATCCCAAGATTTTTAATTGAAGGCGATAGCGTTTTTGGAATAGGCAAAGTAAAAAACTACCTAAAAGATACTATTTCAATACAAACTCAGTTTGCAATTAATGAGGAAATTCAGTTTTCTAAAGACAAAGAAATCTTTGATTTTGGGGCAGATAAATTAAGCATACATGCAAAAAGTTTAGATAGTTTGCAAATTAGTTACCAAGTGATCCGCAAAGACAACAACTATTTAGACGGAGAACAATTGCGTATTCCCGTTTTCCCAAAAGGAATGGAAAAGGCAGAAGGAGAATTTATCAGGCTGCAACAAAACGATACTTTATTATTGAATTTCAATACTGATTTAAGCGAAGTTCAACTTCAGATCAATGCCAATTTTCAACTTATTTTGCAAGAAGAATTAGACATTGTAATTAACTATTTGCATGACTGTAACGAGCAAATTGCTTCCCGACTAAAAGCGCAGCTCCTCAAAAGGAAAATCTATCAACAACAAGAGCGTACTTTTGAAGACGATAAGGAAATTAAAAAGTTAATTCGGTTGCTTCAAAAAAACCAAAAATCCAATCAACTTTGGGGTTGGTGGAGAAATTCAAGTGTCAATTTATGGGCGAGTTTAAATGTAATGGAAGCATTGCTGATGGCAGATGACCAAGAATTTAAAGTGAAATTTGACATGGAAGCGATGACACAAAAAGTAACCGATAGGCTTTTTCTAGAAGACCACGTTTCCGTTCGTTTACAGCTACTTCAGTTACTAGATGTATTGAAAAGTGATATCAATTACCTTCAAGAAATAGAAGAATTGCTTGAAGTTGAAAGCCTTTCTGTAGTTGAAAAATTCAAATTATGGGAATTGTATCAAAAACATGGTGGCGAAGTTCCAATACTTGATTTGATGCCATACCAAAAAGAAACTGCGCTAGGGAATTGGTATTTTGAAGCGGAAGAAAAACACATTTTTCATCCCTATAAAAATTCAGTACAAGCCACTTTAATCGCTTACCGTATTTTAAGTAAAATGGATCTAGAAAATGAAGATTTGAGTAAAATAAGGGATTATTTAATTATACAACGAAATAAGGACGGATATGCCAATACCTTTGAATCTATGCAAGTAATAGAAACGCTTCTGGATGAAGTGACAGAGGCAGTAGATTCGAAAATCAAGTATCAAATTCAAATTAATAATGGCGCTTGGCAAAATTATAATGTACTTACTGCTTCTCAGGTTTTACAAGCCTCAGACCAAGTTAGGATTACCCATACTTCGCAGTTTCCACTTTATGTGAATTATGTTCAAACTTACTTTGATCCTGAACCAGAAAAGCGAGATGATTTATTTGAAGTCGAAACCCATTTTGAAAACGAATTTGGGGAAACAATTCAGTCAAATGAAATAAAAACAGGAAATCCAGTCAGTTTACAAATAGAACTGAATGTAAAAAAACAAGCCGATTATTTTATGATAGAAGTACCTATTCCATCTGGTACTAGTTACCACGAAAAGAAACAATTTCCAAATGAAACACATCGGGAATACGCAAAAGACAAAGTCTATATTTATGTAGAAGCATTGGATGTAGGAACATACACTTACACTATAAAATTGATGCCGAGATACAAAGGAAGTTACCAGCTAAATCCAGCAAAAGCAAAACTCATGTATTTTGAACAATTTTATGGCAACAATGAAATGAATAGGCTTGAGGTTGTTGAGACGGGAGATGGGAGTGAGTAGTTGGTAGTTTGTAGTTTGTAGTGAGTATTAAGAAAAAAAAATTAAAAATCTGTGGTATCTGCGGGATAAAAATAAAGTATCCTATTTAATATTAGAAGTGTAGTGTAAAAAGTACACTGTCATTCCAAGCAAAATGTCATCCCGCCGATAGGAGGAATCACTTTCCGTTTTCAATAGAAAAGATTCTTCACTTCGTTACTCTTCGTTCAGAATGACAGGAGAAATACCACTCATAAAGCAAAATGTCATTCCGACGATAGGAGGAATCTTTTTCCGTTTTCAATAGAAAAGATTCTTCACTTCGTTGCTCTTCGTTCAGAATGACAGGGGAAATGCCACTCATAAATCAAAATGTCATTCCGACGACAGGAGGAATCTCTTTCCGTTTTCAGTGATAAAGATTCTTTACTTCGTTGCTCTTCGTTCAGAATGACAGGGGAAATGCCGCTAACAAATCAAAATGTCATTCCGACGACAGGAGGAATCTCTTTCCGTTTTCAGTGATAAAGATTCTTCACTTCGTTGCTCTTCGTTCAGAATGACAAGTATTAGAATTCCACTCATAAAGCAAAATGTCATTCCGACGATAGGAGGAATCTCTTTCCGTTTTCAATAGAAAAGATTCTTTACTTCGTTGCTCTTCGTTCAGAATGACAGGGGAAATACCACTCATAAAGCAAAATGTCATTCCGACGATAGGAGGAATTTCTTTCCGTTTTCAATAGAAAAGATTCTTCACTTCGTTGCTCTTCGTTCAGAATGACAGGGGAAATACCACTCATAAAGCAAAATGTCATTCCGACGACAGGAGGAATCTCTTTCCGTTTTCAGTGATAAAGATTCTTCACTTCGTTGCTCTTCGTTCAGAATGACAAGTATTAGAATTCCACTCATAAAGTAGAATGTCATTCCGACGATAGGAGGAATCTCTTTTCGTTTTCAGTAATAAAGATTCTTCACTTCGTTGCTCTTCGTTCAGAATGACAGGGGAAATGCCGCTAACAAATCAAAATGTCATTCCAACGATAGGAGGAATCCTTACTCAATTATTTTTTAATCATTAAATTACGCCTTTTTTTATTGGTGACAACGATGTATTTTTAGAAGGATAAAAAAACACAGATGAGAAAGTTTATTTTTTTACTATTATTCCTGCCATTTATCATTAACTCTCAAATTTTATCGGAACGAGATCGTGCGACTTTTAAAGATAAAATATTAGCAGATCGGTTTGATAATCTGTTGCCGAGTTTAATGGATCGCGCTGATATTGACATGTGGTTGGTCATCTCTAGAGTATAATGAAGATCCCGTAATACTAACCATGCTTCCAGCAACTTGGCTAAATGCTAGAAGAAGAACGATATTGGTTTTTTATCGAAAGAAAGAAAAACGATAGAAAAGCTCGCAGTAGCTCGCTGTGATGTTGGCGAGAATATTACTTCTGCATGGGATAAAGAAAAACAACCAAATCAATGGGCAAGGTTAGTCGAAATTATCAACGAAAGAAATCCTGAGAAAATTGGAATTAATGTATCTCCGACTTTCGGAATAGCAGATGAATTGGTTCAAACTGATTACCATGAGTTAAAAGGAGCGCTTCCACATAAGCATAGGGATCGCTATAGTAATGCTTGTCCATGCCTAAATAAATATGGTTGTTCTTGGCTACTTTAAGATCCCGATAGTATTTAAGCTCAAAAGCTTCTGTCGGTAAGCCTTGCAGGCTATGTTTTTCATCAGCTATAAATTTTTCTTCCCGGGAATACTCCTTCTGATGCATACGGGTTTGGTTATGTGCCCTTATCTTTTCTTTGATAGCTAGGTTCAGCGAAGCCAGATCAAAGAATTGTTGATTGCGTAATTTGGCGTATACACGGCTATAGATGAGTTTCACTTGATTCTCTACTAAGGCTTTGTCTTTGGGTTTTCTGGGGCGTGTGGGAGCAACGGTAGTGCCATAATGATTGGCGAAATCTTCCAGTGCACGGTTTACATCAAGTTCGTAAGAGTTGGCCTTTATAACGGCAGATTTTAAATTATCGGGAACCGAGGTATTATATAATTAATCGCTTAAAATTAATCTATTCTTTTACCTATCATTTCGCGTCCTCCTTGAAAAAGGGTGACACTATCTATATCGCCAGCATCATTTTTATTAAAGGCTAATTGTGCATCAACTACTTTTAAATAAAATTCATTTTCAGATTTCGGAAATATATCAAAAACTGGTTGCCCTGTGGCTTGCGTTTTTAATTGATTTCCTTCTCTGGTAACGCTAAGAATAAACCCTGGTTGGAGCTCGTATTTCCCTATATAAGTTTCTAAAACGGCATTGGATACTTTTACCTCTTTTACCAAATCACTTATATCATCCCCAAAGTTCTTTAAAGAATCGATGCCGTTTTGGTTATTTGGGTTTAATGCTACCGATTTTCTATAATTTTTGATGGCTAGGTCGTTTTTACCTAACTTCATTAAACTTTCTCCAAAACTATCATAGGCATTCGACGATGTAGGAAACTCTTTAATAATAAGTTGAAATACTTTGTTGGCTTCTTCTACTTTATCAGATTCCATAAGTTGATAACCAATCGTATTCATTTCATTTTCACTTAAGCTATAGTTTTCAGACTCTTTAATACTCTTATAATGTGATAGTCCTGCCTCAATTCCTTTAGCTTCAATAACGGCCAATACGGCATCGGCAACCGATTTTTTAGGCATATCGTATTCTTTGCCATGCATGATGCCTAGAATAGCTTTTGTCATATCGTTAAGTGGTGCTCTACCTGTATTATTTAGAAGTACAACCAAAGAATTATTAGAAGTTGTTCTAGAAATATTAGTGTTAAATCCGTTAATACCGCCCCCATGCCCCATGGCATAAATACTATCTGTAGATTTTCCTATTTTGGCGTAACCAACAATCCATCCATAAGCATAATGGAGATTATCAAAACCAGGGATATGAGGTTTAAAATACATGGTCATATATTCTTTTGGTAAAATGCTAGTGGTATACAAAGCTTGATCCCATTTATATAAATCTTCAACAGTGGAATATATCGAACCAGCTGCATACGGAATTGACATGTCTAAATAACTAGAGTTCACATAATCTCCGCCTTGTTTTTCGTAACCAGTGGCTCTGTTTTTTAAAATATCACCGTGATTGTCATATCCTGAATCATTCATACTTAGGGGGATAAAAATTTTATCTTGAAGCATTTGCTCATAGCTTTTTCCAGCCAATTTTTCAATAAGAACACCAAGAAGGAAATAACCAGAATTGCTATAACTAAATTTTTCACCCTGTGTAAAATCCAATGCTTTATCAGAAAATGTTTTCACAAACTCTTCTGGGGTATATGGATTGCGACTTTCGTCTTCCATAAACTTAGGAAATGCTGTGTAATTAGGTATTCCTGAAGTATGTGTTAGTAAATGATGGGTGGTTATTATATCACCGCTGGCTTTTGGATAATCTGGCAGATAGGTAGTAATAGGCGCTTGTAGATCTAGTTTCCCTTCCTCTACTAATTGTAAAATAAGCATTGCTGTAAATTGTTTGGTGATAGAACCCAAACGATGTTTTGTATTGGGCTGATTTGGAATATCCCATTCCATATTTGCCATGCCAAATCCTTTCTTGTATATAACCTTTCCTTGATCGGATACTAAAACGGAACCATTAAATTTGCCATACTCCTCATAGGTACTTAAAAGTTCTTCGATTTGCTTCACTTTCGCTTGAGCAAAACTCATACTGCCTAATAATAATAAAAGTATTAAGATGCCATTTTTAAAGAATAGATAATTTGAATTTGATTTCATAATTGAATATTTAGTTGGTTATAGTAAAGCACAATGTTTAGCCATTGGTACTGACATCCAGCAGGGCGGTATTGCCCGTGGGATGTGTTGTAAGCTGTTTTTTATGGTTTCTCATTATTCTCTAAAAATGTATTGATTATCTTTTTAGCTTTTTCAAGATCTGAAGTATACACATAAAGTTCAACGTCATTTGCAGAAGTTCCAAAACCGGCAAGTCTGGCTGATTCAACATTATCTTTAATCAATGACGGAATCTCTTCTTCATCTAGTATTTGAGCAATTCGATTTATTAAAATTGCGCTGTTCGTTAGAATTTTTACATGTTCATTCATAGTTATATGTTTTTTTTCATGTTTTACAACATCCACATAACCCCTATTTAAATATTGAGTACAGGATATATATTTATTTAGAACCTTGTTTTATTTTATCTAAATTAACACTTTCACACATATTATCCAAGGGACTTATAATTAACTACTAAAAATAATATATCCAAGGTTTTAAGGCGACGAAGGATTGCCAACCCTACTCGTTTATCTTCTTCCTTATATCACAAATGCAGGTTTTTGTCATATTCACTTGCGCAATTATTTTTAGAGATACTATTTAATTTAAAAATAATGAGTGGAATAAAGGTACTCCCCTATTTGGAAAGCAGTTCAAAAACAACCTTCTCCTCTTATAAGGTTCTTACCAACTCCTCGAATTCCCTCTTATTTAAAAATCGGATCGGTCAACAAATCATTTAGCGGACACCACTGAGCCTGCCTGTCGTGCCTTGGCAGGCGGACCTGTCGAAGTGTTGGCCTATCGGCAGGCCATATGCTTAGTTTTTGTAGCCCGTTTTAGTTTTTCTTTTATTTAATATCAGAGGGGTTAAAATCAAACTCAAAAGTCCTGCAGAAATTGCAGTCACAATTACGTTTCCGTATTGTTTCAATTCAAGACCGCCTAAAAGTCTCATTGCAATTATAGTTAATGTCAGCCCTATAAGAATAGTCCAATATTTCAAGTTTACATTTTCTTTTTTCATTTTTCTAGTCGGTAGTTTATAAATAGCAAAGGCAATTGCCAGTCCACCGATGAGGGTTGATGAATGTTGTAAAATTTTCAAAATTGGAACTTGTTTACTGAAAAAGTCTACTGAGTTTGTTAATGCAGGAATTGTATTGGCAAAATATCCGTGGTCGTGAGTAAAGCTATCCCAAAAATTGTGTGATGCAGCTCCAATCAAGATTGAAATTATCACAACTAACCAATTTCTATTAAAGTGTCCATTCCAGTCAAATAATTTAAATACTGAAAACCGTGATTTTAAAAAGGTTGGAAAATTGTCGAATAAATCATTTCGAACAATGTTGTGAAAGATGAATGTAAGTAAAAGTCCTAACGGAAGATCAAACCAAAAAAGTCCATCTATCGTGTGGCTGTAATCACTTCTTATTCTCATTCTTAAAAAGTACTCAAAGTCAGGTGTCAAACTTCCGATTACAAGTCCCGTTAGAGAAAACCATTTTCTTGGAAAATATGTCAGTGGTAAAATAATCGCTGGATGTGAGAATGTAAATGGCATTAAATCTACTCGTATTTTTTTGATGTTTGCTAACGATTTGATATACTCAGTAGCGGGATTTATGCACTTACTTTTCGCTTTCAAACTGAGTTTAAATTTATAAAAAAATACTTTTGATTAAGCATTAACTCCGCTATTCCTTTTATAATCGTATTTTACTTAGTTCTTATCAGCCAAAAACTGTTCTGCGAAACTACTTTTCAATTCAAAAGATCGGCAGCCATTGGTTGAAATCGTATGATATTCACTCAGTAATTTTTCCGATTCGTCCGAGTGATCGATTTGTCTAATACGATTAGTAAATTTAACATCTTTGATCTCCTCACCAGTAATTAAATACTCCTTAGATAACTCAAAGTTTTCAGCACAATTTCCAGCATTGTTTTGATTGATCAAAATAGTGTGAATTGCCTTGTTTCCTTTTATTAAAGAGTCTATTTTAAAAATTATCATTTCTTCTTCGTAATCCGTTTTACCCTTTATCTTTTCAATAGGTCTTCCAATTGCTATTAAATCACTTCTTGTTTTCAATCCATTGATGGATTTCGTGTTAAATGGAAAGCAATCACAGAATACGTTCGTCTTGTTCGACTCAATTGTGGGTATTAGAAGGGTTAACATAAAAAATATTATTTTCATTTTTTTATTGAATTATGCCTAACGTTTAGTACAAAAGAATTGGGGCTGTAAATAAGGGATTAACTTTCGGATTAACCACAAGCCAAATCTTTTACATTTTGTTTTATCTTATTTTTCTAAAAGCCAAATTGAAAGATTTGGCGACCTCTCAAATATGCTTGAACCATTGGGTTTAACAGTTATTTGCCCTATTTTTTTTATAATTTTATTGTGGTGCGTTTTTATGCCACGTTTTGTTTTTATTCAATTTTCCATTTAAACCTTTTGTAGATCCAAATGTTTTTTAAAATTGTCGCGTAGTCGATTTCTAAAAAACATTCCCATTAGATAAAAAAATATTCCAACTGCAATTATAATTAGTCCAAAAATTAAGCTTTCATCATTTGATTCTGCCACTATTATGGTAAATATTCCTATTAATAAAGTAAAAATAGGGAAAATGGCTATAACAGGATTTGGTTTAATGTTTAACTTTATTAATGTGCCTTTTCCTGACTTTATAATTTCTCCATTTAAATAAGCCGTTTTTCTTTTAAAATTTGGTACGAAATACGTAATATATGTCCATTTGTCATAAGTCCCAAACTCATTTTGACTTGTAAATCTTCCAACAAAGCTTAAGTTACTTTGCTTAAAAACATCTTCGATTTTTTGCCTTAAATTACCTACATTCAAATTTGAAGAATAATTTATTTTTTTGGTATTGAGTATTTTTTCAATCATTTTGTATCAGTATATGTTTTTCAATAATTTCGTCTCGGTTTGAGCTCCTACCATTGTAATATGGAATGAACTGTCTCAAAAATCATTATATTCATTTGCTAAATGATTTAAATCATTTCTTTTGTCAATAGAATAAAGATAATAATAAAGTAATTCCGTTTTTGCCACTACTAAATTTTATTGGTTGTCACAAGATTTTTTTTTAGATGCAGCACAACATCCATATGAACCCTATTAAAATCTTCAGTATAGGGTATATATCTATTTAGGACGTTGTTTTATTATCAACTAAATTAACACTTTCATATATATTCTCCAAGGGACTTTTAATTAACCACTAAAAATGTTGCATTCAAGATTCTAAGGCAACGGACGTTTGCTATAGCAAAATCTGGTAGGCCATATGATGAAATGTACGTTTCTGTGTTGCCTAAATAAATAAAGAAAAATCAATTTAAAAAGCTCAAAGAATCAGTTTTACGAATCCGTGAGCCTAGACTACTCCTGTTTTAAATTAAAGCAGAAAAGAGTTATTTTTTACCTCAGTTCTTTGCTGCCATTTCACAGGTTTTTTGGTTTGTAATTCTGTTTTTATTTTCTATTATTTTTTTAAAATTCAAAATTTTAATGATTATTCTGCAAATTTTTAATTCAGAGTTTTAGTAAATTTCGCAATTCAGTTTTTTGTGTTTTACTTAATTCCTAAAACTTTATAAATTCCGATTTTGAGTAATAACTCCTTCAATTTAATTTTTCAGAGTTTGGGAAAATTCACACATTTTATTAATTCAAATTTTTTTAGTTTTCATAAAATTTTCCGAACTTGAGAATGTTTTATTTTTTAGGACTTTGATTAATTTCAACTCTCTTTTTTTAAATTAATGTATAAGATAATAATTCCAAGAATTATAAAAAACCCAATTGCTCCAAATTTGACATCTTTATATTTTTCAGCGTCTTGATCTTTCTTTATAGCTTTATTCATTTTGTCAAAATTGAATCTGTAAATAAAAATTAATCTTAACCAAAAACCTAAAAATGAGAATAGTGACATATTTTATGAATTTTTAAAATTTTTTATTTTGTTTTAATGTCATAGATTTAGTTTTCCAAGTTTGATTGGTTTATGAATGCCTTCATTCCCATAACCCCTATTCAACTCTTCGGTATAGGGTATATATCTATTTAGGACGTTGTTTTATTTTTTATCTAAACTAACACTTTCAAATATTTTATCCAAGGGACTCATAATTAACCACAAAAAATGCTACGTTCAAGGTTCTAAGGCGACGAAGGATTGCCAACAGTACTCGTTTATTTTTTCCTTATATCGCAAATGCAGGTTTTGAACATTTCAATTTTCGTAGTTATTTTCAAGGGCACTATTTATTTTAAAAAAAAATAATGGAATATAAAGGTCTGCCTAGTTGGGAAGCACTTTAAAAACAAGCCTCTCCTCTTGTAAGGTTCCTGCCAACTCATCGAATTCCCCCTTATTTAAAAATCCCAGATCAGTCAACACATCATATAGCAGACTCTACTTATTTTGCCTGTCGAAGTGTTGGCCTATCAGCAAACCATATACTTAATTATTATGTTGCGATATTTTTTTATTTAGACATTGGGTTCACTTGAATTTGTCCTCCGATTGCTTTTAATACTTTCATAATTGTCGCAAATTGAGGTTTCGCACCATCAGATAATGCTTTGTACAAACTCGGTCTGCTTAAACCTGTTTCCTCCGCAATTTTTGTCATTCCGATAGCTTTTACAATATGCCCTATGGCATTAATCACATCCGCATTATTTCCTTCTTCTAGAACAGTATTAAGATATTCCGCAATCATCTCTTTGCTGTCCAAATAATCTGCTATTTCAAATTTTGAAGTTCCCATTTTCTATTTATTTAATTTTTTCCAAATTTCTTTGGCTTTCCCAATGTCCTTTTGTTGAGTGGATTTGTCTCCACCAATAAGCAAAACAATTATTTTCCCGTCTTTTTCTTTGAAGTAAACTCGATAGCCTTTCGCAAAATTTATTCGCATTTCCCGAATTCCATCGCCAACTGTTTTACAATCGACAAAATGCTCGTCAGTTTCCAATTTTTGAATTCTGAAAATGATTTTAGCTTTGGCCTTAAAGTCTTTTAGCTTTCTCAACCATTTATCAAATTCAGATGTTTTATCAATAAAAAACACAAACACTGTATCCACTTGGATACAAAACTAGTAAAAATATTTAAATAAATTCAATTCGGATTGATTTTTTGGCAGAGTGATTTTTAATGGACCACAATGCTCAGGCTCAGAAACGTGTGGTTTTTGGAACACGGACATGCCCTGATACTTAACCACCACCATCATTCCAACGAGCACCAATCGCTACTATTGAGCCATCTGCACTTAGGCTTACTGAGGTGCCAAACCCATCGTTTGCTGATTCGCTATCAATATCGTCTCCTATTTGCATCTAAGTTTCATTCAAATTTTAAAAACGCGAACATGACCTGCAAAAGCTCCATTGCCTTCATTTCTTGTAGCTCCAATTGCTAAAATAGAACCATCAGCATTTAAACTTACTGATGAGCCAGACGAATCATTTATTGCTTCTCCGTCAATATCTGCTCCAGTTTGAATCCATTGTGCTTGTATTGAGATTACAGATAAAATAAAAACAATAGAAGTAAGATGTATTTTTTCGCTATTGAAGATTTATTAGGAAATCTAAAGTTATATGACATATTGGTTGATATTTTTTAATGATTCTATTAAATTCTCAAATTTTTATTAAATGTTGCACAACGCCCCTGTATCAATCGTGCCTTATGGTTAAGATAATGTTTAGGACACAAAATAGCCAAATCTGCAGAGTGGTCTATACCTTTATTTGATTCCCAATAGGCCAATTCGCAGAATTGGCGGGGCTGCCAGAATGTACAGAACTTTCCACTAGCACTGCCCACGCATGATTTGATCGAAGAATGTTATGCTCATTTTGTTAAGAGTTCAACAAATCTGCTACTCATCCAACCGACAGAGAAATAGCTGTCTTCATATGCATAATCATAGAAAGTTCTATCGCTCGTTTGATTATTCAGCATGAATACGAACCACCATACTCTTCCAGTATTATCAGTTCGTTCGGCTAATGCATAACCCAGGTCACCAGTTGTGAAAGTTGCTAAGATGTTGTCCTCCAAAATTTTAGGTGAATCTCTTAAAGAGTATGCTTCATTTAGAACCTTGAATTTCTTGGGACTAGAAAGTTTGGCTGGAAATGCAGTTCCACCAATCCAATTCACTTTTTCAAGTAATTCGAAATTGGTTCCATCGTAATTCCAACGTTCCAATGAGTAGGTGTTCCCAGCGCAACATGGCCAATGAATAAGCTCAAAATGCAGAGTTCCGTCTATACTTGTTCTCCAAAAAGATTCAACTGTTCCGAACCTATTGAATACTTCAGAATACTTTCCATCTGAATTCTTTTTAAGAATTGTTATTCCAGTTGGTTCTCCTCCAGAAAAGCCTTCATATACGATTTCCAAATCATCGTCAATATCTAGATCAATGAATTTGAACTTTTCCAACTCTTCTTGGAGTCTGATCCAATCATATTGCCCGTAATAATCCTTTATTAACCAATGATCTAAAGACTTTGCAATCTCAAGTTTTGTTGAATCGGGTACTTGAGTTTCAATGCTTGTCCATTCTACAGGCTTGGTCAATAATACTTCATGCTCCTGACTGAATGTCTGGAAAGAAATAATGAAGGCCAAATGGGCAAAGAGTATCTTCTTCATGAAGGTCAATTGAGCATAAAATCCGTATAACCCCTATTCAAATCCTCAGTATAGGGTATATATCTATTAAGGACGTTGTTTTATTATCAACTAAACTAAGACTTTCATATATAGTATCCAAGGGACTTTTAATTAACTACTAAAAATGATACATTCAAGATTCTAAGGCGACGGAGGATTGCCAACACTACTCGCTTATTCTTTTTTATTATAAAAGCAAACGCAGGTTTTCGTCATTTTTACCTGCATAATTATTTTTAAAGACACCATTTATTTTCAAAAATAATTAGTGCCTCAAAAGTGCTTCCCTATTTGGAAATCAGTTTTAGAACAACCTTCTCCTCGTGTAAGGTTCTTGCCAACTCATAGAGTTTCCCCCTTATTTAAAAATACCGGATCAGTCAACAAATCATATAGCGTTGGCCTATCGGCAGGCAATATGTTTAGTTATTATGCCACGTTATTAGTTTATAAATCGTTTTATTTAGTTCTCCAATTTTCTCAAATATTTTCAACTCTGTTCCTTTTTTTAAATCTCTACTTGCAGTTGCCGAAGAAATATCTTTGAAAATATCCATATAATCCTTTCTCGTAAATTGAATCTTATTTAAAGAGACAAAATATTCTAATCTGTCTTTTTCATTTAATGTTCGATTATTGAAATTTAATAATTCACTTATTGAAATATCAATTACTCCTAACATGTATTCAATAAACTGTGTTGATTTTCCAGATTTATCACTTTCCGCTAAAGCTTTATAATATTTTTCCTGATCGTTACTCATTAAAGTCTCGAAAGGTAAGAACTCAAAGATTGGATATTTTTCCATTAAAATCAGAGTTTGCCATAATCTTCCCATTCTTCCATTCCCATCTAAAAATGGATGTATAAACTCCATTTCATAATGGAAAACACAACTTTTAATTAACTCAATTTCGTCTGACTTTTTTAAGTATTCAAAAAGGTCTTTCATTAAGTATGGAAGGTTTCCAAAAGGTGGAGCTACATGTTCTATTTTTGAACCTTTTACAATTCCAACGCTTTGTTTCCTGTATTTTCCAGCATCTTCAATGAGGCTTTCCATTAAGTCTTGATGAGCTTTTAGAAATGACTTTTCATTAGATGGTTTGTAAATGTCTAAATTTTCATATATTTTTATTGCATTTAAAACTTCAACGACATCTTTTTTTGGACCAATAACTCTCTTGTTTTCGAGAAGCGCTGTTATTTGTTCTTCTGTAAGTATGTTTCCTTCAATTCTTAAAGAAGAATGAATAGTTTTAATTCTATTCTGTTTTCTTAATTTAGGAGAAGGTTTGTTTAGTAAGTTAGCATTTACTTCCCCTATTTTTTCTGAAATGGAAGTTATTAACTTTAAAATAGAAGATGTTATTTCGTAAGGTGGTTTCATTCTTGATACTATCATTTGATATTATCAAAGATACGATCATTTCGCTATAATTGTGGAGTGAAACGAAATTTTTGATTGGGCACAGCGTCTGTATGACCCCTATTAAAATCTTCAGTATAAAGTATATATCTATTTAGGACGTTATTTTTATGATCAACTAAACTAACAATTTCATATATATTATCCAAGGGACTTATAATTAACCACTAAAAATGCTGCATTCTAGGTTCTGATGCATCGGAGGTTTGCCAATACTACTCGCTTGTTTTTTCCTTGTATCACAAACGCAGGTTTTCGTCATTTTCATTTTTGCAATTATTTTTAAAGACACTATTTATTTTCAAAAATAATGAGTGGAATAAAAGGGTCTGCCTATTTGGAAAGCAGTTTTAAAACCACCTTCTCCTCTTGTAAGGTTCTTGCCAACTCATCGAATTCCCCCTTTTTTAAAAAACCCAGATCAGTCAACGAATCATATAGCGGACTCCACTGACAGCCTTCCTGTCGTGTCTTGCCAGTAAGGCCTGTCGAAGTGTTGACTTATCGGCACGCCAAATACTTAGTTATTTTAGATAATTATTTTTTAGAGCTTTAATTTGAATTAAGCAACTACCTATTTATGGGATACATAAGTTGTTGTAGCATGTTTTTTACACTATGCTTTTAACGAAATCATACGTTTTTAATATTCCTTTGTTGGATAAGTCAATATGCCTTTTGAAAAATTCGGTAAAGTAGATTTTTCCAAAAATATCTCTTCTATTTTTTGCATATCTCCAATCTTATCCAAAATAGCTGTTTGGTATTTCGTCTCTTTCTGTTCGTAATGAACTACTAATTTTCTTTTGTCATTAAAATCTTTGAAACCGTCGTTTCTAAAAGCAATTAACCACATAAAGTTCTCGTCTGTTTCAAAATCTTCTTTCAGTTTATCAATCACGTTTGCAAACATTACTCTTTTTGGATTTGGAAATTTTGAAGGAAATTCGTTTGCAATTTTGTCTCCAATTCTATCCCAAAAGTTATATAGCTTTTCAAAGCAAACACTCGCATACATTGAATAAAACGAATCTTATATATTTTGTCGATATGTGCTATATTCTTTTCCTTTTAAGGAAACAGTTTCTTTTAAAGGCTTGTTTATGTGTGGCTTCAAAGCAAATAAAAGACCAGTAGTGAAAATCAAATAGGAATGGATAAATCCAATATCCGTTGTTATGTTAAAGTCAAGTCGTGAGTCTTTTGCTTTTTCTCCGATAAAAAATGGGTCAGATTTTATTTTATCAGCATCATAAGTGTTTTTAACTAGTAAATATACAGCTATTTATTGTCTAGCGACTAATTCACTACCTAATCGATCAATTACACCTGCATCTACACTAAGCCACACATTATTTTTGTCAAAACTTGCAAGTTTTGTTGATAATTCTAATATTTTGTTGTAATTATTAGAATCATTAGCTAAGGTTCTTTCTAATTCTTGCCTAATATGTTTTTCTTCCATCATTACATTGTTTTAATTCGGCTGTTTAGTTCAGCTATGCGTTCCATTAATTTGCTAAAAGGTAAAGTAGCACCATAAAACATACTTTCTTGCATGGTTTTATAATCTTTCTCCCATTCTTTTATTGTTTCTTCTGGTGGTAGAATGCTAATTAATTGAGGGCTATGGTTTGCGTAGTCAATTCCTCTTATTGCATTGAAATTTTTTCTGTGTGCTACAATTGTATCGTATAATTCAATATCATTCAAAGCTTCTGTGCCGTGAATTGTATCCATTAGTTTTTCTAAATCATACAAATGACGACTCATTCTTTCTACTCTTATAAACTTAGTGTCTTTTTGGAATTCCTCATGCAATAGGAATATCTTCTCAAGAAAGGTTCGCTTAGGAGAAACAACAGGGATTGTTATTTCTGTTTCAGCAAAGGGTAGTTCTCTAAATTCCTCAGAAACCATAGAAATAATAGATCTATTTTCTACAGGTTCCATTAAGGAACGTGCGCCAACTTCTATCAAAACTCTTGGTCTTAAATAGTGAGATGTTTCTGTTAAAGATTTATTGCATATCCGTTTAGTTTCCAGTCGCTGTAATGCTTGCTATTACTAGCCTATCAAATATCTTGTCTCCAAAATATCGTCTATTGAGTTTATAAATGAACTCATTGAGATACAATTGCAGGTATTT
>Ga0307978_1001006_pt1 | contig 22036 bp, 9 predicted proteins | sample OrgLakmetage1056_FD_203151 | JGI IMG/M metagenome (GOLD analysis project Ga0307978, IMG submission 203151) | Saline water microbial communities from Organic Lake, Antarctica - #1056 | ecosystem: Environmental > Aquatic > Non-marine Saline and Alkaline > Saline | place: Antarctica: Organic Lake...
CATGGAGGAAGCTAAAAGCGAGGAGTAATCGCTCATTGGCACGCTACTAAGAGGCGGTCTTTTTGCAGCATGGATTCAACCACAAAGCCGCCTCAGGTACTAGTTTGAAAAAGAGGTGGTGGCTTTTGGTGGCTTTTCCCTTTTAAGCCCTATCTTTAAGGGAGAAGTCACTACTATCTATTTTTTATGTGAGCTACCTTACTGAAGCCACTCCAAGTTACTGTTTAACTTGCAGCCAGGTAGAATACTTTTAAAAGCGAATTAATTAACCAATACTACTGATATGCTGCAACGTAAATTTGATGAAATCGTAAAAAGCGTTTTCCCAAATGCTATTGATGCCAAGGACACCTCCGTCCGCTATATGGGCAGAATGCAAGATGAGTTTGGCCTTGATGTCTCAAAGGTCCTCATGGCAACCTCCCTCTGTTCGGATGACATCAATGTGCCTTCCACGACTTTTTTCAATGTTCTCTTTGGCCCTTTCATTATGGGTGGCCTGGGCGGCATCCCATTTGCAGGCCAAACTGGCATGACAGCTTTTGCCCACCACATCCCTGATGAAGGCTCCGCTTTTATTTTCTACGGTCCGCATATCGGGGTTACACTGGAGGGAGAAACGGGAAAGATGTACCGCCCAAGGCAAGACCAGCCTGGTAATTCCTGCGGAGCGCTCATGCTTGCCTTAGACCGCTTCCGAAAAGATAACACCTATATGCCACAGGTACACGATGACGACTACCAGCAGATGACACTGGAAAAAAGCCTGTTGCCTTACCGTGAGGAAATCCTGGCGGCAGACAACCAGGAAGTGGCTATTACAGAAGCTACTTATAAGGTGATTGACCGGAAGGTCCATCAGTACATCAATGATACCAGAAAGGAATTTCACGGTGACCATGTCGCCTTACTGGGCGGGATTATTATTAATACCGACTACGGGCTGGACGATTACTTTGCGGTTCGGAACTTTGAAGTACTAAACCTGAAGGAAGCGTAGGCAAAATGAGCCGGTGTGTTGTTATTGGTTTGAGCGATATACAAAACCACCTGCACTATGGCTAATAGTTTACGAGACATCTTTCACAAGAAGCTTATTCCGGTCACCTTTGAGCGTACAGTGGGCTTGTTTGGAGCCACCACTGCAGGCGTCGGAGCCCTTATGGGCGCTGGCGTATATATCCTCATCGGTTTGGCTGTGGCGGGTCCTTCTGTTTGGATTTTCTGCGGAGGGCTTGCATTTCTGATGACGCTGCTTTTTGCGGAAATGGCCAAGCGGACCGGGAACGCTGACAGGTGAAACAATTATCAGCGTCCGTGAATGCCCCGCTGCCCGATAACGGGAAACTCAATAAAGTGAAATTGGCGGACTTCATGAGAGCCGCCAAGGGTATCTGGCAAGTACTCTACTTTTTCTCAAAAGTCAGCTCCTCCCCTTTAGCATCTACAACGATGGTATCGCCGGCAACAAAAGTACCAGCAAGGACGTATTTGGACAGCTCATTGACCACCTGCTTTTGCAGCACCCGCTTCATCGGACGGGCTCCAAACTGAGGGTCGTACCCCATTTCTGACAGCAGATCTTCTGCGGCGGGCGTGAGTTCAACAGACATGCCCTGGTCACCGAGCATTTTTTGGACTTTATGCAGTAACAGGTGCAGGATCTGCTTGATTTCCTCCCGGGTCAACGGCAGGAACATGATGCGCTCATCAATACGGTTGAGGAACTCTGGCCGCAGCTCTTCCTCCAGCAGATCAAAGACTTCATCTTTAGTCGCTTCAAGCACTTCAGGCCGCTTATCCTCTGGCAGCTCAATGAGGTCTTCGAAGTTTTCGAGGATGACTTCAGCCCCCATATTGGAGGTCATGATAATGAGGGTGTTCCTAAAATTTGCCACCCGCCCTTTGTTGTCTGTCAGGCGGCCATCGTCGAGCACCTGCAGGAGTACATTGAAGGTATCAGGGTGGGCTTTCTCGATCTCATCCAGCAAAACAATGGAATACGGCCGTCGGCGCACCGCTTCGGTTAGTTGTCCGCCTTCATCGTACCCGACATAGCCCGGAGGCGCCCCCATGAGGCGGGAAACGGCATGCCGCTCCTGATATTCGCTCATATCAATGCGGGTAATAGCCTTTTCATCGTTGAACAAGACCTCCGCCAGAGCTTTGGCCAATTCTGTTTTACCTACGCCGGTTGGACCGAGAAAAATAAAGGACCCAATCGGACGGTCTACATCCTGAAGGCCTGCCCGGCTGCGACGCACCGCATCCGCTACTGCGCGCACAGCTTCGTCCTGACCAATAAGACGCGCGTGCAGCTCATCTTCCAGCCTGAGAAGCTTGTCCTTTTCACTTTGCAGCATTTTGGTGACGGGTATGCCGGTCCAACGGGACACGATTTCGGCAATATCATCGCCGGTAACCTCGTCGTTGGTAAATCGCTTCTCTTCAGATAGTTCATCCAGCTTCTCTTCAGCTACTTTGAGCATAGCTTCCTGCTCCTGCACCTGCCCGTATCGGATTTTAGCCACCAATTCGAAGTCGCTGTTGCGTTCTGCTTTGGCAGCCTCTGTTTCCAGTTCTTCCAGTCGTTTTTTGATACCCTGTATGGTATCGACGATGTCCTTTTCGTTCTTCCAGGTCGCCCGGATGCCATCCCGCTTCTGACGGGCATTGGCAATTTGCTCATTGATGGCTTCTACTTTCCGGTCGTTGTTTTCCCGCTTTAGCGCTTCCCGCTCAATTTCCAGCTGACGGACCCGGCGGTCCCATTCGTCGACCTCTTCAGGTACGGAATCCAACTCCAGGCGTAGTTTGGCAGCAGCTTCATCAATCAGGTCAATAGCTTTATCAGGCAGATGCCGATCTGCAATGTAACGATGTGACAATTCGGCGGCGGCGATAAGCGCACTATCCAGAATCTCGATTTTATGGTACACTTCATACCGTTCCTGCAAGCCACGCAGGATGGAGATGGTATCTTCAACGCTGGGCTCCTCGATAAGGACCGTTTGGAAACGGCGCACCAGGGCTTTGTCTTTTTCGAAGTATTTCTGATACTCATCTAGTGTGGTGGCTCCAATCGTGCGCAGTTCCCCGCGGGCCAGGGCAGGCTTTAGGATGTTTGCGGCATCCATAGCGCCATTGCCGCCGCCAGCCCCGATAATGGTGTGGATCTCGTCGACAAACAAAATGACTTCCCCATTAGAGTCTGCGACCTCCTTGATGACCGCTTTGAGGCGTTCCTCAAATTCGCCTTTGTACTTAGCGCCCGCAATCAGGGCGGCAATATCAAGGGTCAAAATTTTCTTTTCCCGGAGGTTTTCCGGCACATCACCCTGCACAATTCGCCAGGCGATGCCCTCCACAATGGCGGTTTTGCCTACCCCCGCTTCACCAATCAGGATAGGGTTGTTCTTTTTACGGCGGCTTAGAATGTGTAAGACTCGCCGGATTTCCTCATCACGACCGATAATAGGGTCTAATTTGCCCGACTCTGCCCGTTCATTGAGGTTGATTGCAAACTTCTTCAGAGAGTTGTAGCCACTCTCTGCACTTTGGTCAGTGACCTTGCGGCCTTTGCGCAACTCCTCAATGGCTCCGCGCAGGTTTTCTTCCGTAGCGCCCTGACCTTGCAGCAGTTTCCCTGTCTCATCATCCCCTATTGCAATGCCCATTAACATCAGTTCGATGGAAATGTACTCATCGCCAAAATCAGACAATAGTTTCTTGGCCCGGCTGAGCGACTTATTCGCCGGCTTGGTGAGGTACTGCTTTTCGGTACCCTTAACTTTGGGGGTAGCACTAATGATCTTTTCCAGGCCCTTACGCAAGGTTGTCAATGCAACACCACACTTGCTGAACAGGAAGGTCGCAACGTCTTCTTCAACTTCCAAAATCCCCCTGACGAGGTGAGCGGCCCCCACCTGCTGCTGATCTAAGCTGCCCGCAAGCTGCTGGGCTTTTTGTATCGCTTCCTGAGATTTGGTGGTGAAATTATCGTAAGTCATTTAAGCCTGTTTGATTTAAGGGTTAAAAAAAGTCGGAATTTCAAAGATGGACAACTTTGATCGACCAGTATAGAAAGAATTCAGATCACTTGGGTAAGTAAGAAAGCTCAATTTCGCCGCACTGTTCTTCCGAAGCAGCGTCAAAAGACCAGTTTTCGATAAGGTTTATTGCACGTGATAGCCATTCAGAATTCGCTAACGTAGTGCCTTTTGCCAGCTTAATTCTTTTTACAGCTCCGGAAGTGGACAGGCAAACGCTAAAACGTGCCACGCCCTCATTGGCCGGTTCTGGAATAACGGCCTCACCTATCAGTTCCCGACCGGCAATACCTCCTGACAGTTTCAATCTTTCCAATTTTGCTCCCGGATCATTTGGCTGATACCCAGGGCTAACGCCCTCATTGTCGGATGGCTCTTTTTGTACTTCACCCGGGGCATCCTGCAGCTCCTTGCCACTATAAGATAGCCAATAGGTGCTGCCAAATCCTATAATTAAAACAATGCTCGCAGCGATAGATAGGCGGCGCCCCAAATTGAACCGCTTAGATGGATTTTTCGCAGGGGATGCCGGTTGCTGAGGCGCAGCGACATCCTCAAAAGCACCGGTAAAATCCTCTACTGCCTCCTGAGGTGCACCTGGCATTACACTTCTGATTTTAGCAGTGCTGGCTGGGGAAATAGTATCAACTGCGGCCAAAGTGATCCCTGATGCAGCAAAACCAGCAGGTATAGATTCCTCTGCATCCGTAACGATTTCAACCTGTTCTTCCCAAGTGATATTCCGTCGCTCCCGGGCACCCAAAACTTCCTCAATAACGGTAAGCTTGAGCAGCAGGCGGAAGGAGCCTTCCCGAATGGGCTCCACATAAAACTTCCATTCTGTGTAGGCGCCGGTTTCTAAAAATTGTCGTTCATCATGGTAAGTACGGATGTGGAAAGCCGGCTCGCTATTGGCATCGATCAGTTCCGCCTCCATGACTTCTGAAACGGTAATTTCCCTGACTTCCACGGCATCGGTAAGCTCCAGGTTATCAGCAATTATGGTGCGCTCGTAGGCGAGTCGGATAACGCAGGTTTCCTCTTTCCCTACTTCCATCTGACGGGGAATTTTATGCAACAGTACACCTCGTCCCTTGGGCTTTACGCCTTTCTTGATGGCTTCAAAATCAGTAGTTTCCAGTGCATCAATCCATTCCAGCAAATGTAACCGGATGCGGTTGTAGTCTAACTGCAGGTCTTTGTCTGACTTCACCCCCATTATTTTTGCCCGGTTGGCTTCATTGAGTTGTGCCTTGAGCAAAAGTAAATCATCTGCCTTTACGCTGCCCGATGGCAGACGCTCCCCTATAGCATCAAAGGCCCTGCCCAGGCTTTCGCTCAGCAACTGACGCCAGGAGCGTTTCCATTCCAACAGTTGTGCTTCGGTAGTCATCCTCCAAATATACATTTTTAGCAGCTCCGGAGGGTGAGAAATACAACGAAAAAGAGGGCAACTGCTATTCAGCAGTGCCCTTGGTTACAATAGAGCGTTTATTTACGGCATGCGAACCAGTCGGCCCTGGTGCTGCAGGCTTTTGGAAGATAACCGGAAAAAATATGTTCCCGGTGTCTTCAATTGATGCGCTGGCAGTATCCATTCATTGACCCCTCCGAAAGCAGAACGGGACTGAATGAGTACCCGCTGCCCCTTTGTATTCCACACCTGCAGTTTGACTTCCTCTGATGCAGGGAGCGTGTAACGCAGCAGCAATTCCTCCCGGAACGGATTAGGCAAGACCTCTACATCCGGGCGGGCGGAAGACGATATAAAGCTTAAGGCAAGGACCTGCTCTTCTCCACTGACTTCTGTCCGGCTAAGGGCGGATAATGAAAGTTGCTCCTTTAGCCCCTGAGGATCAGCAGACCTGACATTCAGGAAGAACAAAGGTTCCTCAGTGCCCTTCGAGCCAGTCCAGCTCAGGGTGGTTGATTTATTTGGCGTTGATGCTGAAAAAACGCCCTTGGCAGTACCCTCTTCTACTTCAAGAATCTCCAGTTCAGGGTGTTCAAATTTCACTGCGCCTCCATTGACGGCTACTCCTTCAGGGTCATACACCGGAATTTGATAGCGTTTTCCGGGCTGCAAGCGCTGGTCTTCTACATATAAATGGGCAACCAAATTGCCGCGGTTTTCAAAAGAAGCAAAAGTGGCTGTTGTATCTTCCATTGCACTGCCGTTTACATCTCCCAGCTTTATGGCTACAAAGTGACCATTCAGGAAGTCAGCGCCCAGGGTATCAACCTGAATAGACTCCGGGTAGCCGATAGTCATAAGGCTATCAGCCGGAAAGGTGAAGGCTTCCGGAATAAAGCGCCATCCCAGCCCATCCGCTAAATCAGGCTGTACACCAAGCAGGATAAAGTGCAGCATCATGATGTCATCCGAGTCCAGCGTCCCCGACTGGTCTACATCCGCTGCAGCTAGCTGGTAAGGGCTTTCAATGGTATCTATGCCCATAAGGTGGCGCGCAAGGGTCAGCAAGTCGCCTGTAGTGATTCCGTCACGGGGGTCATCTGACTTCTGAGCGGTAATTTCGTAACTGCCTCCCATTGGCATCTCACTGAACAGGTAATCGCCAAGGGTATCGGTCATAGCCATATCAAGTCCATTCAGGCGAACCTCAGTGTCTGGCACTTTATCACCCTGAAAGTCATATACACGGCCGGCAATTGCTGCCATGGGATCGGTAGCAGTAGTGTCCGGGCTGCAAACGCCCGCATTGTCCTGCACCACTGCACTGGTAAGGCAGTAGCCCCAATTTCCGGCTTTATCGCCTACCCACAGTGCGATAACATTCATTCCCAGATTATCACACGTAAAGGTGATTGCATCGCTTACTGGTGGGGCCGCCTGCCCCGGTGCTGGCTGGAAGCCCAGGCGGAGTTCAAGATTGCTATAGTCGGTACAATTGTCATAACTGCTGCCTATTTCTATACCGGATGCCCAGAGCTCGTTCATACCGCCCTGCATAAGGGCTATGGTTACGCCTTCCAGGCAAACAGGCGTAGGTGCAGTGGCATCTTCCACGGTAATCGTGATATCACAACTGCTGGTATTATTGCAACCATCTTTCAGCACATATTTCATCTCGTAGTTTCCGACGGGCACCCCGGAAAACTGAAACCCATTGCCCAAATCACCAAATGCACCAACATCGACACCAGGCAGGCAGTCCTGAATATCCGTCGGTTGTGGCAAGGTAAAACTGGCTTCGCAACTGGTAAAGGAGGTGGGTACGATCAAGTCATCCGGACAGGTAAATACCGGAGGCAAGGTATCCTGTATTTTCAAGATTTGTGTTTCACTCCAAATTCCGGTGCTCCCCCCGTACTCATAGGTGCACCAGTCAATTACCCGCCATTCCCGAATAATCTTTACGCAAGACTCCGAAGCAGCGGTGAATACCCAGTCCTCATAATTGGTTGCAATGAGCTCACAATCTTCGTATAGTATCTCCGGCCGGTCGAAAGGCGCCGGCAGGTTTTCAGGTGCTAAATCATCTACACTTGTACAGTCATAAGTGGTATAATCTGGTGGAAAATGCACTTCTACCGGGGTATTATCGTATAAATAGATGGTCTGTGTACAAGAGCTGGTATTACCGTAATTATCAGTGGCCGTCCAGGTACGGACAATCTGCCCGGCTCCACAGGAATTAGTGTTTTCCTGGTCCGTAAATAAAAGGCTGGCGACACCGCAATTGTCAATCGCGGTGGGAGAACCTACGTAGTCCCAGTCCGTAGACTGATGACAAGCAACAGACTGGCTTGGCGGGCAATGCAGATTAGGCGCAAGCTTATCCTCAACGGTCACGGACGACCAGCAGCTGTTCGTATTTCCAGAGCAATCAATTGCCAGGAGTTCTACCATGACAGTTTGCCCAATATCATCGCAAAAGATGGTGACAAATGGCCCGTAGGCGGCATAACTTTGACCCATGCGGCGGACTTTAACACCAGACAGGCAGACGTTGTCGTTACTGCCTTCATCGAACGTACCGGCAAAAACAATGGCTTCCCCATTAGCGGTCAGAGAGACATTGACATGATCATCACAAACAGCAGTTGGTGCAATGGGGTCAGCAGAAAGTGGATTGTTTCCAGGACTGCCGGAGGCAGTATGCCCGACGAGGAACAACATAACTAAAAGAATCAGGGTTGGTTTTTTACTTTTCATATGGGTTTACGATTATGAACAGGCTTATCAAATAGGGTATAGCAAGGCGACCTGATGCGCTTTAGAGCAATGGAACCGCCGATAGACTTGATGCGTTGGGGGTCCTTGCAGGTACAAGAATGCGTGCTTTGAGTTTATTATGGTTCTCTGAGAGATTCCGTAGTCCAAAGCGTATTGAAAAAATACGCTTTCCAATGGCATTGCTTACGCATTGCTCATTTTCCACGAAATTTGTCAAAAAAAGATTATTTGTAAGGGAAGGGCTAGCGCCCGGGCAGAAAACCTCAGCGTACACTAGTCATAAGATTAGTGCTGTATTTGAGGTAATTTTCTCAGGTATGGTTGATATAAAAATAGGAAGATGGCAGCGAACTGCCACCTTCCCTGTTTTTGGCTTGGTTAAGCTGTAACCTAGCCTTTCAAAGCTCGTGGAGAAATTGAATACCGTGGGGGGAACTGCATTCATCGTTTCTCCAAAATAAACAGAAAATACGGGGGGATGAATTTTCAGCTGCAATATAAGAATTTACACTAAGTCTTGCAAAAAAAATTGCCTCTGCTGGGAAAACAGAGGCAATTAGACCAAAAATTATTGCCATTTGTCAAACGAAAGCGGTCTGACAGCTCTTTTTCGGCTCTGCCTGTCCAGTTGGGAAGACTGGCTTAGGACCGTACCAAGGCTGTCATCCATAAGCATCAATTCATCAGAATCATTTTTTTGGTGGCTGCGTAGTCAGCAGTTTGCAATTGGTAGTAAAGGAGACCGGAAGAGGCTAAATCGTTGCCCTTGATAATAATCTCATGGGAGCCTGCATCATAGTAACCTTCCTGATGAAAAAGCACTTTGCCTGCCATGTCATACACCGTTACTTTAGCTTCTCCGGCAATTGGCAGTTTGAAGCCAATAACGGTTTTGGTGCTGAATGGGTTAGGCCGGTTTTGATAAAGCTCATAACCCTCTACCCGAACACTGCCAGAGGAAGAGATGGCTTCACCGAAATGGAGCCCCACATCCATAATATTACCTTCCATATCGTAGGCTTCTTTAGCTGTTGGCACACTGGTGAAACTTATGAGTTCCTCCAGTGATCCGATAGCCTGACGGGCGCGGAAGGTGATGGCAAATAGCTCCGACTGGCCTTCCGATGGTGGTGTGCCTGACTGGTTCCAGCTCGTGGTAACCCAACCATCGTGAGTTTTCTGCAGGTTAAAGTTCGTACCCGACATGCCAGATACTGGCCCGGCTACGAGTTCCATGTACTCCAGCATCTCAGTATTAAAGCGCAGGGTGAACTGATAACCAAGTACATCATTCAGACCTGTTGTGGTGAACGGTATGGTAAACTCCTGCCCTTCATTGACGCTCACGTCGGGTACGTTGATCATCATACTACCCTCCGGGTCGCGCTCATCGATACCTGAAAAGTCGTTTGGCGTGGCAGAAAGGTCCACATCGCCTACTTTGATGGCCACAAAGTTCGCATCCGTATGGTCCTGATCAAACCCATTAATATTGACCACCGCTGGTATCGGTGTTGCAAAAGGATTATTAGGGTTCAGGAAAATATGGTTAGCGTCTACAAAACGCCAGGATGTATTGTCGTTCGGCAGTTCATTCTCCATGCCAAGGATCATCTTGCGTAATGCAATCATATCCAGAGTGGAAATAGAGCCGGAACGGTTCACGTCTGCTGCAATCATTTTGTACGGCGTATTGAGGGTCTGTACGCCAAGGATGTGCCGGCTAATGAACATCAAGTCAAGGGTCGATACTCCATTAAGTGGGTCCGTGTTACGCTCCGGGCGTACGGTATAGTTATTGCCGAAAGGTATACCAAGCATTTCAAAGAAGCCATCGTTGCTGGTATAGGATGTGAATGGATCGCTTGTCATCACTTCTACCATCACCCCTTCCACGTACTGACCAGACTCCGTTGTCACTTCCCCGGCAATCATACCACCGGCCGCCTGTGGGCAGACACTATTGTTATCCTGAACAGCGATTACCGTAAGGCAGTACCCGTTGTTTCCAGATGCATCTTCTGCCCAAAATTCAATCATTTGATTGCCCACATCTGCACAGGTAAATGTCAGCTGTGGAGTCGTAGGCTGCCCGGTGCCCGCCCGGCGGAGCAAGAGTTTTATTTCATCTGCCGGGGTACAGTTATCCGTAGTGCTGCCGTTAAAGGCCTCCGCATTAATCATCGCCATAGGCTCTCCATTCATCAAAGAAAGGTTGACGGAGAGACCGACAATACAGACGGGTTGCGGCGCGGTCTGGTCTTCCACAGTGATCTCGACAGAACAGGTTGATACATTACCACAGCGATCATTGGCAAAGAAGGTTACTACAGTAGTCCCTTCTGCATACACTCCACTGCCATTCGCCCCGCCTACATCCGCATAAGGTGAATCATTGGTGATCAGAATATTGGTACTGCAATCATCTGCAAGGACATCTGGCAGGACCACCGGACCTTGCCCACACATTGAGCCCATTCCAACCGTAACGTCATCAGGGCAAGTCATGACCGGAGGGTCCATGTCTTCTACTTTGATAACCTGTACATCTGAAAAGCGCCCTCCCGCAGAAGGGTTCTCCGGATCGTACTGACACCAGTCAAGCACCACCCACTCCCGTAGTATTTTATAACAGGCCGGGAAGGAAACATCATAGAACTCATCCGTATAGTTCACCCCCACCATTGAACAGCCCGGATCGGTTATATCGGGCTCGTCGAAGCCATCGGGGAGGTCATCCGGATCAGTAGGCGCACCACAGACCGTGAGGGTATAATCATCCGGAAAATCGATATGGCTCAAGCTTAGCGGGTTCTGATTGATCACTTGTATGATTTGAATACAGCCGCCCATATTCCCGGAAGGGTCAACAGCTGAGAAGGTACGAGTAATGGTTCCCTCTCCGCAGCCATCTACATCTACCGTTTCCTCCAGCGTTTCCTGCGCTGCACAGTTGTCCGTTATTATTGCATTACCAAAAATGCTCAGGTCGCTGTAATCATCTGTACAGTCTATGGTCTGGTTTTGCGGGCAAACGACAATGGGAGCAATTTTATCCTGTACTTCTACATTGACCATACATTCTGTAAAGTGGCCAAAGAGATCACCTCCCGGCAATTCGCGGGTCGGCTCTACCGGGCCTGTGCCGGGATCAATTTCGTAGACCCGCATAATGACACGGATATTGGTGGAGTCGATCTCTTCACAGCAAAAGCCAACACTATCATCAAACCATTCCTGGTAACCGGGAATGTTGGAGTCATCACCATTGAGGCCGGCACAACTACCAGTAGTCATTCGGCGAGCTTTAAAGAAAAGCTGCTGTGCACAGTTGTCATTGCTCCCATCATCGAAGGACTCCGAAAAGATGGTGCCCTGCCCGTTATTAGATAAACTGACCGTTGTCGTTTCTTCGCAGACTGCGGTTGGGGCTTCCTGGTCCACAACATTGAGCGTAGTGGTACAACTTTGAGTATTCCCACAGAAGTCTACCGAGGAGTACTGAATGGTATGCGTCCCTACCGGAACAAAACTGTGCGGCCCCACACCAACTGCCCCAAAGGAGGTACTGACGAAAAAGGTGGCATTAGGGTCGCAATTATCGACAACAGTGGGCGGCGGCAAGATTACGGTAGCCCAGCAGGCGCCAGTATTAGTCGACACCGTAATCGGCCCCGGACAGGTTATCGATGGTGCCACCGTATCCACGACTGTGATTAACTGTAAATCTGTTGCCATGGTGCCAGAGCAGGACTCGGTTACGGTCCAGCTACGCTGAATCTGATATTCGATATTGCCGCAAAGGTTAAGGGTATCATCATTAAAGGTTACGTTGAGGTCGCACCCATTTGTATTCTCAATGACCACCCCGAAAAGCTCCGGTTGCCCCGTAAGGCCAAGGCTCAGGTCTCCGATTTCGCAACTTAACACGGTATCTAACGGAAATGATAGGTCCGTATTGAGGTCCGGCCTGACCAGCAGGATGAACTGAGAGCAGGAGGAAGTATTGCCCTGCTCATCAGCAGCACTCCAGACACGCTCTAAAATTGCCTTATTGTCGTTTGCGCAGGTAAAGTTGGTGAAATTGTCAAAATAAGACAGCGCAATATCACTGGAGCAGTTGTCTGATACATCAGGAGCCCCTAATACAACTGCGGAGGTATCGGCAATACAACTGATAGTGTCGTTCACGCAACTAATGACCGGTGGGCTGATATCCACTGCGCGGATAAAGCTATTACAAAAAATACCTGTTCCCACGTCGGTTACCGTTACGGACAGAACCTGCCCCTCGTAGGGAGCGGGGTCAAAAACAACCAGGCTCGTATCCGAAACGATGATATTATTCATGGTATCCCGTATCGTCAGGATCTTATTGCCAGGGCAAATGATGGGTACCTCCAATACGTCCTGTGGTGTCAGTGCTACCTCACAATCCCCATTTACAGGGATATTAAGCGGGAAGTTGGGGTTACCACCATTACAGGCCAGATCACACTGTGCCGATAATGACTGACTAAATAATAAAGTAAACACTGCAATACCAATAGTTTGCAGTATCCGGGTGTACAAGGCCCAGGGCCGACCCGAAGTCTTTTGGTTTTTTAATAAGTGTTTCATTTTTGATGTAGTTTATAAGTGATTATGAAATACCTCGATTGTGTGCATAGCATGGCCAGGCTGCCTACAGGCAGCTTCTTCACGTCATGCGATTCCTGCTAATTGGTGCAAGACTGGTTTATCTTGTAGCGATACGACCGCTACTACCAGACCCCGTTTTCGTTAACAGGTACGTTACATCCCTGTGGCGACGGACGGGGCTTGCTCCCCGCTTGAGCGTTGACAAGGTCCGGGCTTCTCCATCGGATGATTCAAACCTATTGAACCGGACGGACAAGCTTGGCAGGCTCCAACGAATAGGGAGTAAGCCTGGCACCTGCGCCTTTCGCGGGGAAGTATTGAACTTGTCTAAAAACTACTTACGATGCCCCAAATCGTCCTTTTGAGCCTGCTTTTCGTTCCGCCTGTCTGTATCTCGTCGCCTGTGGGCTCTGGCCACCGGAGACCGAAGTGTTCGACACGCAGGCAGTACTCGCTAATAGCACCACTACTAGGCTCCGTGCGTGCCTCAATTAGACTCAAAGTGCCTGATTTGTGACTATCGCAGCACCACGCAGTAGACGCGAAGCGAATTTCTAGAGAAGTTCATTGATTATTAAGACTGTTGTTGTCTCATACACTATGTTTTTTTGGTAAAAGTGGCCGGCCCCATGCAGGACCGGCTTCACCAATAACCGTATTGATTGTTCTTTTTTATGCTTGCGCCTCTCTGGTGCTTAGGCTTAAACGGTCAAGCATTTGTGTGTCCGTTCATTAGTCAACGCCATGGGGTAGTCTCCTGGACTTAAAGTCCTTTTAGCTCGGTACAGGTTCGTTCGGCTAAGGGTACCGCCCCTCAGCTATAAGCGCTTTGGGCTTTGCTTTTGAAATCTAAACCGGACTTCCCGGAAATCCCGAAAAGCCATTCCCGGGCTTCACAGCAATAAGAGCTGTGATATTTCAGGAATCAAACCCGAAGTCGGAAGCAAATCCTGCTTTCCTGACGGCAGTAAGACTAAATATCAGGTCCTTTTCCCACAGCCCGTATTGGGGCGAATCCAAAGACTCACGTCCAATTAGGCGTAGACAGACCTATCCCTGACCTGTTAAACATTGTTTTAAGGCTTTGCATATTTACATTTTCAGATTAATAGTATGCCCTCTTTGCTCCGGGGTCCAGCACAAAGATCTGCCGAAGGGCAACTCCAGGGCTGTACCGGATTTGACAAAACGATAGCTTTAGACCGCAAAAGCCTGAGCACTGTCTCCACAGCGTCCAGGCAATCCAACCAACTTTCGCATTCTTATAGCTTAGTCAGCATTCCCCAGACGAGTGAGACCTACCGATAGTGAAGAGGACTGGATAACCCAGGTATCTTCGCATCCGTATATCCCAAGACTTGAGTGGTTAGACTTTAGGTCCAACCACCTCTTTACGGGTATATATACAGGAACATTCACTATCGCTGGCACAGGTATACGCAGTGGCACCAAAGCACCTAACAAGCGTATTACACCTGATTTAACAGCTCAGCCGCCCCAAAGGGCAGCAAACAGTTTTGTTGCTGTACGCAGGCACGCGCTATGCGGTGCCGCTATTTTTAGTTTTGCCTGTTTGAAGGCTACTGACTCAACTCATTACATGCTAAAAGCGTGCCAAAAGTGAAATAAGGGGATAAAAGGGGTGAGTAATTAGAAATAATTTGAGGAGTATCCGAGCCCGCGCATAAAAAAAGCCCCCCTTCTAATTCTAGAAGAGAGGCCATCCCAAAAACCGATTTAAGTATAATCTTGAAAACGGTTCTTGCGAATCACATACAATCCAATCGCCTAAATCTTTGCAGCTAAAAATGCGCTGCACGTATCTGTTTACGCAATCAAATTTAAAAAGTTTCAATTTGTTTTAGGAAAGTTATTCTCAGTATCAAAACCTACTTCCTCCCCCGGTCAGGACTCCACGGAGTGATCCCAACGGGGGAGGATGCAGCAAGCTTTCACTTTACTGCACGCAGGCGAATAAATAACTACATCAAAATTCGTTTCAGGCCATCTTTGTGACCGGTAGTCCACAGCAGGACCCACCCATTTTTCTGAAAGTGTTTCATTAATATTCCGAATAAGATGCAGGCGGGTATCGAACCAATTAAACGGTCAACAACACCCACTATATCCGAATAACATACCTGCAAACACCTTGCCAAACTCTTCAAAACCTCACCATGACTACCGGGTTAGTACCGCCGGCGCTTTTTAGACTTTCGCTCAAAGCCCAGAACCAGGCTGATCTCATGAGAGCCGTTGTTATAGCTCTGAAATTCCTGAAAAAAGACGTCGTAGCTGTAATAAATCTGAATATTCCCGGTTTTGCTCATCGGCAATTGAGTACCGAGAAGAATCCCGAGTGCCCCTAGTGATCGGTAAGAAAGACCGGTTGTCAGTTGATCATCCAGAAACCGTGCCATCAGGTTGATATCGATCTGGGAAGGCACGTTACGGACATTTCGCAACAGGATGGAAGGCTCAAAGGAAAAATCGAGATCCTCTATTTCCATACGATGGCTGGCAAAAAAGGTGTAGTATTCCAATATAGACTCATTTTCACTTTGAGATATCCGGGAGCGGACCAGATTAGTGAAGGAAAGCCCCAGCCGTGTATTCTCACCAAAGGAGCTAAAGAAGCCAAGCGCGGCGTCAAATTCACCCTTGCCATTCATAAAGTCCTGTACCAGCTCATCACTGAAATCCACAAAATTATTGCTCATGACGCTGTTGTCCAGGCTTAATTGCTGGTATTCAGCCTGAAAGCCGGCGGCGAGTTTAACGTTATCGCCGATATCAAACCGAAAAGCATAGTTGAGATGGGCACGGAGACGTTGCAGCTGCGCTGCAGACTCCGTCAGTACACCAACACCTAAGCCAAAGTTGTCGCCCAAAGGCCCATTGTACTGTGCGGCGTAAGTTGTGGGCGCATCAGCGAAACCCGACCACTGCGCCCTGGTATTGAGCTGTAGTTGGTAGGCGTTATCAAAACCCACTGCACTTGGATTGATCAAAACCGGAGTAATGTTGTAGTGCCCAAAGATGGCTTCATCTTGTGCCATAGCTAAATTCCAGGCACTCAGGCTACAAAACAAAAGGAGTATAAGTTTGCTTTTCATCGTCAAATCGGTTGAGGGTTGAAGAATGGAGCAAGGGCTTTTCAGCACCCTTGCTCCTGATATGTGATTAGTCTTCACGAAGAATAGTCAATGAACCTCGCTGCTGACGAGGATTACCTTCCGGATCTGTATAGTCCAGCACGTAATAGTAAGGACCTTCCGGCAGCGGTGTACCACCCTGAGTTATACCATTCCAGGTATTATCATAGTTGTCCGCTTCAAATACCAACTGTCCCCAGCGGTTGAAGATTTGCAGGTGGTTATCCGGGTATTCATTCACACACAAGATGATGAACTCTTCATTGGCCCCGTCGTTATCCGGTGTGAGGATAATACGGTCAGATAAACAAGGGAAGCGCCGGTCTTCCACACCCACAGAGGTAAGTTCAGAAAGGCAGCCATTTCGGTCGCGTACTTGGAGGAAATACTCCCCGTAGCACAGATCGAAGAGTTCTGCTGTTTCAAAATCGGACTGCTCCCAGTTGTAAGTGTACGGTTCGGATCCTCCTTCCACAATTGCTGTAACCGCCCCATTACAACCTTCTGTAGCTGGCTCGGTCTCGAATGCCACTATGATAGGATCTGGATTTAACACCTCAAATGAGGTAGTCTGCTGACAGTTGTTACCATCAAGAATGGTAACCGCGTAAGAAGCAGGTTCCAGTTGTGTTATGCGATTACCAAACCCACCGTTATTCCAGAAATAATCAAGTGGCTCAATGCCGCCATCCACATTCACGGTAATGGCACCGTTTCTGCCGTCGTGGCAAAGCACATCCTGAATAAAGGCTTCCACCTCAATTGTATCCGGGGCAACCAGCTCAATCTGATTCGTTGCGGTACAGCCGACCTCATCCTGTACCATCAACTGGTAAGTACCGGCTGGGAGGTTTTCAATTTCCTGCCCTGTACCCATCAACATACTGGTTTCCAGATTAGTCCATTCGTAAAGGTAGCCACTGCTACCTGTTGCCGTGGCGCTCAACACACCATCTGCAGCATCTGCACAGCTTACATCGAAGCCATTGTAATTCTCTTCCGAAGCAACTACTACCGCAAGACTGGATTCTGTTTCAATGATTACCTGACGAGTCAGTGTATTACCAGAAGCCTCAGTAATAATCAAGGTGTATGTACCTGCCATCAATCCGGTTGGGTCTTCCACATCAGCCACTAGGTTGCCATTGGCATTATTCCAAATGAATGTATAGGCAGGGTCACCACCAGTTACTGTAATATCAATAGCACCATTGGCATCTTCGGGGCAACTCGTGAATTCAACATCCCCTACCTGGACGTCAAAGTTATTGATGAACACGGAGTCTACCTCAATGGTACAACCGTTCGCATCAGTAACAGAAGGTATATACCACTGATCCGGGCAAAGGCCGCCGATACTCGTTCCAATACTGCCGTTGTTCCAGGTAACATTATACTGTGGTGTACCACCGGAAATACTGACCGATAGCTGACCATTACAATTACCTTCTGTGGCGTGGCTATAATCCGGGGCAGTTACCTGCAGGGCTGTAGGGCTTGGGATCGCGATTGTAGTGGTTACTTCTGCTCCCAGCGCATCCGTAATAATGATCATAGTAGAGCCAGGAGGCAGATCTTCAACAGTATAGTTGTTATCTGTAGCCATGAATGTCATCACTTGTCCTTCAGCATCCGTCACTTCAATGGTATAATTCGGTACGCCTCCGTTGATTTGCACCTCGAGCGAGCCGTCTTCGGTATAAGAACAACTTGTCCCTACAGCTGTCACTGCCGGTGGTCCCATCGGGTCCGCAAAGAACATGTTGAAGCAAGTATCCTTGGTACAGTTGTTATTGAAGTTGTTATCCGTAATGGTAACGCAGTACTCTCCCGTACCCAGGTTTGAAATATTTGGATCGGTTGCGGTAAAACCGCCAGGCCCGCTCCATTCGTATGTAAGCGGATCAGAGCCCCCCGAGGCGTTCAGCACAATAGACCCATTGGTATTTGATGAAGCGCCCGTAACGGGAATCAACGAAGGGTTAATGAAAATCTCTGGTGACGATCCAATGATGAAAGACATACTCGCGATCTCGCTGTTGCTGTCCGTCACTGTTACGGAATAGTTACCAGCAGTAAGTCCGGTCGCCTGAGGCCCGGTCACCATAGTACCCGTCCAGGCGTAAGTATAAGGCGGCGTGCCACCATCTACATTCAATTCGATGGACCCGCTGGCTTCTCCGAAACAAGCATCTGTGATATTACTGTTGATGCGCAATACTTGTTCTACGGTCACACAGGCTGTAGTTGTACAATCATTCCCATCAGTAATGGTCACGCAATACCCCCCCTGCTCATTCAGGTTAACCAGGTTAGAAGCAGAAGAGCTGAAGTTGCCTGGCCCTGACCAGTTATAAGTATAGGGCATTGTACCGCCTTCAGCCTGAAGGTCTACAGCACCATCTAAACCCGTGTCAATTGGGGTAGCATCAATATTTTGAACAGCCAGAGGAGCATCGGGCTCGTCGACCATGTATACCTCGGAGGCCGTACAATTATTTACGTCCGTCACAACTACCGTATACTGCCCGGCAACGAGGTTGCTGATCAGACTGGTATTACTACTGAAGTTGTTCGGCCCAGACCAGTTATAGCTGAAGCCACCGTTACCGCCTGATATGGCTAGGTTAATCACCCCGGTCGCTTCACCAGCACAATTTACATCGGTAACACCCTCCAGAAGATTGATGGCATTAGCCCCCTCAATATCGAAGCTTGCGGTGCTTTGGCAACTGGCATCATCCAGAACGGTTACGGAGTAAGAACCAGGGGAAAGGTTGTCCAGCATAGACGAACCGGGAACCCCGGGAGCGGTACTCCAGAAGTAGTTCGATGTGCCTACCGCGCCGGTGACACTGAGCGAAATAGAACCATCATTCTCACCGGCACAGCTTTCATCTTCTACTGTTTCGTTAATGGTTGCACCCGGTCCGGTTCCATTAGGTACATTATAACAGTTCTGTGCTGTACATCCACTTTCATCGGTCACAGTCAGGCAGTAAGTGCCTCCGGGTAAATTACTTGGATTGGTCTGTCCAGACTGAATCCCGCTGTCCCAGGCAATCGTATAGCCAGGGTTACCACCGGCAATATTCAGATTGATCGAGCCATTCGTGCCATTGGCGCAAGTAGGTGCTGTAACCCCTCCACTAATAGATACGGCACTCGATGGGCCATCAATTGTATACGTTGCGTTTGTCGTCAGACCGTTATTCCCCATATCTATGACTGTTACGGAATACGTGCCCGCTGTTAGTCCACTAATAGTGGCCGTTGTAGCGTCATTATCCCAGTCATAGCTGTAGGGACCACCCGTCCCACCGTTAACGGTAAGCGCAATAGAGCCAGTTGCTTCGCCGAAGCAGTCTACGTCAACAACATCCGCCTGCGCAATATTTGGTGGCTGAACTGCGGATACCGTAATAGTACCAGGCTCACTGTTGAATGGAATAACATCTCCATTGCTGTCAGAAATTTCGATTGGCGTTACATCACTGGAGAAAGTGATATCGGATACATCACCATCGTCTCCTAATGCCGTAAAGCAAACCTCGAAGAGTGCTTCCCCGTTTGGTAAGGCTACTGGCGTAATGGACTGGCTGAACCAGTTTACAGAAATATTTCCAGCTCCAATCTGGCTGGGCACACCAAAGTTACCGGCCAGGGAGAAATCGGGAATAGCCGGGTTCAGGTTATTAATATTTTGGAAGCTCAGCTGTGTCTCGTCGTAGTTGATGGTGAATGCAAAACCGACAACATCCAGGAAGTTCAGCACACTAACAGGTACGCAAAATTGCTCTCCGGGCTGTACCGTCTGATCAGGTATAGATAAACGGAATCCATCAAAGGCGGAGTTGATACAAATGGTACCCTCCTCACTGCTGAAGCTCAACGCACCAAGTGTACTACTGGTGAAACTAATTGGCTCTGCGGATCCGGTAATGACAATATCAGAACAAGTATCTTCTGTCCCGATTGCAGTAAAGCAAAGGTCAAAGAGCACCGTACCATCAGCCAGGGTAGCGGCACCACCACTCCAGGAAACCGTTACAATTCCAGGAGTGGAAGCATCAATATTTGCAGCGCCGGTGAAGTTAGGCAACATGGCCGTAACTGCATCAAGATTGTCGAATTGAAGTTCATTAGCATCGTACTCAAGTGTAAAGCTGAAATCCGTAATGCCAGTAAATGCTTCTACAAAAACCGGCACACATACTGCAGCGTCGAGATCTACGGAAGCATCGCCAACCTCCACTTGCACCTGTCCGGGAACGCTGTCTTCAATACAGATTGTACCTTCTTCAAAGAAAGCAGGAATTACATTTTCATTAGCATCAGAGAATTCGATCGCTGCGATATCTGAAGTAAACTCCAGGTCTGAGCAGGAGCCATCTACGCCGAGTGCTGTGAAGCAGACCTCAAACAAAACTTCATTGTTCGGAAGTGATGCCGGTGTAAGGCTGTTTTCAAACCAGTTGACAGTAACAAAGCCATCACTTGGTTGACCAATATTCGCCGCAACTGTAAAGCCTGGCAGGTTAGTCGTCAGATTGGTTACCTGATTAAAAGACAGGTGTGTGGCATCGTAGTTGAAGGTAAAAGACATACCAACGATGTCCTCAAAGTTTTGAACCGTGATTGGTACACAAAAAGACTCCGCAGGCTCCACATCCAGACTACCCGCTGTCAGCGTTAGGTCTGTTGTAACACCTGTGAAAGTAATAGTGCCCGGGTCACTATCAAAAGGAATAACATCTTCGTTAGCATCAGAGAATTCGATCACTGCAATATCGGATGTAAACTCAATATCTGAGGTTACACCACTACCTGAGGCTGTGAAGCAGATATCAAACAGTACTTCCCCATCGGGTAAATCTGTTGGCGTGAGGCTGTTCTCAAACCAATTCACCGTAATGAAGCCATCATTTGGCGTTCCAATATTCGCTGCTTCGGAAAAACCGGGCAGGTTGGAGGTCAGGCTCGTAATATCGTCTAATGAAAGGACGGTCGGATTGTAGCTAATGGTAAAAGACATACCCACCACGCCTTCAAAATTGAAGGCCTTTACAGAGGTGCAGAACTGTTCGCCAGGATCAACCGTCTGATCATCAATCGTCAGGAATAACCCATCCGGTGTTGGATCACCGGAAATGGTAATCGTACCGTTATTAATCACCGGTGAAATGACATTTTCGTCCGCATCGGAAAATTCAATCGCTGCTACCTCAGAAGTAATATCCACTGCTGCGGATCCGCCACCCAACGCTTCAAAGCAAACTTCAAATAAGATGGTACCATTGGGTAGAGAGGTAGGCGACAAACTGTTTTCAAACCAGTTGACAGTGACCTGACCAGGTCCCGGATTTCCAATATTTCCTGCTTCGGAGAAACCAGGAAGAGCATTAGTTAGGTTTTGTACATTGGTAAATGTCAGCAAGGACTCGTCATAGCTCACGGTAAAAGACATGCCGACAAGATCGGCGAAGTTGTCTACCGTGATTGGCACACAAACCGTTTCACCCTGATTGACTGATGCACTGCCTACAGTCACGGTAAGATCATCAGAAGGCGGCCCACCATTAATCGTTACCGTGCCATCATTCCCCGTCAGCGGGATGACATTTTCGTCTGTGTCGGAAAACTCAATCGCTGCAACATCGGACGTGATTTCCACAGCGGCCGTGCCAGAGCCAATCGCATCAAAGCAGACTTCCAATACTACGCTCCCGTCCGGCAACGTAATTGGCGTGAGGCTGTTCTCAAACCAGTTGACCGTGACGAAGCCAGGGTTCGGGTTCGCAATGTTCCCCGCCACGCTAAAGCCGGGAAGACTGCCATTTAGGTTCGTAACGCCGGTATAGCTCAACTGTGAGGCATCGTAGCTGATGGTAAACGACATGCCTATGATATCTTCAAAGTTATCAATCTCCAAAGCCAGGCAAACATTATCACCCTGGTTGACCGTGGCACTTTCCACTGTCAGTGTCAGGTCG
>Ga0307978_1001007_pt1 | contig 22023 bp, 15 predicted proteins | sample OrgLakmetage1056_FD_203151 | JGI IMG/M metagenome (GOLD analysis project Ga0307978, IMG submission 203151) | Saline water microbial communities from Organic Lake, Antarctica - #1056 | ecosystem: Environmental > Aquatic > Non-marine Saline and Alkaline > Saline | place: Antarctica: Organic Lake...
CGCAGATTCGGGCTGGCGCGCAAGAATGCTCGATGGGCAAACTGTTCCGACGCAGGACTTTGCCGCCAGTCTCATCACTGACGGCTTTGCGGGCCTTCTGATCCGAAGCTTTGCTAAGGGCACATCGACGGTAGACAACAATATTGTCCTGTGGCGCTGGACTGGCTAAGGATGCAGACTTGACGTTGTGGATGACGAAGGCCGACTGTCCCGGATGTAAGAAAGCTTGCTCTAGCACGCCACCATCCTGATGTTCTGAGAGGTCAATGCCGATCGGCATTCCACCGGGGGTGACGACGGTGCCCTCACCCAGGTCGGCGACAGCTGCCAGCCGGACACCGCGGCATAGGTCTCCTGCGCCATCAACAGCATGGACTGCAGAATCCTCTTGCGGCTTGTCCGCGAGCCGTCCCGCACCTTCATCATCCGTCATTGGCGCCGGATCACCGGACATCCGCCGCAGGGCAGGTCAAGCGCGACCTCGATCCATTTCCAGCCTTCAACCGCAGTCGTCTCAGTCTCAACCTCAGCCTGGATTTTCTCCGTTACTAGCCGATCGAGCAGGGCAGGGTCCTGCAGCCAGCCACCATCATCGCCATGAAAGAGATCATGCAGCATCGTGCCACCCGCCGCTTCATAAGAATCAACACCCACAAAGATCGCGCGCCGGTCGGACACCCTGACTGAGGTCTCGGTCAGCATGCGCCAGATTTGGAATGGCTCATTGTTCCAGGATGAATTGATCACATCCCAGACCTGCACCTGACGCGCGTGATCAGGGTTCGCCGTGAAGGCCTTGAGATCTTCGAGCGTCATGTCGTACTCGGCGTAGACCTCAAGCAGGGCAGGGGCGACGGAGGCAAGTTTGAGGCGCTGCGTCACGGTTTGCGGCGTAACGAAGAAGGCGGCAGCAATCTCTGCAACGATCTGACCCTTGTAGCGCAGGGACACAAACGCGCGGAACTGGTCCAGCGGGTGGAGGGCGACGCGCTGCGTGTTTTCAGCAAGGATGTCGAACGCAGCATCGCGCACGATGCAGGGTATGGGCGTAGCCTTTACCAAACGCTTTCTGCTTAACTAGAAGTGACAATGCTTGGAACCGACGGCCACCAGCAGGGTTTTCGAACTTGCCGGTTTCGGTGTCATCAGCATCTAGCACGGTACGCACGCTTAGACTCTGCAAGAGACCGCGGCGAGCTTGTCGAAAGGAATATTCTGGGAAGGCGACATGGTGATTTTCTGGACTGCTTTCGTCATCAGAAATTTTTCAAGATGGGCGCAGGAAGCCACTCTCCCGATCTCATTTCCCGGCACCCTCAAACCAACATTTATCTTCCTCTCAAAACGTGCTCTTACTGTCCGCGGACAACGACCATTATTCTTGAATTTAAGAACATCATCTCAAGTTGTCCGCGGACAATTGTTAGCGCGCAGGTCATGTGATGCGGCAAGCTGACGGATAAGTCGCACTGGATCAAATCCTTTGCTTTTATTTCCAATCGTTAGGGCTCTGAAGTATGCACCTGCTTTCTTGATGCGATCATAAAACTGCATCATTGCCCAAATCGTTGTCGCTGTGGCCAGAGGTCCGATACGGTCTTGTGCACTCTGATAGGTTCGGTCGTCGATCCCGATCATGGGTGCAAGACTGCGTGCATGGGCGATCACGTCAGCAAAGTTATTGATCTTTCTTAGCGCATATTGCCCGGCCTCTGGACAGCTCGCCAGCAGCTCTTGGACTGATAGCGGTAGCTGGTCTGTTTGTGCAGGTAGCTCTTCTTTATCAATGTATTCTTTATTTGAGTTATGATGGTGCCGGACATTTTGGCTGTCTGTGTCGGACATTTTTATTGTTCCGGCATCTGTGTGCTCGGCAGGCAAGGGCGCGGTTTCCAGTTCTGACAAGAGGTTTTCGCAAGCCTCAAGTGTCAGTTTGCGGCGCAGCAGTCGCAGGGCTTGTGTTCCGGCGGGATGGCTTGGATCTTGGCTTAGTAGTTCATTTGCTACGGCGCGGATCTTGGTCTTGATATAGGCGATCTGTTCTTGTTGTGCGGTGGCATCGGCAGCTAATGCAGCAATCTGCGGGAGTTTTTCATAGAGCCGCGACAAGTCAAAACCGAAACGGAGCATTGTGCCTGCCTGGCTGTTCGTCTTGGTAAAGCGTTTTCGGTTGGGGCTGTCGTGACGGGTCAGCAGACCGGCTTCCTGCAAGGCCAAGACATGTCGCCGGATCGTGCGGTCCGAAATACCGTTGCGGCGGAACGTCAATGTAGCGTTTGACGCAAAAACTGTGTGGTGCTTGCGCTTAGGGGGTAAGCAAGAGATCATTGCATCAAGCGTTGCAATTACTGGTGGGGTCAACCCAATCAGCGGGGCGGCCCTGCGCAACAGATCAATCACAATATGTCGGTCGGGAGTCGGATTGTCCGCGGACAATAATGGACTTGCCCGCTCCCCAAAGGAAGCGGTGGCGGGAATAAAAGTCATGATTTCTTCACGACAACCGGACGAGAAAGCTCCCGGTGTTCACAATTTCCTGTGAAAAGGCTGCAGTTTTACATCAACCGAATCGGTTGTTATTGACTGACGGGGAAAAGCTGTTAAATCTGTAAGTGCAAAGAACAGATCGGGCCTTCCTTGGGTGACCTTGGGGGGCTCTTTCTTTTTGGCTGTTTTCGTGCTCCTTGTTGTTGTTTTCTACTGCTTCGATGGCTCAATCAGGCTCTTTGCCTGTCTGCCACGCCTGATACAGGCGCTTGAGCGTGGTTTCCGCGTTTTCATGCATCCACCGGGCAAATTCGGGCGTCTGGGTTTTTGAAATTTTAACCGTCAGCGCGCGGGCTGAATCCTTAATCTCTGCCAACTGTGTGCCGTCATCGGCCAGTACTGACAGAGCTGGAGCTCGGGGCTGTGCCTGCGCACCCTTGCGATGTTGTGCGGCGGCGGCGCTGATGCGGGCGAATCTGTCATCTGATTGTGTGAACTTGTCCAAATCAAGGCCTGCAACAATGGCAGTCAAATCGACCCCGTCATTGCGCACTTGATCGGCCAAATCTTCCCAGCGCCGACGACCGATCCCATGCGCCGACCCAATACACTTGATCACCTGTTCAGGAATCGCGCGGGCCACCTTGGCCATGCGCGACAGCATCGGCTTATCGATTGCCAGAGCATCAAGGATCACTGGCTGCTCGTAGCCCGTATCTGCTAACTCAGCAGCGAACAGCGCCTTTTCGATAAAGCTGGGATCTAGACGTTCCGTGTTCTCCTGCCCCTGTGCCAGTACCGCTTCGGCGTCCGACAGGGACCGTACCAATGCTTTGGCTGGGGTGCCCAGAACGCGCAAAGCGCGTAACCGGCGACGGCCATAGATGATCTGGAACAGTCCTGGCTGATTGGGTGCAGGACGTACCATGATCGGTACTTGTTGGCCGTGTTGGCGGATACTTTCGGCCAGACTGGCGACATCGGCGTCGCTAAATGCCAGTCTGTCCTTCGGTCCATCTTCGACAATCTGGTCAATGGGAATATCCCGCACTGCATTGCTCGACAAATCCTTAAGAGTGGATTTCATTCCGGACATCGCACCAGTATTTGGAAACCGGCTGCGCGCTTCGGCTGGCGCAGCTTTGGTTTCGGCGGCGTCGGGCGGGGCAGGGGGTTGGAACAGATTTCTGCGTGCCATCATTCAGCCTTTCTGCCCCAAGCGGCCTGGATCGTCTTTTCAAACTCATCAGCCACGCCGTTCACACTTTCCAAGATGCGGTCACGGGTCTTTTTAACCACCTGACTGGGGTCAAGTTCATAAATCGTTTGCTGCGTCATGCCCGCATCTGAAATCGCGGTGGATTTCAGCATCGGCATGGTCAAGACCTGATCCAACAGGATCGAGCGGAGAAACCCCGCCATCTGGGATTGCGGCACATCGGTCGGTTCATAGCGTGCAATCAAGAATTTCAGGAACGACCAGTCAATTGGGCCGGTAGCCTCCTCCAGAGTTTGAACAGTTTCACCAGCCATTTCAAGGAATTGCGCCATAGATGCCACATCCAGCATGCTGGGCACCACCGTGATCAGCAACCCGGTTGAGGCCAGTAGCGCCGTCATCGTGGTAAAACCTAGTTGTGGCGGGCAATCGATGATGACGATGTCATAATCCGCCTCAATCTCGTCCAGCGCGATCGCCAGACGCTGCGTGAACGGCGGGTCCAGCTTATGCTGTAGCGCATAGGCTGTTTCGGTCTCATATTCGGACAGCAACAATCCAGCCGGAGCAAGGTCAAGATTGTGGAAATAGGTTTTGCGCACCACTTGGCTTAATGGCACCGGGTCCTGGTACCTTAACGAATCGTAAATTGTGCCGGTTTCGGCAAATTCGATCTCGGGGCGGTAGCCGAACATCGTGGTCAGGCTGGCCTGGGGGTCCATATCCACCGCCAGCACGCGATAGCCACGTAACGCATAGCGTTGCGCCAGATGGATGGCCGTCGTGGTCTTGCTGGAACCACCCTTGAAATTGACGATGGAAATCACCTGCAAGGCATCACCATTTCGGCGGCCAGGCAGATAGGTTGCGCCATTGCGCCCGGTACGGGCCATTACATGCCGGATTTGGTCAATTTCGGTGGCGGAATAGAGCCTGCGCCCGCGTAGATCGGTCTGAACCTCGGGAAAATCGCCTTCTTGATGGCGAGTGCGCAGGTTGGACATGCTGATGCCGGTCAGTTCGGATACTTCGGCAGGGTGGAACTTACGCAGGACTTTGCGGCTGTCGGGCTGAAAACTATTGCGCATATGTACGTTCAACGCCTCTGAGAGGCGGGCCGCATGGGCCGCAATCGTCGTAGCGATGGACTCTGCCTTGGGTGTTTGTGATTCCGTCACTATACTGCCCTTCAGACCTCTTGGTGGGTCATCGTCATTTTGTCGCAAGATCGCGCAATTTCCGCGTTTACGCGTCAAAGAAATCTTTTGCACGCAACTTCCCTGCAGGCAACAGTTTTTTGTCACCGCTCCCTGATCATTACTTGATCTGTCATGCCAAGAGAAAAGTGTAAGTCACTGAATATAAAACATTTTCATTACTAACTTTCATCAAATATCGATATGTAGTATCTCCTGGGTACTTTGACCCAAGCTGTTGCGGCGGCGCCAATCTACGAATCATCGGCTTGTCGTTTGTGCATCCTGACTATACGTCATTGACATATATGCCGCTGAAGTCTATATGGTGAAAAACTATGATAAGATTGCAAACAGTAGTCGAACTGGCCGAATTTCAGAGACGCGCGAAAGCAATTATGTCGAACCAAGAGCGCGAGGCTGCAATTAACTATATTGCTGCCAACCCGGAAGCTGGTGTCTCTCTAGGAGGTGGGCTGCGTAAGGTCCGTATACCAAGAGTAGGGGGCGGCAAGAGCGGCGGCTTCAGGACTATGTACGTATTTGGTGGAGCCCATATGCCGATCTTTCTGCTTACGGTGTTTGCCAAGAACGAAAAGGCCAATCTGCCGAAGTCCGAACAGTCAATGGCGGTCGAGATGAGCAAAATGCTTATCGCAAAATATGGAGACGCAATATGAGTGTATTTGAATCCGTGTCCAAGGGCCTGGAAGAGGCGCTGGCATTTGCGGATGGCGACACCTCTGGTGCTAAGGTCCATGAGGTGTCGGTTGCCGACGTCGACGTGGTCGCAGTTCGCCAGAGAACTGGTCTCTCACAGGCAGAATTCGCCAAAAGCATAGGCGTGGCGAAAGGCACGCTTTTGAACTGGGAACATGGGCGCAGACACCCAACAGGTCCCGCTCAAGTCCTGCTGGCCTTGATCGCAAAAAAGCCCTCTGTGGTGCAGGATCTGCTGCGAAGCGCTTAATTTCAGGCGCAAGTAACAGTCTTTATGGGCGCGCTGCCCTTGAATTTAACCCAGCAACCCGAGCTTCGTGGCCCGCTCCATCAGCATTTTGACCGATGACGGCTGCCAGTTTGTGCGGCCACGCGGTGTGCGTTCGCGCATCGCCTCCAGCCGGTCACAGATCGCCTGCAGCGTGATGTCGGGATCTGCGCCCTTGATGCCTGCAATAATGGCGGGCAGGCGGTCCTCCGTTTCGCGCTGTCCGGCCCGGCCTAGCACCTCACCAGGCAGGAAGCCGTCGCGGACATAGGCCTTTACGGCGCGCAACAGGCGGCTTTGGGTCCAGTGACGCGCCTCGGGCAGGGGGCCGTTGATGATACGCAACACGTCCTCCCAGGCCAAGTCGGGGCGCAACCGGCGCACATGGGGCACCCAGTCTTGCGCGGTCTCATTCAGACGCTCCATGTAACCGTCCTGTCGCGCCAGCCGCACCTTGCGCTGCGCGCCAGGGTCTCGCGCGCGCAGGCCCGGATTGCCGCCCACGCGTCCTTTGGTCCTTGCGCTCGCCAAGCCGGCCTTCGTTCGTTCCCTGATCAGGGCGCGTTCAAACTCGGCGGCGGCCCCCAGAACCTGCAACGTGAACTTGCCCTGCGGCGAGGCAGTGTCGATCGGGTCTTGAATGGAGCGAAAGAACGCGCCCTTCGCCTCAAGCCGCTCGATCACCTCCAAGAGATGCGACAGCGATCGCGCCAGACGATCAATGCGCACGACAACCAGCGTGTCGCCCTTGGCCACGCGCTCCAGCACGCGCGCAAGGACCGGCCGCGCACGATTTCCACCCGAGGCCTGTTCTTCATGGATCTCGGCGCAACCCGCGGATTTCAGGGCCTGCGACTGGGGCAAGGGGGTTTGGTCCTCGGTTGAAACGCACGCGTAGCCGATTAAGGACATCAAAACAGGGCCGTGTTGCATAGATCAACTGCAACTCAGAGCGCGCCCTACCTGAGACGGAATTCAGGCGGTACGTTCAAAGCTTGGGTGGCCAAGTCCGGTCATCCGGTTGAGAACCCGGACGCCAATCTTGGCTTCTGTTTTTTGATTTTCGAAGGTGCGCGCCTTTAGCTTGGGCCCAATAACTGTTTTCCAGCGGCCCATGAGAGTTTCGCCCCGGCTGCGTTGATTGTAGCCCGTGGCTTTCTGCCAAACCATTCGCCCGCGGGATGCGATCTCAGCGATATGGCGATCGCGCGCCGTCGGATCTTTGGCCGCATTGGGGCTCAGAACCGCGTTTTTGGGAGGTGGGATCGTCACCTCGATTATCGATCCGAACCGAGCAGTAAGTAAATCAGATGTTGGTTCTCCATCATAAGCTCCGTCTGCAAGGAACCGATCAACCGGGCCGTCGATTTGATTCAAGAGATCTGGCAGCGCAGTTGGATCGCCGACGTCATCCTGGGTCAGATCAGAGCAGACGATCTTACCGCTGACAAGAACGAGACCGAGGTGTAGCTTTCGCCAAGAGCGCCGTTTGCGCTTTGTTTTATGCTTTTGCTCAAGCCATTCGCCCTCGCCGAAGATCTTCAGGCCGGTGCTGTCCATGACCAGTTGCAAGGGTTTGTCGCTCTTGGACTTGGGCTTTGGGCGCAACGTCAGTCCATTGCCCCGGCGCGATAGGGTGGAAAAATCCGGCACTGCGATCGCAACCCCCAGCAGCCGCGCAATAGAACGCATCAAGCCTTGTGTTTGACGCAGAGGCTGCTTAAAGACCAGGCCCAGCGTCAAACACAGCTCGATTGCCAGATCAGAGTAGTGCGGCTGTCCGCCACGCGTCGTACGGCGTGGTGCCGACCACAGGGCAAGTGCGTCTTCGCTGATCCAAACTGTCAGATCACCATGCTGCCGTAGACCTTCATTGTATTCAGGCCAAGTAGGTGTTTGATCCCACGGTTTGATGGTGCTCCGACTTTGGTGCCGCTGGCAATTGAACCATCGGCTCCATACAAAGTCGCTGCCGCACCGGCGGACACAGGCGTGATCAGGGTCGATATCTGCCTATCACCAGCGGTGGTTCCAACCTGTTCTTCCAGCTGGTCAACGCAAGATACGAAAAGGGTGCGATGATCCTGACATCAAACCGAGGCTTCGCGGAGTGGGGTGAAATTTTTGGCGATCCCGTGGTCGCCACTGCGTTGCTGGACCGCCTGCTGCATCATGTCGTCGTCGTTCAGATTGAGGGAGCCAGCTACCGGCTACGACATCATGCTGACCTGATCCCGGAACACACCCGGGCGCATGCGAACATCACGCCGCCGCCACCGCCGTAACGCCGTGGCAGGCCACCGAAAATCGGAGGTGCCAATCAATACTCCGGCTGATGGCCGAACCCGAAAGCTGGGGATTTTTCCGCCAACACTTTTGGGGATTTTTGATCCAGCATTTGCAGCTGTAGCCTAAATGTCTCGAAAGAGACCTCTATTGTTCATAATAACACGACAAGTTCCTAGCTTGTTGCGCTTTTAAATATCCAGAGAATGCATCGTTCGTCGTTTGGGGAAAGTGGCAAATGCTAATGTCACCAAGCTGGAGTAAATCAATTAGGTGTGATGCGAACTATTTGGGGATTACTATCTTATTCTAAGAGGGTTTGGGCTCCCCTATGGCCACAATCAATAGCCAATCGATAAGTTAGTAGTATCTGATCACATTTAAAGACGGCAGCTTGAGGGTAAAATTACGATACCAAAACAATAGATATAGCTTCTTTAAAAAAAGAGGGCCTTCAAAAGTAGATAACTATGAGCCTGGCTTCGAGCCAAGTTTCATGGTGCAACAAAAAAAGAAAAAAAGAGTAGTAGGTAAAATGCAAAGAAATAGCAATGTGCAGGAGCTGTTCCGAAATAGAGCTTGTACGGTGATTTCAGCGATGACGGTAACTGTGACGGCAATGGTCACTCCAGCTATCGCCGATGCTTTCGGACCGGGTTTTAAATCCAGTTGGGAATTCAGAAGCGACAATGATCGCGCTGTTCGCTCTGGTGTTGTGGACCTTATCGAGCGCAAGAAAGCTGGCATGTATGAGGCCCCTAACTACAATATAAATAACACCACAAATGTTGCGGGTGATCAGATCGGCTGCGATGTTGTTTCGACGACCATTGGCAACAGTGGCAGCGCCAATGCAGAAGGTCAGGCGGGGGCCCCGAGTGTTCTCAATTCTCCTGCGGTTACCGCCTCCTCCTCGGGCAATATCGCAGGCGGTGAAACGGGCGGTCCTTTGAACGCGGACAACGGCGGCGGGAGCAGTTCGATAAATACATCTCAAGGCGTTGACGGATCGCAACAAACCAGCACGGTTGGTGAATCACAGCAGGGTGGAGTCACGGGCGACGTTGGGGGCAGTCAAAGCGGACTGGAACAGACCGCACTGAACGATCAATCGATCAGCGCAAGCCCACTCAACAGTTCGGTGGCGGACTCTGCAGCATGCGTTTGGCGGTGAACTATGAGTCGCTTTGCCAACTATTTCGCCCTTTTGGGGGCAATTGCCCTTTCTGGATGCTCGAGTATCGCGGACTTTTCCTCCTTCAATCAGGGCGGGGGAGGTATTCGGGTTCTTACCAGCTCTGATGTGACCGAAAACCGCACGCCGGTGGACGATGCTTTGCTGTGTTATGGCAAGGCCTTGTCTCGTGAACGGGGTACTCAAGCGCCTATCGGGATCGGTGTGGGTGATGTCCGTGACTTCACAGGTCGAATTACTGACACCGATGGTGCGCCAGTTACGCAAGGGGCGGGTCTTATGGTATACAGTGCTTTGGCGAGCCTTGGATCGGGGGTCCGCATTCATGAACGGCTTGACCCGCGTATCGCCGAACTTGAACTCGGCTACATTGACCGCCAGCGACTTGGAGACGGGCGAATGCACGAGGTCACACCTGGCGCCGACCCGGCTCCTTGGATTCCCTATCTCGGCGGGTCGATCCTCCAGAGCGACTATTATATCGTCGGTGGGGTAACCGAACTCAATCACAGTATCGCCACCGGCGGCGCTGAGTTCAGCATCGGCGGCATTGGCGCCCGGACGCGCTTTATCGTCATCAACGTCGCGGTCGACCTACGCATCGTCAATACGCAAAACCTAGTCGTGGAACATGCGGTGTCACTGCAAAAGCAGGTTATCGGAAAGGAGATAGACAGCGACGTCTTTCGTTTCTTTGGAACGCGCCTCTTCGATGTCAAGGCCGGTGGCAGGATGACCGAACCCTTGCAGATGGCGGTACGTTCCGTGCTGCAACTGGCGACACTCGACCTTCTCGAGACAGTGTCAGGCGTGCGAAATGAAGCCTGCGTGACCCAGGTTCAACCCGGAATGGAACGTGGCCTTTCGCGCCCATCGGGTCTTCCGGCGTCGCGGTCCTGGCCACCGGACGGAGGAACCGCCGTTTCGGCAGCGATTGCGCGCGAGGCCCGGGAGAAGGACGCAGCCAAGCGCAAGGTGGCGCGGGAGGGCAATGGAGCGGCGACGCCTACCCCTGCGACCACCCCCACCAAGACATCCGATGCAACCCCGCCTGAGCTGCCAGCGGATACAGGGGCTGTTGTGGTCGGTGCGGCCACGAATTCGGATGCGGCCGCCGGCGTCTGGCAGCGGCTACGGGAAAGCCATTCCCAGCTTTTCAACGGGGTTCGGGCCGACATGGTCAGCGTGAACCGCGAGGGCGGACCATTCCTTGTGGTGGTGCAGCATCCACGCACCGCTGCCGCCGAATTCTGCGAAACGGCGCAGGCGGCAGGCATCGAATGTGCGGTCGCCCCGCCCGAAGTTCTTGCGGCCCGCGCCCTTGCGCGACGCTCACCATGAGCGTGCCGCACAAACAGATTTCGCCGGGGCACTGCTTGCTCCGGTGAGGCAGGACCAGCGTACGCCGGGGTACGCTGATCTTAATGACACCCGGCCGTGCGACAACTAACAGGAAGACAAACATGACTTATTCAAAAAATGCGCTTCGGCGTGTAATGCTAGCGAGCACGGCCCTTGTGGCGGTCGGCTTCGCTTCAAGCGCTTCGGCGCAGAGCGTTATCGACACAACCAATGGTACCATGACCGTTGCTGCCGGTCTCGACGGCTTCATCTCGGCCACCAGCCAGATCGCCACCGGCACCTCTGCGACGGCAACCGTGACGGCAGCTGACAGCCAGATTGATCAGACCGACGTGACCGCTATCTCCACCGATCAAACGATCTTCGGGGATGCGGCAACGGCGGTCGCACGTCTGAACCAGGGCACCAACACCCTGAATATCAGCGCACCGGAGGATGCAGGCGCCATGACGGGGTCCACCAATATTGCGGCAGCAACTGATGTAACGATCAATGCAGCCACCGGCATCGCATCGCAGCAGAATCTCATCGGCAGCGGTGTTGGCCGTAACGTGACTGCCTTAACGGGCGCATCAGGCACACCTGTGACTTTCTCAATCGACCTTGATACGCCGAGCCTTTCAGGCGACGTCATCAACAGTGGTAATGAAGCCGTTGCTGATGCGCTGGCGAACGATGTGATGAACACGCTGACTGTGTCTGGCCCTGGCAACGGTTCGCTCGACAGCCCGGCAGCCATCGCTAACCTGCAGACGATCACGCCGGGAGTGGCGGCAGACGACACAACGGTAAGCGCCGAAGCCTATGGTGATGTGACTGTTGCGATCACTGATGCAACAGGCGCTCCAAGCGCGATTAGCGGCGACATCGGCCTTGACCAGAACACGGTTGGTGCTCGCGCTGCTGCGAACACGGCCGTCAATGATCTGTTCGCCGGGACTGCCGACAGCACCGCGCAGGGCAGCCTGACCGGCACGCTGACGTCGGCAGCCGTCGAGACGACCGGGGCCATTGGAGTTCTTATCGCCGATTTCGGCGTTGCGAACCTGCAGATGATTAATACTGGTGTGACCGCCGCAACAGACGCTCTGTCGATTGACTCGACCACTGTGGGCGTTGTCGCCCTTGGCATCGATACTAATGCCGATGTGACCTCCGACCTCATCAGCCTCCGCGGCAACTCGATCCTGTCCGATGCGGCAGGCAACACCGCGACCAACCGTGGCATCGTGACAACAAGCGGTGTGAACGGCGTGTCGGTCGGCGTAGCATCGCTGCAACAGTTTGAGGGCCTGGAAGTCACGCCTGACGTGATTGCCACCGTTACCGGCACTGTCTCAGCTGGCGGTGATGTGGCCGATGCAACGGTTGCAGCCGGCGACTTGGTCGGTGTGGGTGTTACCCTGTCCGACAACACGATCGGGGCTGCGGCCTCGGGCAACGAGGCGCTGAATGTGGCAGCTGTCACCTCCACCGGCTCGCTGGGCGGATCGCAAAGCTATGTCGCGGGTCGTCAGGTTGCCAATCAGGTGGGCATTTCGGCTGTGACCACCGCGGCTGAAGTGGCTCTGAACGTTGTGGAAGCTGATGCCGCATCGACTCTCACACTGAACAACAACGCGGTCTTCTCGACCGCCGCGTTGAACACGCAGACGAACATCCTGCAGAACTCGGGAGCGTCCAACCTTGGCCGTGCCACGATGGTTTCGACCAGCCAGCAGGAAATCACCGGCGGTTCGTCCTCGGCGCTCGTGACATCGTCAAGGATCGCGGCGATCGGCACGACAGACTCGCTGGCGACAGCAACGCTGACCGGCAACACCGTTCTGGCCTCGGCCACCGGCAACGTGTCGACCTCGTCGATCACGAACCGCAGCTCGGGCTTCAGCTTCTCTCGCTGATCTTGACCTGCGTCGGCGTCGCCCTCCCCCAGGGGCGGCGCCACATTCTCCAAAATGAATCCCGCTTACCCGAGGCTTGCAGCCCCATAAATTCAGGAATTTGACCCATGTCGCTATCCCTAGCCCGCAATCTCGATACTGGCCTTTGGACGATCACTGATGGGGCCGATCTTGACCTTGTGATCACGACGAATAGGGGGCGGGTGTTCAATTTCACCTCCGCGCAGACGGTGGAGAGTGTGGTCGAGAACGGCGACAGTTATTTCGCCATCGTCGAAACCCAGGGCCGAAGTGGCGTGACCTGGGCGCGGTTCGATTTCGACCCGACGGGCAGGCAATTGGGTGGCCGCGCGACCGCGCTGGATATACGCGAACTTCTGGCGGTTGAAACAACGGTCAACGCGGACCTGAACGGCGACACGGACATCGGCTTTGAAATCAACGGCGCGGCGCTGAACCGCAATGGCGACACAGTCGAACTCTATGCCCTTTCAGCGGGTGCATTTGGAATCGTCACTAATGTCGGCATGGGTGGCGAGTCAATCGTGCCGCTCCTGGATACCCGTGGAAACCTCTGGTCCGCTGGGGTGGGCCGCGAGGCTGTGGCCGTGCGCGCCGAAGGTGCGGGCTGGAAGATCATGGTCGAGGAGATTCACCGGGGCGCGAAACGCTACTTCGAATTCGATGTGTCAAGTAATGGAACAGTGGCCAGCCGCGCAAGGCTGATGACCGAATTCGAGGCGGTGGCGCTGGAAAGAGAGTACGGCGGCAGCATCAATGGCGAGTTGACCCAAGCGGCAGAACTCGCTGAAGAATTCCAGAAGGCCGCTGCAGCACGGCTGGACCGTGGCAGCGGCGACGCCTCGATCTGGAATATCTCTGCCGGCGGTTTCGGTGTGATCGTGATCGACGCGAATGGTGAAGACACGTTCTTTGCGCTCAAAAATTCTGATGGCACACGGTTCATGCCTGGCCACGACCAGACCATTGTGGCAGTTCGCCAAGAGGGGGCAGACTTCTGGATCATTCTGGAAACCGTGCGCCCGATTTCCACGACCTATATCGAACTCGCCGTGGCCGCCGATGGAACTGTCGCCCCGCGCGGCGAGATCCTGCGCGGCGATGATCTTTTCAAAGCTGAGGTCGAATATAAAACTGATGTCAACGATGACGGCGTGATCACAGTGCCTGCGGGTACCACCTTTGAATTACGGCTAGACCCCGAGGCGAACCTGCCGCTAGATTTTTCAGGAAGCCAGGGAACGATCGTCCTTGATGGCGAGGAGTTTGGCAACGCAAATACCTTAACGCTTCTTGGAAATGGCGCGGTTAAGTTGATCAACTTTTCGGGCACCCTTGACGCCTCGGAGATGACTGCGATGGTTACGGTAGAGGCCGATGGCACTACTGCGATCACGGCGCAAACGACCACAGGTGGTATAACCCTGACCGGCGCAGGCGCAGTGACAGTAAACGATCTCAGCACCAGCGTGGATGCGAGCGCCAGCACCGGCGCACTTACGGTCAACACCTTGGCGAGCTCTACCCCGACGATCACTACCGGTAGCGGAACGACGATCATCAACTCGGGCAACAACAACGCGCTGGTGAATGCAGCCTTGTTGACGGATACATTGGAGGTCAACGGCGCGGGCGTGGTCACCGGGACGGGTTTAGGCGTGAACGTGGATGCCGTAGATTTCACCGGCAAGTTTACCGTTACGACGAAAGACAACGCCACCCTGACCACCACCACAGGTCTGGGCAACACGACGATCAATTCGGATGGCAGTGGCACGATCACCGTGGCAGGGGCAGCGCTGGCCTCTACCTCAACCCTGACACTGAACGGATCGAGCGCCTATGCGCCCACGGACTTGTCGGGCACAACCGTGGCCTATACCGGAAGCGGATCGCTGGATCTGACGCCGCAAGGGGCGCTGTCGCTGAACCTAACGAACAGCACCGGCACGGTGTCGGTGGATACCAGCGCGCAAAATGGCGGGCGCCTGACGGTGACCGGCACACCGGCCACCGGCCCGACGATCACCGGGAACGGTGCCGTCACGTTGCATGTCGGCGTTGCCAACACGTCGCTTGCGCAGGTTTCCGCCGAGGCCGACCTGACCGTGACGATCACCGCTCCGGGCACGACCACCCTGACGGCCGCACAGGCCGATGGATCGACGATGACTGGGCCGACTGCCGGCAGCTTTGCCATAACCGATTCCGCCGCCGAAACGCTCTACGACTTCGCCGGTGTGGCAGTCTCGAATACGTCGGTCACATTCACGTCGGGAGGCGTTCTGGCCACTACCGCGTTCGGCAGTGTCAACCGGTTTATTGTCTCGGGCGACAGCACCGTGACCATGACGACCTCGCAGGCCAGCGGCAAGAACCTGGTTGCAGACGGCAGCAACAAGATCGTTTTCGACCTCGCGAATGGCAACAACCTGAACATGGTCGTCCCGGTCGCGAACATGCCGGCGAATTACGATCTGGCCTTGCAGGCCAATGCGACCGTCGTGATGTTCGTGACCCAGCATGAGAATGCCGGAGCCGTGAGCGGGGCGGGGAACGAGCGGATCATCCTTGAGGGTGGCGGCACGGTGCACGCCCGCCCGGACATCAAAACCTACCAACAGGCTGGCGCTGGTGCGCTTACCGTCGTGGTCTCTGACGAGAACACCGGCGTCAACGTGACCGGCAACTTCGACAACACCATCGTAAATGTCGGAGGTCTGACTGTGACCGGCAGCTATGCCATGGGTGAGGGCGCGAACACGTTGCAGCTGGGCTACGGGGCAAGCATCACCGGTGTGAACGGCGGTGGCGTGACGACGGCCCAGACCGTGGTGGTCGATGGTGCAGCCACGATGACGACGGCGCAGCATCAGGGCTTCACGACAATCACCGGTGGCGGCGGAGCGGACGTGATAACGCTGAACACGGGCGGCGCGGTGACGGCGGTGGCGGCGATCGAGAGCTATGTCTTGTCCGACGCGGGCAATGTCATCACGGTGAACGCGGCCAAGACGGACGTGACCATAACCGGCGGGGCCGGGAACGACACGGTGATCGTAGGCGCAGGCCTTGCCGTGACCGGCACTTATGATCTGGGCGGGGGTGCGAACATGCTCCGGCTTGACGACGGCGCGAATATCGCAGGGGCCACGATCTCTGCCACGGGCGGCAGCTATGCCATCGAGATCGATGCAGGTGCCTCGGTGACCATGACCAGCGCGCAGCACGCGTTTATTTCCACCGCGCCCGACGCAGAGGCGGTGACGCTGTCGGACGCACCGGAAACATTCACGGCCAATGTGGCGGTCGAGAGCTATATTCTGGCAGACGGCGACCAGAGCTTTGTTCTGGCGACCGGGGCGCAGTCTGTGACCACAGGCACCGGCGATGTCACTATCTCGACTGGGGATGTGACCAGCTTCACCACCGGTGCGGTGAACGGGACGGGCAGCACTACGACCTTGCTGGTGGCGCAGAGTGCGGACATCAGCGGGCTGTCGCTGACCAGCGTCGAGACGATCAACCTTGCGGATGGCGTCGACGCCACGATGACGCTCGTGCAGAACGCGTTGATCACAACTGCGGCGGGGACTAACACCGTGACACTGTCGGAGGCTGGTATGGCCGCTGCCGTCGCAGGGGTCGAGGCCTATGTGCTGGCTGCGGCTGGCAACACGCTGACGGTGAACGCGGCCAAGACGGACGTGACCATAACCGGCGGGGCCGGGAACGACACGGTGATCGTAGGCGCAGGCCTTGCCGTGACCGGTACTTATGATCTGGGCGGGAGTGCGAACATACTCCGGCTTGGCGACGGCGCGAATATCGCCGATGCCACGATCGTGGCCACCAACGGCAGCTATACCATCGAGATCGATGCAGGTGCCTCGGTGACCATGACCAGCGCGCAGAACGCGCTGATCGCTTCGGCGGCGGGGACGAATACCGTTATGCTTTCAGATGCTGGGGAAACAACCGGCAAGACGGATGTCGAGACCTATTTTCTGGCGGACGGCGACCAGCGCTTTTTCGTCGGTACTGCAGGGCAGGCAGTGAAAACTGGCACAGGGCTGGTCGACATTGCGACCACCGTGGTGACGGGGCCATTGGACGGATCGGCGGGGACTGTCAGGCTGTTCCTTTACGGTGGCGACATGCTGGATTTCACCGGCGTATCGCTTACCGAAATCGACAGCCTCTTCGTTCAGCCGGGGGGTGTGAAGCTGACTGCTGCACAGGCGGATGGCCTGAGCGCCATCGGGAATGGCACGGTAATCGTGACGGGCTTGACCGAAACGGCCGATTTGTCTGGTTATTCCGGTTCTTTGACGCTGAAGGCGGAGGTCACGGGCACCGTCGACGTGACGGCTAACGCTAATCTAGGGCCGGTGGACGAGTTCGTGGTCGGCGCCGGGGCCACGCTGACGATCAACGCTGCGCAGGCGGACGGGCTGAACGCCACCGGTAATGGCACGGTGGTCTTGACCGTGGGCGACTTTGCGGTAACCGGCAGCTACGATCTGGGCGGGGGTGCGAATATCGCAGGGGCCACGATCTCTGCCACGGGCGGCAGCTATGCCATCGAGATCGATGCAGGTGCCTCGGTGACCATGACCAGCGCGCAGCACGCGTTTATTTCCACCGCGCCCGACGCAGAGGCGGTGACGCTGTCGGACGCACCGGAAACATTCACGGCCAATGTGGCGGTCGAGAGCTATATTCTGGCAGACGGCGACCAGAGCTTTGTTCTGGCGACCGGGGCGCAGTCTGTGACCACAGGCACCGGCGATGTCACTATCTCGACTGGGGATGTGACCAGCTTCACCACCGGTGCGGTGAACGGGACGGGCAGCACTACGACCTTGCTGGTGGCGCAGAGTGCGGACATCAGCGGGCTGTCGCTGACCAGCGTCGAGACGATCAACCTTGCGGATGGCGTCGACGCCACGATGACGCTCGTGCAGAACGCGTTGATCACAACTGCGGCGGGGACTAACACCGTGACACTGTCGGAGGCTGGTATGGCCGCTGCCGTCGCAGGGGTCGAGGCCTATGTGCTGGCTGCGGCTGGCAACACGCTGACGGTGAACGCGGCCAAGACGGACGTGACCATAACCGGCGGGGCCGGGAACGACACGGTGATCGTAGGCGCAGGCCTTGCCGTGACCGGTACTTATGATCTGGGCGGGAGTGCGAACATACTCCGGCTTGGCGACGGCGCGAATATCGCCGATGCCACGATCGTGGCCACCAACGGCAGCTATACCATCGAGATCGATGCAGGTGCCTCGGTGACCATGACCAGCGCGCAGAACGCGCTGATCGCTTCGGCGGCGGGGACGAATACCGTTATGCTTTCAGATGCTGGGGAAACAACCGGCAAGACGGATGTCGAGACCTATTTTCTGGCGGACGGCGACCAGCGCTTTTTCGTCGGTACTGCAGGGCAGGCAGTGAAAACTGGCACAGGGCTGGTCGACATTGCGACCACCGTGGTGACGGGGCCATTGGACGGATCGGCGGGGACTGTCAGGCTGTTCCTTTACGGTGGCGACATGCTGGATTTCACCGGCGTATCGCTTACCGAAATCGACAGCCTCTTCGTTCAGCCGGGGGGTGTGAAGCTGACTGCTGCACAGGCGGATGGCCTGAGCGCCATCGGGAATGGCACGGTAATCGTGACGGGCTTGACCGAAACGGCCGATTTGTCTGGTTATTCCGGTTCTTTGACGCTGAAGGCGGAGGTCACGGGCACCGTCGACGTGACGGCTAACGCTAATCTAGGGCCGGTGGACGAGTTCGTGGTCGGCGCCGGGGCCACGCTGACGATCAACGCTGCGCAGGCGGACGGGCTGAACGCCACCGGTAATGGCACGGTGGTCTTGACCGTGGGCGACTTTGCGGTAACCGGCAGCTACGATCTGGGCGAGGGCTCGAACGTCCTGCGGCTTGGCGACGGCGCGAATATCGCCGATGCCACGATCGTGGCCACCAACGGCAGCTATGCCATCGAGATCGAGGCAGGTGCCTCGGTGACCATGACCAGCGCGCAGCACGCGTTTATTTCCACCGCGCCCGACGCAGAGACGGTGACGCTGTCGGACGCACCGGAAACATTCACGGCCAATGTGGCGGTCGAGAGCTATATTCTGGCAGACGGCGACCAGAGCTTTGTTCTGGCGACCGGGGCGCAGTCGGTGACCACAGGCACCGGCGATGTCACTATCTCGACTGGGGATGTGACCAGCTTCACCACCGGTGCGGTGAACGGGACGGGCAGCACCACGACCTTGCTGGTGGCGCAGAGTGCGGACATCAGCGGGCTGTCGCTGACCAGCGTCGAGACGATCAACCTTGCGGATGGCGTTACCCTGCGCCTGACCGCCGCACAGGCCGATGGCCTCAGTGTTGCCGGAGCCGGGAATGTTATTGTCACCGCACTGGGTGGTTCCGAGGCGGATCTCTCGGGGATCACTGTGAGCGGGGACGTCTCGCTAGATTTCGGCAATTCGGATCCGGTGGTAGGCGAGGGGTTCACTTTCGGCGCACGTGACTACGATGTGATCGGCGCGGGAACGCTGGATGTCTCGCAGGTGACCCAGGATCTCAGCCTCGTGACAAGCTTTGATGTCGCTGCCAACTCGGTGCTGGCGGCGACCGCAGGACAGATGGCGCAGATCGGTATCGACAGCATCACCGGTGACGGAACGCTGCGCGCAATCGCGACGGTCGACGGCGGTACGCTGGACAGCAGAGGCGCCACTATCGCCTCGGTCGTCCTTGTCGGTGGCGCGGCGGCGGATACTTTCGTGTTCAGCGACGGGGTGTCCGTAGAAGGCTTCGATGCAAATCAGGATTTCTTGGATGTGGCAGGTTTTGCTTCTCCTGTAAGGATAGAAGAACTAAGTTGGAGTGGTAGGGGAAGCGACTCGCAGGTCTCTCGTTCGTTTGATGTTGATGAAGTGAATGGAACAGTTTCCTCTGTCGCAACTTCAACAACTCTTTCTTCCACTCAAGGGATGTTCTCCTGGTTGGCGACGACCTTTGATGTCGCTGGCGACTATCGGTTCAGTTATTCACTTACTACAGATCAGGGCGAGTTTGCTACTCTAGGAACAACCGGCAGCAGCAACACAAATCTGCTATCGTACGATTTAGCGTTTGCGCCATCGACAAGAACTGGCGAGGCGACGTTTATCATGCCTACGAACGAGACGTTACAGTTTGATTTTCGTGTTACGGAGACAGGTGGAAACGGAGACATGACCCTTGTATTGGCACTGTTGGGCGGACCGGATGCCCCGCTACTTTTCGATGATATCGCTCGAACTGATGTCGAAGGTGACGCAGTTCTAACCATTGATGGCACTTCGCTGGCCCTTCTGGATGTCAACGCGAAGGACATCATGTCGGACTGGTTCATCTTCGCTTGACAGACCCCAGTGGGCGGGCCTTGCATCTGGCCCGCCCAGAAGCGCCTTTCCAAACCCGTCGGTGTCACACGATGGAAGTTGTCCATCGAACTCGCGTTGATCTAATGGGATTAACTGCCTTCCCACCGAGATGCCGCTATTGTTGCGGTCAATGGTTTAGAAGAAGGAGAATTTTGATGGAAATAGCGGTTTTTGGGATCGACTTGGGCAAGACGGTGTGCAGCGCGGCGGGCATTGATGACAGTGGCGCGGTTGTCTTCTGAAGGCGCATCCAGCGGTTCAGACTTTTGGATTTCCTGGCAAAGCTACCGACCTGTGTTGTGGCGATGGGAGCTTGCGGTGGGGCGTATCACATCGGCCGTTTGTGCCTTGAGTAAGGCCACGAGCCAGGCTTGAAATCGCATCTGTATGATCGACCCTACGTGAAGGTTTGAATCGCCCCAGGTTTCTCGATCACTGGTGCCTTGCGGCTGCCGCGTTCAAAGACTCCGGAGGCGCCATCCAGTAACGCGCGTTTCCATTGGTTGATCATGGTCGGATGTACGCCAGAGCGGCTCGCCAACTCTGACACCGTCTCTTCGCCTTTCAGCGCCTCCAGCGCCACCTTCGCCTTAAACTCAGGACATGCTGCTTTCGTTTTGACATCTTCAATCTCCTTCGTGGTGAAGATCAACAGACAGCAAATCGGGGCTTACGTCAGTGTCCAGTCTTCGGGGAGCATATCATAAAAAAAGCGCCAGATACTGTCCACGCAATGGGGAGCACCTCAATCAGAGGGCACAATGGTTCGCCACACAGCATGTTGGTGTACGCACGCGGCATTGGCGGTTCACCTTGTTCAAGGGGGCATGGAAGCTTCTTTTCTAGGATCGTCGTCTTGTGTTGCTTGCCACGGATAATCCCTTCCGTCCCCATGACCTTCATCAGCCTCGCGACCGTGTATTGCGCGACGTCGAAGCCTTCCAGCCGCAGTTGTCGCCAGACCTACCGCATGCGGTAGACTTACCAGTTCGCGCCGAAAGCGCGCTACAGGTGGGGGCGAAACTCTTCATCCCGTTTGGCGCGATCTAACCGCCGCGCGGGGTCGGCCCGCCGCGTCAGGTGATCATAGTAGTTGGCAGGGCTGATCGACAACAGCACTTCGACAGGCAGTCAAGTATCCGTTTAGGTCAAGGACGATGTGGCTGCCCGTCACAAGCTCAGCGTAGCAAGTTGTCTGCAAGAACGATGATGCAATGCATAATGGCAGTGCTGGTCACCTTCTTTGCTTCCAATGTCTCAGTCGAAGCGAATGTCAACGATTGCAGGCATGTAAATGGCCCTCCGAATGGATGCGCGATCGCTGGTAATCCGCTTCTTGCCTGGCCATATGCCAGACTACTGCGTCTTTGGCGCGAGTCCGACCAAACGGTTCATCATCTTGCTGCCCAGATTCCCCAGTCCCGGCATATCGAGCAGTAATTTCGTTTCTGTGAGACGTTTAGCGCATGGCTTTGTTGATGGCGTGGATGCCCCTCCCGACGGCATCGCAATGTGCCATTGTGGTGAGTCTTAAAGCCATCACAAAAGAAAGGAGCATCCATGTCCGAAGTTACTCTCATCGGTATCGACCTGGCAAAGCGTGTTTTCCAACTGCACGGTCCGTGCAGTGACGGTCCAGTTGCGTTTCGCAAGAAGCTGTCGCGGGGGCAGTTGCTCGCGTTCGTGGCACAGCAGCCCACGTGTCTGATCGCCATGGAGGCGTGTGCGACGGCGCATGGATGGGGTCGGGAGGGGCATCCACGCCATCAACAAAGCCGGTTTAACAGGCCGCTGAAATAGTCGACGCAGGGGAACGTTGTTCTGCCGATCGGGTGAATGCGCCCTTCGCTGATGAACGAGGGTCCGGGATTTTCGGCCCCATGAAGTCGCTTCTGGCTTCATGTCCCCAGC
>Ga0307978_1001011_pt1 | contig 21965 bp, 18 predicted proteins | sample OrgLakmetage1056_FD_203151 | JGI IMG/M metagenome (GOLD analysis project Ga0307978, IMG submission 203151) | Saline water microbial communities from Organic Lake, Antarctica - #1056 | ecosystem: Environmental > Aquatic > Non-marine Saline and Alkaline > Saline | place: Antarctica: Organic Lake...
TGCCTGTAGAATAGCTGTCATGTGCGCCAGAATGTTCTGGTTCGTCTGTGGCACATTTTCCCACTGTATGGTACGTGTGTACACGGGTAGATCGTCTGATGGGAAACATATTGCGAATGGCAAAATGATCGCCATCTTGTACTGCGCTACTTTCAGACGAACATCTTGCATAAACGACGATTGACGGACATAACGCGATGATCCGTCATATAAAAGAGTAGAGGTCAATGTGGTCGAGAATCGACGAGCGTGCCTCATCCAATACTGGTATTTGTCGATATGGATCGATACCTGATTGTCATTGAAATCGATGACCTCGTTGAACCCTCCCGCGAAAACAATGATATTATGACCAGTTCGCAACAACTTGCAAATGTTTTTGTGTTTCAAGTACGACACCTGTAGACCAGTCAGTTTCTTGACGTAGTAACACGTTAGCGGCGAAAGATAATACATAATCGGATCAAGCAAAAATACAGTGTTCGGAGGATACAAAGCTTTCGACGCAAACATACCTCCAACAATTGTAAATATACCATGAGGATGAATCATTTGAATAAATTGCGCTCTATCGGACGTGCTTTCAGATATCTCGGAGAGTTCTACAAAACGAACAGGTGTGTGTAGATTCACAACTGAAAGTACATGCATTAAAAGTCGTTTTAGCACAACCACCAACAACAACAGATCTATTCTTCTCTGCACAACAATAATCATATATAATGGGTATTCTAACAACCCGCCGTACCCAACTAATATCGTCCAAAGATGAATTGCGGTCGCTCCCATCATCTGTTACTTGATTATATACAAATTATTCATTGAACCACTATTCGAGACGAACAGAATTTAATTTATTCGGTTGACACTATTTTTTGTTTTTTTTATGTCTCGATGCTTTTTCACAGCCACATATGTCTTCGCTCCGATTGCCACACTAACCATGAGTACAACGACAACAATTAAAGAGATAACACCAGCTCCTAATCCTTCTTCTTCGACCTCTGGAGGTTCAAGAGTAGAGGTCACTTTTTTTTCTAATTCGAGGAATTGCGTACTTCCTTGCAACACATTAGTCAGTACACCAACTGCGGTTTCTTGGCTTGTATCTCCCAAACCTCTATTGAGAGTTTTTACAATTTGTTCATTCACAGAAGCAAAAGTCGATACTTGTTCAGTATCAGTCAAAATGTCTACTACTGTTTTGGACAGTAGTTTGACATCATCTATTGACGCTCCCGGCGCTGGTTTCAGATCTTGTTCTACAGACTCTCGAAGCGTTTTTTTCTGAGCATCGGTCTGGTTTGAGAGTAAAGTCAGGTTAAGACTAATTTTCTGAGTAATACTACCAACATCGCCACACGCACCCGCTATAGCCACGTCCGCTTCACACTCTAAGTCAACAACTTGCTTGGTTGTCGTACTTGACGCCTGACTCAAGAGTGTGCGAGTGACGTTAGTCACAACAGTATCAGTAGTACTTTCAAACTTGATTGTCGTTGAAAGTGCCGGTCCCATTGATTGTTTATTCTAAACAAAATTCAAAAAATAGTTCATCGTAGATAGGTATCATCATATTTCCACGGCACCAAGAAGGGTTCAGGGTAAAACCCGGAGGCAAAACGATCGGATGTAGTGCAAAATCGTACGATTTTGGTAATCGAAGCTCAATCAGAGTATCTGGCAACACACCCACACCGAGTGGCTGGTTGAAACAATAACCAAATGTAAGCTCCGTTAGAGAAGCAGGTAGCACTCCGGGTGCAATAGGGTGATCGAATTTGTGCGAAAAACACAATTTTAGGAGACTGGTAGGAAACGTACCAGATACTAACGGTTGATCAAATTCTGGTCCCAAAACGAGCACCTGCAGATGGAATGGCAGTACGCCTGGTACCAAAGGTTGATTGAATGCACCCGGAATGATCAAGGATTTCAAAGTGACGGGCAATGCATCGGGAATCAGTTTTTGATTAAATTTATAACTGAGAAGTAAGTGAATCAACTTTACTGGCAACACACTAATATCCAATGGTTGATTGAAATCCCAGCGAAAGCGTAGGTCAAGAAGAGTACATGGGAATACACCCTTCTTCAAAGGTTGATTAAATCGGTTCCCCATATTGAGTCGTAAAAGGCTTGTCGGAAGCATTCCTGGTCTCAGCATTTCATTAAAAGACTGACTGAAAGATAATTCTTGCAGTCCAATTAACATATACGGTAGAAATGTTGCATTATCCGAAAACTTTACATATCGTACTGTGCGTACATGCGGTAGGTATGCTTTTTCCAACATTTCCACAGCTGAATATGTCCAATTTTGTTTTTGCACGAAAGAATGTAGTAGTCTCTTACTGCTTCGCGTACGTATATTTGTGCAGATCCAAGACGATATGTCATCTATTAATAAAAACTCCAAAACTGTTTCTGCCAAACCGGCGGTCTGTCCTACAAATTCTAACAAACTCATTTTACTACTGAGTCGAGTATGAAGTGTGGCACATGCACACAGTTTTCTATGCAATAAATCCTGACGGATCTCAAAAACTCATAATATATACTATAGTAACATTTATACTACTGAGATCTCTTTTCCAAAGATCCGGGATCGACCGTATTTGTTTATGTTAGTGAAGATACGCACTACTCAAAACGAGAAAAAGATGTTCCATCATGATGCAATTCTGAACAGCCTTCTGGAGGGACTCGGCTGGCAACATGTACGAAAAGATAGGTGGAACACTTCTGGCAAGGACGCCTGGACCATGCATCAGGCCGCTGCGGTTGCTCGCGATATGGAGATCAAGCTACAAGGGGATGAGTCTCTGGATACAATTCTGAAGAAAATTCAAGCAAAAGCCAACGTCGTGAACAATTTGAACTGGCACAAATCAAAAGCATTTGTACATGTGATGCCCACCAAGAAGTACCCTTTCTCTGTATTTGTTTCTGATCGACGCGAGGATGTCAATCGGCAATTTATTTCGCACCAGCTACACCCTGTGAAATCTTTGGAACGAGGGCTAGCAAAGAAACACGGTGCATTGAGCGTCAAAGTGTACTGGGTACGCTCTACAGACACCGATTCATTCGACAATTCCATGGGCTTCGGCGCGACGGATAAATTGCGGCAGTTCCTGCATTCCGATCATACACTGCTCAAGGGCAGTACGATCTGTATGGATGAGGCCGCGCTGTACGCGCTTCTGAGCATCGAAAAGCAATCTTTTCCCTGGCATGAAGAGGACAAGATGCGCCAAGAGCAATATGAGGATAATGGTACTCTTCGTCGCGGCTGCACGTTCCTGTGTGACCATTGTAAAAAGCTATGCAAATGCAAGAAATGCGATGGGTGTCTACTAGCAGTGTATTGCTCGAGAGAATGCCAGATTACAGCATGGCCTAGTCACAAGAATCGATGTGTGAACAATCGTGTCGACGCTACTCTATGCCCAAGCTGTCGCCGCGAACCGCGTCTGGCAGATTCAAAGTTCTGTGGAAAATGCCATCTAAAGATTCTACTTTCCACAAGAAACACCGGCAACACCCAGCAAAGTACGCACACAATCGAAGAACGTGTAGCAGCCCTATATTCCGCTTTGAAACCGTCCAAGTCATCCAAGTCAACCAAGTCATCCAAGTCATCCAAGTCATCCAAGTCATCCAAGTCATCCAAGTCATCCAAGCCCAAGTCGCCCAAGTCGCCCAAGGCGCCCAAGTCGCCCAAGTCCACCAAGTCCACGTCGTCTAATGTATTGTGAATGTGACGCAATGCAAAAGAATATCAACACAACAATAACAAAAAATGATTATTTTAATTTGAGATGATGATGCATACTAGCGTACAAACTATTTTTTGTGACATATAGAGTCCTCCTTGAGATGTCGAGCGCTGGATTTTGGGTAGTGTTTGCTACTCTTACGTATTCAACGGTAAGACCTTCTTGCGTCACAATTTTATTTCTATAGATATTGTCCAATGAACCATGTTTCACAGGTAACAGATTCTGAGGTTCATCCCCAAATATGACAAGTACTTCAATACTTAATCTGTTAACCAACGACCAGAATTGTGCATACTTCTCGGTACTTTCTAGTGTACAGAACCATACCGTAGATAATGGACCAACCCGGTTACGATTCATACAAGATTTCAAGAGAGTGAGGAATACCCAATCTGGTTGAGGTGTGGTAGTACACAAGCGCACACATTGGTCTGATTCCGGTGTTGATTGTATGAAGAATAGCTCAGTGGTTCCGGTCGAATAATTTGGATTATCAGGAATATACGTCAGGTCAGGACTGAAAAATTTACAGTCGGATGATTTGTATATGCGATCGGGTTGAAGACAATCGCCGATTGCGCTCAAATTGTTTTCGACGATACTGTTTAAGTAACTGAATAAATCATTGATGCATACTACACCCATCTGATGTTTAGTCATACTGTCGGTTGTCAGGAATATTTTGTTTGAATCGCCATATACAGTTGAAACATACTTCATATCCATAGCTTGACGCACCTGTGCTGCAACTGGAATAATTGTGCGATGACCTGCAACCAACGGCTCAACTCGTATCAGGTGCATGTCATGAGATATGGAGAAGATGTTTTCATTTTCGTCCCATTTTACTAATTTCGAAATCATGCCTGTCTGCAGCGAGAATGTCCATAGAACATGCCTATTCGTTACAAGGTTGACTTCATAATGAGAGACAGAAGACACAGACGATTCCAAAGCAACTGCATCGGATCTGTTCAACAATGGTGCAACAGGAGGAAGATCAAAATCTAACGGACTTGCATCTTGTCGAAGCAAGGAAGGTTTATCAGCAGGAACATCAGTTAAATGTGTTGCTTGAAGAAGAAGGTTTTTTCTAATGTTCTCAAGGTTTGGTCGTCTTTGTTCGATCGTATCCAAACAGTGACTCAATTCTTCTCCGAAAAAATCACGTACGCTCCTTACACCGAAATGTTCGGCAATTTCGAGTAAGATTGATCCGATACAACCACTCACATGCTCATCGTATGATTCTCTCGCATCACCGTCATGCAATTGTATGAAGTTCGGAAGATGTCCGAGACGTACTTGGTAATGCTCGTCCGAGGGCTCTTGCTTAAACAACAAGATATGTGTCGTCTTCAAATTGTGATAATATAATCTGTGCACCACGAAACACTGTAACTGCTGCACCACTTTTAACAGAATATGTATGATCAGTATGCGTTTTCTACTTTCGTCGTTTTGCTTTTTTTTGATCAGGTCGCTCAGACTACCGTCCATACATTGCATCAACAGGTATGGTCGGCAACCTTCAAGGCCCAACAAGGGTAGTAAGACTGTTTCGAGCACAGCGCATCGATTCACAAGGACCTCATTCAAAATTCTCGACACAAATGGAGCAACACTAGTAAGAGGTAACCATTGAAGGATCACCTGACTTGAAGAATTCTGGTTACGATTCACATCATATACGTAAATGTCTGATGAATTAGACTGAACTTGCCTGCCTTGCTCAAAATCGAATGATACTTTGATTTCTTGTGGGTCAAGATTAGATAGACGACCTGTCGTCATGACAACATCACTGTTTACAGCGGAAGAGTCATCCGTTATCCATTCTAGTGGAAATGATTCATGTATACGCTTCAATATGTTCAAATTTCCTGTATGAACTATAGAGTTGACATAATAACTCAATCGATCCATAACGTTATCGGAAACTCTGCTGAATGACATTGGTTTTTTATCACCACAAAGCGTGCTTAAACTGACATTGAAGCGCGCTCGTAATGTTCAAGCCACCCATCACAAGTAAGCGCGGTAATTGTGGTGTAAATATGAAACTATACAATACTTAAACGAGAATGTTTGAAATACTACAAAACTGGATAGCTGGTGCTTGCATGGGGTTTCGAATGAGTATCATCATGGTATCAATAGGACTACATACGTCATGGTTCGGAAAACATTGGCTTCTATCTACCTGTGATGGCGGTCAGTATCTTTGTAGACAATGTGTTTCATTGGGTGTCATCGGTATTAAACTAGGTCAATATTTGTCTCAGCGTCCTGATCTACTAGCGGCCGACTGTCGTTTGGAATTGTCACGATTGACTGACCGTAACGAGACTATTCCTTGGTCCGATTTACGGAACCGTGTCGCTGAGACGGTAGAAGTCGATCCACGTGTTCTCGCGGTCGGAACCGGTTCATTAGCACAAGTACATGCTGTAGTATGGAAACAACAGGATGCTGTAGTCAAGGTTTTATTACCCGGGGAAGCGTACATCTTTGCACAGTTACAAGTATGTCGATGGGTACTTGATACTCTGTGCATTTTGGGTATACTACCAATCCGCTGGAATGACTTTATCAGTGATACGGAACGTCAACTAGACTTACGCCAGGAAGTGCGAGAATTAGAATATGCCTACAACAACTTTGGAAAATCGGAGGGTATTCTGTTGAACAATGTCAGGGTACGTGTACCTCGTGTATTATCAAGTACACGCACCTCGATTGTAATGGAACGCGCAATAGGAAGCCCACTGCATCAGTTGACACCGGGTACAAATCCTTATCGACTAGCGAACAGGGCTCGTGCAGCAGCTTTTACTCACATGACCAGCAGCGGAGACCGTCGGTTCCATGCAGATTTACACGACGGCAATCTCTTGTACGATGAGAAGAACCAAACATTGTGGTTAATCGATTTTGGTCTGTGCACTCATCCACCACGCAACTGGGAATTTCCATTACCCTTGATTATGTTATCTTCCGTGGATCCTCATAATCTAGCTTTATCTACTTCGATGTTAGAAGCATTGTTTTCCATACCGGCTTCAAGAGCTCTGAAACTAGTCACGGACTTCCAGAACACAGTCGTAAATACAAAAACCACTATGTTACCAAATCTACACAATTCTACACTAGTCTTTTTTGCTTTCGCAAATCGACATAAGCTAGTCATTCAACCTGCTACTGTCGCATGCTTTATGCAGTTACTGGTTATCGAACAAGCACTTCCTATTGGAGATTTATTCTTAATCCTAACACAGTACAAGCTACAGATGCAAGACAACACTCAGTAAATAACGTCACTCTATACAATATCCTCTCGGTTGACTAACAACCTGAAACACTCGTTATTCCCGCCGATACAACTAATTTTTGAGGCGCGTACAACATCACCTTCGCGTAGATCCAAAAACCGAGCCATGGCGTCTACTTTACAAACCATCTTATTAAACGAGGCTTTTGGTCCATATTTAGCCTCCAGCAGCAACACCTGTTCTTTAGACTGGATGCTATATGTCGGTACATAAGAATGATTATTCTTTGCACAAGCCGTGTCATTGTAAGAGAGAACCTCCCAGTAGGCACGTTGCTCTGTCAGGAAATTGACTGCTTGGAAACTAATCGAATCCGTGATAATAATAAAGTGCATATTTTCTGCGGCATTCGCACAATACGTTTCGATGTCTTGCTTACCGACAGACGAACTGAGTTTCAGTGAATTAAATGGGATCCAGACACATTGGATGGTTTCGATCGTATCTGTACGCGGATTCGAGTACAATGCGCACAGTTCAATGATGTTTAGCTTGTTCAGAGTTTTTTTGATGGGACCCTGTACGTCCCGATAACCGCGAGCTAGAAACATAGCTCGCACAGTGATCAATGAGCGTCGGATACGGTCTGAAATATCCATCTACCTACAAAGAAATGCAACGTGAACAAAACTATATCGACCAACACATATTGGACCCAATCAGTATAAGAATCTTGTATGGCACTATGAATCTAGAATTTATGGACATTTTTAATCGATTACGACGCCACGAATTACCACATCTAATTCTTCTAAACGTGACGCCGGAAGATCTGATACCTAAATTTTCTGGTTATCATTCACAAACAAATCAGTTAAAACAGCCATGGGTTCGAATATGGAAACATGAATCTCTATTCATGGGACAGTGTCTACATATCGGTGACTTCGACTCTCCCGATTCGCCAGATGCAATCGTAATTAGGACCAGTCAAATCCGGCGACCAAACGATGATCTCCGGATAGATCCAAAAAACCGATATCGCCCCATGGATCACCAAACTCTTCCCGCTCCAACCAAATGGGTGATCGCATCAGGGCCAAAAGTATATTATACCGAGCATCGACGATTAGGAATGAATTGTGTGCTAACCCGAGTCCTCACCCATACTGCAAAGGGAACTATTCTTAGACACAAATTACCAGTTTATTATACACCCGCCAATTCAGCCCGTGGGCAGTTCTTACATAATCTAACCAAAACCGTACAATCTTATGACACCCAAAAGATTGTAACACATTTGGAACTGCTCAAGAATATGATCTACAGATCGAAAGGTAGGTTGTCGGAAACACAATTGATAGCATGCGTGCCAGAAGACCAAACTCTGGAATTACTACGTCTTGGCAAATTAATCTACGAGATCGAACCTGGTCGCTACATTATGACAAGGCGTGGTAATTTCTTGATTTATTCGTCATCATTCTCATCGTCGTCTTCGTCATTCTCACCTTCGGACATGGACTGCGCCGGATCTACATCCCCACTTGGCAGTAAAACCTCCTCAGGGTAAAAACACGCCAAGGACGTCAATTGACGCGATGGAAAATTGGCGATGCTCGGTTTTTTAGTAGACAACAAACGCTGTAGTGCCTGTTCTGGACACTGCAACGCCTGTTCTGGGGTCTCTAGTGCCGGTTGCTTTGCATTTTTCATTGGTTCGGAATTCTCTGTGACACTATTGGACACACGCGGGGTGGTTTTGGACGAGGCAACATTGTTCGATTGGTGGATAATATGAAAACCCTCTTCGCTATTCCTCAACTTGTCCGAACCTTTTTGTTCTTCACACACATACGAATCAGGAAACCGAAAAGGGTACACCGGAGGTTCCACAACCGTAATTGACTTTTGATCCGGACCAACCGAACGGAATTCCTGCAAACTCAATGCCTTTTGTCCCGATATCGAGAACTTCTGTAAAATCTGATACGGAGGGGCGGGGACAACCTCACCCTTTACTCCATACAATTGCACACACATCAACGAAAAAAGTGTGAAAACACTAGTATTCATAAAGGAATTCTCAATAATATACCTCTTCACACAATGCAACGAACAAAAGATTCCACGTACTGTCCAACGGTCATGTTCCTTTCGAATCGGAAAAGAATAGATTGGACCATCAAACGGTTCAGTGTCTAACCAACAGCATGTTCTATCAACATTCTCATTCCAGAAACCGGGTTTCACATTATCACGTTCAAAAACGAATATCCCTGTAGTACTCTTCTGTGGTTGCATCTTGTTCTGAAAGACGAACTTGTGTGATATGCTATTAATTAAACAGACTGCACGATCGACAACCGTGGGATCGAACCATAACTAAAAAAATTGTATATTTACAGCGTAGATTCTGCTTTTTGAGGAAGCATCTCTACGTGAGAGATCAACATTCGTCTACAGCAATATCTTTTTAAACCCAAGTCGTCAAGAGTTTTTTTTTTATCCTCGCCCCGAGAGATTGCAGCGGTGTAGCGTTCCCATTTGTTGGCAACAATCTTTCCACATGAAAAACAACGGATCGGTATAATCATCTTTTTGAAAGTGAGAGAGACAAGTTGTAGATGCAATACGATTACCACATAACTAATTTTTTTGATACTTATCCATCAAACTGATCCGACATCGAATCTAGATGCAAGACATATTTATACACCACCTGCATATCCTCGAGACCTTGGACATAGCCTCTCCGATATTCTTTCGTCTCTTCGTAGATGTCTTTTGAAGCCGCGATTTCACTATTCTCAATTTCGCTAAGGGTGAATGTCAGGTGATTAAACCGTAGTCGACGTTCTCTGTCTAATCCTTTGATGGGTGAAAAAAAGACAGAGACCGTCTGTTTCTGATTGTTACTGTCTCCGACGCTTTCTAATATCATTTTACGGAATTCTGCTGATGTGATCGCACATTGCCGAGGTTGTATTTGTTTGATGACGGGTTGTTCGTTACGTGTTCGTCTGATTACAAATAGTTGATTACGAGTGAGAGCGGTATCATCCTGTATTTTTACATATATTTTGTGATCATACGATAACTCAAACAAAGTACGTTCCATGTTTTGTGTGTTTTCCATATCGAGCAAAAAATCAACGAAACCTCCGATCCATTCAGTCACATGCTTAGAACAATATTCCATGCATCGATTAATCTTGCCCAAGATGTGTTTTGTCAGTACCTTATGCTCTCGGATTACAATCGATTGTGTGGTGATCGTAATGTTTCTAGTCTGTGAACCCAGAACAGCCTGAGCAACACCGCTGCTAATCCAAACCGGTACATCGTACACTAGCAGACAAAAGATGTAATCCATCTCATTTGCACCCACATCTTGTTGTTGAGATACGAATGATTCTCGTAACAGTACGCGATCATAACAAACACCTTTCGATTCAAGTACCAAGCTTTCATGGGTCTGAAAATAAACGGTGACTGGATCGCTGTAGTCAAAGAAATTATTCGAACAATTCTTCATATCGAACTCCTTATCGTATATTGCGCGCTCAGCAGTTTTTTGCACACATGTTTGGACTTGACAAGACATGTGTTGTTTACATGATGCGACAAGTAGATTTGGGTTAGATGTATCGTGTTTCTATCGGCTTGACTTCGAGAAATCATCTTGAAGAAATTCAAGATGCAACGCTGTCAACTTAGTAATCGTTTGATCACTACGAAGGCGACCCACTTGAGTTGTGGACATGTTTTTGAGGCGTCCCAGCTCACGAGATGGCTTAGCGACCATGACGATGATTGTCCAGTATGCTTTCAAGAAGAGGAAGATGCCTATAATTATGACTCTGACAGTAGCGCAGGAAGCTTAGATGATTTTATAGTAGATGATAGTGACGATGATCCATGGAGCACCACAAGGACAAAACGTAGGGTCACACACTCAAGAAGATGCGAGAAGCAGTACGATAGTGACTGTGATTACGTGGATGATGGAGATGATGGAGATGATGGAGATGACATAGAGGATAATACCAAGAGCGTCAACTCTGATGTTGACAATGGGAACAATGCTGATCAGGTGGGTATACAAGAAACGGAACTACAATTGTTACTTCAAGAGGGTCGTAATTTTATTGGTCACGGCATATATGAATTATAAAAACAGGACGACTATATGATTCGTTGCTTGAGATGGGCTAGCAATTCATTACAGCCTCCGATATACCCTCCATCTTGTCCATACACTTGCGGGACTACATTTTTACCATCGTTTCCATATTCGAATTCGAACGACTTATTCTGACTGAACAAAGCCTCTACGGCTTTTTGCGTGTATGGACAACCATGACGCCCAAACACCTTATATGGTCTGACCGAACCCGATTTTTCTGCTACACGGGTCGTTGGAGACTTTCGAGACTTTCGAGACTTTCGAGACTTTCGAGACTTTCGAGACTTTCGAGACGTTCGAGACGTTCGAGACGTTCGAGACAGAGGACTCTGATTCGCCACCGCATACATTGAGAAATCTAGCATTTCTCTTTGTTTTACTGATACAAAAAAATTTCTGAACAATAAAATAGGTGTCCAAATTTCTTGAACAAACATCCTTGGACATGTATTCACATGAAAGGTATGTCATAAACTACAGGCCATTCAGCATGTCCGACTTCGAGAATCGTAGTTCCGATTCCGATTCCGATTCCGATTCCGGGCAAGACATCGACTACCCAGACGCCTCGGAAGTATTCTGGTCTGATGATGAAGAGATCGACTTTCATATCCGTGATTCATCCATTTGCTCACCTAGAACCCAAAACTACGATCGATTTGAACGAACGGATAATCGCAGGAGACAGGCACCGAACCCGGTGTTGGAAATCACTAGCCTGTCCAAGCAGCACCGAGTACACATGATACATGAGGCACAAACAAAAGTACCCCCCAAAAAAACAGGTGATCAAGACTGCCCGATTTGTCTAGAAACATGTTTCCCCTCGACACAACATATACTGTACTGTTCTACGGAATGCGGGAATCTTTTTCACTTAGGTTGCATGGTTGAATACACTAAACCATATGCACCCCAAATTGCGAAATGTCCGTTATGTAGAATTTGGAGTAAATTTATTACAGTAGGTGGTTCTTCTGTACAGCATCAAAAAAACAAATATCGTAAACTGTCAACAAATCGATCTGTCGGTATTGTAAACTGTCAACAAAACGATTTGTAGGAATACCAGGAGCTTAAACAATTTTACTAGTTTAAAAACGTCAATGTCCTGCTATCACACTCTATTAGGCTTGAATATGTTCTTCTTATCCTGGGCAGTAGTAATCACTATTTTGTTTTTGATTGAAACACAGAAAGTCCGCTGTGATTTTTTCCTGTGACGAACGTCACCCGTATATACGTCAGACCATCGTGTCGGAAAGACCTAAACGGATTTTGATACCGGTTGCGTTCAATTCTTGCGTCATGAGTTTCGAAGCAAACCCAATCTCCACTTTTTTCACCATTTTACCAGTACGACAAACGCGACAGAAATAATAATTAATGTCGATGTTTCCATCCGCAACGAAGCCGCAAGAAGCACAGATATAACAATCGAAAGGATCAGCTGCTGTCAGGGTACGCTCACGTAGAATCTCGGCAGCCGAATGTGCAATCACACATTCTGCCTCCATCGGACCAAATCGTAATCCACCACCTTGCCGACGCCCTTCATTCGGTTGTCGAGTTAACATATGTACAGGGCCAGTTGCGCGTGCATGAGCTTTTCGAGCAACCATGTGGTTCAGTTTAGCATACGAAACAACACCCGACATAACGGGAATATTGATGGCTTGTCCCGTAACCCCATCAATAAACATTTCTTTTCCAGCAGAATTAAAACCAGCTTTGCGTAGAATTTTGGCGATTGTTTCCATTCTTTCTTCCATCGGAGTCTCAAAATCTTGATCGTCGATCGAATCCATCAAGTCTCCAGAGAACGCAGCGGCCTTCCCCATTAAAATCTCAATCACCTTGCCCATTGTCATTCGAGAAGTAATACCCAGTGGCGACATCACCTGTAAGACATCAATGCACATCAATTCACACCAATGCACACCAATGCACACAAACAGAGAGAGAGAGAGAGAGAGAGAGAGAGAGAGTTTCATACAATATCAGGGATCATGCCGGTCTGCATCGAAAAAGGTAAATCCTCCGGGTTAGCGATCCGACCAACCGTCCCCTGTCACACAATAAATGAATGAGGAATGAATGGACAGGAGTGGTCACAGTGGATGTACAGGTTTACACTGTACCTTTTGTGAGTGTCGACTCGAGAATTTGTCTGCTACTTCCGGGATTCGAACACTTCGAACAGTGACCTTAGCAATCTCGCTGTCCGGTTTCCTAGCCAAGAGCACGGAAGAGATCACCCCTTTCTCGTCGTCCCTGACCTGTGTAGATTTATCACGACGACGATTCTGATACTCGATTGATTTCAGTTTTCGGGGCACATTTACCACAGCAGTTGAAGAGATTTTTTTGATGGGTACTGTCTTCCCAATAATGACATCACCTCCATCCACTTGCTTTCCAACAGAGGGTAATCCATTTTTCTCTAGCTTTGTGTAATCTGCATCTTTCATGCCGAAAGTGGCACCTTCAATAGGTTTCTCAAATTGTTCACTGGATGCATCATCAGTACAGCCCTGTTTCTCGGTTGTATATGTACGAACACTATCGCTCACAAATAGTCCTCGGTCGACAGACGCACGATTCATGACAATTGCATCTTCTTGGTTGCAAGACTGAGGAAAGAAAATAACCGTGACATTGACACAATCCGGAATTTGATCCATCGACAAGTCGCGCGCAGTCTGTGTCGCAACCATCGGTTTCTGACCATACCAAAGATTGTGTGTCGTGGCTGAACCCATGTCACGCTTAGTACTAGTTCCAATCGCCTGTTTCGACATACCGATCCAATACACTAATCGGGGCCCTTGATTATGTCGGAACAGTGGCGAAAGTGCCGCAATAATACCAACAAATGTAACATCATTGACTTCGAGGTGGGTATACTGCAAAACTTCTTCAATGTGATCAGGAAGCTTAAATGTCACCTTCAAATCTTTTTCTTCCGATGGGCTCACATATTCAATACATCCGTTCACAAGAAGTGTTGGCAATATCGATTGCCCCGCGACCGCAACCTCCAAAAGCTGTGGAAGCTTGTACAGATTCTCAACAACTAGGAGCGGCCGTACCATGCGGCCAATATCACAGTATACACGCCATTCCATCAGATCATCGTCTTGATACCTACTGACAAAGAGGTCAAACCGCATCTGGCGACGACCAGTCAGAAACAAAGTGTTCAATGCGACCACATCGGAACACCACCCAATAAAACGCCCATGAGGATCAAACACCTTGTAGTCGGTGTCCAGTCGCGCAGTAAGAGCCTGGGGAAACCACACAATGAGATCGCCGGCCATGCATAGAAGATACTCCATGAGACTATCCGCATCCGATGCACGGGTGACACGCGCCAGACATGCCAAGGAATATACCAGACCACAGGCTTCACCCTCTGGAGTCTCGGCGGCACACTCATAACCGCATGCACTCGGATGAATCATACGAGGACCAATATGTTTACCATCATTATTCAAGTAACTAGATGAAATCCGTCGAAGCTGAGAGATGATCGCTTGTTCATTTGTTGTTGTCATGGGATGACTGACTCCTTTTCTTTTTTTGGACCACGTGCCAGTCGCAAGTGCTGACATAATCTTCAATGTTAATCGTTTGTGGTTGTAGATTTTCATGACCTCGACTTCCTTGTCTTGATTCAGGACGCGGCGAAGGATTTTTAACCCTTGTTTGACATACATCAAGAAAAGCATACGGAACAGAAATGCCAGAGACGTTCCCGAGTCTACCAATCGTGTAAACATACGACTATCACGATCGGTCGCTGGCACCTTACCTTCCTTGAATACAATCAATAAACCATAAATATAGGCCATGTAGTAACATTTCGATGAATTGTGACCAAATCCGTTCAGGTGAGGCAAGATTTCACTCTTGATGACATGTTCCGCCGCGGAAACATTATTGACTTTACCATACAGGCGACCAATGTACATCAAGGCATCCTCCTGCGTCTTACATCCATGGTGGTCATGGCGAAACATGATCAAATATTTCCGGAACAACTTGGGATCCCACAGACGACCCGCCGAAGAAGCAACATTCTCTTCAAACGCTGCAAGACTACCACCCATCGCTAGTACCATCACTGTCATCGGCACCGTAGGAATTAGAAATGGAATCTTCACTACGACATTATGAAACACCGACGACCGTTTTGCCTTATCCTCATCAATAACAATCTCGAGAGTAGATGTTGAACGATGTTTTCGATCAAGATGTTCCGATCGAACCTGTATAGTATACGTCTGCTTGTTTTTGTTATAGAAACGAAACGGATAATTATTGACCAGGGACTTCAAGAGAGGAATATACCGTCGTTTTCCCTTAACAATAAACCCACCCGCATACTCGGGTTCGGTCTGACTGTCCAAATCAGACCCTTCCGAAAAATGACATGCCGCAGAATACAACATAATCGGAAAATGACACAATGTTTTGTCCTTGTACCAACAATCCTTCTCTACAAAAGGGAAATCAACATGTTCACTCCCAACGGACGTGGGAACTTTCGTATAGACAGTCTCATGAATATCAACTAGGATTATACCAGTATACGATGAATTGAACATATGAGCGTGGCTTGGCAACATTGAACCCCGAATAAACCGATAATTTGACAGTGTAAACATGTACATCTTTTCTTTGAAGATCGTGCTGATACTACCATGTGCCAAGATGATGTCCTTCAACCATACAGAGACACACTCATTAAATGGCTGCGTGTGGTGATCACTCAAATTCAGATCGAATAATAGTGCAGTTGACACAGTCCGCCGATCTCTCAACAACGCATTCTGAACGAACTTGGGTTTCGAACACGAATCCACTCGAGCAACATCTCCATCGATAGTCTTTCTTTTAACGGACATCTCCGAAGATGAGAAGTCCGATTCGTAAGATGAAATATGTCAGATGTCATTGACACACATTCATAAAGACAAGCAAAAAAAACACAGGAATTTTAGTTTATTTTTGACACCCAAGATCACATGACTTCACAATGCTGCTAATTGTTTTTCATAAGATAAACGCATCTTTAACACATCCACCTCACGCTGTCTTTCCAGATCTTTACACTTTCTCTCTAGCTTTATGTTCGTGATATGAAGCTCCTTCACGCGCTGCTGTGTATCCCGAGCAGTCTCTTTCAGACAATCGAGTTGTACGGACGCTTTCAAGTGTCGTGATTTCACATCTTCATGTTCGATCTTCAGTTTTTTGTTACTTGCGCGTTCTTCAGCATCGTACAACCTGCGTTTGTTCTCTTTCAGCAACGTATTACTACAGGACAACTGAGACTCGGCCTCTCGTAGTTTCTTGGACATATCCAACTGCTCGTTCTGTCGTAATGTCTTCAATTCTTCTAATTCGGTAGTTTTGTTCAGCACATCTTGCTGCCAGTGCGATTCAATCATCTTGACCATTTCCGCCCGAGCGTCATGATGATTCTCCCATTGAGCCGAGACTCTGGTCAATTCTTGTCGAGAGGAGTCGATATCTGCCTGATACCGACTGCTCATTTCTTGTTGGGATGTTTGTAGTCCTTCGACCTGGTTTCGAGCAGAGTGCAGGTGCTGTGTAGTCGTTTCCAAGACGCGAGAGTGCTCTTCGGTCAAGCTGGTTACCTTTGAACGAAGATCCTGAATCTCGCTACTGGATTGGACTCGATCCTGGTAGGCGCTCTTGCGTAACTGAGAGATAATCTCTTCGGTTGTAGATGACAAATCAGCCAACTGGCCCGTAAAATCAGTATCCTGTACCTCGCGGTCATGCTCGATGTGCTGCAGGCGACTCCGAAGTTCCGCGATCAAAACCTCTCGGTTTTCCACTTCAGCACATTCCTTCTCATAGGCTTGCAGTTTGTGTAATAATCCATCCGTATACAAATTCTTGCCATCTAATTCCTCTTGCCTCTGCTCCAACTGTTTTTGTAAATCCTCCAACTGGTCGCTCACAACACGAAGCCGAGTATCCGAATCACCAACCTTCAACGCACACTCATCTGTCGTAAGTACTAGTTTTGTATGTAAGTCCTCGATCGTTTTTTTATCTTGTAAACCCTGTTGGTTCCGATCCACCTCGTTTGAGCTCTGCAGTCGCTGCACAGTAGCCTGCAAGATGGTGATTTGTTGCAGACCATCGTTCCGTTTCTCTTCCATTTGCTGCATCGACATCTTGTATTCAGCCATAGCTTCAACACTATTTGTTTTGTATAATGTTGACTGTGTACGGTAAGCTTCAAAATCCACGACTAAACCTCGAATTTTTTCCTCCGAATGCTCCAAACGCGAGGCCGTTTGCTTGTTTACATCCCCCAGACGATAGACCAAGCTCTTGACCCAGCCCCAGATGTGCTCGGAGATCAGAGCATCCCACCGGGGTTCACAGGCAGCACCTACCTCCGAAACAACCATTTCTTTCGTCTGGTTGTATACTATCTGTAACTCTTCCACAGACCCCAACGTATGCACACAATCGTTCATGCGAGTCAATGCCAAATACATTCTCTTGTCAGCTTCGGCCTTGTTTGTCTTCTGTATAGACACCTTCCTAGCACTCAATATTTTAGACAGCTTCGATTGATATTCCACCCGATGCGACTCCGTAGCACCTTTCAGAAACGAAGACATCGCGTCTTGAATACAGTTGTCCAGGTAGATTTCAAGAGCATCAGAATGCATCACTCCAGAAAAACACCGACCAACTTCATCCTCAAATTTCGAAACAGATTCATCTAAACTATGACGACATTGAACCTCGGATAACAATTCCCATGAATCTTTGATCACAGGTGCAGCACCGCTGTTGATCGATGCTGTGTACGATTTCGCCAACATACCTAACATCGAACCACATATCGTCTTACCCATCACAGTCTTGCGAGGCACGGAACGATAGATCTCCTGCCTCACTGAATCCAGCTGTTGTACAAAAGCAGGGCGGAGCTGCACCGGCTGATGGCCCATCAACTGCAAATCATCTTCATCGACACACGGACGCACCAACGTTAGACACTGCCTCACCGGGAAACAATCACGCAGCGCTCGTCGAACAGTCTCATCACCTTTCAGGGCATCTTCAAGATAGTCTTGAGCACCAATCTCTTCCCCCGAAGCGTTCACCAAGCGTAAAGAAAAATCACGCACAACCCACAAAAAGGAGGGAAAAAGGCGACCCAACTCTTCCTGACTAGGTTCTTCTTTCGATTTAATTCGGATATGCTGACTAATATTCGACACCAACGACAACGTGTTAACTGCACCCTCATCGATCGAACCCACCGAGTTGTAAATGAACAACGATGACAACAATAACGCAAGTGCGAAGATTCGACTATCATGCGTACTATCAGCATCCAACGCCCCAATACCCTCAGTATCCATCACAATTGCCGAAAACTTGTTTCCCTCCGCATCCGTACACTCAATCGGTTTTGTATACAACCAAATCCCTTTCGTACATGCCTGAATCGTTGAACCAATATTGAACCCACCCTCGAAAGGCTCATCCAGAACACATCGGTTCAGAAAAAACGATTTACCGGTTCGATATTTTCCCGCAATCGTCACAATCCCAATATCGCCTTTTAATGCGTTCAAGAACGATATACACTCTTCATTCACCACATACTGATCATCCTTCAATGTCACAAACGGAATAGCAGCATACATACCTGTCATTTTTAATACAAAATACAACCACAAATCAAACACTGAAAACATGACAACCTAAATTCAAATACAAATTCTTTAGTTGCAATGAATCAAACTGACACTGTTTCTATCGCGATACTCGCATACACGTCACTACAATCCATACAACCACCACACGCCCTGGGCTCAGCAGGCGCACGTTCGACACACAACATCGTGTCCGAAGGAAAATCATTCTTGCTACATTTTCGCTGGCTCGACGACGTATCATCCACGTCATTCGACCCGGCAGATGTAAGGCTCATGTCAAGAGGATCGAACGAATCCAAATGCGCACCGGGCATACAATACTCGTTCAATGACATACAGGACGATAGTAGAGTAGACGAAACGCACCGCGCACCAGAAGATAAAGCATCCCCTGTGTTCATGCATCGCATATGCCCATCCTGATAAGAGTATGGATCCTGCATTGTTTCAATCGAGAACACGTCAAATAACCTGTCGTTGCTTGTCATGGTGGCCACGATTCTCTGCACACAATCAGGATGGTTCGACACACACATCACCTATTTCTTGTTTCCCTTAACAATAAAACAGTCATGAGCAACACGAAATATTCATGCTCCAACGTATCGAACAGTGGAACGATGTGTAAAAACACATATAAACAACACAATACAAAAGGTTTATGTGCAGTACATTCCAAAAGATTGAAGTCACTACACGATCCATTTTTTGTACAAAAAACCAATATCGATAGAACGTTACGAAAAAGGGTTTATTACCAAGAAAATATACAGCTTGAATATTTTACAACTAGACGCAAACCAAACATTTTACGGCGTGTACAGAAATTACTTAATCGATCGAAGAATCACGAACTCAAGAAATATCAAAAACACGTGCTTATCCAAAGGCTAATGGGAGATTTGTGTCCGAGACTATCTCACTTTCGTACGGATGGAACATACTTCTCGATGAACGTCGAACGATTTGATTGGTGCTTATACGATTATTTGCGCACTCGACAAGGATCACATCAGAGTACACTCGAATGGAAACAATTTATAATAGACATCATATACTCACTCAGCCAACATCGAATCATGCGTCACAACCTTACACTCAAAAGCTTTGTGCTGAACGAAAAAAACAAGTTTGATTTAAAATTAATCGGGTTCATGAAATCTTCGACTACAATGCAGACAAGAACAAACCCGATATTCTTGTTCATACGAATGTTGACGATTTTTGAGAGTCGTCTAAATTCAAACGGAAGCCAAATTAAATGGTCTATGCAAAAACACATCGAAAACGAGTACAAAATGCTCTCTTACACCAAGAAACAATCCTTGCAAAAGTATGTGACGTCCTGGTCACCAGAAATCAGGAGCGTTTACGAACGATGCACTTTGCAAAACCGCGAATCCTGACTCACGGAATATAACAAGATCCAAAATATGCACATTACAAAATATTCTGTACATACCAAAAGAACAGACAACACGGTGATGTCTACTCAAGTTAATAACAATCAAAACAAACAATGAGTACTAGCGAACGCTACAAAATAGAAGAGCGTGCCGTCTTAATGACAGAAGACCGCCTAATACCCGTTATCTGTGAACTTCAACAACGATTAGCCCACTGCTCGATTGAAAATCAGAGACTGCAAGCAGCCCTGAATACGTTGTTACAAATACACTCATTGAGCTGGAACGCAGCCCAACTTTCAAATTCAAAAAATGTCTAAACTGAGTTTGGCTACCACAGAATTAGTTTTTGACTCCATAAAACAAACGACAACATGTTTTATTTGATACCATTATTTTTACACGCAGCGGCAAAGACAGTGACCATACGTCTGTTTGGCGCTAATGTACCGAGCTTCCACACAGCACACATGGTTAGTTCCAGCTGTTTCTACCTAGGATTTAGTGTATGCGCCACGATGTCGGCATACGAACTAATATCTGGTCGCTTCTCACGAGTCTTCGGTACCTCTGAAATTGTACCACACCTATTACGCACATACATTGTCCACACATGCGTAAGTATACTTCATGATTTACTATGTAAAAAGAAGGACCGTACCGAACTGATACATCATATCACCACCATTACAGTATCATGTTTGTGCCTCTACGTCCACTGTATGCATTTACATGCCAGCGTGCTGTTCATGACCGAGATTTCTGGTATTCCCTTTGGCATTGTTCACTTATATCGCCAAGACAACTTTATGGGCGCATACATTCGTAAACGCATGCCCCATTGTGCGTACATGCTAAGTGCTGCTTGCGTCTATGTGACATTCTTTTTCTTTCGTGTATGCTTACTCTGCGGTTTGTTAGTTCTCATGACCTGGGATGCAACATATGCCTTTAATGATGGCTGGTGCATACATACCCTCTGTTCTTATGCCGTGACATTTTTCATGGCTCTGTTACTGTGGTGTATGAACCTGACATGGTTCCTGAAGATTCACAAAATTATGCGGAAAACTCTGACGGCAACCCATAATAACATTTAATAAATTCAACTTTTTTTTCCAAATTAGATCATATTTTTATTAAATAATAAGTCATATTGTTCGTCGAAAGCGAGTGTCAAAAAACATTTTGCTGTCGACAAACCATTTTCAAATTAGATTATATGTTCTGAAGTTCTGACCAAAATTTGGATCATTATATACGAACTATAGGTTATATTATTATAAAGTACAATGTATCATATAGTTTGTCAACAGCGATTGTAAAAAAACATTTTACTGTCGACAAACCTTTTTCAAATTAGATTATATGGTCTGAAGTTTTGATCCAAAATTTGGATCAGTATATCTAAACTATAGGGTACATTCCTATCACGTATAGTGTATTATATAGTTTGTCGACAGCGATTGTAAAAAAACATTTTACTGTCGACAAACCTTTTTCAAATTAGATTATATGGTCTGAAGTTTTGATCCAAAATTTGGATCAGTATATCTAAACTATAGGGTACATTCCTATCACGTATA
>Ga0307978_1001012_pt1 | contig 21946 bp, 13 predicted proteins | sample OrgLakmetage1056_FD_203151 | JGI IMG/M metagenome (GOLD analysis project Ga0307978, IMG submission 203151) | Saline water microbial communities from Organic Lake, Antarctica - #1056 | ecosystem: Environmental > Aquatic > Non-marine Saline and Alkaline > Saline | place: Antarctica: Organic Lake...
AGCCTGTCGGCCGGCAAATTGGAATTCATGACGGTGGTGTCGGTGCTCATTTCGCTCGTAAACATGATCGTCAACGGCGTGGAACTCACTGTAGAAGCACAGGTGAATGTTTTTTTTGGGGGGGGGGTACATTTGAGTAATTGCGCTGCGTCGTCACTTTCGTTGCTATCTGAGCATGAAAGCATCTCAGGAGACTAGGGTAATGAGATTTTTTTATATGAAAAGCTGCAGATTTACTCACGAGTGAAATCCTCTTTCACCTTTTTTCTTCCTATTCTTCGCGCATTTTTGGGGACTCTCTCCAGGAGCGCGGCGTGTCGCTGCCTCGTCACGTGATTGACGTTGCGGGCGCAGGCTTTGGGGTGTTGCCGTTCATATCTGCGATTCGAGCTCGGCGGCTTGAAGACGTGAGTTATGCCGACACGCCCCTCATTTCGCGGGACGTGGAAGTGATTTTAGCCGCGGTGGCCGACGGGGCCCGAAAAGCCGACGAAGTAGCGGCGAAGCGCGCCGAGCTGGGTGCCAAACAGGGCCCTGCCACTGGTGGTGGTGGTGGGCCTTGGTCTTCGAAATTGAAAGGAGGTAGCGGGGGTGGCGGTAGCGGCGGCGGCGGCAGTGGCGGCACTGGAGGCGGCCAACTCATCAGTTCGATGCTCAGTCGGCACAGCGGCGACGCCCATCATGACACGGCGACCGCTTCCAAAGCCAAAACATCGCTTGAGAGCCAGTACTCCAATGACGTGGCTTGGGGCGGGCGAGGCGCTGCTGCTGCCGCCCAGCGCTACGAGCAGCAGCAGCAGCACACGCTGGAGCCCATCGTGGAGAAGTCGGCGTGGTCGCCCGGGTCCGGGATTGAGAGCTTGGACTTGGCGAACGTCGGCCTCTTGGCGCCCGCTTGCTCCCATGGCTTTGACGCGCTGCTAGATGCGGTGGCGAGCCGCAAGCTCGGCAATTTGAAGCATTTGGCGTTGGACGGCAACGGCTTGGGGCGCGACGAAGGACTGAAAGTAAGATGCTAGCTTAGGCTCTCGGGGGAAGTAGTACAAAGAAAGGGAGATGGAAAATGTGCGCGGAGTAGAGATGCTTTTGATTACACTGTTTTGAGGTATAGATGGAGGAGTCAAAAAAATTGAAGAAATTGGATGTTGACACCCATTCTTTGATGTATCAAGCCCCTTTTTTGTGTGTCTGTTTTCTGTTTCTTGCGTCGCTGCGTGCGCTTCTGGTCAACTTTCTTCTATTTTCTTCAACCTCACTTACTATATGTATATATCTTAGGTGGGCCAAGCGCTTGCTTCGGCCATCAAGCGGGGCATAGCGCGAACCACCGATGTCCCCGACGCGACTGCCTTCGACGCTGCCAACGCATTCAACCGCGCCAAACCGGCCTTGCCCACCTCGGTAGTAGTGGATGGCCGGCTCATTGACATCAAAGCAGTCGTTAGCCGTACGAAGGTGATCAGAAAAAAGAAAAAAGAAAAAAAAAAACGAAAGTTATTAAAGATTTCCAACATCAAGCGCACTTTCCCTCTGTGCGTGTGAATTGAATTGCCTTCGCCGCTCGCTTTTTCTTAAATTGTGGCGAATATCTTATCTGCACAGGTGGACTTTCGCGAGCTTGACCTGCTTCACAAGCGCGACGGGTCCGCCGGCCCACAAGGAGACGAAGAAGAGGGCGGTGGCGGTGGTGGCGGCAGCAACGCTGGCGGTAGCAGTGACAGCGCCTTGCAACCCGTGACAGTGCTTCCCGCGTTTGCTCTTCGTCTCTTGACCGCGCGCGGCAACGGGATCGTCCCGGCCGAACTGGTGAAGTCTAAATTTCCGGTCTACGACTCCATTGTGGCAGCACTGCAGAAAGCCGGTCTGTTAGAAAAAATTTATCGAGTGTGCGAGAGCGGAACCGTAGCTGCTCGGAGGTGGGGCTGCCTGCCCCAATCAAGCGATGCTTCTTCAGCTGGCCGCGCGGGTGCACTGGAGTCTTTCGACAGCGAACTCGACGAAGAAGCTCAACGGCGGCTCGCGCAGCGCCTCAAGTGGAAGAAAGGCGGCAACGCCGTGCTCATGGCCCGTGCATTTGCCGCTCCTAAGCGCCGCTTTGGCGCGCACCGCCCGGTTTCGGTGAAAAACGTGCCCGTGAATGTGCTGGACGCGGACGATGTGGAAATGGCTGTGACTGGTGGTGGCAGTGGTGGCGGTAGCAAGCGTCGAAACAGCTTAGACACCGAAAAGACCCCGGAAGAGATTGCGAGCTTAGCGGCGTGGGGCGCGGCCGAACAAGCTATGGTGCTCTCCCTGCTGCCGCTGAATCGGTGGGTGGTCAAACTCGCCCTGGGCGGGGGTGACTTCACCGCCTCAGGTGGGGACAGTGGCGGTGGCGGTACAGGAGGAGCAGGCGCAGGAGGCGGTGGGGTCAAAGACTTGTGTGCCGCGCTGCGTTGCTTGCCTGCCTTAGACTTCTTAGACCTTCGGGGCAGTCGTTTAGACAAAGCTGCGAAGAGGTTGCTGGCGGCTGCGCTGGACACGCGGCGTGGGGCGTCCTGCAGCCGAAGCGGCAGCCGCGAGAGGAGCACGACCTTAGTACTGGAGACGAAGAGTGGCAGTGCGGAGCAAAGCACCGAGTCGTTGCCTTTGACTCCGGTACCAGACAACCACGACAGCTCTGACGATGACAAAGACGACAAGGATGGGGGCAGCAGCAACCGGAGCAGCGCTACTGCTTCCTTAGCCCTGTCCGTGGCCGGTGCTTCTCCGAGCGGGCACCGAGGCAGTAGTCGCAGCAGTAGCAGCAAAACCCCTCGCTCCATCAAGACCAAGAGCGCCGACAAGGTGACCGCAGTTGCGTCTCCTTCCGGTGCCTCCACTCCATCATCGTCATCAGCTGCCGTGGTGGGAGCCGCCCCGATGGTTGTAGCACCTCCGGAGCGGCTCGAGTCAGGCGTGCGTTACTTGGCGTGCGACGAATGGGTGCTGTTGCCAGGCACCTTGTCGTTGGCCGCGGAAGGGCGCAGTTTGGGCGACGACGACGTGGCGCTATTGGCCGTGGCTTTACGGCGCAACGACGAACTGCAAGAGCTGCACTTGAAGCGCAACAAAATATACGAGCGGGGCGAGAGCGCCATAGCAGCTTGCCTAACTGACTTCAACCGCACCCTGAAAAACGTGGACCTCCGCGGCAACGTGCGGCCCGCCGCAGGGGCGGCACTGATTGCGGCGGCCCTCAGCCCCAACTGCGAGCTTGAAGTCTTGAACGGCATTCCGTTGAAAGGACTTTCCTCATCGTCCTTGTCGAATTCTACGCCTCCAAAAGGCAGGGCTGGTGCTGGTGACAGTGGCGGCAATGATGGGAGCAGCAGTGGCACTGGCGGCAGCGGCGGCAGCAAGCGCGTTGGAGGAGGAGGACCGTTGGAAGACATGAACTTGTCCAAGCAGTGGCTCGGGCCCGAAGGGTGGGACGTGCTGATTGCCGTGCTGGCCGCGAACCGTAAAACCGTGAAACGCCTCAACGCGTCGCACACCCCCACTTTCTTTTCGTCCCACCAGGAGCGGGCTCTGCGGGCGGCAGCGGCACGGCAAGAATCCTTTGCGCAAATGAAAGCGGGGTCGCCTCGCAAACGCGGGTCGTCCTCTTCGGCAGCGGCGGCTGCTGCTAGCAGGGGTGCTTCCATCAGCAACGGTAGCCCTGGCAATAATGGCAGCGGCGCTAGCGGTAGTGGCGTTGCCGCTGTTGCTGCTCTAGGCGCTGCTCAGACGCCTCGAGCTGAGCCCCGCAAGACGTTTGAAGCCAATGACGTGAAGCATGGCGCGTCGCTGGCACAAATGGTGTGCCGCAAGAAGAGCGCCCTGGAGCACGTTTGCTTGGACTTTTGTGGGGGTTTAGACGGGGACGTTTTCTTGCGGGCGCTAGCGGCGAGTTTAGCCGGCAACAATGCCTCCAAGTTGAGCTCATTAGAGCTTCGAGGCACGGGCGTTACGGCTGGCGGCAAACAGGCTCTCGCTGATGCCTTACTGGAGTCAGCTGCGCCCCCACTGGCCTACTTCGCGTGCGATCAGTGGGAAATTGGTCTGGCAACGGTCCACTTGCGGTGCAGCCACCACAGTCGAGGGGCGCTTCAAGCCAACAAAACCCCACGCCCTCAGCGCCGCCCTACTACTCCAGCTCTTCCATCAGCAGCTGCAACGGCAGCAGCAGGAGCAGGAGCAGGGCAGGACCAATCTGGCGAAGAAGGAGGCACTCCTCAAACGTCACCAACCAAGGCATCCATTCCACCTGCCGCCCCACCTCCTCCTCCGTGGTCTTATGACTTGCGTGGCGCTGACATTGCGCTTCTAGCTGCGGTGCTCGCTAGGAACACCCAAGTGCATACTTTGGAGGTAGAAGCCGGCCTTTTGGACATGGCAAGAATCAGCGACGTGGCGGCTCTCTTGGCGCCTCGGGGCTCCAGCCAGTGGCAATGCTCTCTGCAGCGGTTGGCCGTCGTGGTGAACCCAGCGCCTCCTTCGGGTGGAGACGCAGGCAAGCAGGCCTTTGGGTCCGTCGGGAGCTACTACGCCGCGTGTGCAGTGGAACCCGGTCGCGTGGCGCCTTCTTCGGCGGACAGCGGGCAATTCGCTGAGAGTCCGCCGCATGCCCTCGAAGGGCTCTTCCAGGGTTTGGCCAAAAACCAGTCCTTGACGCACTTGCATCTCACCCTGCGTCCTGCCGATGCGGGGGATGCTTTCTGTACGGCACTAGCCAAATTGGAGCCTTATGCCGAGGTTTTGAACGCAAAAAGTAGCAGTAGCAACAACAACAACAACAACAATTTGAGTAGCAACGGTCAAAACAGCGGTAGCAACAAGAGCAAGTATCCGATGGGGTCTAGCCTTGACGGCGGCAGCAACAACAACGGTGTAGTCTCCGCAGCTGCTGCCGCTGCGCTCAAAATGGCCATCGTTGCCGCGCCTGCGTGGGTGGAAGCGTTTAGTTTCGCACTCGCAAACGGAGGCGGCGCTTCCTTGGCCGAGTTAGCCCTACGAGGTGATGCGTCGGTTTTGAGGAGCTTGTGCAGTGAGGCGGGGAGGTTGCTGGTGCCACTGCAGGAGCATGCCCCCGCGCTGGAGCGCTTCGAGCTTCAGTTGTTGGGCCCGCCGGGCTTGAACGGCCCACAGCACGAGGGGGGTGCGCTGTGCATGCAAGAAAGCGGCGAAGATGATTATGACGGAGGTCCGGGCACCGCTTACCTGGCAGCGGGCGCGCGCGCTGCAGCTACGGGGGCTCTAGCAACACGGGCCGCAGCGATGGCCGCACCACCAGGTGAGCTCCTTGGAGGAGGCGCACCAGCTCCTCCGCCTCCAGCCCCGCAACTGCCGCCGCCCTCGCCCACTACTCAAGTAGGGCCTGCGGTGATGGCCGCGCGAAGAGCTTGGCTGGAAGCGGAGACGAGGGTCTTGCAGTCAACGGCAGCACTAGTGCGTCAAAGTGGGCCTTCCTTGGCGCACGTGCGGGTCGACTTGCTAGCGCCAGGTTTCGGGTATCTGGCGGACGGGGCCCTGTGCGCGGACCAGCCTTTTGGCTTCGGTGGACCCCTCTTGAGAGGGGGGCTAGCTCGCAGGCCCATTGGCAGCTTGGCGGCGACTGCAGACGCTGACGACAGCGGTGGTGGCGAGAGCGGTCATTTCGCAGACAATTGGCGCGACGACGGCGATGGGGACGGCCCGTACCACGGCCCGATGCAGTATGCGATCCCGTTTGAGCAAGCGTGCACTGATCTAGCCCGCGCCGCTGCACCGCCAGCAACGCAAGTTGCCATAGGTAGCGGTCTCAGTGGTAGTATGGACGATCCAGGAAGCAGCAGCAGTGGCAGTACTGGGGCGATTGTTGCGAGCGGTAATAGCGGGAGTGGAACATCGAAGCGCACATCTGCGGTAAGCCTCGTGGTCAACGGTGACTCTTTGCCAGTGTTGATGGATGACAAGGCAGCCTCGGCCAGAATGACGAGAATGGCAGCTGCGGCGTGGGTGCCCACACCCATGGACCTTGCAGACCCGGAACAAGGGAACAACAAGAAGGGCAGCAGTGGGAGCAGCAGCGGCAAGGGGGGCGGTGGAGGCGCAAAAGGCCGGAAGGGCAGTCCATCCAAGAAGAAAGGCGCCCGTGAAGCCAGCGGTGGCAGTGGCAGTAATGGTGGCGAAGGTAGCGAGCCTCCGAAGCCGGCGATGCGGTCGCTGAGAAAGCAAATGGCGGCGGCGACTGGTTTGCACGGGTTCATGAGCACCAGCTCCAGCCAAAAGAAGAAAAATAATCCCGCAACTCCAACTGCTCCTGCTGCCATTGCTACGAGCGCTGCTGCAAGCGCTACTAGCGAGGTGCCAACTGCGAAGCATTCTCAAGAGCCCGTGACGCCTCCGCCGCCTCCTGAAGAGCCAACCCCGCCTCCGTTTACCCCTGAGCCTCCGTCCACCACAAACGTAGTGCGTGTGAAAGACACGCCCACTGCGAATGCACCGGTCTCCGTAGGCGATGGAGTGGCCAGTTCATCCGAGCATTCTGAGTTGAGTGCCACCCGAAAGACCCCACGAAGCAGAGAGAAGCGAGCGTCAAGGAGCAAGACGCCCCAAAGCTCGAGTAAAACCGCAGCCTCACCAGGATCGGGGAAGGACAAAGGAGGAGCGCCTAATCGCCGCAAGAGCAAGAGCCCTGAAATTGAGTCCGCCCCAGACCGCGCATCCACTCGCTTTGAAGAGCTCCAAGTGGAGAAAAGTGCGAGTGGCGGTCCGACGTCGACATTATAAACATTAAGCACTGCGACTGAACTCGATTCTTTTGTTTGGTTTCTCAACTAGCTTCGCAAACGGAGCATTACAATGCGTTACGCGTTACACATGAAATAGGAAACTTAAAAACTAGAACTCCTGGAAATTTTCAGTGCCACCTCTTGTCAATCGAGCCCAATTCGAGCCTAAGATGGTTGAATTCCGAGGCCCTTTCCCGGTGCTATTGATTTAGGTATTAGCATAAAAAGTACTAAGGTTCCTTGGTCCGTAAGTAGCGAAGTGGATGTTTATACGAAACCAACTGCAAGTCCTTAGTGGCAGTGGACCTTGAATCCAGATAATCAAATTAATCAAGAGACGGCCGATTTCGTTATAACGTATATTAATGTGTAATGGAGAACAGATAATCGACACATCTAGGCCGCAATGACGGCATGAAAGCAGCTCGGCGAGTGCAGGTCCTTGTTGAGTTTGGGGTTGGCCGTGATTTGCAGCAAGTAGCGCCCTGCGGGGGGCTCAGGAATGAGCTGCCACACTTCGTTGCTGGACCTCAGCAAGGGCACCAAAGTGTTCACCGGCCGCCCTTTCACTTTCACCACTTTGCGGTCAGACTTGGGGTTGCGCGCGGCCTCTTCGGCAGCTTTTGCTTCCGATTCTTCCAGTGCGTTTCGACCTGTGTACAGAGTTATACAATGCAAAACGACGGTCAACAGGCCTGCTTAAATTTGTTCTGGAGGGTTCACAAAGACGTCGCTTCGCACTACTGTCCTTTTTAATGTTTCTTTATTCTTTGGGGAATAGGATCTAGTGCTACGAATGATTTAGCTAAGGCTGTCTCACCTGCCGCACTCAAACCCCATCTGGGCTTGGCTCTAGCCCGCGCTACAGCGACGGCTACTGCGTCAGCTGTTTCTTTCGCGGTGGGCAACCGGGGCCAATGCAAGAGCTGAGCGGAGAAATGATGGGATTCCACGCGCTGCAAATCGGCTAGTTTCGCCCTGTGTCACGACAGAGAAATAGGTCAAGTGAATAGACTAGAATAGATTTTACAGATGGAAATAAAAATCTCAAGAAATGAGGAATGAGAATGAAGGGCTCTTCAATAACAATTAATGACAAAATTCACGACAATTGAGAAGAATTTATTGCAGAGGTAAAGAAAGCAAACTGATGAGCGCCAATTTATGGTTCAAACATTAATGAGCATCCATTCATTACTTGAATTCATCAAAGCCCTTGTCCGCGCCGCGCCACTCTTTCGACTCATCAGATTCTCCAGGCAATTCTCCTGCGGCTTCGTCACTGACTCGCCCGTCCCGCCAATGGCGCAGCTCCGGGCTTTCGGGTGAGACCTGCAACAACTCCCCGCCAGCGCCAAAACTAACACCGCCGCTGCTGCCATCACCACTATCACTGCCACTGCTGCTGCTGCTGCTGCTGCTACTGCTGGTCCAGTGGTGAGGGCAGGCCACGATGTAAATCAACCCTTTCACAATATCCACTTGCACCAATGCTTCAGCATCGTCGCGCACGCTTACGTAGTATTCGGGATACGGGTCCAGCCTCGGATCGTCGAGGCCTTTTTAGAATCATATGGAAATATACATGCACAAAGAGCATCAAAAATAAATGACAGTGTGGTGCTTCGTAAAAGGCACAAGGAGGAGTGCAGCCGGATTGTGGCAATGAATTAAATTCGTCCTCATCATCATCATCATCATTCATGCACTTTAAACACACTCACTCACCAAGTGTGTGTTTAGTATCAGCGGCTTTTGGTTGAAGCTCCAGCGCTTGCAGCTCCCACCCTGTGTCTAACTTCGTATGTGCAGATGGCAATGTCTCGCTCGCCATGCCATTGGCTGCTACTGCTGCTGTGGCTGACGCCTGATATAAAAACAAAATAATTAAACCGTTAGAAAGCATTGTTTTAGAAAACTAAACTAAAAGCTTTTATTTACTAACCAAAAGATAAAACTGAACTCACCTGTTTGTGATCTCGGCTGTCATAATTATTGCTGTCGCCAATGGAATCTATTCCATGAAGCAAGTTTTCCTTCAAGGCACTTGCGCGCAACTTTGCCATAAGTACCGCAGGATTTACCTTCAATAACAATGTAGCAAGTAATAGACGTTCAGGTAAGATGTCATGGGAATTGAACCACAAATGATGTCTCAAACATGCAAACCAATGGGTTGCAACATGATTTTTTTGTGTCCACGCGTGCGCGCACCATTTCAAGCGGTGGGCCTGCGCGAGGGCTTCCACTGATGCTGCACACGGGCCGCCTGGCCACCATCATTCCTTCCGACCCTAAGCCACCGTGAAGAGCCCCACCGAGCGTGGCCGCGCCGCCGTGAAACCCAAGCAGCTGCCTCCTCCTCTGATTATGATGGCGATGCTGTTGCTGGAGGTTTTGGTGGATGTTAGCACTCGCAGAAGCGTTGAGATATCGATTCGTCTTGGTATTGCTTTTGATTGATGTGTAAAGAGTGGTAGCAGCACGTGCAGTTGTAGTAGTGGTAGAGAAAGTGTAGACAGTGGTGTTATCACTGCCATCTTCACTGCCAGTACTGCTGGTTCTTCTTCTTCTAGGTGAATGATATTGGTGGTGGTGCCGGTGTCGATCCCGACCATGTTCATGTATTGAGGACCTTGAAATACTTGCATCCGCTAAACAATTGACATAAACAAGAACAAAATCAGTTTGAAATATAAATTTCAATAGCAATAATATAGACAATATTCTTCAAGGCTTTCAAGAGGCACCATCGAACTTTACATTATCAGGTTAAGAGTACAAACGATGTTACGCATAACGACGACAATGTCGACAGTATTATCACTGTCATCCTGAGCATCAAAAACGCTCAATAAATTCATTCGCCTTCAACCAAGTCATGTCATAAACCTACTCATTCTCTGGATGACAACTACGTACCATGTCTAGATGCAATAAGAGGGTAAAGGTCATTTAAGGCGCTCCGCGCCCTCCCCGCGTTTGCAGCCGATGTTGTCACTATTCCACCCATGTTGATTGCTCCTGCTGGTTGATTGCTGCTGCCTTCGTACATAGGAGATCGCTTTGGCTTGCCTACAGAAAAAAAAGACAGTTGAAGATTGATGATTTGGTTATTAAAATATCAGTTTCAGTCCTTGTGTAATCAAAATGTATTTATTGATTGAGTCAATGCGATTCTATGAATATTTTGGACCAAGAGGCCTAAAACCAAGCGAAACCAATGAAACAAAGAGATAGGATAGGGACTTATTGAGGCTGCAAAGATACCGTTCGCCGCAGTAGTAGCGCTGAGTGTTCCTGCGTGCGTGGCATCGCGAGTTCCTCCATGTGCGTCACTACTGCTCGAGTCCAGGTCGCGGGTGGCGAGTGGAGGCGGAGGCGCCCATGGTTCATCGTTGCTCCCCCGGTAAACGCCTAGGGTGGCGCCTGGAGGAGAATTGGGGCTCAAGTCGTCTGGATTCAAGCGCAACAACCTGCAAAAATAAAAAAAGGTCGCAGAAATGATAAGAAAAGTCCCTGAAATTCGAGGTAAAAATGTTTCAAGGGAATTCGTAAGGACACCCACGCCATGAGCGTATCAAAGTCCTAATAAATATCAAATTTCTCATTACTTTGGATTTAGGCCGTCTTTGACCATTTGCTTTGCCACAACTTCGCGTGCAACATTGGCTGCCAGCATCAATTCAAAGTATTTCGCCAGTTTGGGGTCTGGTAACAAATTGAGGAATTCCCATGCATACAAGAGTTGATACAAGAAGAAGAAATAGGCCCGTGTGATATCATGATGATCTCAACACAGCTTAGACCAACAGTTTCTGTTGCACCTCTTACTTAGACATCACAAGATGTGCTCTTCTTGAAGACCTACGATACAATAATTACCGTTGCGTGCGGTAAAAGCACCACCATCCGTAGGGTGGTGATCCTTGCCAAAGTAACGGCAGCCACCCGTGAGTAGAGCGCTGTTCGGGTCCGCTCCCTTTGATTTGCAACTTGCTCGACCAGCGTCTCGCCACGCCAACAATTCCTACATTTGGCAAGCACCAGCCGTATCGACCATCGCGAGGTGGTGTATTTTGTTAATGTTTCGATATTTAAAGAATGCATAGCATTTCCAATGATTTGCTCGTGAAGCAATATGGCATCAAAGGAAGACAGTTTACTAATACTGAGTGCAGAAAAATTTACCAAAGAACTTTAAAAATAGTACTGCTAGCTCAATTCATGTAATAAATATACCTGCAGCAAATGCTCTAAGACCAAGTCAGCAGTTGCCGAGTGCACCTGGAGGCAATTTGAATAGAAAGATTGCAAAGGAGAAAGATGCGTTCAAAGAAAGAAGACTGTTTTAATAATTAATTTTGGTCATGAGGTGCTCTCTAATAGAGACAGTCTCTAATAGAGAGGTCGCGTACAAATCAAAAGAGTCGTCGCCTAGTAGCGTACATAGTGTATATACGAAAGCAAGGAAGTATATCTAAAGTATTAATTTACCCCAACTTACCAGATGGTCAGGCAGGCACCACTTGTGGCCGAGCAAACGATCTGCTTCGTCTCCTGGTCCCATCGCTACATTATTTACCCCAGAAGGAGATTGTGGTGAACCTCCCCAGGGCGAGCTCTTCTCTCCACCACCACCACCACCAAGGTGGCTTTTGACCGAATGCCACGCTCCTCCAGCTGCTTTGGTCAATGAACTACCGCCACCACCACCACCGCTGCCGGTCTTTGCGTGATTTGAATGCTTCTTATGGTTCGTTGCTTTGCCCTTGTCTACTCCGTGGCCTCTTTCCCCATAAGCAGCTCGGGCCATGTGGCTCACGCTCAATTGCCGATTGGCAGAAGGTGAAAATCGTGCAGTCGTAGCAGCTGTACTGTTGAGCGGTGGTGAAATTGGTGCCTCAGTATACGAGGCATTAAAAGCCGAACTACTGGCAAGCAAGTGACGATGACGATAACGAAGGTGTCTGTGAGAGCCTCTTGATGCGGCCCCTTTGTTCCACCGGTGAGTGCTGGATGATTGACTCACCTTATCACATTGCAAAGTACACCAGAAAAGCAAAGTAAGCAACCACAAGAGGTTGTACCCACGACTTTGTACCACACTGTTCATATATTTACGGATCCACTAGGTAATGAATTGAGCATGAAATGTCAATTGTAGTCCATTTTCCTTCGTACCTTAATCCCGCAGAGATGCTGCGCAGTGGGGTACACGTATTTTTTCATTTTCGCAGCAATGCTCAAGTCTTCTCCGTCGGGCGCTTCGTTTTCGCCCTGCACTCCTCCATGGTTCAGCGCCGACACCAAGTCCGGGTTCTTGATGAGAGGCAACAGGGCGTCCCGGATCGAAATCGCCGTGACGCCGTAGTGGGCGCAGAGGGCCAGCTGGGGGTGCTGCGCGGAGATCCACGCCAAACGCCTGCCCCATGCCATGACGTTGATGACTGCGGGGCGCTGCGGCCGCCGACTGAGAGCAGCCCGCAACAACACTTCAAACGGCAACGCGTCGTTGCCGTAGTAGGCCTGTTTGGGAACAGACACAGGGGGAGAAATAAAAGGAAAAGAAAATGGAATGACAAAAAAACTTGTAGCCTGTATACAACTAGATTTTCACCAAAGACTTCTCAAACCTTTGAGCATATATAGATATTCCTGTGTCATTTTATGAGACCTCACTAAAGATCTGTACCATGATGTAGACTCTAGGATCAAAAAAAGAAGAATGATTGGATCTTCCTGCTAAGCTTAGGTGCAAAGTGTGACCACGAACGCATCATCATCATCGGATACCTGATCGTCCATGGCGAAGTCCATGAGCAAGAGGTCCACTTCAGAATCTTCCGATAAAGTCGACTTTACCCCACCATTGTTGCCGCTAGAGCCTGTTGCACAGTACGGACATTTAGCTCAATGCTAGACTATACCACCTATAGACCGGTGCTGAATGCGTGACTATTGACATCTTTGAGGCATTTACACATTAATTCCATGACGCATACCTGTGCTGCTGCCTCCGCGATGCCGCGTGTCCTGAGCGGGTGCACCAATCAAGCTGTCTAAACATAAGCCTGCGGTGAAGGAACCGTGCTGAGTGCGGCTCCCATCGGCCACGAAATTCACCTGAGTAGATACATGAAAAGCACGTGTGGACGTGTACAGAAAAGGGCGAGTTAAATAAGATAGAAAAAGAGATAGAAGAAAAGAACAAGAAAAGGAAAAAAAATGCAGGAAGAAAAGAAGCATGCTTCAGAGCTGCGCCCACTCACTGCTACATTAGGCAGCACTCGTTGAAGGCCAGCCGCAACAAGCGACGGAAAACGCCAACGGTGGTTGACCTGGTCCCATGAGAGAAGAGATAAATCCAATACATTTGATAATTACATTGTACGAAGAAATATAGGAGTGGTGAAAGTCCATGATAGAATCTAGACGAGAGGATGGATGAAGACAAGGCATACAAGATGAAGACCATTACAGTGTAGAAAGCAAGCTAATAGGCGGCAAAAAGTCGTCTCCTGAACACTGAACTAATCTCACACACCTTCCCGCCGGTGCCACTCGCAAAGGTTCCACCGATAACACCGACGTTGAGGCGAGGCGGCGGAGGTGATGGAGCTCCTTCATTTGCGGAACCCTAAGCAAAGAGTATACAAAATTCAGAGTTATCGAGTGGGAAGAATATATCCCTTCAATCATTAAATCACCTAGAACTGATTAGCTGGAGAGCACAAATACAACACTGCCAAAATTATCACCACCGTCACAATCGCTACCGCCACCATGCACACAACAGCCTATACCTGCATTAATCGGTGCGCTGCTTCGTCGGAAGCCCGCAGCACCATCCTCCCCAGCGCTTCTCGCCACGCTGCTCGTGTCTCAGCGCCCACCATAGCTACTGCGGCGCGTCGCACGCTGAGCGGGTGTGCTTGTCGGATTCGGCGCAGTTCTTTCTCGACGGCAGCCCAATCAATCACTGGGCGAGACTGCAAGTGCGCTACCCGACTAGAAAGGTCGAGTTTCAAACCACTGCCTTTCGAGAATGCCGTGGCAGCGACTAGCTCTGGCTGAAGATGTGAATGCAGGAAAATGGAAAATATGATGTAAAGGTTGAGATAAGTATCGAAATTTAAGGGGTAGTAAAGGACAAAAAAACGCTAAAATACATCACTTCTGAAAGCACAAAGCTCACTAGCGTCATCGCAAGAGTATTCAGCTGACATAAGGATAATGATTTGTTTTTAATTCGACCTATCATTGCCAGGGCTAGGAAAATTCTTTTTTTGTAGTGAATTCATGTAGCGTGTGTTACTTACAGTGGCATTTCTAATCCCTTACCTTTTTGGTGGGGCTGCCGGGCATTCCACCGAAGAGCACTCCAGCGCCGCGGCCTCCGTTCACTCCACTCCGGACTGCGGCTAGAGCAGCGCTACTGCTGCCGCCACCATCGTTCAATGCTCCCTGTCCCGTGACTGCTTGTGTTGCTCCGTGCGCCTGGTGCGAATAAAGTAGCAAGAAGAAATGAATCTTACAGCACAAAACTTTTTTTAAAAAGTAGTGCACGAAAAAAACATTCTGAATTTGTCATAAACATTATTCTCACTGGTTCTGTGAAAAAAACAACGATTCAAAATGACTCAATACCGGATCGCTGGGCAAATAATCGCCCACAGGATACTTGAGAGCAGTCAGCACGTCTGCGCATTCGGCCGTGACCGTTTCAATGGTAGGCCTCGGCAAGGCCGCAATCCACCGCTGTGCGACGCGGGCGGAATTTTGGCGATTGGTCCCGAAATCCCCGTCCGCCTTGGGGGCTCTGTTTTACGATGGTCGTCGATTTTTTTAGGGAATATCAAGAAAATACAAAACGGAAAGGATTGAGGATTGAAGTTGCTCAACTGCAGCATTTCTCTTCTCTTCCCCCTTAGAACGGGGGGAGCATAAACTGAGTGTATACCTAGTAGCTCGCTGCAGCCACGCGGCAACATTCGGAGGCAAAGTGTTGCTACTACTGGTGAGCTGACGGCCTCTTCCTCCTCCTCTTCCTCGGCCCGATGCTCCTCCTACCAGGCCCAGCCATTTGAAGAGCTCCGTGGCACGCAAGTTCGGCTCCAATGCCTTACAAAATACATAGAAATAGGAATAATGGAAAACACGCCATAAGGAAGGGCATAGAGGTACGACTTGCATTATTCATAGGCAGGAATAACTAGCGTCTTGGCAAATGTCTCAGGCAAAAGATGATAGTGTCATAATAGGGAGGCCCAATGGACAAAACGAGTATGATAGGCACATGCAAGGTCGTTTACTTTCTTCTCAAGCCTTTCTTTGCTATTTTTACCAAATCTTCGTAGCGAAGCATTGTGTAAATCGACTGCGGCAAAAACTCTTCCCGGCTGCTCGGCGTGCTGCTGGCGCCAAACAGCACCGCGGTTTCGGTCCCCGACGCCGCCAATTGCGCCCGGGCCGCGGCGTCTTCTGCTCGCTGCGCCGCGTCTTTCAAGCTTGCCGCTTGCACGTATTGGGAGGAGCCAACGGTGGCCCCGTCGCCGCCTGCCCCAGCTTCGAAGTCAACGAACAGGCCTCCGCTTTGGTTGGCCGCTTGCGCGAGGGCACTCACCGCGTTGGCGTGCTCGGCCTAATGTGATATATTTTTGGAAGGACAAATTAGATAAAAAACATGAGATGAGATGATCACATCAAGTACAACTCAAAAGGGAAAATTTCAAAGTTTTACACTGAATTATTGAAACGCGAAGGGAGACGCAAACACAATATCACACACAGTAAAGTAACGTGCATAATATGTGTACACTGTACCAGCGATTGTGCGTGCATCGCCGCACGGCGCGCTTCTTCCACGAGCTTGTGCGCGGACGCCATGGTTCGTCGCATCGACGAGCACAATGGCCTTGCACACAGCAGAGGCTGCGAATCGCCGCAGAACGCTTCGAGTTTGAGCCGGGAATGAATCACGCCGCGCACGTCCCGCACCTTCATTGGTGTAGGTTTGGTGTGTTTGTATACAGTAGGCAATATGTAGAATATGATAAAGAGAGATGCACATATTAAAAAAGCAATCACTTGAGGCATGCTTTGTTACTTGAATTGTTGATGCGGCTTTAGATTAAAAATACACACTCTTAATCTACTCCGAGAGCTACTACAGTAGTACAGAACTGTAAGTATAAGAGTATACACATAGAGAAGTTTACAGGACGTGATTGTGACTATAAGAAAACAAATATCAACGCACCAAGTGCAGGACTTTGATTTCGGGGGCTGGCGCCTGTCCTTTGAACCCCGCGCGGGCGCCGCGGCACGCCCAATGGTTGGGGGTTTCCAGGCACAGGGCGGTGGCTTTGCTTGTACTGCTGCTGCTGCTGTGGCGGCCACCTTCGTCGTCGCCAACATCGCCCAATCCGCTAGCATCACCGCTTTCGCTGTCAGAATCTGCAGAGAGAATCGGTAGTTCACGACACTGGTTACCAATATATATAGAAGCCATGGAAGTTGAAATTTACGAGGCCATTATATAAATCAGTGCATGAGAGATTAGCAAGAGCAAGACATGCAAGCCAGGGGTGATGTGAGGTTTTGACGAGACGAACCAGCACTGCGTGAAGAGCTGTGCTGCCGCAGAGACCGCACTACGGCCTTCGGAATGGGGGTTGGAAATCGCCCCACTAGTTCTTTCACGACGCGCAGCGACGACCGACACGCCGGCCCAAACGCAGCCCCTAGCGCTCCAGCTTTGTTGGGCTTCTTCAAGAGCACGCCCGGCGCGTCGAGGTTGTTTTTGTCGTAGCTAACGGAGCCGAGCGACACAATGACAAATCAATTAAAAAAAAGAGTTCAGATTCGCCTAAAAAGTGCAACTTTATTGATAGCATGAATATTTGTTGAACAAAGCCTGTAGCTAGGAACGAGTTGGCTCGTGTTATAAACTATGAGCTGTGTGCCGTACCGCAAGACTCCGCTGTTGGCCGCCAGTCGCAGCAAGCTGCTGCCACGCTTAGCAGCCCGCCAGTCGCCGAGGAGCTTCATCAAGTCGCCCTCTGTTGCGTTGCAAGACAAGAGGCGAACCGCGAGTGCTTCGCATGCTACCTAACCGTGTACAGCAAGCGCCAACAAGTGGGATCGAAAGCGTGTGCGGGCTCTATAAGCGTGTGCCTACGAACGCTTGTGCCACTGATAGTATGCAATTACCTAGTAGCAAGTCTAGCCACGGTAAAAAGCATTGAAGATACCTGGGCTGATGCTGTTTGCTGTCCTCCTGGATCTTTTCCCCACTCTAGACTACGGCACGGCTCGTAAAAGTACATGACGCTGTAGATCAGCAGCACGATGTGGACAGGTATCAACACTAATACTGGGGAGCTTGAGCACTATGAGACTGGAATGAGCACTCTCAGGGTCAAACTTGAATGTGTTAAGTTACCGCTTGTCTTGATTCAACAATTCGCCGACGAAAGTGCTGCCTGAGCGGCCTTCAGTAAGCAAGAACACTGCTTCGACGGGCATCGCCTGTGCATCGTTGGCGCCGAGGGTATTGGGTGCTACCAGCCCTACCGCCAGAGCAATCTCGAATACGAAGGCTAGTTTCATAATTGTTTATCGTTAAAGTACTGTAGCTCCGAAGTGCGGAGCAGATTAACGTTGATGATGCATTAGGCATTTGCATATGCCTGCGTAAAAGCTGCGTAACTGATAATCAGGATTCAGCGTCATTCCACCGCAGCCGCAAAAAGATACGGAACCATGCGGAACCAGACAGTTACAGTTCTCCCTGTAGACCTGGCCGCAAACGCCTCATTAGGTGCGCAAGCTCACTCCTAATCATTCGTAAACCTACGTCCCAGAGTCCTTGGTACGTAGGCTTACGAATGATTAGGAGTGGCGCAAGCTAGCTAGACTAGCGATATATTATAAATAAAACTCGTTGCTTGGCTGGTCTATCAGAAGTTTCCTCGGTCCGAGTGAAGCCCCATGTATAATAGGCGTGGCCCTGGAGTGCAGGTGGGGAGATGCACAAGTATAGAGCACCTCTGAAGAAGTACTGTAGCTTAGTCATCAGTCGTCCAGTTCAATTGTCCTCGGACCTCATAACTACTGTAGCTTTGGATAGTGGATAGCTAGGCTCCTTCCTCTCGACTTGTTCTCGAGTCCCAACTGCAATGATAATGTGAGCCAAAATTTACTTCCTATTCACCATTTTAAAATCCGACCACTCGGTTCCGCCCGAACTTAGTAAAATCATATTGACGGAGGAGCGTGCCACTTTGGACCGCTACCATCACTTCCATGGCCACTCGGGCATGTGCGCCTGATAAGCTTCTTCTCTAATTCCGGTCCTTCGGGGCCTGTCTGAAAATCCTATTCGGTCGCTCTTGTGTAAGGAGGCCGGAGGCCGAGCCTTCTCGGTAATATGCCCAGAGAAATGCATGTGCGCCTGATTAGCTTCATAGATTAGGTTTTTGCTGCTTTACTTTCCTCAAAAAAATTGTGTCGGTTTTTCAGACGCGCATCGCAGCCGAAGTGAGCTGCCCATGACCCATGACTGGATGCCCGGGGCCGAAGTCTATCCCCTTACTGAATTACCACGCAGCTCGGACATCCGAAAGCGCATAAGGAACGCACGTTATTGGACTTGAAGTATCTAAATATATTTAGAATAAATTACGACCAGCAGATGGTGACATAGACTCCTCATCGACAAGTTGATAAAAGGGGCCAACTATGACTTAACGGGACAAACATCTCATCAAAGACAAAATAAGTTCACCGATGCGTTCTTGTAATTAAAACCCAAGTCCTCTCTATTTCATTTTTCTCCATCTATCCACATGCTTCCATTTCTAATGCAGTTCGAGTTACAGCGAAACTCCATGAATTAGCGACGAATCGAACGTGGATTATTCTTTTCAGTATACCTACAATCAGCGCTGACACCTCTGCGTCCGTGAAGGGCCGAATAGTGGACACGCCAAGCACAAATTGATTACTTTGAACGAAGTTACGGTACCCAGGGTATTCTTCAGCAAGTTTTCCAGGATACAGCAAGGCTCGGGTCCCTTTCTGCGACCATTTGACGCAACTTGGAGAGATCGGGCTCTATGACAGCTTCTTCACTAATATCCTCGGGAATCCATGTACTATTGAAGGAAGTCCGAGCTGCCACTTGCCAGAACTTTTCGAGAAGCGGGTGGTGGCAAAACCAAGCCCACGGCTTGGTCGGGATTTTCGAATATGGGTTCAGTAGTTGAGAAAGAGAGGGGCTTGAAGTTCCAGTAAAATGGACAATGAGAGCCTCCTCTTGAATGTTTCCCCACTCTTCCGGAGAAAATAGAGCAGGCATACTGGGCCCCTCGGCACGAGTGCGGAAGTCACCGTAAGTTCCCATGCCCTGCACGTTCCAAGTGAAGCTCAATGGCAGCCAGCGACCCCGAAAGGTTAGATTCAGAACATCTTGCTCGCGCATTGAAAGCGCCGAAGCGCCCGGATGCTTCAGTGCCCATTGACGCGTTGATTCAAGGAGCCGCTGGTCCCGAATCTTCTCAAGATCAAGGAAGAGCACACCTGCATTGAAGTAGGGCTGAGTGCTCGTAAAACCGTGTACCAAAAGCTTGTCATCCCCGCATGGACAGCCAATGTCGCGAACGGCAGCCAGCGGTAGCGCATTGCGACGGAGGCTGGCAAATACACAGCGAGCTTGCACGGTCAACAAAGATAGAACTAGCGTATCACAATCGAGGTAAATGACCATATTGTCATCGTTTGTCGGCAGCAGCTCGTCCAACCATAGTTTGGCCCAGGTGGACCACTTCCCAGCCACATGAGGAGGTGCACTTTGCGGGCAAGGAGTCGCAATTCGAGTCAAACTTGCGAATGAGAACAGCTCGGCAGTCACTTCAATTTTGCGCCAGTCAGTTTCTTCAATACCAGCATCAATTACATGAATATTGATTTTTTCGGAGCGGTTCGATTTGTCGTGCACCTCGAGCAGCGAGAGCATGCTTACAGCCATAGCGCGTGCATACGAGCCTTCGCATATGTATACAACTGTCAGTTCGGCTGGAATCATGTCAACCAAAGTGTTCGTATCAATTAAAGTATTCATACTCGTACTCTTGGGACTGTAGCTAGCGATTGAATAATTGAAAGAGCATGCAACTTGGGACACTACTGCACCAAGAAACAGAGTCATCGGAATAGAGTACAGAGCAGGCAAAGCAAAGCCTAGAGTAGCAGCTGCGCCTAACACTACAGCACGCTTTTGTTCCCTCGAGCGCGTAGAAGGAACATAATCACCAGAAAGCCCAAACCACCAATCAAAGCGATAGAGGGGCCTGGCGCGGCGCAGTGATGTGATTGCAAAGTGACCAGCCTCATTGAAATTCTTGTAAACACAAGATACTAGTGCAGCACGGACTCGGTGGATCCCCTTTGAGTGCGCGGCTATGTTCGTGTCCGCCATCGTCACGTTGAACACGTCCAGCGCTGCCTCAGCCAACCATAGTGCAGATATAGTCGACCAAACATGAGCAAGAGCCGCACAAACATCTCCCACGGGAGAGTTTGAGAAGGAAAGCTGAAGTGACCATCCCAAGCCTAGAATGAGAGTGCCCGCGCTGCATTCCCAAACGTTGGGCCACGACAGAAAGACGTGGGTTGGATATAAATCAGCATCCATTAGAAGCGTGTCTCCAAGAGCCCAATTATGAAAGCGCCAGGCGGAGGGTAACCCATTGTTCCACCATGGGTGCGTAGCCATTGCTCGAGGAGCCTTTAACAGCGGAAGGCAGGTGTGGCGTGCAACGCGACGCTCATAATCAATGTCTTCGCCGCCACCCGTTTTAGGAAAGCGTTTGTCAAACCGCTCAGGTGTACGTCGCGTGCATACGTTGGCTGTTACACCCCAAGGTGCCTCATCTCCGCCATCCTCAATAGAAGCCACTTTCCAGAAATATGTGAGGTATGACATTTCCAAGCCCGTTGTGAGGAGAGACTCGCTTGAATCAGGAAAATATGATGCACCTACGAAACCAGCTGCCGTGGCACCCTTGGTAGCAATTGCGCTTGCATACTCGAGCAGTAAGGAGGGGTGAGGCTCAATGTCGTCGTCCAAAAATACAATCCACTGCGCACTTGATTCGTCTAGCCCTCGGTTGCGGGTGCACGAAGCACCAATATTTTCCTTGTTGACCCGCACTCGAACACGCTCGTGAAAGTCCGCCTCGAAGCGAGATCGAACTTCTGCTCCATCCTCGGGGCAGTCAACGATGATAATAAACTGAGTGCTAAAGCCCTTGGGAGTTGGGAGCGCAATGATACGACGTAGGAGTGCTTCAGGAGTCCGAAACGATGGCACGATTACATCAAGGGTGGTCACGTGCGCGGCATGAACGATTTTACTTGTGTTTTTCTTGGATAAATAGGTTGATACGCAAGCAACTCCTTCCTCGAGCAACCCATCCTTCCAATCCACCGAGACGCGCTCATAACGTGCATTGTTGCCCTCATCACCACCGATGCCGTTGACCATAGAAATACCTTCGGCGTAAATTGCAGCACCAAACCGACGGTACACTTCGTACGTAAATGGATCTGCATCTTGATTCACGAAGGCCACGGGAGATAGGAGATTTTCGAAGGCTTCGAAGTGTGGACGACCCACGATGGGGAAGGATGGGAAACCAATGAAGGTGGAATCAGGAAGGCAAACAACGCCAAACCCAACAGGGACGTTGAGATCGTTTTCCACAAGCAGGCGCTCGTTTATTTCCTTGAAGCCTCTGCGAACAGAGGTAAGCCAATCGCGCTTGGGGGAAATGCTAACGTCGTCGCCAAGAAGTGCTAACATAGTACACTGCGTTGGCCCAAACTTGAGAGCACGTTGAGCCAGGGCACGTGCAATAGCACACACAGCTGGTGGTGAAGTTGGTGCGAAATGATCCACAATGATATGACCATTCTTTGAATACTCAGGGAAGGCTTGAGCCCAAAAGGTCTCCATTGATGCATGCGCAAAAACAGGGTCATCATCATCTACACCGATGAACAAGACGCACTCAGAGGCATCAGGTAGACATTCCGCGAATGCCTGAAGCTGCTCAAGTGCAGGACGAGGCATATTCCGCGATGTAAGTGGCAGCAATACAGCCAAG
>Ga0307978_1001014_pt1 | contig 21929 bp, 20 predicted proteins | sample OrgLakmetage1056_FD_203151 | JGI IMG/M metagenome (GOLD analysis project Ga0307978, IMG submission 203151) | Saline water microbial communities from Organic Lake, Antarctica - #1056 | ecosystem: Environmental > Aquatic > Non-marine Saline and Alkaline > Saline | place: Antarctica: Organic Lake...
TATGCTAACCCCCTGCATGTCTGCCGGTGCTTCGACCCCTGCCAGATCGAGAAAGGTCTCCGCAAAGTCAATGTTCTGCACGAGATCCCGGTTGACTGCTCCCGGCTCAATCGTCCCCGGCCAACGCGCCAGCAGGGGCGCGCGAAAGGACTCCTGATACATGAAGCGCTTATCAAACCAACCGTGCTCGCCGAGGTAGAAGCCCTGGTCGGAAGAATACATGACAATCGTATTTTCATCCAGTCCGTTTGCTTTCAGATAATCCAAGATTGCGCCGACACTATCATCAATGCTCATAGCGGTGCGCAGATAGTCCTTCACGTAGCGCTGGTAGCGCCATTCGACCCATTCCGGGCTGCCTTCCTCGTAATTGGTATCGAAAAAGGCCTGATTGCGCGGGTCATAGGCGGCATCCCAGATTCCGCGCTGGGCCGCATTCATGCGGAAATAGGCACCTCGTTCGCCTCCGGGATACTTTTTGTTTTGGTATTTGGCAAAACCGGCGGCTTTGTCGGCCTCGGTGCGGACTTTTAAATCCGAGTCCCAGCGCATGGTGTCTTTGATCGACATGTCCGATCCGGCGGCTGCGACGCCGCGCCCCGCGTAGTCGTCAAAAAGGGTCTCCGGGACCGGTAGCTCGACATCATCCAGCAGACCCACGTGGCGTGGAGCCGGCATCCACGTGCGGTGAGTGCCCTTGTGGTGCACCATGAGAAGGAACGGCTTTTCCGAATCCCGCTTTTGGTCCATCCAGTCAATGGCTTTCCCAGTGATGATATCCGTGACGTAACCTTGGTAAAACTCGCGGCCTGCCGAACTCCTGAACTCCGGCTGATAGTATGAGCCCTGCCCCGGCAAAACTTCCCAGTGATCAAAGCCCTGCATCGGACCACTCAAATGGATTTTCCCGATCATCGCCGTCTGATAACCGCTCTTTTGCAGTAGCTTCTGGAACTGCATCTGGCTGTGGTCGAAGGCGTTGATATTATCTATTTTACCGTGAATATGGCTGTGCTTTCCGGTCAAAAGCGTCGCCCGCGCCGGTGCACAGATGGAATTGCCCACATAACAGTGATCAAAGCGCATTCCCTCAGCAGATAAGCGGTCAATGTTGGGTGTGGGGTCGAGTGCCGCCAGCGGGCCCCCATACGCGCCGATAGCTTGGTTGGTGTGGTCGTCTGAAAAAATCCAGACGATATTAGGGCGCTTTTCGGCGAATGCCGTCAAGGCAAGGGTCAGCGCTAGAAGCGACAGGATGTTGGCTTTCATAAACAGGTGGTCAATTTTTGTACGGTGTTGAGGATGTATTATAGTCGCCTGATGTTGATGTAAAACCACAACCCTCGGTTCTTTTCGAAATCAAAAAAGCATATATTGATCACTCGGTTACCCACCATGGGACAAGTTAAGGCTAAATTCTACAGAAACCTACGCGTGCCACAAATGGCCCTTTCTTGCAACCAAGTATCAGATTCCCGGCCTAGAAGTTTAAATGGCCATGGCGTTCAGGCACCGCAGCAGCATAATAATGAAAAACCTCAGTGCATTTCTCACACTGACTTTATTTCTCAGCTTTTAGCCCACCGCCGCCCTGGCCATAGTAAGGATATTGGTCGAACCCGGTAAAATCGGGGTCGGTGGCCCGGGGGTCATTCAGCTGGGTGAGGCGCACCTGCAAAAGCCGCTGCATCTGAGTCAGCACGTCTTGGTATTCGGAATGCCCGGCCAGGTTGTGAATCTGGCCGGGGTCTTTGCTCAGGTCATAGAGTTCGTCGGCCGGGCGTTGCGCGAAGCATAGGTCGAAGGCGCGCCGGTGGGCCTCGTCTTTAAAGCGGTTTTCAAAGATATAATCCTTGCTCGGACCGGCGTCGCAATCGGCATACCACTGGCCGGGCACGTTGGTCTGTTCGGTGTCGCCGGTGCCGGCGGGCCAAAGCTCCGGTTGGTAGTTGCGGATGTAGAGAAAGTCCTTTGTTCGCACGGCCCGTGAGGGGTAGCCGCCCATATTTGGCGACTCTTGGGCTGGCACGTGGCGCTCACGGCCAAAGACGATGTCCGGTCGACCATCGGGGTCGAGGCGTCCGGATTTTTTGGCGCGTAGCAGTGGCGCGAAGCTCCGGCCGCTCATGTCGATGGGGACCGGTGCGCCCGTCAGCTCCAGCAGCGTGGGGGCGATATCGACGAATGAGATGAAATCCTTAATTTCGCGTCCGGGCTGGATGCTTTGGCCCCAGCGCACAGCAAAGGGCTCGCGCACCCCGGCGTCATAGAGGTTACCCTTGGCGCGGGGGAAGGGCATGCCGTTGTCGCCGGTCATGATGACGATGGTATTTTCCAGAAGGCCCTGCTTTTCCAACTCGGCCAGGGCCGAGCCGACCAGCCGGTCCCAGCGCTGCACTTCAAAGTAGTAGTCCGCTACGTCACGCCGCACCACATCAGCATCCGGAAAGTGCGGGTAGAGGTGCACCTTGTCCGGATCGATGCCGTTCTTGATCCCGATATCCCGCTGATAGCCCCGGTGCGGATCGCCGGTCGCGAGCCAGAAAAAGAAGGGTTCTTCCTTGGCGTCCGTTTCGTCGAGGAACTGCTCGAGGGTTTTATAGGCAGTGGTTGCCGGATGATCGCCGTGGTGTTCCACCCATGAATCGATCTTGCCGGGCCCCCAGGTCTTGGCGTGGTTGCGGCCGGTCACATAGCCGGAGTCACGCAGGAGATGGACGAAGCTTTCGTGCTCGACCGGGAGGGTGCTCCACAGGTTGGCCCCGGGCCCGAGTTCCCAGTGGTATTTGCCGGTGATCAGCGAGTTGCGGCTCGGGGTGCAGGACGGGCTGCTCACATAGGCGTGGTGAAAAAGTGCGCCCTCTCTGGCAATGCGGTCGAAGTTCGGCGTCTTTATTTCCGCGTCGCCATAAGCGCCTGCATGCGGCCAGCCCCAGTCGTCGGCCATGCAGAAGAGGATGTTGGGCCGATCGCCGGCGAAGCAGGCGGAACAGATGAGAGCAAACAGCGGGAGGGAAAGTAATTTCATGGTTGTGAGAGTATTCGTCATTCTCTTGGAAAAGTCAGTTCCATAAAGTCAGCTAATGGTTTAACCTGATAATTGCAGCGGTTTTTGTCGGAGAGGCGTTTATTTTTATTCTTTGAAATGTCGTGAACGAATTCCAATTTTTTAAAGAGGTATAAGTAATTATAACGGCAACATCTAGCTTCTGACGGCTGTTCACTGACTACTGAATCCAGAATCATGCACTTCCTCGCCCCGCTTGGCTGGGCCGATCGTTCCGCCTTCCCTTCAAAACTCTCGCGCTTAGCGTTCTTGTGAACTACATTTTGAGGATGAACGAAGACGAATCACATTTGAACAGCTTGGCCATCGCACACTATGCGGTTGGTGGCTTCATGGTGCTCTTCGCCTGCTTGCCGCTGATTCATATGTTTATCGGACTTGCGGTGATTTTTGGCGGCGAGGGTATGGTGGATGATCAGGGACAGCCGGCCCCGGAGTGGTTCGGCTGGTTATTCTTTTCAATCGGACTGGCTGGCTTTCTCATTGGGCAGGCGATTTCGATTTGTGTGATCGTTTCCGGTCGCTTTCTTAGGCGGCGTAAGAACTACTGGTTCTCATTCGTGCTGGCCTGCATCGCCTGCGCCTTTATGCCCTTTGGGACAGTGTTGGGGATCTTCACTATTATCGTCCTCTCGCGTGAGTCAGTGAAGGAAATCTACGGGTTGCGGTTACGTACCGTCAAGTGACTCCGTAATCGACGAGGACTGGCTGAATTATTTAGAAGAGGTATTATCTTTCATTAGCTCCCGAGCCCCAGCTCATTCGCTCTTCTCGCCGGCATGTTCGGCCTGACTTGGGTCATGTTCTGCCGTCGTAGTCTAATACCAGCGTCCGACTTTTCCTGGTAATACTAGGTAGGGAGGTGTTGCACTCGTAGCGTGCTCGCTTGCGAGCGCCGTTGCGGTTTTGGATTGTTTGGTAGCTTCGAACTTGCCGGGGGCGTCCGCAAGCGGACACGCCACAGAGTCATTGGCTATGAGATCAACCATATTACCAGAAAAAGTCACCCATTGGTATAATGCCGTTTCGCACAAGGTCTGAACCTTAGGAGAAGAAAGAGTATCGTCTTGTAGCGAACCGACGAGAGTCGGGTCGAAGTAGGTCAGAAATAGAAATATCGACGGTGCTCTCGCACCATCGCTACATTGCTTAAAAAAGCTCACTTCTTTCGTGAAATTTTCCTTAAGTCATGCACATTCACTTCAATCACGTGTCTCCGTATTCATCCTCAATTCACCGCTTTTAATCCAGTATCTATAATGAAACGACATACCACCTGCCTTCTTGCCTTAGGCCTTCTGGCTGCTCCGATGTTAGCCGAGGAGCGTGCGCCCAACATCGTGGTCGTCATGGCGGACGATCTGGGCATGCGCGATATGCAGCTCTACGACGGTTGGGTGGAGCTGCCGCGTATTGAGACCATGGCTGAGCAAGGCATGACCTTCACCGATTTTCACACCAACTCATCAGTCTGCAGCCCGACGCGGGCCGCCTTCCTCACGGGCCGCTATCAGCAGCGAGTGGGGATCGTCGATGTCGTGGTGGGTGCGAGGGAGCCTGATTCGGGCTTGCCTGCACATCTCCCCACCCTGGCCAAGACTTTCCGCAAGAACGGCTACGCGACCGGCCTGTTCGGCAAGTGGCACGTGGGCTTTCAGGATGAATACAACCCGGTGCACCACGGATTCGACGAGTTTATCGGCCTGCTCAACGGCGCGGGCGACTTCCACGTGGAGAAAGATTGGCGCAACGGGCTGGAGCCATTCACCATGCGGGGCTACGCCACCGACGTCATTACCGATCACAGCGTTGATTTTATCGAGCGCCACAAGGACGAACCATTCTTTCTCTATGTGTCCCACCAGACCCCTCATAACCCCTACCAGACCCGTGCCGACACCCCGGCGAGCCGCGAGAAGGGCTGGCGCCAGAATCGGGTGAGCGAGGAAAACCGCCCCCGCTATATCGAGATGCTGAAAGATCTGGACGACAGCGTGGGGCAGATTCTCGACCAACTGGACGCGTCAGGAGTCGCGGATCGGACGCTGGTCTTTTTCTGGTCGGACAACGGCGACGTGGGGATGAGCCCGGTCGAGCGGAAGTTGCGCGGCACGAAATTCGGTCATTATGAAGGCGGCCACCGCGTGCCGGCCGTGGCCTGGTGGCCGGGCAAGATTCCGGCTGGCCAACAGTCAGATGCCTTCCTGCTAGGCTTTGACCTCTACCCCACTTTCACTGAGCTTGCAGGGATATCCGCGGACAATCCCCAGCAGCTCGACGGCCGGAGCTTCGCCGACCACCTGCTGAAAAAGGCACCCGTTCCCGAGCGCGATATCTTTTTCGGCTACGAGCCCAAGCTCGGCACAGCCATGCGTCGTGGCCCGTGGAAACTGATTCTGAAAGACGGGAAGGTGCAGCTTTACAATCTGGATAAGGATTTGAAAGAAACGACGAACGTGGCTGAAAAGTATCCGGAAGTAGTCGAGCCCATGCGTGCGGCGATCGAGCATTTCAAGGCGACGGTCACTCCAGGGTCCTGATCTCTCTCCAACTCCCCTCCTCAAACGAGGAGGGGACCGAAGTTATCGCCGTACAGGCGATCGCTTCAGGGGTGGTCCCGGTGGTGCCTCCCGCGCAGGTAGGCCTTATCCCACCGCGCGTAGAGAACCACCTCTGCTCGAACGCCTCCACGGCGTTCAAGCTGTCTCCTCCTTGCTTAAGGAGGAGAGCTTTGGGTGGCTGCTTGAAAACTCCCCTCCTCAAACGAGGAGGGGACCGAAGTCATCGCCGTGCAGGTGATGGCTTCAGGGGTGGTCCCGACCTAACCGTAAATAATCATCAATGAGTCCTCATTCTTCATCGTAGCGAATTTTTCCAAATGTGTTGAACTCGCACAAGGGGCCGACCAAGCTCACTCACCATGAAACATTACAATATTATTCCCTTCGCACTTGTTACTCTTCTTACCTTGTCCGCTTGCACCACTCCGAACGAACCGATGCAAAACGCGCAGGCTCAAGCGTGGGTGCCGCTCTATGACGGCGAGACTCTTGATGGCTGGATCCAGAAGAACGGCGACGCGACCTACCGGGTCGAAGATGGGATGATCATCGGCAAGACCGCTAAAGATAGCCCCAATTCATTTCTTTGCACGAAGAAGGCCTATGGGGACTTCGAGCTCGAATTTGAGGTCAAGTTTGTTCAGGGACGCTTCAATTCCGGCGTGCAGATTCGTTCAAAGACCGCGAAACCTAGGGGGGACGCGGAATTCGGCCGGGTCAACGGGCCTCAGGTCGAGATCGAACCGACCTGGAAAGTGGGTGCCGAATCCGGCTATATTTATGGGGAGGCCCTCGATACAGGCTGGCTCACACCCAAAGCGGATCTCGTTCCGCACAAGCTCTTTAAAAATGAGGAGTGGAACCACTTCCGCGTCGTTGCTAAAGGTCCCGGAATTGAGACTTGGGTCAACGGCCAGAAGGTCAGTGATCTCGTCAACAAAGACCTTTACGAGTCGCACGCCAAAGGCTTCATCGGACTGCAAGTCCACAGCGTGGGCGACAAGGGGCCCTTCCAGGTGGCTTGGCGGAATCTGAAGATCAAGGAACTGCTCTAATACCGTCGCCGCGAAGCCACGCGTGAGCCATCGGGTCAAACGTGAAAGTTAAACATTACCCGACTCCCTTTATTCCACCGTCACACTTTTTGCCAGGTTGCGCGGCTGGTCGATGGCGCAGCCCCGGATGCGGGCGACATGGTAAGCGAAGAGTTGCAGTGCGACGGCGGCGGGGACAACGGCGGCATATTGTGGGCAAGCGGGAATCTCGATAACATGGTCGCAAATCCTGCGGGCTTCTTCATCCCCCTCGGTGATCACACCCAAGACAGGTGCGCTGCGCGCCTTGCACTCGGCGACATTGCTGAGGGACTTGTCCTGTCCCGGTCCTTTATTGAGCAGTGCGATGACCGGCATCTTCTCTTCTAACAACGCGATCGGGCCGTGCTTGAGCTCGGCAGCGTGGTAGCCCTCGGCATGGATGTAGGATATCTCCTTCAACTTGAGCGCACCCTCAAGTGCGACGGGAAACATGTAGCCACGGCCGATGTAAAAGCAGTTATCGTATTCTGCGTAATGCTTCGCGACCTCAGCAATCTGGTCGTGGGTGTCGAGGACGGCTTGCACCAGATCGGGCAGCCGCTCGATTTCATTGGCGATCTGGATGCCTGCCTCCCGTGACAGGCGGTTGGCGCGCGCCAGCTTGAGAGCAATCATCAGCAGCACGGAGACTTGGCTGGTGAATGCCTTGGTGGATGCCACACTGATCTCCGGGCCAGCGTGCAGGTAGATGCCGCGTCCGGTTTCGCGCGCAATGGTGGAGCCGACGACATTGACCAGCGCGGCGACCAGTGAGCCCTTCTCCACGGCCTCCCTCACAGCTGCGAGCGTGTCGGCTGTTTCCCCTGACTGGGAAATTGCCAGCACCATATCACGGCTGCCGACGATTGGGTTCCGGTAGCGGAATTCCGCCGCCTGTTCAACTTCGGCAGGGATTCCCGCAAAGTCCTCGACGGCATATTCACCGATGAGGCCCGCGTTCATGGATGTGCCGCAGCCGACGATGAGCAGCCGCTGGATATCGACGAGCTCGCGTGGTGTTAGATCGAGGCCGGAGAGGATAGCCGTGCCGCGATTCAAGTCGATGCGACCGCGGATTGTATTGCGGATTGCCTCCGGTTGCTCAAAGACCTCCTTGAGCATGTAGTGCTCATAGCCGCCTTTCTCGGCGGCGTCGGGCGACCAGTTAATTTCCGATGGCACGCGGGTGACGGCACCCGCGTCGAGGCTCTGGATGTCTACCTCGCTCCCCTCGATGCGTGCGATGTCTCCATCGTCGAGGTAAATGGCCTGGCGTGTGTGAGTGATGATAGCTGCGGCATCCGACGCGACAATTGTTTCGTCTTCCCCCAGACCGATAACGATTGGGGAGCCGCTGCGGGCGACGACCAATACGCCCGGCTCGTCCCTGCACATGCAGGTGATGCCGTAGGTACCCTGGACCTCCTTCAAGGATTTCTTGACCGCTTCCAACAAACTTCCGTCATAATGGGATTCCACAAGATGCGCGAGCACTTCGGAGTCGGTCTCGGATTTAAACACATGACCGTCAGCTTTAAAGCGGTCGCGCAAGGCGTTGTGGTTTTCAATGATGCCGTTGTGCACAAGCACAACGCGGCCCTCGTTGCCTTCATGTGGGTGCGCGTTGAGCGTCGTGGGTGGACCGTGCGTGGCCCAGCGTGTGTGGGCGATGCCGCAGTGAGCGGCCGAGAGGGCTTCTTTCTCTTCCTCGACCATGTCGGCCAGACCGGCAACCTTGCCGCTCTTTTTCCTAATAAAAATATCGCCTGGAACTGCGAGCGCAATACCAGCGGAGTCGTAGCCGCGGTATTCGAGTTTTTTGAGTCCGCTGATGAGCACCGGCATCGCCGGGCGTTTTCCTGTATATCCTACAATGCCGCACATGGGTTGGTTAATTGGTTAGAGGTTTTGGTAGCAAATGGTTTCTTCGGGAGGCTTGGTCATGACCAGGCCAATTATGTTAATTGATGAGATCGCGTTCCACGGTTCCGTTGGGTCGTGTGCTTGTATTCGGTCCGAGTTTGCGACCGGGGTAGATAGCGGTGTGGATGCCGGTGTGGGTGCCGTCGCCGATGACAGTTCCGAATTTCCGCCTTCCGGTATCGACGAGATTATCCCCGACAAGGCTACGGTGGTTCAAGCCGTCGTGGCGAAGGTTGGAGGTGATGGTGCCCGCGCCAAAGTTGACCTTATTGCCGATGACGGAGTCACCGACATAGGAGAGGTGGCCGACCGATGAGCCATGACCGATGATCGAGTTTTTGACTTCGACGGCTTGGCCGATGTGGCAACCGTCGCCGATGGTAGTGGATCCGCGCAGGTAACAGTTCGGCCCGATCTTGCAGTTTTTCCCGATGACAACGTTGCCCTCAATGACAACACCTGGAAGAATTTTTGAACCCTCACCGACATGCACGATACCATCGATGTGGGCGGCTGGGCTAACATCACCCTGGTAGTCCGGCTCGGTCAAAGAAGCGACAATAGCCTCATTAATCTGAATAAATTCCCACGCATAGCGGATGAGGAATGAATCGTCGGACGCTTCAATTTCCTGCTCGCACTGCACCGGGTCGTCGCAGCCGACCCAGGCGAGTGCATGACCATTGCCCGAATTGAGCGCTGCGGAGCCAGTTGACGTGCCAAGTTTCTGCCAGTCCTCGCGGGTGACCCATGCGTTTTCCAACTGGTAGGCATTTCCCACACCTTCAGCATAGTCGTTTTGAAAATCCAGCAGCGTCCGTCCGGCAATGAGTTGGCTGCCGACGGGGGCGTCCTGCAACAGTGGCCATAAAGCGGCTTCGCGGGGTGGTTGAATTGTCAGGGGCATTGGATAGCGGATAATGAATAGCTTAAGCGAAGATAGGTCCCCGCGACTTCAGGTTCCGATCGTGGATCGTATCGCTGCGGCGATGGCATCCGCTTGAGTCTGGGCGAGTTCGGCATTCGAGCACTCGGTGAGCACGCGGATCTTTTTCTCTGTGCCAGAATAGCGCACCAGCACGCGGCCGTCGTCCCCAAAGGCAGTCTCGGCAGACTGAATCGCACCATGAACTTCAGGGATGGTTTCGATCGGTGGTTTTTCTGTAACGTCGAGTCCCAACAAAACCTGGGGATAAATATCCATGCAGTCCGCGAGCTTCGACAGGGTGACTTGTTTTTCGCGCATCATCGCTAACAGCATGAGCGCACTCATAATACCATCACCTGTCGTTGCATAGTCCGAGTAGATGATGTGTCCGGAATTCTCGCCACCAAGGTTGAAACCGTCCTTCCTCATGCGCTCGAGCACGAGTCGATCCCCCACTCCGGTGATTTCCAGGCTGATACCCTCAGCCGAAAGCGCATCGCGAAGACCGAGGTTGCTCATGACAGTCGCCACAAGCGTCTTGCCATTAAGTTTGCCCTGTTCGTTAAGAGCCTTGGCGCAGAGGCAAAGCACACGGTCGCCATGAACGACCTCGCCATTCTCATCACAGAATATGACGCGGTCGGCATCGCCATCGAGGCATATACCCACGTCGGCGCCTACTTCCCTAACCTTGGCGGCAGCGTTTTCCGGATGTAGCGCACCGCAGCCTTCGTTGATGTTAAGTCCGTTCGGGTCGTTGGAAAGCTTAATGACCTCAGCACCTAACTCCTCAAAAATCAAGGGCCCGACGTGGTAGCCAGCGCCATTGGCGCAATCGATAACCACCTTCAAGCCGTTCAGTGATCCGGAACCGACGGCACTCTTGGTGAATTCAATGTAACGCCCCATGGCATCGTCGATACGAATTGCTTTGCCGAGGTCGGATCCCGGGTGAGGTAAATCATCGGCAAGGATTAATTTTTCAATCTCAAGTTCCAGATCATCGCAGAGCTTGAATCCATCGGGGCCGAAAATCTTGATGCCATTGTCCTGGTAGGGATTATGTGATGCGGTCAGCATGATTCCGGCATCGCAATTCATCGATCTCGTGAGATGCGCGACCGCTGGGGTCGGGGCGGGGCCGGTGAGAAGCACGCGTGAGCCTTCGGAGACGAGCCCACTGGTGATCGCAGTCTCCAGCATGTAGCCCGAGAGGCGGGTGTCCTTGCCAATGACGACCTTGTGTCTACGATGTCCGCTGGCTTGCAGGACACGGGCCACAGCCCTGCCGATGCGCAGGGCGACTTCCGGCGTGATGGGGTATTCGTTGGCAACGCCGCGGATGCCGTCCGTTCCAAATAATTGGTGGCTCATGAGATTCGAAACTGGGGTTAAGGAGATTGTTTAGTACAAAGCATTAACAACAAATTAACAAAGTGTCATGATGTCTAGCTATTATGTGGCAAAGTGTGGAAAGAAGGTGTCGGACACAGTATATAAAATCCGGACGCTCAAAGCTAGAGAGCTGTTTTGTGCCCGCGCTTCATGATCACAGATTGTGATCTTGAAAGTTAAACCGCATCGATCTGCTTCTTTTTAGACATCCGGGCCTCCCTCCAAATCCAGTTCCTGCTGTCCCTTCGCCTTTGGCTTTTCCGGCAGGTTTTCCACCCGCAGCAGGTGGTTTTAATTCTTCTGACTAGCCTGACCACAAAAGTAATGAAATGACCCGTTTTGACCTACGAGCAGCGTCTCATTTCCTCGGTGTCGGGGGATTCTCCAGCAGATTCTGGATCGAATAGTAGGCCGGTTTGGCCTTACCATTCACATCAAATAAAGTGCCTTCCTTATCTCTGTTCTTGGTCCAGGCAAGTCCGTCCGTGATATTCCAGACATTCCAGGTGACTTCTCCGTTGTCACGGTGCTCAAGCAACGCTTTGACGATAGCGGCAAATGTTTTGGCCTGGGCCTCATAATCCTTGTTGCTTCCTTTCAGCCAGGAGTTCATTTCAGTCACGTGAAAAGAGAGCTTATTGCTGTGCGCCCAGTCGATTAACTCGTAAAGGCGCTCCATGTTTCCCTCTTCATTTTCAAAGCCGGTATCGACGTGCGCCTGCCAACCAATCCCGTCGACCCGCATGCCCTGCTCACGCAGGTAGGGAACCAGGGCCTTAACCTTCTCCCACATGGCCTCTTCCATGCCCCCGTGCTGGTTAATTATCAACTTGGTGTTCGGTGCGTGCTCAGTTGCTATCGCAAAGGCCATCTTGATGTATAGTGGCGGCTTCAACGGATGTTCCTCGTCAAAGCCTATTTTGGGCCATGGATTCTCCCATTGGTCAACGCCCTCTTTCGGGCCAAACCACTTACCGTTTCGCGTCACCGTTTCGTTCACGACATCCATCCACTTGACATGCGCATACTTATCGTAGCGCTTGCACTGCTCGGTCATGTATTCGATGAGATTCTGCTTTAGTTCCTCCGCCGTGCGTCGGTCGTCCTTGGCCCATTGTGAGCATTGCGGACTGATCGGACCATGCAATCGTATGACCTGATTCTGCTCGGCGCAGTGTTTGACCCAGGCGTCGCCGCGTTCCCAATTCCATTTGCCCGGCGCGGGATGCGCAGTGCTCTGCTTAAAATCATTTTCAGGTGTAACGTAATTGAACTCCCGATCGATGATCACTCCTGAGCCCCGAGCCCGCTTTGCCCACCCGGTGGTTCCTCCGATGAAGAAATTCCCATCGGGAAATTTCTCAACCACGATGGCGCGCAGGCGGCGACCCTCAGGCATCGGCCCATCCGCAGATTCGGCGACCTGCGAGACTAGAGCCAGTAGAAATAGAACTTGGATTGCTTTCAAAGCATTTCTCATCTTTAGCAGGGGTCACCTCGTAAAAATTAAAATTATCCGATTCATGTGCTTCAGCGAGAGAAATCTACGTTTTGGCTACGAAGCGTAGCGGAGATGGCGAAGCAAATGACCCCTTCGCGATGGCGCGATAACGACGTTACTCACTGCGACTGATTCACCCTGTTTTTTCGTGAATGTCGCCTTCGACATACTGGTGGATCAAACCTGAAATCAATGCTTGGTAAGGAATGCCCTTCTGCAGTGCTTTTCTCTGTATGCCGCTCAAGTCATGGCTGCTCAGTCGGATGTTGATCCGCTTGTCTTTCTTAAACGTATTTTCAGCTGCCTTAGAGAGCTGGGACAGAAGCTCCTTTGAAGGTTTCTGTGGATTCATTTCCCCACTTTCGTAGGCTTCTAAAAGTTCTTTTTCTTCTGGGTCTAGTTTCATTCTATTCGTTCTCCTTCTTAAATGTTTTGCTTGCTTTCCTGCTTGGAAATGCGGTCTTCAAAAAGATGTTTTCATCGTCCTGCACAAATGGAACCAGATAAATAGTGTCGCCGATGGGTATGAAAAATATCTGCTGATTTGGATAATTCTCCTTATTGTTGTGGCTTTCGATTTCCCATAGTCTGCCTTCTCCTAGCAAAAAGGCGATTTCCTCAAACGAGATGCCTCTTTCTTTTTTTAGTTTTTCATTCTTATCCGGGTTCCAGTCAAATTTCACAGACCTGAAACGCATGCCTTATCGGCATCCTGTCAATTCTTTTGAGGAACGATGCAAGGCTAGGCACCCAGCGTGAGCAGGATGCCCCCTGCCGAAAATCCACGGCATAAAGAAAGCGGTGAACCATCCGCAAACGCTCAGGAGGATCACCGGAAATGCTTAAATTCTATGTTTAGCACCTATTCTGCCTGCTCGACCACAAAGGTAATGGAATGACCCGTTTTGACCTCAAAAACAATACCTTGACAGGTCAACTAGTTTGGACTAGTTTGAAAATCATGCAAACAGAAGTCGGCGCATTTGAGGCAAAAACGCATTTGTCCCGCTTATTGGATCAGGTAGAGGCGGGAAGTGACATTTATATCACCCGCCACGGAAAACGCGTGGCGCACTTGGTGCCGCTTGGACCGGAAACGGTGACAAAGGCGAAGTTCGGTTGCGCCAAGGGCGGGCCGGGCCAGTTCTATGTAGCTGCGGATTTTGACGAGCCGCTGGAAGACTTCAAAGCCTACATGCCGTGAGCTATCTGGTGGACACCAATGCCTGGATCGGTTTTTTTGAAGGGAGTGCGGATTTTGGCGCAAATGCCAAGTCGGTTATGGTTGATACCCCGCAGCTTTGTTTTATTAGCACGGCCAGCGTCTGGGAGGCGGCCATTAAGATCGGCCTCGGAAAACTGATTTTACCCTATGACCTAAAGGAAGATTTGCCTACATTAATTGAGCAAAACGGATTTCAACGCACAGGCATTGATTTTGAAGATGCGGTCGAGGCCAAAGATCTACCGCGCATACACGGGGATCCGTTTGACCGAATTCAAGCCATTCAGGCACGGCGTCGCGATTGGCAGGTGATCAGCCGTGATCCGGTCTTTGCGGAATATGGACTGAAAAGAGTTTGGTAATTCGCCCTCGGACGCGCCGTGGGGGTCAAAAGGGGTCATTCCGTAATTCTTGCAGTCAATTCTGCCAGCAACTTCCGCTCACGCTTTGGTTTAGCCAGCAGGGCAGAGCTGTATCGGCTGACGGCCTGAGAGACTCCCATTGCCAAGTGTGTGCTGATCCATATGTTGGGCGCACTGGTCCGTGTCTTTAGAACAGTGGCAATGGCGACTTTCCACTCAGCTGATTTCGGATCTGCTTGAATGTCTTGGTTCGTCTTACTGAGTGCTTGTAGGCACTGTTCGAGCAAACGCTCCCATAAGAGCTCGTTCACTTCGCTTAGATCGCGCCCTTCGAAATTCTGGTCTTCGAGGGGCTTCTTGCTTAGCTCATCGTCTAAGACCGACTTCTTAAAATCCTTCGAGCCGAGTGCCCATCCCCGGCACATCTTTTCAAATGCCATTTCCTTCTGAGCCGCGTCGTCAGTCGCGAGCCATTTTAGATACTCCCCGTATTTACGAATACCCGCAGCCGTGTCGCGGAGTCCACCCGCCGCCTCCAGCGCACCAGAGATATCCAAGCAGGACGGTCGGTGCTTCTTGTGGTTCAAATACCAATAGCTGGACCATCGATAGTTCTTGAGATCGTCGACCGAGATCATACCAGCTCGCACTGGGTTTAGGTGAACATAGTGGAGGAGTGCGCCCAAGTGGCTGTCCTCATCGACGATTAAGCTCTTATAGCGCCCTTGGAACAACTTGCCATGTATTTGACGGAACTTGTGATAGCGATTGGCAAAGGTGCTCTGCAACCACTTCATCCCGTAGATTAAATTCCCCTTAGGCGTGCGCACCACCAAATGGAAATGATTTGTCATCACGCAAAACCCTTCCAACACCCAACCACACTTCTCACATGCTTCAAAGAGGCAGCTCTCAAAGGCCAAATGTGCCCCCTCGTTGATGAACAAGTCTTGGCGATAATTACCTCGGTTGATGATGTGGTAAACCCCGTTGGCGCGTTCGATTCGTAGGCTGCGTGGCATTGCGCTATATGTGTGTCGATTCTTGGGGTTTGTCAATTACAAGAATTACGGAATGACCCCTTTTTGGATCCCGCTATTCTTAGGTTTCAGCGGTTTGCATTTGTTGCAGTGTAAATCCTGAATGTTTAAATTCTACGTTTGACCCGTTGAGACCCCCCGTTGAGACCCCCAGTGAAGCAAACTTCTTTGCGAATTGTTCTTTCTTTTGTTCAAAGGCATAACGTCGAGCATGAGCGATGGCGCGTAGCGACATTGCTCACTGCGCCTGGTTCGCTCAGTTTAATTTCTGAGTGGTTAATTCATAGTGAGTATTTTCAACTTCAATTCTGACGTTAAATTTAGTCACGATAAATACTTCTCCGTCAGATTTCCTTCTAGCTAGGGATGAAATTGGATCTAGCATTCCTGAGTGGATTAACTCTCCTGAGTTTTCTCCTTTAGACGGGAGGTAAAATTCATATTTTTTACTCTCTCCCATTAACCGATAGTAACCTTCATCAATCGTATAACTTCCCAACATTTGTTGGTAAGTCGCTAGAGACTTCACATGCATCACTTTGTGATCTTCTCCCGCAGACGGATGATAGTTGTATTTTGGTGTCGCGCATCCTGCGAGTGCTAGGATGACAATTAAGAGTATTGGTTTCATTATTTTCTTAGCGAACAAGTTATTATCGGATTTCCAGATAACACCCCAAAGCGGATGCTATCCGCCCCATCACTTCTTAGGTTGATCCGGCTTTGCCTCGGATACCTCTTCTGCCTCGGCATTTTCCTTCGCGGCGAGCTTGCCTAGATACTCAGGCAGTTCGATGCCGGCGTTCTTCGTGATCTCGTGGAGTGGAGGGAGCGAGCCGACCATGCCGGAGAGGAAATCGGCGGTGCTGCCTTTGCCGTCTTTGCCTTTGCCGCTGTCCCAGACGGTGATCTTGTCGATCTTAAGGTTAGAGATGGCCTTGGCTTGTTCTTCGACGAGCTTAGGCAACTGCTCGATCATGAGGAGCATGGTTGCGAGTTGATTGTCGCCACCGGCGGAGCTGACGATGTCGGTGAAGCCCTTCGCCTTCTTGGTCAGGACTGCTTCCACACCTTCCGCTTCCGCGAGGAGTTTGAGACGTGTGCCGTCGGCCTCGGCGGTCAGCCTGAAGCGGAGACCGTCGGCCTCGGCCTGCTTGACGGCTTTGAGACCGTCGGCTTCGGCTTGCTTATCGAGGCGCACCGCATCAGCGGCACCCATCTCGGTGCGGCGCACCGACTCGGCGCTGGCTTCAGCATCGACGATGGCTTTTTCTTTGGCGATCTCAGCAGGGACAATGATGTTGGCCTGTTGGGTGGCTTTTTCGCGCTTCGCACGTTCGACTTCGGAAATTTGCTCGGCGGCGTAAGCTTCTTGTAGGGCCTGGGCGGCTTTGACCTTTTCGGCAGCAGAGGCGGCACGTTCGGCTTCGGCTTCTTTCTGACGACGGTCGGCATTGGAGTTGGCGATCTCGACGGTCGCGGCATTTTCCCCGTCGGTGGCTTTGGCATTGGCATCGGCCACGCGGACACGTTGATCACGAGAGGCATCAGCGGCACCGATGTCGCCATCGCGCTCGGCCTGGGCGACTTTGACCTTGGCCTCGGCGATGGCCTTGGAGGCGGCTTCCTGCCCGAGAGCGTCGATGTAGCCGGACTCGTCGGTGATGTCCTGCACGTTGACGTTAATCAGGCGCAGGCCGACCTTCTTCAGCTCGACTTCCACACCCGTGGAAATGTTGGCGATCAGCTTATCCCGGTCGGCATTGATCTCCTCAATGTCCATGGTGGCGATGACGACGCGCATCTGGCCGAAGATGATGTCCTTGGCCAGTTCCTTGATCTCGGTCAGACCGAGACCGAGCATACGCTCAGCGGCGTTTTCCATCACGCCCGGCTCAGTGGAGACACCGACGGTAAAGGTCGAGGGCGTATTGACGCGGATGTTCTGCTTGGAGAGCGCGCCTTCGAGGCGGATGTCGATGGGGAGCGGGGTTAGGTCCAGCCACTGGTAGCCTTGAATGACTGGCCAGATAAAGGCTGCGCCACCGTGGTAACAGTTGGCGGACTTACCACTGGAGACCTTACCATAGACGACCAACAAGCGGTCGGACGGACAGCGCTTGTAGCGGCTGGCAAACGCGATGACGGTCGCGACAAAGAAAAATACGAGAATAGCGGCGGGGATAAGGACTTCCATGGGATTTAATGACTAATTTTTAATGACTAATGAGTGTTGGTAAAGTTTAGGCTTCTTCGACGATGAAGGAGGCGGGGCCGTTGACGCCGGTCACTTTGACGCGTGCTCCGGGCTTGAGTGGACCGGGGGTGAACTTGCGGGCTGATGCGGTGCGAAATCGACCTTGAATATCAATTTGGATTTGGCCACCGCCGTCTTCGTCACTCCCGGGGATGGTGACATAGACGGTGCCCTCCTGCCCGATGACCGAGCTGTAATCGAGGTTCCCCTTGGCTTGCATCCTGAGCATGACCCGCAATAGAACGAGCATGGCAAACATGGACGCCAGACCGAAACCGGAGGCAATCATTGTGCTGAGAATGATAGAAGCGCCGTTCTTCAGGGCGGCCACGCCGACCCAGCCAAAGGCAAGAAAGAAGGCGCCCAGTGTCTGCGAGGAAAAAAGCCCGATGCCGGAACCAGGGTCGAAATCACCCAGATCTACGTCGAAGGTGTCGCTGTCGAAACCAATCAGCGTCATCAGCAGCTGAATCACCACTACCGCGAGGGCGATAATCCCGACTCCATAAAATACCTGGTAGGCCAGGGTGAGTTCGTTGAACCAATCAAACATTCAGTGTGTGGGTTTTACTAAGCAGAAAGAGCTGATAGGTCTGATTGGCTAACGGCTTACTAGCAAGAAAAAGTTAAAAAAATATGAGTGCTAGTCATTTAAAGTTGAGCGTCTTTGTTCAGACGGTTTTTCGCTTCGATCCAACGGCTCATGTATTCCGTGCTGCGGTGTTGATGGTGGCGAAGCATGCGACCGATGAAGTGGCCATGGCGGTCCCCGACATGCATCGACTCCATTCGCTCGATCAGCGTAGGCTTCCATTCACTGGCAAGGAAGCGCGCTTCAACCATGCGGTAGCCTTGCTGCCGCACGCTTTCCCATAGTTTTGGCTTGGTATAGACTTCCACCGCGGCTGTGGCAAAACCGGCCGCATCCGCGCAAACCGGACAGCCCCAGTCCATAGATCCGTTCATGGATTCCGCTGCAATCGGGGTGGCCACAGTGGGGGTGCCGGAACAAAAACCGTCCGCCACCTTCCCCTTCTGCCCGGCCCCGAAACGCAGTGGCGCGAGGTTCACCCGGTGGCACTCGAGCGTTTTCAAGGCATCCTCTGCTCGACCTCGGAAGTGAATTCCATTCGCAGCGTCCTCCAACTGACGCGCCTTCTCCGGCTCATAGGAGCCATAGAGGTTCAGCGTGGCGTCGGGCAAAGCCCGGCGAATGAACGGCCAGATTTCAGCGCAGCACCATTGAACCGCATCCCAGTTGGGGGCGTGGAGGTAACTGCCAATCATGACAAAATCTTTTCGGTCGTCGTAGTCGGACTTCGATTCAACCGGCACATCCAGCATCAGCGGCAGATAGCACAGCTGAGCGGCGGGCACTTGAAAGGCGGATTGCAGGCATTCGATTTCAAACTCGGAAATCATCAGGCTCAAATCAGAGCGAAAGATGGCAGCAATCTCACGGAGCGCTATCTCATTGAAGAGATCCAGCGCCCCACCCTGTTTCAACTGCTGCGCACGTGCATCTCTCAAACAATGGAGATCACTGGTATCTAGAATGCGGAGCGCGTCCGGGCAGGCCTTTTCAATCCGCCAGCCGAATTGTTCCTCCGTCATGTAGCGGTCGAAGACAACGTAGTCAGGCGCCAGTGCCCTCGCCCAATCGTCGAAGGCATCATCATTGACCCGGATTGTTTGTATAGAGACTGCGATTTTTTCAAGATCGACGGAGTGCTCGGTGCGTTGAGCTGTCGTCGCAAAGGTCACCGACCAACCCGCATCTAAAAACGCGGCGATTAGCCCCATAGTCCGGGTGCCCGCTGCACTGGAACTAGGCTCCGGCCAAACTTTGCCAACAACTAAGATGTTCATGTAATAAAACCTAAAAGATGAGCTGAAGCGTGAATAGACGTCAATGAACGGTTTTCAATGATCCATGTTTACATTACGCCCCAAATGAGTGAACTAAAACGTCATGAAGTCCACGCTCATAATGAACCAGCAACTCCAGCAGGAGGAGTGGCGCGCGTCGGCGCAGAACCACTTCGAGCGGGTATCCAAGTGGACTGCCCCCTATCGCCGGAGGCGGGCAAGTAGGAAGCTTCATCCTATCTACGATTTTCTCTTTATCTATTATCGGATCAAACCGGCGCATCTCGAAGCATGGCACCCACCATTCGGTGTCGCGCTGACCGGGGCCAGCGAAGAGCGGGCCTATCAACATCGCTACTATCGGCATGATGCCGATGGCGCGACGCTAGATTCCAAACAGCTGGAGTCCGGGACGAAGCACCGCTTGGAAATGGCTCTGCGCTTATGTGAGGCGGTTTACGAACGTCCCGCCCAGTTTGGCTGTTTTGGTATGCACGAATGGGCGATGGTCTATCGCGGCGACGTTGAAGGGGAAGTCCGCCACGCCGAGCAGCTCCCACTCCGCCTGAGCCAGGAGGCCACCGATGCATTCGTGCGGAGCCGGCCGATCGCCTGCAGCCATTTTGATGCTTTTCGATTTTTCAGCGAAGCGGCGAAGCCTTTCAACCGGATCCAACCCACCAAAGAGGACCGCATCAAAAACGAACAGTGCGGCTGCCTGCACACCAACATGGACCTCTACAAGCTCTGCGGCCAATGCATGCCCTGGCTGGGAAGCGACCTCCTCTGGCGTTGCTTCGAATTCGCACTTGAGACGCGCAAACTCGACATGCGGGCCAGCCCCTATGATTGCAGCTCTCTGGGTTTCGCTCCAATCAAAGTAGAGACGCCCGTGGGGCGTGTGGAATACGAGCGGCTCCAGCGCCGGCTCCACGACCAATCGCAGCCGCTGCGTAAAGAAATCATCGACGGCCTCAGGAAAGTCTTAGATGCCTTTGAGATTTAAGGTGCCACTGGGTAGTGTATGGATACTGGTTTGTACCACTCCGAAATACTATTAAACGGAGCGCGGACATTTCTGTCCGCTAGTGTGAACGGCACTCAGTTAGAGCACTTATCGTAGTGGTGTGCTTCAGCCACCACACCGACGCTTGCCTGATCTTGTGAGCGATGCGGTGGCTGAAGCACACCGCTACGGCTGTAGATTGCACTCAATCGCTCTTAACTAAGTGCCATTCCCACGAGTATAGTAAAAACGCAGTTAGGACATCAGGTCAGTTCCGAGCCAGCATGCCATAGCTACAACTTACATCATAACACGAGAACCAATATCATTTCGAAAAGGTATGACTTGGTTCAGGCGTTTGGTAATCGAGCACAATGACGTCTTTAACCAATGGCTTAAATACCGCTCTGAGTGCGTCGTGTTCCGGGTGCGGTAAATAGTTCAAGCGGCCAGCTTCGTCCGCAAAGGTCATCAGCACGGCATGGGTAAAGTTTTTGTTTTTGTCCTCCGGGCTGTCATTGGTGCCCCATTCCGTGGCGACCACTCCCTCGACCTTGTCGGGGATTCCGGCAAAAAGTGCCTGAACTTCCTCGATTTGCTGAGGCGTTACGTTGTCGATAAATTGTATAAGTAAAATATGTCGTATCATGAAGTGCACGTTAAAGTTAATCGCAACCTGTGGCAAACATTGCCTAAAGCTCAGGACAGATAAAATCCCTATATTCTTGTCCATCTTTGGACATCTTATGCATGGGCTTAATAAGCTGCGACTCTTGACAGCATGATTACTGAAAGTGATCATTCACAGTTAAGCGTTCCCCCTGTCCATAATGAAAAAACCAAGATTTGCCTGCTTCACCACTCTTTTACTTTGTGCCGCGACATTGAATCCTGCAGCAGCAATTGACACTGCTGATCCTGTGTTTAATCCGGCTCCCAGAGCCAATGACCGCAAGGGATGGACGATCAAAAACTTCGGGCCGGTCGGTATCGGCATTCAGTTGGAACAGGGCTTCGTGATGAAAATCATCAACGTTGAAGAAGGCTCTCCAGCTGCCCAAGTCGGCCAACTTGAGAAAGATCAAGTCATCAAGAGTATCAACGGTATAAGTCTCGAAGATCAAGACCAAGACCCTCGCAAAGTTCTGGCGCAAATCATTACCAATGCGGAAGCGGGCAATGGCCAAATCCAATTCGACATCCAGGGCTTGGGCGGCGTGACTGTGACTATTCCTGTCTTAGGCAGCTACAGTCCGACTTGGCCGATCAATTGCCCGAAGTCGGATAAGATTGTGCGAAATCTTGCCGATCTATTGGCAAAACAAGGCGAAAATGAATGGGGTTCCATCATTTTCCTGCTCTCCACGGGCGAGGAGGAAGATCTCAACGTGGTGCGTGGCTGGATGAACAACCGGAAGTCAATAGGCACCATTAATTGGGCGATCGGCATGCAGGGCATGGGCATCTGTGAATACTACCTCAGGACCGGCGATCAAAGCGTGCTGCCGATGATCCAGGAAGGCGCGGATTATCTCAGAGATCATATCTACAACGGAGGATGGGCTGGTCGAGGCACAGGCCAATACACCTACCAAAGCGGTGGGCACGTAAATGCATCAGGTGTGCACTGCCTTACATTTTTACTGCTCGCAAAAACTTGCGGCGTGGACGTAGACGAATTCACTCTCCAAAGTAGCTTGCGCCACTTCTACCGCTACT
>Ga0307978_1001017_pt1 | contig 21902 bp, 21 predicted proteins | sample OrgLakmetage1056_FD_203151 | JGI IMG/M metagenome (GOLD analysis project Ga0307978, IMG submission 203151) | Saline water microbial communities from Organic Lake, Antarctica - #1056 | ecosystem: Environmental > Aquatic > Non-marine Saline and Alkaline > Saline | place: Antarctica: Organic Lake...
CTTTTGCAGAAGGAAGTTGATCACGATAATCGTGACGCCAAGCGGCAGAATGACCACGATACCCGTGATGAAGGCGTTGCGTATGGAGCGGAACATAAAGTAGAGTGCCTGATACGATTCGCATCAGAGCGTTGCCCGCAACTTTAAAGGAGAGATTCCCTTGCAAACTCTTGCCGCCGGCACTGAATCTGCGGGTATGCAAAATCTCCACCATGATTATGACGGCCTGATCTTTGATATGGACGGCACGTTGGCTGATACCATGCCAACCCATTTCATCGCATGGTCGAGATCGATGGATGCGCAGGGTATCCGATTCCCCGAGGATCGTTTCTATGCCTTGGGCGGCGTGCCCGCAGTGAATATTATTGATATGCTGGCCCGGGAGCAGGGTCTCAGTGTGGACGCTATTAAAATAGCGGAAGAGAAAGAAGCACTTTTCCTTGAATTGCTGGCCGAGGTTCGGCCTGTCACTCCGGTCAAGGCCATCGCTGAATTTCATCGTGAGCATATCCCGATGGCCGTGGCGACCGGGAGCGAGAAGTGGGTGGCCGAAAAGATCCTAAGAGAGCTTGGGATATGGGATTGGTTTGGTGCCGTCGTTGGTGCCGATTGTGTCGAAAACCCCAAGCCTGCGCCCGATTCCTATCTGAAAGCTGCTGAGCTGATCGGCGTCGATCCCCGCCGCTGTCATGCCTTTGAAGATACTAAACTCGGCATCGAAGCGGCCCGCAGAGCCGGTATGACGGTTGTCGATATCAATACGCTGCTCTGATAGGCGCCCCAAACCGATGCTTTACATGCCGGCGCACAGCCGTAACTTTTAGACGTTTAACCTAATGCCCTCATCACTTATCTTGTGGGCTGGATCTATTACCTTTACTTATGAAACAACGCTCAATCCTTCGAGAGGTCTCGATTAAGGGGAAATCCCTGCACACCGGCGAGGAGGTTCAATTGACTCTCAAGCCTGCACCTGTGGACTCCGGTATCGTTTTTAAACGCGTCGACCTTATGGGTAAACCTGAGTTGCGCCCACTTGCCGACTTTGTTGACGACCTTGTTCGTAGCACGACGATCGCAGACGGCCACGCGAAGGTGCACACCGTCGAGCACGTACTCAGTGCCCTTAACGGCTGCGGTGTGGATAACGTGATCATCGAAATGGATGCAAGTGAGCCGCCGATCATCGATGGTTCGGCCAAACACTTCGTAAATCTGGTGCAGGAGGCTGAGCCGGCCGAACAGGAGGCCGAGCGAAAATACTACATCTTAGAAGAGCCTATATCCGTGACAAAGGGAGGCAGCTCTCTGATTGCTCTACCCTACGACGGATTTCGCATCACATGCACCTCGACGGACGATCGCGGCATCCATACCCAGCACCTCAGCTTGGACGTCGACCCGGAGACATACATCGCACAGATTGCACCGGCGCGGACCTTTACGATCTATGAGGATATCGAAGAACTCCTCAAGCTCGGTAAAATAAAGGGTGGCAGTTTGGATAGTGCTATTGTCATCAAGGGAGATAAAATTATCTCTAAAGAACCGCTACGCTTTGAAGATGAGTTTGTTCGCCATAAGATGCTCGATATTATCGGAGATATCGTTCTGGCCGGCATGCCTATTAAGGCTCACATTGTAGCGGTTCGTCCCGGGCACGCTTTGAATGCTGAGCTAAGCAAGGCTCTAAGAAAGAAGATTTTAGAAAAAGCAAAGGGTGTAAAGCCCAAGAATAAAGCGCCTGTGCCGGTCGAAAGCATAGAGGATAGCGAATCCAGCATGGATATTCGCCGCGTTCTGGATCTGCTGCCGCATCGATATCCCTTTGTCATGATTGACCGAATCTTGGAGGTGACGAGTGATGATGAACTCGTCGCTTTGAAGAATGTGACGATCAATGAGCCGTATTTTCAAGGGCACTATCCAGGCCGCCCCGTCATGCCGGGTGTTCTGCAAATTGAGGCGATGGCTCAGGCTGCAGGCATCCTATTGCTGCGCCGCCTCGACTATGGAGACAGCACGATTGCATTTTTTATGAGTGCCGATAAGGTCAAGTTTCGTCAGGCAGTAGAGCCGGGCGATGCACTCCGTATTCGTGCGAAGATTACCAAGATCAGAGGTAACAAAATAGCAACTGCGACAGCCGAGTGTAAAGTTGGCAACAAGGTCGTATCGAACGCGGAACTCATGTTTATGCTTGTTGACGCGAACGACTAGTAGACCACTTTTCAGATGGCGACAGATATACATCCTACTGCAATCATTGAGAATGGGGCCGAACTCGACGATGGGGTGATCGTCGGCGCATATGCGTATATCGGCTCACGCGTTAAAATCGGCAAGGGCACCGACATTATGCACCATGCCACTGTAGACGGCGCGACAACAATGGGCGAGGGTAATGAGGTGCACCCCTACGCTTACGTTGGTGGGAAAACCCATGATATGAAATACCAGGGTGGTGTTCACGGTTTGAAGATTGGGTCAGGTAATGTTTTTCGAGAATTTACAACCATCCACTGCGCAACATCCGAGCAGCAGATTACGACGCTGGGCGATAATAATCTGATTTTAGCCTATAGTCACATCGCGCACGAGTGTGTGGTGGGCAATCATTTAGTAATGAGTAGCCACTCTGCTCTGGGTGGGCACGTCGAGGTGGCGGATCATGTCAATGTAGGTTGGGGCTCCGGTGTGCATCAGTTTTGCCGTATCGGCGATTACGCAATGGTGGGCGCGGCTTCCAAGGTCGTTCAGGATGTACCGCCTTACATGATCTCTGACGGAAATCCAGCCGAAGTGCGGACGCCGAATAAAATCGGTCTCGAGCGGGCGGGTTTTTCAAAAGAGGCGATTGCCGAAGTGCGTCGTATTTTTAAAATCTTTTATAAGGAAGGTTTTAATCGAAGGCAGGCTGCGGAAAAGCTCGAAGCGGCAGGGTTGGCTGATTCTAAAGTCGTCGCAAACTATCTTAACTTTTTAAAAACCAGCGAGCGGGGCTTGTCATAGAGTGATGTCGTCGTAGGTTTCGTCTTTTATTTTTGGCGATGGAAAAGCAGTTACATCTCACGGCGTTTTATACTGGGTGCCTCATTTTTTTGACGGCCTGCTCTGCTGAAGAGTCTCAGGAAGTAGGCGATGCTCCGCTGGAGCAGCAACCGTCTGCCCCGCCAGGCTCTTTTAATCTGCCATTGGACAGGACTGCAATTGATCGCGAAGATCCAAAACTGCTGACAAGCTATGCTCCGGTCTTGAAGCCTGTAAAAGAGACTGTGGTTGCCGTGCATTCGGCTAGTGTGATGAAATTTATGCGCCTGCGAGGGATGAACCCACGTGAGGAGATGCTTCGTCGTTTTTTCGGTATGCCGCCCAGCAATACGGGGGAACCGGAGGAAATTGAGCGGCGCTACTCCGAGGGCGTCGGCTCCGGTGTGTTGATTTCAGTAGACGGTTACATTATTACGAACAGTCATGTGATTACCGGTCGTAGCGGCGAACCTGCCGATGAAATTTTAGTCGAGTTCAATGATGGCACTGAGTATTCTGCGAATCTGGTAGGCCGGGACCCGCGAAGTGACCTTGCTATACTTAAAATAGAGGCCGATGATTTGCCCTTTATAACCATGGCAGATAGCGATTTGCTGGAAGTTGGAGATATCGTCTTTGCTATCGGCAACCCCATGGGGGTTGGATTAACTATTACACAAGGCATTGTTTCTGCGACCGGGCGGAACAACCTGTCTATACTTGGTGAGAGCGGTTTTGAGAGCTTTATTCAGACAGATGCTCCGATCAACTTTGGGAATTCAGGCGGTGCGCTTGTGGATGCGTATGGCCGATTGATCGGTATTAATACGGCTATCTTATCTCAAAGTGGCGGTAGCATAGGTCTGGGTTTTGCAATACCATCGAGTTTTGCGCATCGCATTGCTACGGATCTGATCCGGGAGGGCGAAGTGCGCCGGGGCTTACTTGGGGCCAGTGTCGAAGACTTAAACCCGGAATATGCTGAGGCCTTTGAAGTGCCGGAAGCGAAGGGTGCTTTTATCCAGTCGGTTGGGGAGGGGTTGCCTGCGGCCAAGGCAGGTTTACGTGCCGGAGATGTCATTGTCTCAGTCAATGATGATCCGGTCCGAGATGCCGGGGAACTGCGACTCAAGATCGCTGAATTCGCACCAGACGAGAAAGTGCTTTTGGGGGTGCGGCGATCGAGCGAATTGCTTCAATTCAACGTGCAGCTTGCCGACCCCGAAAAACCATTTGGTGAAGAGGCTCTGGCCGGAGAGTTGTTGCCTGGAGTTGAGGTCGCGACGATCGATGAAGCGGTCTCCGGGAAATTCAGAATCGAAGAGGCGATTTCCGGCTTAATCGTTATCAGTGTAGCCGCAGATTCTCCTTATGCTGCCGGTCTTTCGAAGGACATGTTAATTCTTGAGATAAACGGCAGCGTGCCCCGTTCGCTCTTTCATGCCCGTTCGCTGCTCGGATCGAGGGAGGTGAGCCGCTTGTTTGTGTATGCAGATGGCCGTTCTGGCTATCTCTCGGTTCGTTCAGAATAGATATTCTCATGGCTTGACCTTGCCGCCTGAATTTCGACATTTTAAGCAATTGACCCCATGCAAGAACATCGCGCCTTAATATTAAGAAGTAATCGCTTCCTTGGATCCGCCTTGGTTGAGCGTGGTCTTGTCTCGGTGGATGACTTGGAATCTGCGAATGGTAAATTTATGGAGGCGATTCAGTCCTCCGAGCTTAAACGTGCCTCGATATTGAATACTCTGCTATTTGATTTGAAGGCACTTGAAGAGCAGACCTTGCTTGAAAACCTAGTCGATGAAGAGGGGTATGGCCTCATTGACCTAAACTATATTGAGCTGGGTTCTCTCCGACCATTTAAAGCGGACCTCTCGTTGTGCTGGGCGTCATCAACCATTCCTTTTGATAGAATTGAAGACACTTTTTTTGTGGCTTCATGCTACTTGCTCAGCGCCCCGGTCGTTAAGCACTGGGAAGAGCTCCTTGATGGCCGTGTTGTTTGGTATGCGACCTCAACTAATTCCCTGAACCGGGGCCTTGAACGGATTGAGGAAATTCACGAAGCTGAAGATGCCGCAGCCGCCGAGGAGCAAGAGTAGCCAGCGAAATCATTTTATAACCGACTTCTAATATGCCCTATAGTGTTCTCATTCTCGACGACGATGCCGATTTTAACAGCCTGCTGACTGATATTTTTGAACAGGCCGATTATAGCGTTACCTCAATGGCCGACCCTGTAGAAGCTGTCGAAGTCTTTAGGAATTCCAAATTCGATTTGGTCGTTACAGACCATAGAATGCCTGAGATGACGGGCGCTGAGTTCATGAGGGAGGTCATGCTGATCCATGCTGAAGTGCCCGTTATTATGGTTTCCGGCTATCTTGAGAACGAAACGATTCGCGAACTTATCAGTGAAGGGGTAGGGGGCGTCTTTTTAAAGCCGCTGAACATTTTCTCACTCTTAGAGCGCACAAAAGAACTTATCGACGATGCCAAGAAGCATGAAAAGGCTCCTCAAGACGATGAGGAATCCAGTAGTGGCTCCCAGATGGATACTAAGCTGGGGTTCACCTTCCGCTCGTTCCCTTGTAAAACCGGCGCCTCAACTGCTTTTGCTGAGCGTCTGCACTTTCTTCGCAACTTCAGGTCGACACTGACTCTGATCGGTGAAAAGGGCATGCACTACCGGGCTATCTGCGAAGATATACGTGGTTTTTACGGTAGTGATGCCGAAAAGTTTATTTATCTGAGCCCTGATTCATTCGATCGGGCGCAGACTGTCTCCGCGATTGAAGAAGCCAAGCTTGCGGGAGCTGAGCGAGTCACTTTCGTTTTGCTGGATGTCGACAGCATGAATGATGAGCAAAAAAAACTCGCTGTTACATTGCCGAAGGCGGACGGAGAGTTTAGCGATCCCGAGCTTGGGCTTCGCGCGATCTACTGCGTGAGGGGCGACTTGGATTCGCTTTTTGACGAGGGGCTGATTGACGAGAACCTTTATATTCTGATGGGAACTGCAGAAGTCAGCGTTCCCCCGCTGCGCGAATGTAATGTGGATGTCGGTGTGATGGCTCAGCAGTTGGTCGTTGAAATCGCTCGTAGTAAGGGTATGGCTGCGGTGCCACGATTTGAAAAAGCAGCTCGTGACCTTCTCCTTAAACAGCAATGGGAAGGCAATTACGATGAACTTCGGGGTGTCATTGAAAAGATGATGGCGTCAGATCCCGGTGATGTTTTGTCGCTGAATATTGTTAAGGCTGCTCTTGAACTGAATGAGGCGGCTACGCCGCGTGCAAAATTTGAATCTTACCTCTCGAGTCAACAGGTTGACTTTATTCGTGCTGCGGCAATTCTTTTTGGCGGAGATCTAGCCAAAGCGGCAAAGTTCTACGCATCTGATGCCGATCAGCTTAGCGAGAAGATGAAATAACTCTACGAATTTACGTAAATTACATTACCATGGCCGGACGCATACTAGTTCTAGACGACGAAGAAAACTACGCAGAGATGTTACAAGATCTCCTGCGTGGTAAAAACTACCGTGTCGATATGGCGACTCGGCCCGAGCGGGCAATCGACCAGCTTGAAGAGATCCCCTATGATCTAGTCATTTCAGATTATAAGATGCCTGTGATGGATGGTTCGGATTTCCTGAAGAAGGCTCGGCAATTGTATCCCGAACTGCCCTTTATCCTGGTTTCCGGGCTCATGAATACCCCGGAGTTGGTCAAAGTCGCTAATATGAGCGTTACTTTAGTGCTGGAGAAACCGCTCGATATTGCAGTCTTCTTAGAGGAAGTCGCCCGTTTCTCAGAGCCAATGTCTGAAGAGGAAAAAAGCGCACTGGCTCAGGAACAGGAAAGCGAACATGCCACCGACAGTGGGGAAGTCTCCAGCTACCCGGATGAGCCACTTTTTTTCAGTGCAGTCAGTGAATCTTCGAAACGTTTCATGCAAAAGACTTGGTCTTTAGCTAATTCAGCCAAGCATATATTCATTGTCAGCTCCTCGATTGGAGAAACAGAGTTGGTCGCCAAGGACATTTCATCTTGGCGTGGTAATAGTGATATACCAGTTGCAACGCTTGACCTCCCTGAGTCCAGGGAGGACGGAGTCAAAAAGCTCACGGAAATACTATCAGGATTTGAATATAGTAATACGATCAGCGTCCGGCTTACTGATAAGTCACAAATCGCCAGCGCACGCGAACTAACGGAGTCAGCAGTCGAGGATGTCGAGGGTGCTGATGAGATGTTTATCATCTATCATCTGGAAACAGGCGATATTGTGGCTTCACTTGAGGCAGCGGGTGATTCAGGCGTCCTATTGCCTCCGATTTGTGAACGACCCTCTGATCTTGCAACCTACGCCCGTCGTTTTACGAAAATTGCCAGTGAACGTACAGGAAAGAAGAATTGCGCGGACTTAACAGAGGACGGGGCATACTTGCTTTTAGCTTACAGTTGGCCCGGCGGCTATAAGGAGGTGCAGGATATCATGTTGGGAGTTGTCAAATCCAGCACTGAAGACGAACCAATCAGTGCGGAACTTTTACAAACTGCTCTAGGACTTTCCGTAGAGGAGCCTGTTGTTCCGGATAAGCGGCTTCTCAAGCTTCTTGAGAGGTCCCAGCAGCTCTATTTAGAAAAGGAATTAAATGCCGAAGGTACTACTCCTGATGAGCTAGCTAAAAAACTTGAGTTGGACGCTTCTATACAAACTCATGATGATTTGATCAATCTGCCTCTTGTCTTCGGTGACCTAGCAAAGCTTTAGAATCCAGATACAGTTATGGCACTTGCTCGAATTCAGACCGCAATACTTAAAAGCCTCCTTGAGGTCGGGCATCTTAGTGAGAACCAGTTTAATAATATAACGAGTTCCGATGAGGAAATGTCCGGTGAGGCTATTGAAAAGCTTCTGACAGAGGAATACAAAATAAGCCAGCACCAATTGCTGTTCGCGAAGAGTCGGGCCTTTGACCTTTCGCCGGTAAATATAAGAAAATGCACTGTCAGTGACCAGAATTTCTCAATACTTGAAAAAGATTTCTGTCAGGAAAATAGAGTTTTGCCTCTCGGGTTTGCCGGGGAGTATATTATTGTTGCACTGAGTAATCCTTTTGATCTGCGAGTTACCGCGAAGATTCAGGACATTTCAGGAATGAAAGTTTCTGTGCTCCTCGGCTTGGAAATGGATATCGCCAAGTCTCTGGATGATAAGAATGATCAACACCAGGCCGTAGGATTCGGTGATGTCGTTGAAGCTTTAGGGGCCGACTTTGAGAGCGAAGATGACATCAATGAAGACGATTTCTCTGATGAGGAATCTGCGCCGATTATAAAGCTCGCCAATCGTATCATCGAGGAGGCCTACTTCTCGGGCGGCAGTGATATCCACATTGAGCCTTTCGAAAAAGAGACCCGTGTTCGTGTTCGCGTGGACGGTGTTCTTCAAAATAAGCTCACGATACCGCCTACTGCGGCGGGTGCGCTGCTTGCCCGCATCAAGGTCATGGCTCAACTCGACATCGCTGAAAAGCGAATGCCGCAGGATGGACGTATTATTTTTAAGCAGTTTAACAAGAAGGGGATTGACGTTGATCTTCGTATTTCGACTGCACCGCTCAATCATGGAGAGGGTGTTGTTATGCGTATCTTGGATAAGCAGAAGAGCACGCTCCCGCTGCCGGCACTCGGATTCTCTGAGCGTAATCTTGGGATGTATCGCGAACTGATTAAAAGGCCATATGGTATGGTGCTGCATTGCGGTCCAACTGGTTCCGGTAAGTCGATGACCCTCTACTCGGCACTCAATGAAATCAACACCGCCGATATTTGTATTCGCACGGCGGAGGATCCGATTGAGTATACGTTGCCCGGTTTGTTACAGATGCAGATGCAGCGCAAGATCGGCCTCACTTTCGCGACTGCGCTGCGTTCTTTCCTTCGGCAGGATCCGGATGTTATTCTAGTAGGTGAGATTCGTGATAAAGAGACTGCCGGCATTGCCGTCGAAGCCGCGCTGACTGGCCACATGCTTTTCAGCACTTTACATACTAATGACGCGCCGACCACCATCTCCCGACTCACGGAGATGGGTATTGAACCGTTCATGATCTCCGCATCGTTGGTCTGCGTGTGTGCACAACGCCTTATGCGCCGAGTTTGTAAATCCTGTAAGAAAAACTACTTACAGGAAGGAAATGAGGCGGAGATCATCCGCCGTGCGATCGGTTGGTCCGGCAGGGTTCCTGGGATGAGTGAAGATGGGTGCCCAACCTGCGGGGGGAACGGCTACAAGGGCCGAGTGGGTATACACGAGCTGATGGCGACCAGTGAGGAACTGGTTCAGGGGATTAACGCAGGGGAAGAAGCTGTTGTCATCAAGCGTATTGCCATGCGCAATGGTATGTATACACTACACCAAGATAGTATGTTGAAGGTTAAGGAGGGGTTAACAACTATGGAGGAGTCTCTTGCCACAGTGCCGCCTGACATGGAGAAGTATGAGGACGAAGCCGGCGCTGGCGACCAAGCTGAAACTCCACCCCAAAAGTAGATCAGGCTCATTTAATTATTCTGAGGTGGTCTCTATGCCATTCGGGAGTATCTTTTTATACCGTGACTTACTGGCTGCGTAAACAGGGCTTTATTTTATGCCTACTGGCAGCTGTTCTGCTGGCATTTTATTGGCCGGAGCTGGGTCGGTTTGAAAAGGCCGGTGTCGCGAAGATTACGGCAAATTTGGCTGTCGCACTGGTCTTCTTTCTACAAGGGCTATCGCTCGCGACGCGGCAGATGCTCGCAGGTTGCCGCCCTCTGCGTCTACACCTCTTTGTGCTCGGATGGAACTTCGTCCTCTTTCCCGCTATCGCGTGGCTGCTCAGCGCGGCTGTCTCATCTTTTCTCGGGCCGGAACTCAGTATGGGCCTCTGGATGTTGGCGATCCTGCCGACTACGATTGCTTCGGCGACTGCTTTGACTGTGGCCTCCCGCGGGGCAGTGCCTCAGGCGATCTTTGCCAGCATCTTTTCCAACTTGCTCGCGATCTTCCTGGTGCCCCTGCTCGCGCTCGCTTACCTCTCAGGCACAAGTGGCGTTGAGGTCTCACTGGTGCCGGTCTTTACCAAGCTGTGTCTGATTGTTCTTTGGCCCCTTATGTTTGGTCAGTTTTTGAGGCGCTACTTTCGCACTTTATCGATTGCTGTCTCCAGGCGTCTGCACTGGCTCCCTCAAGCTGCCATTCTTTACATCGTCTACTTGTCTTTCTCGCAGACAGCTGCTTCGGGCTTCTTCGGCGCGCTTTCGTTTGAGCAGTTGGTTGCAGCCAGTATTACAGTGGTTTTCTTACTATTACTGGTCAGCTACTGGGTCTGGCAGAGTTCTCGGTGGATGGGCCTAAAAAAAGGCGAGCGTGTGACTGCTTTTTTCTGTGGGAGCCAGAAGTCGATTGCGACCGGGCTTCCATTACTCACGACGACCTTGGCCGTTGCATCTATCGATGCAGGTCTAGTCCTGGTGCCCTTACTGTTATACCACTCACTCCAGCTTTTATTGGGAGGTTTTCTCGTCCCGCACTTTGCGAGTGAACGCGACCCGGACTAAGCTTCTGCCCGCATCCAGCGCTCGATGGTAAAGTCGTCATTGGTTTCAATGACCTCAGCAAAAGTAAACGCGTCTTCAAACTCAGGAAAGAAGGTATCGCCTTCGCACTTGCGATGCACCCGGGTGAGGAGGATTTCGTCGCAGAAGGGAAGTGCTTGCCGGTAGATTTCTGCACCTCCTGCGATCCACACAGTTTTCTCGGTGTCATAATCCTCAATACTTCTGAGGTCGGTGAAGCATTGCACGCCGAGGATGTCCAGCTTTTGGCGGCTGAGCACAAAGGTTTCGCGGCCGGGCAGAGGTTTGCCGATACTCTCGTAGGTCTTTCGCCCCATCACGAGTATTCCGCCCATAGTGGTTTTCTTGAACCATTTGAAGTCTGCAGGTAGATGCCAGGGGATATCGCCAGCATTTCCAATGACGCGGTTTTCCGCCATGGCGGCGATCGCTTTATAGGATTTTGTCGAGTTCATCAGTGTTGAGTTGGTCAATTTTTGGTTTCAGTAACTTCGTTTTCGACAGATGTCTGGTGATCTGAAAACAAGTAAACTGCGGTCGCTAAACCGCAATAGGCGCTTTGATCGCGGGGTGTGGATCATAGTTGACCAGCTCAAAGTCCTCGTAGCAGAAGCTATCGATGGTTTTCACCTCAGGATTGATTTTCATTTGTGGCAGCGCTCGCGGTTGGCGGGAGAGTTGCTCCTTCGCCTGATCGACGTGATTTGCGTAGAGGTGCAGGTCACCGAAAGTGTGCACGAACTCTTTGGGTTTAAGATCGCAAACCTGTGCGATCATCATGGTAAGCAGGGCGTAGGAAGCGATGTTGAAGGGCACGCCAAGAAAGATGTCGGCGCTGCGCTGATAGAGTTGGCAGCTGAGTTCGCCATCAGCCACGTAGAATTGAAAGAGCGCGTGGCAGGGGGGGAGTGCCATGTGTTTAATCTCGCCGGGATTCCAAGCGCAGACGATGTGGCGACGACTATCAGGGTTATTCTTTATGGCATCGACGACTTCAGCGAGTTGATCGACGCGCTCGCCACCTGGTGCCGCCCAATCGCGCCACTGGGCACCATAGACACGACCGAGGTTGCCGTTTTCGTCAGCCCATTCATCCCAGATTTTCACTTTATTATCCTTAAGATAACCTATGTTCGTATTGCCCTGAATAAACCATAACAACTCGTGGATAATCGAGCGGAGGTGGAGTTTCTTTGTCGTAAGCAGTGGAAAGTCCGGGCTCAGCGAGAAGCGGGCCTGCGCACCAAAAATGGAATAGGTGCCGGTGCCAGTGCGGTCGTCGCGGAAAGTGCCCGTGTCGAGAACGGCCTGAAGGAGGTCAAGGTAGCTTTTCATAAAATTCGGTTAGTGAGGTTTGGTGGCTGTCTATGAATGTCAATTCAACTGCGGATGATGAGCTCACCTATCGTACTGCAGTGCTCAAGTTTTTGAATGCGTTGTAGAATACCTCGCTTTTGAAATTGTAGTTCTGAGCGCAAGGTCTGATTCGTTACGGAGATGATGAGTATGCGATCATCTTTGATACGGACCGGGTTGCAGCGGCTCGCGAGGCTACCAAAAACGCTGTCCCAATTTTCAACCAAGCTTCGCTCTGGGCTAGGGGTTTCCAGTTTATACTGTTCTTTGAGAACGACGAGAAGATTGTCCAGTGGAGTCGGCTGCTTACGCGAAGATGCACTGATTGTTCGAGGTAGGCCTCGGAAATCGGCAATAATGTCTTCTGTGCTCTTCGTAAATCGCATCCTGAGTCAAAGTATTCAGACCATTGTCTCTATGGGCTAGTCAAAAGATTAATTTGAGTCTCTGGAGGTGAAATTTTAACAATCATTCAGATTGGCACGCCTCGTGGTATATTCTTTTTGAATTTTCTCCCGCAAGGGAGTTGGGGTAATAAGACAAAGCAGAAAACATCGTGGCGCGAGACTTAGGGGTAGGTCTCGCGCCACACTTTTTAAGACAGCTCCGATCAGTTGAGCTTATGGACCATATTAGCTGAAGTAGAAAGTGTAAAAAAATGCAATCCGCGCTTGCTCTTATTAAATAATAGATTCTTATATCTCTCACATCACGATTTTCTCCCGCAAGGGAGTTTGGGGTAACAAAAATAAGTCCTTCTTCGGAAGGCATTAAAGTAGACAATGGTTGGCGCGTTCCTTAGGGGTAGGGAACGCGCCTTTTTTGTGTATAGTGCTTAGTGCTTAGTGCATAGTGCACAGCATTATGCAGGGACTTGCTTCATGCCGGAACAGAGCTCTCAATGAGAATGAGTTATCTGCACAACATCACTACTGCGAATGCGAGTATCACTTAGAAAACACTTTTTAATATTGTTCTGTTTCGGGGCCCCCTTACTCGCGCTGCCCCTGCTCGCAAATGCGTTCGATTACTCCTCTGCGTTAAATGAACGTTATGCGCCCTATGCCAAATGGCATAACCACATTGTGCTGGATTCTTTAGAGTCAGCTCCCCCTTCCGAGACTTGGTGGCGTAGCCCGGGAGCAATACGCATGAGCCGCGCACAGACAGATGAACCGTTGAGCGGTTTACACGTTGCCCTTGATCCGGGGCATGTCGGGGGAGATTGGGCCGCAGTTGAGGGGCGGAACTTTAAGATCGCTGAGGATGATTTCCCTGTCCGCGAAGGTGAGCTGGTGCTGGAAGTCGCGCAGCGTGTTAAGGCCAAGTTGGTTGAGTTGGGCGCGGAGGTTACGTTGCTTCGCGAAAAGAATGCTCCAATTAACCCTAAGGCGCCCGGCGACTACTATTCGGCCGCGTCGCAGCGCGTCGATTTCCCCCAAAATGTTACCTGGGCTTCATTAGTCGAATATAGCGTGACAATAGAGCGAATCATGAATCGGATGGCAGTCGTATCTGGTGAATTGACTGAGCGCGCCCGTCGGGTGAACGAGGACATACAACCCGACGCGCTGATCTCTCTTCACATCAATGCCGCACCTTGGCCTGTAAGAGGTGACGGCGAGCCTGAATATGAGCTGGTCGATTCGAATCACACACATGTGCTTATCTTTGGCTGCTTAAGTGATCGTGAACTGTCGAGCCCGGAGCAGAGGAAGCAGTTGGCTACGAAGTTGACGAATGCCTCTGCGTTGCCCGAGCGCGAGCTCGGGCAGGCCTTGGGTATTTCGCTCGGAGAAGCGACTGCACTACCTCCGTCCAATTATTCTGGTGAAAATGCTGTGCGCCTCGAGGGGTTCACGCCTTATCTATGGGCCAGGAATTTGCTTATGCTCCGCTTGGTGGAGTGTCCAGCCGTTTTGTTAGAGCCCTACATTGCCAACGGTAAGGCGACATATCCTAGAATTCAGCAGGCACTTAAAAATAGGCAGCAGAAAAAGCCCTTGGCTGAGGATGACATCCTTCTGGAGTATGCTGATGCGGTGGTCGCCGGTTTGCTTGAAGTTTACGGGCCGGTGTCTGATACCACTTCGAAAAAAATCTGACCGTGGGATGCGCACGGATTTTGGAGGTCGCAGCCTTGCCTATTCATGCCTTCTTACATTAGGGGCCTGTAAAGATGTGGTCTCACGTAGACGGGTCCCTTCGCCTGCTAATTATTGCCCAAATGATCTTCGCCCAGCCCGCCTCTCAACTTTCTGTCTAACTTAAGTTGATCGATTTGCGCTTTAAGGTAGCCCTCAAACTTTTTAAACCGCTGCAATATTCCACGTGTCTCCAGAAGCTGTTGTTTGAGCTGGCTCGATGAGCAGAGCGTATAAATGGCTAGATCGAGCACGTTTTCAGGCTCCTTGATGTTGCTGAGAAACTGTAATACTTCCTTCGGGATGCCTGCACCCAGCCGAATCTGTGTTTGCACGAGACTGACGAGGCGAGATTGTATGGCAGATATTGAATCGCCTGAGCCGTCAGACTCGCTCATAATTTGGCTTATGCGTGCGCGCCGATAAGGCTCTTCTGATGTAATTTCTACAAATTGCACTCGAGCCAAGCCCTGCAGTATCAGATTGGAGGTGCCGTCCGGGTTTTGCTTGCAGGCCCGAACGACGCCAACGCCTGCGATGGAGTAGGGCGTCTCTAGCACCTCCGCTTCTTCCTGCGCCATGTCGACGGAGGCCACTGCGAAGATGCGCTCTTCCGTCAGCACATCCGAGAGCATTTGCCGATAGCGCGGCTCAAAAATATACAATGGCATCATCGCCTGAGGAAACAGGACAGTGTTGCTCAAAGTCATGACGGGCACTTCTGCAGGTATTTCAATTTCACTGGTCATATCTATATCCATTGATCCGGGTGCAGCTTTTTAGGTTCCGGATTATCTGATTCTGCATAATACACTGCCATACGAAAAAGGCGAATTTGATCGTCTGGAATTTCCGGATTTTTTATGCGGGCTTCTTCTAAAAGCACTTCCGGGGCTCGCCCTTGAAGCTCGAAAATATCTTGTATACCAATGTCGATCAGACTGCGCGCCGCAGCGACATTCATTCTTGGGATACGCATCAGCGACGAGTTCAATGCTTCGTAATCGACCTTCTTTTTTTTCTTTTGTGGAAACACTTCCATAGTTGAGCGCCTGAATTTAGATTTTTAAACAACCAAATCGTTGAAAGTTCTTCTTTAGGTGTGCCAAGGAGTGGCAGGCATTGTCTCAAGGTGTGACATCAGGTGTGCCGCTGTGTCGCTATTTGCGGCGAAAGTTTCTTTGCCTAAAAGCTGAGTAGATCTATAAATAATTATAGGCCAGAGGTTTAAGTATGTTTAATTAATTGCGGCATCAACTGTGCTAGTTGTTTGGCATGAGTAAAATAATTGGAATCGATCTCGGTACGACAAACTCCTGCATGTCCGTCATGGAAGGCGGGGAGCCTGTTGTGATCCCTAACTCGGAGGGTGCTCGCACGACACCGTCTGTCGTAGCCTTCGCCAAAAACGGCGAGCGCCTCGTCGGGCAGGCCGCCAAGCGTCAAGCAGTCACCAATCCGAACAACACTATCTTTTCGGCTAAGCGCTTCATTGGACGCAAGTTTAGTGAGGTGAAGGAAGAGTCTAAAAGTCTCCCTTACAATATCGTAGAAGGTAAGAATAAAGACGCTTACATTGAGTGTGAGGTCAACGGCAAGGCTGAGAAGTTTGCTCCTGAGCAAATCTCCGCCATGATTCTTCAAAAGCTTAAGGCCGACGCGGAAGCTTATCTCGGCGAAAAAGTAACTGAAGCGGTCATCACCGTTCCTGCTTATTTCAATGACGCTCAGCGCCAAGCGACTAAGGACGCCGGTCAAATCGCTGGTCTCGATGTGAAACGCATCATCAATGAGCCGACTGCTGCTGCACTCGCTTACGGTCTCGATAAAGGCCAAGATGAAGTGATTGCGGTATACGACCTTGGTGGTGGCACCTTCGATATCTCGATTCTGGAAATCGGCGATGGCGTCTTCGAGGTTAAAGCAACCAACGGTGACACTCACCTCGGTGGTGATAACTGGGACAGCGCTCTCATCGACTTCCTGATCGAAGAATTTAAAAAGTCGGACGGCATTGACCTTCGCTCCGACAAGATGGCGCTGCAACGCCTGAAGGAAGAAGCAGAAAAGGCGAAGATCGCACTCTCTTCGACGCAGAGCACCGACATTAATCTTCCGTTCATCACAGCCGACGCTTCCGGGCCGAAGCACTTGAACATCGAACTTAGCCGCTCGAAGCTCGAGCAAATCTGTGACGGTCTCTACCAACGCACTATCGAGCCGTTCAAAGCTTGCCTGAAGGACTCTGGTCACAGCGCATCCGAGATCGGCGAGCTTGTGCTCGTCGGTGGTATGACCCGCGCACCCAAGGTTGTTGAGATCGCAAAAGACCTCACTGGTAAGGACCCTCATAAGGGCGTGAATCCAGACGAAGTTGTTGCGATCGGTGCAGCCATCCAAGGCGGAGTTCTTCAAGGCGACGTTCGCGACGTGTTGCTCCTCGACGTAACACCGCTCACGCTCGCCATCGAAACTGCTGGTGGCGTAGCCACTGCCATGATCGAGCGTAATACCACGATCCCAACCAAGAAGAGCCAGACATTTTCCACCTACGCGGACAATCAAACCGCTGTTGATATCCAAGTCCTACAGGGCGAGCGCCCGATGGCTAAGGATAACAAGGTATTGGGCAACTTCCGTCTCGATGGCATCCCTGCTTCCTCTCGCGGCACGCCTCAGATCGAAGTGACCTTCGACATTGATGCCAATGGTATTCTTAACGTCAGCGCCAAGGATCAAGGCACCGGCAAGGAGCAAAAGATCACCATCTCCGGTTCCTCCGGTCTCGATAAGGACGAAGTCGAAAACCTGAAGCGCGAAGCTGAAGCTCACGCTGCCGAAGACGAGGCCCTCAAGGCCGGCGTCGAAGCGCGTAACGAACTCGATAATATCGTTTACCAGTCCGAGAAGCAGATTGAAGAACTGGGCGAAAAGATTCCTGACGACAAGAAGACAGAACTCGAAGCAGCCATTGCTGAGGGTAAGAGTGTTCTTGAGAATCAGGAGGCCGATGCTGATGCCCTGAAGGCTCCGAAGGAAAAGATAACCAACATCATGCAATCCTTCGCTCAGGACCTCTACGGTCAAGCCGGTGCTGAAGGTGCGGGCCCTGATATGGGTGGCGCAGCTCCCGATGGCGATGCCGATCAGTCTGAAGGAAAAAAGGCTGATGGCGATACCGTCGACGCCGACTTCGAGGTCGTTGATGACAACGATAAGAAATAATCTCTAACACCGCAGCGCTGGGGCGTCGTCCCCAGCGCTGCATTTGTTCACAAACCACATCTCAAACCAAACATACAAAACACATATGAAAATAAAACCACTCGGTTCACGCGTTGTTCTACAACGCATTGAAGAAGACGAACAAGTCCGCGGCGGAATCATCATTCCTGATTCTGCTAAGGAAAAGTCTCAGGAGGCAAAAGTTATTGCCCTGGGAACTGGTAAAGAGGACGACAAGCCATTCTTCGTTAAGAAGGGCGACAAAGTTCTCATGCCTCAGTATGGCGGCACCCAAGTCAAATTAGACGGTGTTGAATACACAATTATCGAGGAAGATAGCCTCCTCGGCGTCATCGCATAATCAATCTATAACACAAAAAATCACATAACATATTATGGCTAAGCAAATTCTATTCGACGAAGCAGCACGTAAGAAGCTTCTCAACGGCGTGGAAACGCTCGCAAGAGCAGTCAAGGTGACACTTGGACCTAAGGGTCGCAACGTGCTCCTCGATAAAAAGTTCGGCGCTCCCAGCGTAACTAAGGACGGTGTAACCGTTGCTAAGGAAATCGAACTGTCCGACCCCTTTGAAAACATGGGTGCACAAATGGTCCGCGAAGTCGCTTCCAAGACAGCCGACTCCGCAGGTGACGGCACAACGACCGCTACCGTGATCGCCGAGTCCATTTACCGCGAAGGTATCAAGAACGTCGCCGCCGGCGCCAATCCGATCTACCTGAAGCGTGGTATCGATAAGGCAGTCGCTGCTGCAACTGAGTCCTTCGCTAAGCAGTCCAAGAAAGTTAAAGACCGCGAAGAAATTCGTCAGGTTGCAACAGTTTCTGCCAATTGGGATACTGAAATCGGCGAGATCATCGCTGATGCGATGGACCGCGTAGGTAAGGACGGCACGATCACAGTTGAAGAGGCAAAAGGCATCGAAACATCCCTCGACGTTGTCGAAGGTATGCAGTTCGACAAGGGCTATCTCAGCCCATACTTCTGCACCGATGCTGAAGCTCAAGAGGTCAACCTCGAAGATGCTCACGTCCTCATCCATGAGAAAAAGATCTCTAATCTTAACGAGATCCTTCCGCTCCTTCAAGCTGCTTCCAAGAGCAACAAGCCACTCCTCATTATTGCTGAAGATATCGAAGGCGAAGCACTCGCTGCTCTCGTTGTCAATAAGCTCCGTGGCACACTTAATGTTGCTGCCGTGAAGGCTCCCGGCTTCGGCGACCGCCGCAAGGCAATGCTCGAAGACATCGCTGTCCTCACCGGTGGCCGCTGCATCACTGAAGACCTCGGCATCAAGCTCGAGAACGTTCAGCTCAGCGACCTCGGTAAGGCGAAGCGCATCAGCATCGACAAGGAAAGCACCATCATCGTTGAAGGTGGCGGCAAGAGCTCTGACATCCAGGGCCGCGTGAAGCTGATCCGCAAGCAAATCGAAGCAACTACATCCGACTATGATCGCGAGAAGCTCCAGGAGCGTCTTGCTAAGATCGCTGGTGGTGTCGCCGTCATCAATGTTGGCGCACAGACTGAGCCAGAGATGAAGGAGAAGAAAGACCGCGTCGACGATGCGCTGCACGCAACGCGTGCCGCTGTCGAAGAAGGTATCCTTCCTGGTGGTGGTGTGGCACTGCTCCGCTCTGCAAAAGCTATCGAAGCTGCAGCTGCTGGCCTCGAAGGTGACGAAAAGCTCGGCGCGCTAATCGTCCGCCGTGCGATCGAGTCACCTCTTCGTCAGCTTTGCGAAAATGCTGGTGTTGAAGGTTCGCTCATCGTTGCTGAAGTCCTCAAATCCAAGGGCGGTAAGGGTTACAATGTCGCTACCGGCGAGTATGTTGACCTGATCGCTGAAGGTGTTGTCGACCCAACTAAGGTAACACGCACCGCTCTGCAAAACGCAGGTTCCGTTGCCGGACTCCTCCTCACAACCGAAGCCGTCATCACCGACGAGCCGGAAGAGGGTGGCTCAGGCGGTCACGGCCATGGCCATGATATGGGCGGCATGGGCGGCATGGGCGGCATGATGTAAATCACGCCTACCAAGCGAAACAGTTCTATAATTCAAAGCCCCCGGATCTCCGGGGGCTTTTTTGTGTCCAGGCGTAAGCCCACCATCTTATCGTATTACCTTTTTCGAACGGGCGTAACATTTGTGTCTCTATTTTCTGGAACTGCCCGAAGTCTCAGTTACTTTGAGTTATCGTTTTATGCAGTCCCGGACTATACCCATCGACGAGAGTCGCGAATACGAAACGTCTGAACGTTGCGCGATTCTGGAATTATCGAATGATGCCGACGATCCAGACGTTTCAATCGCCCGGGCGAGAGTGGCCCCCGGAGTGACGACTGCTTGGCATCGTTTGGATCAAATTGCTGAACGCTACGTTATTCTAACAGGCCAGGGGCTCGTTGAAGTCAGTGATTTGAAACCACAGACTGTGGGGCCAGGTGATGTTGTTTGTATCCCGGCCGGCGAGCGCCAGCGAATTCGGAATACGGGTGCAGAGAACTTGGTTTTTCTGGCAATTTGCACACCACGTTTTCAATCCCAAGCCTACATCGAATTAGAATCATGAACAGTAGGCTCTTACTGGCTATCCCTCTGATGCTGTCACTGACCGCTTGCGAAAAGCGGGTCGAAGTGGATCTCAGCGCTGTGCCTTCTGGCGCGATTCAGCAGGGAGTCGGGCTGATGCCTACGTATTGTTTAACTTGCCATGGAGTTGGAGACTTGGAGATGGATGAGGTGCTGGCACCCCCACTTTGGGGCGTGCGGGCTCACTACTTGGCGGAGTTTACTGATCCACAGGCTTTCGTCGATGCTATGACGAAATTTCTGGTCGATCCGAATGCCGATAAAAGCCTTATGCCCATCGAGCTTGAGCGGCATGGTTTAAAGGCTTCGGTTTCTCTCAGCGAGGAGCAGATCCGTTCAACCGCATGGGCAATATATGCGGGTGAGGTCGAGCGCCCGCAATGGTCGCGCGAATACCAAAAGCTCCATCGCGATTGTGATGCGAGTTGGTAACTGACCCTGAATTCGGAAGTTGTCGCATCAACAAGAACGTCCGTAGCGGAACGGCGATAGCCGTTCCGAATGCAGCTAGATATTTGAACAGGGGAGACCTCGCTAGCGCGAGTTCGCTACAGTCTGGTGTAGCGATGCGACGCTAGTCGCGTCTTGGCTGGGCCGCGTCGGGGGAGACCTCGTTAGTGGATATTCCTCAAACTAAAGGTCGCCGAATGTTTACTTCTGTCGTATTTTATGACTTTGGGAGATTTTTTTATGCACCCTCTGACTGGAATACCTGCGCTTTCCTGTTGATTTGGTGCACGCTGTGGGTATTGTCTACTTAACCCTGCAGTGTTCGAGACTTAACGGAGTTCTGTCCTTTACTCTTTCGCATACGGGAGCTTGACCCCTAGCGGTGGCTGTCCAGCCGTAAACCGGAAGACAAATACTGTTAGGAAAGCACCCACCTTAGACGCAAAAGGCCAAGGACTCCCCATATACGGCACATGCGGGGCCTTTTTTTGCAGAGAGTCTGATGCAGCGGTGCGGCGACAGCCGTACCGTTCCTTGCATGGCAACTCTCGGCACCGCCATCGCGTTGCCGCTACGATAGAGATCGAACCTTTTCGGAAATGATATGATAGACTGCTTCGTTACGTACGGCTGAAGGCAGGCTGTCGTCTGAAGTTAAAGGATGCCTGAAGCTAAATAAATAGGTTGAAATATGTATATGCTCTGTTTGACCCTTATACCGCTTTGCAAAAGTTTTGACCCTTTAGTGCAGCGATCTTGAAGAGCAGCGCAAGGCGCCCGATCAGGAGGGCACCGGGGTGCCTGACTGCTCGGGGAACGCCGCGACCTCTTCAAGAGCGCGCATCCAAAGGACGGGGCAGAGAGTTGGGCTGGCGGCGTTAGGAGCCTCCAGCAGGGTCTCGACCCAACAGGAGGCTCCCGCCTTGCCAGAACAACTCTCTGCTCCCGCTAAAAGATCAAAACTTTTGCAAAGCGGTATTACTATGTCCCAAAGCTCACTGAGTTGCGCTTTAGCCATTTTGATATCCCGAAATCTTTGACCAAATGTATCTTGTTAGTAACTAGTGCATAATGCTTTACGTAATCCATTTGGCCAAAAAACGCTGAGATGAAAACTTTGATATCATCAACTCAGCACAGAACCGCTTAAAATTGACATCTAAACACCGCCTGAGTTACGCTTTAGCCATATCTGATATCTACGTAAAAAAACACTCGTGACACTCTGCTTCAAACTATAAATAATTTCATAAGCTCATATATTATATGTTCTTATGTATTTACTTAACTAATACCAACAAAAATAAGGTTGTGCAAAATACGAATCTAACCACCCTTGATATCATCAACTGAGTTGATGAGATAACACTGATATACAGAAGAATTGAAGGATCTGATTTGAGCCACAAGAATGCACAAAAAAGCACGAAAAAAGGGAAGAATTGAAA
>Ga0307978_1001020_pt1 | contig 21855 bp, 29 predicted proteins | sample OrgLakmetage1056_FD_203151 | JGI IMG/M metagenome (GOLD analysis project Ga0307978, IMG submission 203151) | Saline water microbial communities from Organic Lake, Antarctica - #1056 | ecosystem: Environmental > Aquatic > Non-marine Saline and Alkaline > Saline | place: Antarctica: Organic Lake...
TTCAGATCACCTCGCAGCAGCGCATGAAGGGGTGGGCGGATGCCCCGGAATCCCCGGGCGGATCAGATCGGTACGGGTGGGCGGATTAAATCGGAATCAGGGGGCGGATTGCCCCGGAATGCGCAACCTCCCGCGCAGTGAAGGAGCTTGGGTGGCGCAGCGATTTTATCGAGACCGGCGGTTCGGTCATTTTGAAATGAGCCAGATTACCTGTCGCCGGGTCGCGGACGTGCGTGCCGTTGATAGCGATCAATGAGAAGCATGTGGGGCACGGTGAGGCCAGCGAGGCCGATAAATACGATTTGTATGATGGATTGCTCCAGAAGATACGTCTCTGCTGTTTGTAGAATACCAAAAGCTATCAGTGCTGCTACAATTACCACAGCAGACAATACTGCAGCGACGCGCAGGGCTTTGCGTGTATCTTCAACGGACTGAATCGCATCATTCAAATGCCGCAAGGAGTGTAGAGTGCAAAAGTAGAGTATAAAGTAGACAAGGGGTGAAAGGCATGCTGCTGCGATCCATATGATGGCTTGCTCCACCGCGGCCCGCGTTCTTGATGCCGGTTGCACAGCCAAAGTCGCTATGTAGAAGGCCAACCCGGCCCCCCCGGTATACGCCAGACACATCGCCGCTATTCCTGCCGCAGGCTCGGGCGCCAGAAATGCAAAAAGGTCTGATACCTCTGCTTGCCAAAACAAAGCCGGCGCACCGATCGTTGCGACCCCTCCTGTCCAACGAAGTTGAGGTGTAGCATCGTCCCAATCGCCCGAGAAGTGAAACGCCGAGTATAATAGGAACGCGAAAAGGGCTGGACCGGGAAGGAGCACCCATACTGCAATGACCGCCACCGCAATACCGAGATAAAGCCCCCCAAACAGCGCTTTTCGCCGCCAGCCGTTCAAAGGCCAAAGAGCTTGAGCGATAGGCAGGTCCAATGCACCGTGCGGCAGGCCAAGAATGGCAATCGTTGGAACCAGCAGAAGCAGTTGGGATGTCAGCGTCGGGCGGATCAACAGGGTCGCAAGAGCTGTGATCATCACACTGATGGCGAAAAATCCGGTCTGCCAGATCCTTGGATAGGTCATTTCGGGAATGCAGCTGCTTGCAAAAAGGGAAGCGGCGGCAAAGATGCCATGACAGATAGCCGGTCTATTGGACGAGTTGATCCGGACAGAAACCTCTCCAGCCTGTCTGTCGGGGCGTTGCGAAAAAGGCTTTGAAACATGGCTGGGCCGCGGGAAGGTGCGGTTGACAAAACCTGTAAAAAGACCCGGTCCATGAAATGCGTGACGGGGCCATCAAGCTTCACGCTGGGGTGCTCGCCAGCAATCAATGCGGCTGCCACTTGATCTGCCTGTGTTTGAATACGCGTAAATGCATAACCGGTAGATGGCCGTGCCGCACCTCCACCCAACCCCATCTGGATAACATCATCGGACGTCAGATCAGTGAACCCAGCTTGCATTGGAAGGGCCCCCGCTTCGGTCCTCAGGATTTCGGTCTGGCCGGGGTTCAGCGCGGCAATTTCTGTGTCGAGCCACAGGGCAAATTGCTGATGTCCTGGGTTCTGGGGAGCGAATGACGTGACTTCGACCAATGCCTGATCATTGGCGAAGGGCAAGATATATACGAAATCGACGCCTGCACTGTAGCCTTCGCGAAAGTGCATGAGCTGCACAACATCAGGATCAAAAACCGGATGCTCGGTCTTGATTTCGCGACCCAAGAAAAACTGACCATAAGTTGGAATGCGGCGCGGCGGCCGCGTGTCGACAACACAGCCCGCCGTGAAGGGACCATCGTCAGTCTGTACCCGCCACCCTTCGCCAAATCGAGCGACACTGTGGGCCGCCACACCAAGTGACAGGGTCATGTTCGAACCTGCGCTGATCAACTCACGAGCCCGGTTGTAAAAGGCACCTGACTCGATTGTCTGGTAACGCATGTAAGTTGAACTGCGTGATGTCACACCCAAAGGACCCGCGATGGTCCACGACGACCATTCTTTGCGCACGCAGTTCTCGAACGGATGAGAGCGCGTGCGCCAAAAGCTCCACGCCCGATCATTTTCATAAGCCTTGCGTGGTTCGATAATGCGCACGGACAGATCGCTGTGCGCAAGACGAACCGCAAGGCTCAGACCCGCGCACCCTCCACCCAAAATTGCGACGTCGACATCAGGCGCTTGCATGTCTGGACCTGCTTTCGCGGTTGCGTTTTTGAAAGACCTCGCGGCTGATTGCACCTGTGGCCAAGGCAGCTTTACGCGCGACAGGCACGACGGCACGTCCGGCAAGTGGCTGGAAATGACGTCGCCGCAGTTGCGTCCCGATCCCCGCATACATCGCCGCCGCCGCAGCAACCGCAAGGCGCAACCGCCACGGCAGGACGCCAAGCGCTGACTGACCGGACAGGTAGAGAACATCCGCTTGATCCAAAAGCGAAGCCATTCCAGCCTCTGCTGCGTTCACTGCAGCCGGATCGCCCGCAACAATGGCGTCGGGCGGGTATGGGCAAAGGGTGAACGGGAAATACCTGCGCCCTATCCGAGCATCTTCTGCAACATCGCGGCAAATATTACTGAGCTGCATCGCCTTCCCAAGGTCAGCGGCCTTCCCGTGGTGGGTTCTGTCGATATCGAAAAGCACACAGATCATCACTCCCACGGTGCCAGCGACCCCCATGCAGTACGCATCAAGGCTAGCAAAATCGGGCAAACATGTCTTACCGGTATCTTCCGCTGCCGTCACAACCAGACTGGCCAAGGCATCCAGTCCAATCGCGCGGTTTTTGAACAAATCCCGCGCCTCAACAGCAATCGGATCACACGGATTGGGGCGGTGAAGTTCATTATGGAGCTTCAAGAGCCGGTCGCGGCCAATCTGTCCCCCGATCTCGTCAGCAATATCGTCAATGCTGCGGCACACCGCATAAAGACGCGCGATGCGTCTTCGGTCAGCGCGCGGTAGCAGGCGTGCTGCGGGCGCAAAACTGCGGGCGTGTTGGGCCATAACTGCTTCTGGGGTCATACGACAGGCTCCGCAACGGGGACCAGATTATCCAGAACCTTTGCGGATGACACGACACCGGGCAATCCGGCACCGGGATGAGTACCTGCACCGACGAAATACAGATCGCGAACCCCTTCGCCCTTGTTATGAAACCGGAACCAAGCCGATTGCGTAAAGAACGGAGAAAGCGAGAAACCAGCACCGTCCACGGACAGGTAGTCGTGGCTGAAATCTTCGGGCGTCATGGCGAACTCTGCCGTGATCTGCTCTTTCAAACCGGGCAACATGGTGGCGTCGAGCGATGCGACAATCCGGTCGCGCAGTTTCGGCCCCTCAACCGCCCAGTCCTGTCCCCCTGCCAGATTTGGTACCGGGCACAGGACATAAAAGCTGTCGCATCCCTCGGGGGCAAAACTTGGGTCAGTCGCGGTTGGACGATGCACGTAAAGTGAAAAGTCATCCGCAAGTTTCTTTTTCTTGAAAATATCCCGCAGCAGGGACTTGTAGCGCTCGCCGAACCAGACGGTGTGATGCGCCACGTCAGGCCATGTTGTCTTTGCGCCGAAATAGAGAACGTACAGGCCCATGGACAGCCGCGACGCTTTACTGCGCACCTTGGCGACGCGCGTGACGTCCGACTGGGGCAGCATGTTGCGATAGACATGTACCGGGTCCATGTTGGACACCACGACGTCGGCGTCGATCTCGACACCCGACTCCAGCACGACGCCGGATGCTCGCCCGTCCTCGACCTTGATCTGCGCAATGGTCGTGTTCAACGATGCGGTGATCCCCTCTTCTTTCATCAGACGCTCGAATGCATCGACAAGCGCCCCGGTGCCGCCCATCGCGAACCACACACCGTGTTCACGCTCCAGATGGTTTATCATCCCGTAGATGGCCGTGGTCGAAAACGGATTACCCCCGAGCAGCAATGGCTGGATCGAAAATGCACGCCGCAGCTTGTCGTGTTTGAGGTGGCGCGCCACCATCGACCAGACGCTTTCAAAAGACCGCAACCGCAGAAGATGCGGGATTTGCTTGATCATGAAAGCAGGCGAATGGAATGGCACATCAGACAATTTCGCAAAGCCCACATCGTATATCTTCTTGGACCACGCGGCCATGCGCCTGTAGCCGGCGACATCGTCAGGTGAAATGCGCGCAATCTCGGCCTCGGTCGCGGCGTCCGTGGGGCCATAATCGAACGTATCGCCGTCATGATATTGAAACCGGTACCATGGATCGGGCGCAACCAAGGTCACATAGTCGGCAATGTCTTTGCCGAACAGTCCGAACAGTTCTTCAAACAAATGTGGGGCTGTCAGAACCGTTGGCCCCGCATCGTGACGAAACCCGTCCTTTTCGAAGACCTGCCCGCGCCCGCCCAGACGGGAACAGCGGTCAATCAGGTGCACATCGTAGCCCTTCGCGCGCAAACGCAATGCTGCGGCAATGCCGCCAAATCCGGCACCTGCTACAATGGCAGTTTGTGCAGATGAAAACCTGGTGTCACGTGGCATCTGATACATCCTTCAATTGGGTTTCAATGTGGTTGGCCAGAGAGAGAAATGTCGCTCCTGCGTCTTTTATTTCATAGGCGTCTGGCGTCGGTTGCCCATCACGAACATCCTGTGTCTGGCCCGCAATTGTGGTCGCGATGCACTCGTGCATTGCACGTACTGCAGCTGCCGGGCGGGGATGGTCAGCAAGCACGCTGCAGGCCAGCGAGATCAGATAATCACCCGTCAATATCGCCGTGTCTTTGCCATAGGCTGACCAAACCGCAGGTTTGCCACGGCGCTTCGTGTCGCCATCTTGCAAATCGTCATGGATGAGGGACGCATTGTGTAGCAATTCCGGTGCAACCGAGCAAACAAGAGACACCTGTTGCGGAAGATTTAATGCGACGGCAGCTTCAAGACCCAATTGCGAGCGCAGCCGATAACCGCCTGACTGAAAATGATAGTGTGCGGCTTTTTCCACGCGGGCTGGCGCTTGCCGAATAAGGTGTTCGATCTCGACATTGGCATCGCCAACGCAAATTGAAGTATATCGCTGTGAATCAAGCATCGAGAACTTCCAGAATGATCAGATTAAAAAAAACCGCCCCCGCTAATGCAGGGGCGGCGTAGGTGTCTCTACGCTGACGCAGTAGACGTTTTTTGGCCGGTGGCCTCTTCGCTTTTGCGCATTGCAATCAGGAAGATGAGGACACCAAAACCAGCTTTGGCGACAAGATCGGCGATAGTGTAGCCAACCTCGACAATCGTTGTTGCCATGGCGCCTTCAAGCCCGATCGCCCCCGCGAAATATACGACCGGGTAAAAGAACCAGCTCACGACGGTTACGTTACGTGCTGTTTTGACAAGACCCCGTGCATTCTCTGGCTGGCTTTCGATTGCCTTGCCGAGACCGACGTACAGTTCGTACACGATCCATAAGAATGGGATCATCGACAGCAAGCCAAAGATCCAGCGAACACTACCAGAGTCAGAGACTTCGCCGGGGTAACCCAACGCAACCATGAGCAGTGCCAAAAGGCCGAGGCGTGTTGCACGCGAGATCGTTTCTGAACGCGTGAGGCTCATGACCAAGATCAGTTCAACCAAAAGTAATGGAACCGTCAAAAGCCAATCAACATAGCGGTAGGCAGAGTTGAAGACCTTTTCGGTCGGAATGTATACGCCCTCTGAAAGGACATAGGCATCACTCCAGCTTTGACCGATGCGGAAGTAGTGGTAAGCCGCGATGAAGGTAACCAAGCCGGTTACGACAAGTGCGGTTTTATATTGTGGTTTCACCTGACCGATACCCAGCCAGAAGAAAAACGTTGCAGCCGCGAGCGTCGCGAAGCCAAACGAGAATGCGTTATAGATCAAATCATATTGACCTATCGATAGAGTTTCCATTTGCTTTCTCCAATTACAGATGTGCGTGAATGGTAAAGCTCTGCATCGTTATTTCAACGACAAATCGCAATGCTAAAAAGTCGCAACGCACTTTTGTTGACAAATTCGCCGGTGGTTTCTGATGAAAATCAGTGTTTCCGCACATCTTAGCTGCGTTGGCGACAGTTGCGCACATGCGGCATAGTCACTCTGCTACAGGCCTCCATGCCAATGAGACACGGATCACGCTTAGAGAAGAACGGCAATAACTGCGCCCGTCTCAAAGGTCGATTGAAGGCGACCTGGTCGTCCTGGGTGATCCCGTGAATTTGAAAAACGTTCTTGGCCACCGCTCTCATTGATTGCTGCGCAATCGACTGCCGGTCAATGATCAAAGCCGATTGTGGTAACTTGCATTGGATGGCTCCTCCTATAAGCAGATACGGACATCTGCAGTATGGCGCATCGCGACGCCGGTTGGAGCAGGAGCCATCCTCCCTATCAGCTTCCCGCCGTTTGTGAAGGCTGCCGCCCTTTGCAGACATTGGCCGGTCGTCCGGAAGGCTGCGATGCGGCCCGTCGGACCGGGATTCGCTGCAAGCGCAAAATGGATCTTGGTCGAAGTCACAGTCTGCAGGACGAAGTGTGAATTCGCTGCGGCTGCGCCAATGGCGGCTTTAACGATCATCCTTGGCTTAGCGCGTCCAACGCCAGATGAATAAGACCGTGCTTTGGAGCATTAGCTGGCCAAGCTGCGAAGACATCAATAGCGCGCAACTTCCAGTCGGGCAGAACGTATCTCATCGATCCAGCTTCCACGTCTTCTCTGGCCAGAAAATCCGGAACGATTGCAAGCCCCGCGCCCGCACGGGCCAAACGATAGAGCGCCTGGGCATCGTTTGCAAAGATGCGCGCTTCTGGTTTGATGGTTGCTTGAATGCCGCCAGATTTACCGAACTCTAAAGGCACGTTTTGTGCAGGTGTCAGAGCCAGCCAATCCCAACCAATCAGGTCCTTTGGATCATCGGGAACCGGCCGCGAGGAGAGGTAGTCAGCAGACCCGACCAACTTACGCTCCACCGAAAAGAGTTTGCGTGAAGCCGCAGTGTTTTTTGCCTTGGGGCCCATCCGGATTGCAATATCGAAGCCGTCATCAATGAGCGCACGCCGTGTGTCCGAGAAATCCAGAAACAATTTGATCCGAGGGTATGTCTTGGAAAAGGCGGCGATTTGCTCTGTGAAATTTGATTGGGACAGGACAGATGGAATGGTGACGCGAAGCTCACCGCTTGGCGCACTTGCGGAAACCGACAGATCAACCAATTCGCCTTCCACGGCCTCCAGCATCTTGTGCGTCGCCGCCAGCAACCTGTGACCCTCCGATGTCAGTGTTAGCTTTCGAGTTGAACGATAGATCAACGCAACACCAAGGCTTTCTTCAAGCTGCGAGACATGGTGACTGACCACCGATGGCGACAGCCGGAGTTCCCGTGCGGCCGCTCGAAAGGACCCGTGATCAATCGTTTTGGCAAAGATCGCCATCTGGCGTAATCGGTCAATCATTATGCATGTAATCCGAACAGTTAAATCTATATATTCTATCTTATGATTGTATCTGGGTTTGTCCATCTTGGTTTCATACCGCCCGCAAGACGTCGCGGTACCATCATTGATCGACCAGGAGACATATCCATGAACGCATTCCGAACAACTCTCGCAGCGGCCTCACTTGGCCTCGCATCTATCGCAACAAGTGCCGCAGCCGACGACAAAGCAACAGTGCAAACTTTCTATGACCTGCTCAGCAATCCCGGCTCTGAGGCCCAAGTGACTGCATTTCTCGGCGCGACGTCCGAAACCTGGGAAAGCGTTGGCGACTATTCAGGAGAGAACGAGGGCCGTGACGGCTTCGTCGGCCAGATGGGTTTCTTCAGCCAACTCATTCCAGACCTCGACTGGTCCGTGCAAGCGATGCATCAGGACGGTGATTTCGTGACCGTTCGCAGCCGTGCAACGGGAACCCCGACTGGTCCATTCTTTGGGGTGGATGGCGAGGGACGCAGTTTCGATATCCTGACCATTGATATCCATGAATTGGACGATGGTGTGATTGTTCGCACCTACCATGTCGAAGACTGGGCCAGTGCGCTGCAGCAGCTTTCAGGCCGGTAGGTGCGCAACGGTTAGGTCGTGCTTTGGAACTGGTTCGAGGACACCTACGCTTTGAGCCAAGCCTTTCACGCGACCTAAGTCACACACAATCAACGCTGCGGCCCAAACCATAAGGATTTTGATATGACGACGTTTCGAAAACTGTGTTTGATCTCGGCCGTAGTTTCCATGCTGGTTATGTCTGCGCCTGCAATCGCCCAAGACACTTCCTTCCCAATGCGTGAGGCCCTTCAACCCGAGACAACGAATGGGGTGCCACACGTGCAGATCGACGTGCAGGCAATACCTGAGCTATCCGAAGAGATGCTGCGTCAGGTTGCAGAATCTCCCGGAGTCGTTCTTGGTGCTACCCGTGTGTCACTTCCCGGTGCTGTCGGGTTTCAACTGGCGGGTGATGTCTCGATAGCCCAACCGCAAGCCATTGTCGGGGGCCGCGAGTTTGCGCATCTCCATCCTGATGGCAGCCTCCATGCGTCGCTTCACCCGGACACGGCCCGCGCCGCAATAGACGCCGGTTGGGCCGTGGCGCATCCTTGGGCCGATCAACGCGTAGGTTGGGAAGGGTTCGTGATGATCTATACCCCGATCACCGAAGCTGAATTGGACGTGGTGCTTCAATTGGTGCGTGGGTCATACACCTATATTACAGGCGAGTTGTTGCCAGAAACATAACGATGGCAGCCATTGTTGCAACGTGCAGCATCGGTCAAAGTGGGCTCGAACCGGACCTCGGATTCATGGCAGCAAAATTGCGGCCTTATGTATCAAACGCACCAAGCCTGCGAGGGCTGAATGATGTTTATTTCTGCCCTGCTTATTCTATAATTCCACTGTGGAGCGCTGCATGCGAACTGGGTCGGCGTAGTTTCCGGTCAGTACTCGACCGGTCCTCTTTCTGCTTTCGATTACAGTGGCGTGAACAAAGAAGTCGAACGTGTTTTGCGTGACTTCATTGAACTCAGTCTCAAACCTGAGAATGCCTCGCATTTTTAAGGCTCGCTGTGCGTTCCACCCCGCGATAGCAAACATGCGCGGCACATCAACGCCCGAAACGGCACGCTGAGAGATACGCCTCGATGTATGCCGGGCCACCTTCTGAAGGGAATATCGCATGTATCGATAAAACCATCCCCACCAAGGGCTTCGCAAGCTCCCGAAATTTCATACCAAATGGCCGGCGTAGCGCCAGTGTTAGACACTTCCAATGTGACGTGAAACACGTCAGTGCAATTGAAACCTTCAAACTGTCCCAGTCCACTTGCTCTAAAGAAGTGCGCGTAACGAACGCTGAGATAAGCTCTGGTTTGCGCTTGGCCAACGCTACGAGTGACATCGATAGCAGCTTGAGCGGCGCGCTTAGCCATCCAAGTGTTGATTTCCCCCCAGAAGTGACCCGGACTTTCCATGGAGAACGGACCCACCTTTAGATTGTGTTTCGGGGGTCAGGCTCTGGTCAAGGCATCAGTGTCCTCCTTCGTTTTTCGCGAAGCCGCGGCCGAATTAGCCTTGAAGCGAAAGCTGTCGTTTCCGGTCTCCAGGATGGGGCAGCGATGTGTCAGGCGGTCGAGCAGCGCGGTGGTCATCTTTGCATCACCGAAAACGGTCGCCCATGCGCTGAAGCTCAGATGGTGGTAATGACCACGCTGGTGCGTTCATAGATTTTACTCAGCAAGTGGCAGAGCAATGCACCGCCTGAGGTAGAGAACGGCAGGTAGCCCAGCTCGTCGAGGATCACGAGATCGAGCTTGGTGAGGCTTTCGGCGAGCTGTCTGGGCTTCCCCTTGGCCTTCTCCTGTTCGAGGGTGTTGACGAGCTCGATGGTCGAGAAGAAACGAAACTTGCGGCGGTGATGTTCGACAGACTGCACACCAAAGGCTGTCGCGACATGGGTTTTGCCAGTCCCCGGGCCCCCAATCAGCACGACGTTCTGGGTACCGCCCATGAACTCGCCCCGATGAAGTTGGCGCACCGTGGCCTCGTTGATCTCACTTTCCGCAAAGTCGACGCCCGAGAGGTCCTTGTAGGCCGGGAAGCGAGCGGCCTTCATATGATAGGCAATGGAGCGCACCTCCCGTTCTGCGACCTCAGCCTTCAACAACTGGGCGAGCATCGGCACCGCGGCGTCGAATGCCGGTGCGCCTTGTTCCATGAGGTCTGTCACGGCTTGCGCCATCCCGTGCACCTTCAGACTGCGCAGCATGATGATGATGGCACCGCTGGCCAGAGGAAATTCCGCGAAGGGCGCACCGTTGCGCAATGCTCCGGGCTTGCGCTGAAGGACCTCCAGGTAGTGGCGCCAATCGTAAATAGTGCGTGGTGGGAGTTGATGACTGCGCTGGATCACCCGCACATGCTCACACAGGATCTGTCCTTCGGCGGCAACCACCAGCCTGTCTGGATAGACGCGCAGACTGACAGGGCGGTTCGCAAATGACGCCGGTACGCTATAGCGGTTGCGTTCAAAGCTGATCAGGCCCCCTCTCGTGACATTGCTGCGCAATGCACTGCCGGGCAGTGGGTCGGGGACACTCGCTTGCTCAGGTCGACGAAGCCATCGAAGGCAGGGGGCAATGACATCAGCGCGCCTTGTTCTGCGACCCAGACGTCGGCAACGCTCCCCGGCAACGCTGCATGTGGAATCTCAGTCCACAGCGCAACACAGCGCTGTTCCAGCCGGTCATTCAGTGCTGCGAGATCAGGAAAGCTCGGCATGAGTTGCCATAGACGATGTCGGGCGTCCTGCACGTTCTTCTCGACCGGTCCCTTCTCCCAACCCGCAGCGGGATTGCAGAAGGTCGGCTCGAATACGTAGTGGTTTGCCATCGCAAGGAACCACATGTTGACCTGCCGCTCCTTCCCGCGTCCCACGCGATCAACCGCCGTCTTCATGTTGTCGTAGATGCCACGCTCCGGGAAACCGCCGAAGACCCGGAACCCGTGCCAATGGGCATCAAACAGCGTCCATCGACCGGCAGTGCATTTCCGCAGGAAATGTCACGAGAGGGACGTGCGTTTGCAGCAGATACGCCCGAACCAGGAAGGCCCGGCTGTGCGACAGCTTGATATGGGCAACCTGGAGTTTGGCGCGTTCGCCGCCCAGAACGGCAAAATCCTCGCTCCAGTCAAACTGGAACGCCTCGCCCGGACGAAACAACAAGGGCACAAAGGTGCCGCGGCCTGTCGTCTGCTGACTCCGCTGCCGGTCGGCCCGCCAGTCACGTGCAAAAGCCGCACCCCGGTTGTATGATCCGTCAAAGCCGAGAACCACCAGATCAGCATGCATCCACTGGCCGACAGTGCATTGCCAAGGGCAATGTCACGAAAGGCTGCTTTAATGTCCGCCGCTACTTCCGTGAGTTGGCAGAACCCGTCTTCAGCCAGCCGGCAAGCTTCTCGGAGAATGGATCGAGCTTGCTCTGCCGCTCCGGCGTCGCGAAATGCGGCTCGATCGTGCCTGCGTTCAGATACTTCTTGATCGTGTTGCGCGACATTCCGGTCCGCCGCGCAATCTCGCAAAGAGGTAAGTTCTCTCGCAACGCCATGCGTCGGATGATGTTCAAAAGTCCCATGTGTATCACTCCAAGGTCCCCCGTCGTTTATGATGCTGGGGGAAGCGGCACATGGGTCAACGCTCAATGGAAACTACGCCGCTACCCGGGGCACTTCTGGGTGGAAATCAACAGACGGGTTCTTTGCCGATGAATGTTTCGTCAATCTCAACAATGCCGCTGTTGCCACCAAAGCCAGCCAGCGCACCATCACGCATACACTCGCGGATGCGGTGTGTCAGGAACCACGCGGATTTATAAGTGATGCCCAGAACGCGGTGCATCTGGTGGCTTCTGATACCCTTCTTGCTGGATACCATCAGGTGAATGGCTTGCAGCCACAGGTGCATTTCGATGTGGCTTTCCTCAAAGATTGTGCCCTTGCGCACGGTGAACTTCTTGCGGCACTCGCGGCACTTCCACAGGCCATGGCGCCCTTTGCCTTCGGGGTTTTTAACGGATGGCTTGGTGCGAACACCTATAAGCGGATAGGCCGCGCCAACACCGCCACAGTGCGCGCAGATCGGTGCGTCACCCCAAAGCATCGCCTCAACGTGCTTAAACGCTGCGGCTTCGTCGTGAATGTATGGGGCGGAAAGAACGGGCATTGGGAAACCCTCTAGCTTATTGAGTTTAATTTACGCTTTGCCATTGGGTTTATCAAATATAAATCGCTCTTCGGTGCACTTGTCTGAGTGGCTGCTCTGTGGATTTCCATTCAGAAAACGCCCCATTGGAGCGAACCTTCAAAGATCTTTTGTCTGTTTTTGGTGCTTCTTTAGTATATCCCCAAAATAGATTTCCAATACCGCGCCATGTACTGCCACGGGTGCGCTTTTAGGGTAGGTGTCTTGCGGATTGGGGATCATGCCAGCCCTGTTTACGATGGTTAATGCCAATCATGCGGGCATCACCGGTTTGGATCACCATCCAAATGTCTCAAGGAACGGACGCAACGTTGGCATCTTCTTCGCGCTCTTCTGAGGGATTGTGGCTGAGATAAACGCGCTGGCTTCCAAGCCCCCTGCGGGGTAACAGATCGCCCGGGCACACGACCTATCGGTTCGCCTTCAGATGCTGGAGGAACGCCTGCACCTTTGTTGTGCGGTGCAGGTCTACATGGGTGACGACCCAAAGCGCGGTCGACCACGCATCGCTTGGCGCTATCACTTCGATAATGTCTGTTCGCACGCAGGCGTCATGTTGGGCCATAAACCCCAATCCAACGCCTTCGCATACGGCGCTGTGAAGCACCCGATGGTCAGTGGTATGAAGCGCCAACTGATCGGGTCGCACATTGGATGCCATCCAGTTTGCAAAAGGTATCCGTTCTGACTGGTGGACAGAACCGACAAACGAGTGCCCGTCGAGGCGATCCGGTTCAGGGCGCCCAGCGCGATCGATATAGCCTTGGCTGGCATAAAGCCCGAAGCGCACGCGCCGGAATAAGCTTAAAACGTAGTCGGGCATTTCGGGCTTTGGCCCTGCACGGATGGCGACATGCGCCTCTCCGTGTTCGAGCCGGGCCAATTGCGTACCCGCCAGAAATTTCAGCGCGATCTGCGGTTGGTCTAAGTTGAAGTCGCGGATCGCGGGCATCACCAGCGGCGCGACTTCAGCCATCGCGGTCACGATCAGCGCCCCCGACATCTGCCCAGCCTTGCCCCGCGCGCGCCCCGCCAAGTCGGCAAACATCTCGTTGGCGCGCCCTGCGACCTCCAACATGTCCTGACCCGCGTCTGTCAGCGCATAGCCGCGCGCGTGGCGCTGGAACAATGGCGCGCTGAACGCGCCTTCCAATGTCTCGATATGCCGATTGACCGTAGCGCGATGGACGCCAAGCGCCTCGGCCGCAGCACTGACCGTGCCAAGGCGCGCAACCATCAGCGCGGTGCGAAGCTCCATCCAGTAAATCATGCCATACCATAGCACTCCAGACATGTCACATCAACGCGCATGGGGCGCGCATTTCGATCTATGGTGCGCACAGAAGGCCTGTTGTAGACTTTTTCGAACATTTCGCCCAAGGCCGTCGGGCTCTCTATCAACCGAAAGGATTTCCCGATGCCCCTCCAATCCCTCACCACTTCGCTATCCGTGCTGGCGCTGAGCGTCGGCCTTGCGCAGGCCCAGGACCTGCAATCGGCCTCGGTGCTTGAGTTCGCTGATGCCGATACGCTTTTCGTCGCCGACAGCATGGCAGGCGCGATCCATGCAATCGCACTGCCCGAGGCGGGCACAGCTCCGGCCGCGCCTGCGCCCTACAACCTGCTTGATCTTGACGGGGTGCTGGCCGAAGCCCTTGGCGCCGATGTACGCGGCTTCACCTATCACGACCTCGCCGTGCATCCGGTAACGCGCGACGCCTACATCTCGCTGACCGCAACAATCGACGGTGTGGCGCAACCCGCCGTGGTGACGGTCACCCGCGAAGGGGCCGTGCAGCGTCTCGACCTCTCAGTCCTGTCCACCGATATATTTACCCTTCAAGACGCGGCCGATGATGGAATCACTTTCTGGCGGGACATTCCCGCAGCAAGCTTTACTGTGACCGATCTCGACTTCGCCAACGGCGAATTGTTCATCTCGGGCCTATCAACGGGGGAGTTCGCCTCGACCCTGCGCCGCGTGCCGTTCCCGTTCGCGGGCGCGGCCAATGCGACGGGCATCGAGATCTACCACGCCGCCCACGGCCAGACCGAGACGCGCGCACCGATCCGGGCGATGACTGTTCTGGATCTGGACGGGGTCAGCACCGTGGTTGCGGCCTATACCTGCACCCCGCTTGTCACCATTCCGACCGCAGACCTCACCGACGGCGCCAATATCAGCGGACGCACCATTGCCGAGCTTGGCTATGGCAACACGCCGCTGGAGGTCCTCGATTTCCAGGTGATGGACAGGCAGGGCAACGCAGCAACCTATGTTCTGGTGATCAATCGCGAGATGGACGCGGACTTGATTTCGCTAGGCGATCTGACCACGGCGGCTTCGGCGCCCGGGATCACCGAGCCGATCCCCTATCTGGGCGCGACCGTTGGTGTTGCGACCACGCCCTTGCCGTTGTCAGGCGTTTTGCAGGCCGCAGACCAGGATGCCCAATTTTTGTTGACGCTTCGTCGGAACTTGGACACCGGCGCGATGGACTTGGTGTCGTTTCGAAAGGGCGCCTATCTGCGGCTGAGCGAATTCGTCAGCGAATACAACTTCCCTGACTACGAATATGCAGACAACCAGTCCGCAGAAGGCACGCGCATGTTTCAGAACATGTTGAAGGGCGATGAGGGCTTCCCGGATCTGATGCGCTGAGGACCTGTGATGCGCTGTGCCCTCACTTCCCTGCTGCTGGCCATTGCAGTCGGCGGCGCCGCCGCCTGTCCCGTGTCACCGACACCCGGGCAGGTGGAGATCTATCCGACAGCGGAGGAATTGCCCGCCAACCTTTTGCGAATATTTGTCTATTTCCCCCGCCCCATGGAGCGAACCGACATTCTGGGCCACATCGCTCTGGTCGATGAGGCGGGCCGTGAAGTCGAGGGCGCATTCCTGAACAACCGTTACGATCTCTGGTCACCCGATGCGACGCGTCTGACGGTTATGCTCGACCCCGGGCGGGTCAAGACGGGGCTGGCCGCGCATGACGCCATTGGCCGCGCGTTGGAGGAAGGTCAGCGCTACGCGCTTGTTGTCCGCGGCGGGGCCAAGGATGCGCAGGGTTGCATACTTGGGGCAGATGCGGTGCAGGCCTTTGTCGCGGGACCACCCGACTTTGACTTACCTGCGCCCCAAGACTGGGCGTTGACCCGGCCCGAGGTCGGCACGCGGGACCCTCTGGTGGTCGACCTGGGCAGCCCGCACGATCATCTGTCGATGGTCTATCGGCTGCGCGTTCTGGATGCAGACGGAACCCCCGTGCCGGGTCGAATTGACCTTGGTGCAGGCGAAAGCCTTTGGCATTTCACGCCTGTGGCCCTCTGGCCAGATAAACCGCTCAGAGTTATTATCGACCATCGGCTGGAGGACCTTGCGGGCAACCGCCCCGGCGCATTGTTCGATCAGCCCATAGGCACGCCTGCCAGCCGTTGGGCGGCGGAAATCGACTGGATGCCTGTTCAGATTACCCAATGATGGGACAACTACATGTCGCATCAGCGCGCATACATTGCGCATTTGAACGTCTGGCGCTCACTTCGTTTTACGGGGAACTATCGGTCATCCCTGCCAATCCGTGAATAACGAAAGCTCAAACGATGAAATACATCTCCCTTGTCCTGCGCGCCCTTCTTACGCTCGCCTTCGTCGGTGCAGGTGGCGCCAAGCTTGCTGGCGTCGATATGATGGTGGCAACCTATGACACAATCGGTCTGGGCCAGTGGTTCCGGTATCTCACTGGCATCGTTGAGATCGCAGGCGCTGTGCTGCTCTGGCTCCCGGGCCGCCAGGTTGTGGGGGCAGCTTTACTCGGGGCCACAATGGTCGGCGCGGTCTTGACCCATTTGCTTATTCTTGGTCCATCGGCTGTCCCGTCAATCATTCTTGGTCTTTTGGCCGCTGCGGTCCTCTATATCTACCGCGCGCAGATTCCGGCCTATCTGGGTCGGGCGTGAGAATGCTTACTTTGTCCATGCCAATGTGCAGTCGGAGAACTGACAAAGGCCTTTCCCGATGAAACTCCTCGCCTTCGCAGCCTCTAACAGCCGCAATTCCATTAACCGCATGCTCATTGATCACGCGATCGCCCGCGTTCATTCGGAGATCATGCCTGACGCGCAGGTCGAAACGCTTGATCTCAATGATTACGAGATGTCGATCTATTCCATTGATCGGGAGCAGGCGGATGGTATTCCGGATCAAGCGCAGGACTTCTTTGCGCGGATCGGCGCCGCTGACGCTCTGCTTATCTCCTTTCCCGAGCATAACGGTTTCGTCACCGCCGCTTGGAAGAACATCTTTGATTGGATGAGCCGGATCGAGATGAGGCTCTGGCAGAACAAGCCGATTGTCATGCTCGCCGCAACGCCCGGTGGCCGCGCGGGTGCCAATGTACTGGCCAGCCAGTCATTGCTCGCCCCACATTTCGGCGCCGACCTGCGCGGAACGCTTGGCATCGGCAAGTGGCCCGAGGCGTGGGACGCAGACGCCAAGTGTCTGACCCGGCCTGAAGACATCGCCGCGCTGGATGACGTGCTCGGTCGCTTCATACCGCTCCCCGACACCGAGGCAGAGGCGTGACACGAGTGTGAAGCAATGAAAACAGGATTGGATAGGACATGACGAAACAGAAATTGGCGATCGTTGGCGGCGGATTTTTCGGAGCCGAACTTGCGAAAGCGCTTGATGCCGACATGGATGTGACCCTGATCGAACGCGCCAGCCATTTCACTCACTATCCAGCAATGATACGTGCGATGGTTGATCCCTCGCTTCTGGATCGTGCACTGATCCCTTACGAGTCTCTACTGAAGCAAGGCCGGGTGGTGCGCGGCGAAGCTGCTGCGGTCGATGGGGATGGCGTGACATTGGCCGACGGGACGCAGGTGCCGGCGGATCGCATCGTTCTCGCCACCGGATCAGGAAATTTTGCGCCATTCAAATCCGCAAACGGCGATATCGACGCCCTGCGCGCTGACAACGACCGCTGGCACAAATCTATGGTCGAAGCAAAGCGCATTCTGATTATCGGCGCCGGCACAGTAGGAACCGAGTTGGCGGGCGAGATCGCTCATGCCCATCCAGACAAGAAGATCGTTCTGGTCTCAAGCGACGATGCGCTTTTTCCAGGCTTTCCGGCAAAATTGGGACGCTCTTTGCAAGCAAAGCTCAAGGAGATGGGCGTGGAAGTAATCCTTGGGGTGAGAGCCGAAAGCCTGCCGGGAACAGACAAGCCTGAGGGCGGCAGTGTCACCCTTTCGACCGGGCAGAAGCTTGAGGCTGATTTGATCGTCCCGGCAGTTGGATCACGTGCGCGCACCACATTGGCGGACACTCTTCCCGACGTCGAACACACGGAGGACGGTCGCATCAAGGTCGACGACTGGTTGCGGCCGTCATCCCTGCCAAACGTTTTTGCGGCGGGCGACATGATCGCTGTCGGCGACGCCATGACCATCGTCGCGGTCTCCCGGCAGAAACCGTGGTTGGAGAAAACGTTAAAGGCGGTCGCCTCCGGAAAAGCGCTTAACAGCATCAAGCCATATGCACCTTGGGGCGAAAAGGCTCCGATCCTGATCCCGCTTGGGCCTGAGCGCGGAAATGCCTTCATGATGATCGCCACCCTCGGAGACTGGGTCACAAGCAAGATGAAGGGCCAAGATCTCTTCATAAGCAAATACAGAAAATTGCTCGGTCAAAAGTGACCTCAACATAAAACGCCACCATTGGAGTAGTATCGCGATGACGAAAACACAAACCACAGTACTCAAGATTGCAGCCGTTCTTTGGGTGATCTGGGGCCTCGTCCATATGCTGGGAGGAGTCTTGACCATCGCCCAAGAGACAGCAGGCGCAGTCGCGGGTATCGCCGATGCGGTGGACCCAGGCCTGCTGGCGAACACCTACCATGACGCGGTCGGCGCGGTGATCAATCAACACGGGTTCAACCTGCTCTGGATCGGCCTTGCCACGACCATCGGTGCCGTCTTCATCTGGCGCGGAAACATGACCCCGATCTGGGTGACAGCCATGGTCGGTGGCTTGGCTGACGTCGGATATCTTTTGTTCATGGACCTCGGCGGCTTCGTCAATTTCGTCCCCGGAACGGTGATGACGCTCATTTCCGCAACCGCCATCGTTTTGAGCTTCTCGGTCTGGCTGCCCAATCGTGGCAAAACCGCCGCGATGAACGGATGATCCAACCCCAAACAGAAAGGCAAAGCCATGACCGACCTGCCCAAGATCACACCGGCTGACAACGGCCCGCTGATTGTCGAAAACCCGCCACACCTTCGCGCTGCAGACGGGACTGACATCGCGACGCCGCCCAAGTTTGGCCTGTGTCGCTGCGGTGCCTCGGCCAAGAAACCCTTTTGTGACGGCTCTCACGCCAAAGTCGGCTTTGACAGTGCTCCCGATCACAGCAGGTTGCGCAACAGCCCCGTGAACTACACAGGCGAGGTGGCGGGCGTGGATGTAACCATCAGCTACACACCGGTCCTCTGCACCCATGCCGCGCAATGCCAGAAACGCGCCGCGCGTGTTTTCGGCCCCAAACAAAAACCTTGGGTCCAGCCCGAGAATGGCACTGTGGCAGAGATCCTCGACGCTATTGCCGCTTGCCCCTCCGGCGCGCTGCGCGTGTCGGTCGGGGCGCACACTGCGCAGCATATGACTACGGGTGATGTCGGTATTGATGTCGAAAAGGACGGGCCCTTCCATGTCACCAACGTAACCCTCGACGCGGAGTTCAACGGGGTGGGCGCCTCCCGCGCTAAGTATTCGCTCTGCCGTTGCGGGCTTTCGCAGAACAAGCCGTTCTGCGATGGCACTCACTACGACGCGAAATGGTCCGATGACGCCTCCGACGCGACTGATTGACGACGCCGCTTTCGGGGTCGTCTACGGCTCGATCACGGTCATGGCGCTTCTGATGACGATGCATCCGCCGATTGAGAACCCCGGTCGGCAGGCGCTGATCCTCTTCGGGTCGGTCTTCGCCGTAGCGCTGGCCAAGGCCTATGCCGAGATTTGCGAGCGGATGCTGAAATCTGGAAATGCGGCGACGTGGGATGACGTCCGCGCGGTCTGGCAGCATAGCCAGACGGTTCTGCTGGCGGCAAAAGGACTGGCTGTGGTCTTCGCTTTGGCCGCCCTCAGCCTGATCCCCTCCGAAACAGCCTTTGTGCTTGCACTGGTCCTTGCGATCACGCTTCTCGGCTGGTTCGGCGGCCGCATAGGATGGCGGATCAAGGCGACACCCTTTAGTGTCATAGTCTGCGCTGCCCTAACCGGCGGCCTGGGTTTTCTTGTCACCCTTCTGAAATTCACCCTTCATTGAGGCTAAACTGATGTGGGACAAACGCTATACGACGCCAGACTATGTCTTTGGAACCGAGCCAAGCGGTTTTCTGAGGCGACAGATAGATTTGCTTGAGGCTGGCAGTGAAGCGCTGGCAATTGCCGACGGCGAGGGGCGCAACTCTGTCTTCATGGCCGAATGCGGGCTTCAGGTCAAGGCGATGGACAGCTCATCCGTGGGGTTGGACAAGGCACGGAGGCTGGTGTCATCCCGGGGCGTCACTGTGGATTTCCAAATGGCCGATTTGTCCGCATGGGACTGGGCACCGGCACAATATGACGTCGTTGCCGCTATTTTCATCCAGTTTGCCGATCCGCCCTTTCGCGATGCTATCTTTAGCGGGATCGAGCAGACGTTAAAGCCCGGCGGTCTGCTTCTTTTGCACGGCTATACTCCGCGACAACTGGCCCATGGGACCGGTGGACCGGGCATCGCAGAAAACCTCTACGAGCCTGACATGCTGGCCGCGCGCTTTCAAAATTGGGAGGTGTTGCGGCTTGCTGAGTATGAGGCGGAGCTTGATGAGGGGGTCGGGCATTCCGGCATGTCCGCGCTCGTCGATCTAATCGCGCGACGCCCGACGCAATGACCTCCCTTTGACGCAACCGTAAAACCCGAGGACCACATGCCCGAAATCGTATCTGCAGGACGCTTGCGCAAGTCACCTTTCTATGCCTCGACTGTCGCCGAGGGCGTTGAAGAGCTTTTGACATATAACAATATGCTGGTGCCGCGCGGCTACGGCGACCGTGAAGCAGAGTACTGGCAATTGATCAACGGCGTCTCAATGTGGGATGTCGCGGTTCAGCGGCAGGTTCAACTGAAAGGACCGGACGCTGCGCGGCTGGCACAAATCCTGTGTGTGCGGGACCTTTCCAAGCAAAGTGTCGGGCAAGGCAAATACGCAGCCCTTTGCGATCATCGCGGCGTACTGATTAACGATCCGATTGTGCTTAAAGTCGACGATGATTGCTATTGGCTGTCGATCGGCAATTCCGACATCTGGTTCTGGGCGCGCTGTGTCGCGGGAGAGCGCGGTCTGAACGTCGAGGTAAGCGAACCGGACGTCTCGCCCCTCGCGATCCAAGGCCCAAAAGCGGAGGACGTGGTCGCCTCCCTTTTCGGCGATTGGGTGCGCGATTTGCGGTATTTCTGGTTCAAGGATGCCATTCTGGACGGCATTCCCCTCAAGGTCGTACGGGCCGGCTGGTCAAAGCAAGGCGGTTTCGAATTGTTCTTGATGAACGCCAGTAAGGGCGATCAGCTATGGCAGCTTGTGAAAGAGGCCGGTGCTCCCTTCGGGATCGGGCCCGGCTATCCCAATCCGTCCGAGCGGACCGAAAGTGGTCTTTTGAACTATGGCGTCGATACCGACAGTGCGACCAACCCGTTTGAAGTGCGTCTTGATCGGTTCGTTGACCTTGATGTCGACGACGAGGTGATCGGGGTTCAAGCCCTGCGCCGTATCAAGGCCGAGGGCACCAAACGCCACCAACTCGGCATCGTTTTGGAAGGCTCTGAAGAGAAAGAAAATCAGGGCATTTGGCTCCCTCTCGAGCACAATGGCGCGATGATCGGCCACATGACCCACAAGGCTTGGTCTTACAGGCTCAAGCGGATGATCGGCTACGCGCTTGTGACAATAGAAGCCCAACCAGGAGACAACGTTCAGGTTCTTGGTGATGGCACACGCTTCACGGGGCAGCTGGTGTCACTACCCTTTCTGCCCTGAGGTGGGGCAAAACCAGACGGTCGCCTGTTGATTTCCACCCAGAAGTGACCTGGGTAGCGGCGTAGTTTCCATTGAGCGTTGACCCATGTGCCCCTTCCCCCAGCATCATACGCAACGGGGGACATTGGAGTGATACACATGGGGCTTTTGAACATCATCCGACGCATGGCGTTGCGAGAGAAGTTACCTTTTCGCGAGATTGCGCGGCGGACCGGAATGTCGCGCAACACGATCAAGAAGTATCTGAACGCAGGTACGATCGAGCCGCAGTTCGCGACGCCGGGGCGGCAGATCAAGCTCGATCCAGTCTCCGAGAAGCTTGCCAGCTCGATTGCCTGGAGCATCTGGCTGTCTGTCGTCAGGGTTTTTGGGTCCAATGGCGGCCTAAATTAAGAGAGAGTTTGGCTCATCTTGTTGGTTTGATTGTGCGGCGTGCTCGCGGTGATGCAAGCGTCGCGCTTCGAGGGTCTTGCGTTTAATC
>Ga0307978_1001023_pt1 | contig 21807 bp, 18 predicted proteins | sample OrgLakmetage1056_FD_203151 | JGI IMG/M metagenome (GOLD analysis project Ga0307978, IMG submission 203151) | Saline water microbial communities from Organic Lake, Antarctica - #1056 | ecosystem: Environmental > Aquatic > Non-marine Saline and Alkaline > Saline | place: Antarctica: Organic Lake...
AACAACAGCATCAAGCAGCACCTCGAACAACAGCATCGTCGTTCAAAACAGCGGAAGCAGCAATACCAACAACAACATTATCGTTAGTAACAACGATGGCTTTTTGATCGATCGGCCCAGCACCACTACCACTACCACTATCGTGCCGAGCTCAACTGGTATCAGCAGCAGCAACGGTATCCCAAGCAGCAGTACCAACAATATCTCGAGCAACAACAGCAATCGACTTTGCCAAGATCAGCATCTACGACACCAGCCTCGGGCAGACCTCGACCTGCGACAGCCCTCAGAGCAACACCTCCAACACCAACAATGGCTCCACCACTAGCAGCAGCCCAAATAGTTCGAGTCCAATCACTTCCAGCAACAATTCGAACGAAAGGAGCTCCAATAACTCGAGACCAGCAACGACAACAACAGCATCAAGCAGCAACAGCATCAAGTAGCACATCGAACAACCTCATCTTCGTCCAAAATAGCGGAAGCAGCAGCGGCTCTTTGAGCAACAGGCCCAGCAAAACGAACGACATCTCTGTCGCCCTTCGACCTAGCACCACTACCGTTAGCAGGTCACCTGCCTCTACCATAGCGAGTACCACTGCCAGGGCCAACACGGGCCTTTTGCTCTCTCTGTCAAAACCATAACTAATGAAATCACCCACAGAAGCAGCAGTGGCTCGAGAGTAGTGATCGCCAGGTTAAACGCACGAGCTTTGCTAGAAGATCCTTGTCATTGGCTAGCTAGAAACGAAAAGGTACTTGATTCGAGGCTAATAGATGCTTCACCAGTTAGTATGTTGGACATAGTAGTCTATTTGCATTTATCTTTATGTTTATACGATAGATCGAGAGAGAAAATCCAACCGTTGACTGACCCGTTTAGCCGTCTCGAGCCTGGCGTTGGCACGTGCGACTCCATCCGTTACCTATACATTGGCCGCTGCAGCACTGGATACTAAATTGGCAGCGCTCGCCTTCATCCTTGAGGAAGTAGCACCTACCCCCCTCAAAGGTACCCCAAGAGGTTGTTGCGACAACATAATGTGTTGGCGACTGTGTGGGGAGGCGAGACGGTGACCAACTGGGTCCTTTCGATAGTACCAGCGTCGGAGTTTTTGTGGGAGTTTGGATCAGAGCTTTCGTTGGGGCGTCGGACGGAGGCACTGCGATAGCCTCGACTGGCGCCCTTGTCGAATTGGCAGGCAGTGTCGGTATGGGGGATCTAACTGGACCTTCTGTCGGAGCCGAGGATGGCGCATTTCGAAAGAAGAGACTTGCTGCATCGGGTATTATAAAGACGTAGGGCTCATCTAGCGCCGCCGCAAAGGTAACCTCTTTAGAGTGCACTGCTTGCATCGGTTTAGTAGAGGGATTCGTCGCTAGGGATAGTGTGGGTGACGCGGTCGGTACATCCGATCTTTGGACGAGTACTGGTAGCTGGGGCTCATTTGGTTCCTTCGCCCATTTAGCACCACATCCCGACCGTTGCCCTCTACTTTCGTCGTAGACGCTTATGGTGGCGTAATCCAATATGCTCTCGTAACTAGTCGACACTCCTACGTATCCCCCCTCCACTGCCGTCTCTAACACTCTTTCGGTACCCATTTCACAAACCTCAATGACTATAGACGTCTCTGGAATTGTCATGTTGTCACCACTGTCGAGACCCGCCATCATATTGGATTCTCGTTTGTTGTTTCCTTCTTGCACGACAGTCACTGTGTCCCCCTTTTCACGGACTCCGTCGTTAAAGAACTTTTTGCGATTGAATACCACAAATATATCCCTTACCCGTGGCTCTGAAGTCTGGATCTGGATCAGCGTTCGATCATCATCGGCCATTGACTTTTCAAAGTCGACAAAGGCGACCAGTCGGACCGTATACCCTGTTGTGTTAGCATCATGGCTGTCAGTGTCGTCACTTTTCTCGAGAGTCACGATCTCTTTTCTATCGTCCATCCATCCCGACATGCTGTACTTTTGTCCATTCAAACAGTACCGTGGCCCTCCGTATCGCCGGACACTCCGTCCCAGCGCTCCCGACTTGTCTTCTCGAATATTGTTGTTTTCGTTGGAATGACCAAAGCCCATCAAATGACCCAGCTCATGCATGTTGGTCGTGAGGACACCACAGAAGCCACGCTGAAACCAGGCTGTGCGTTGTCCGGCGTACGCAAAGGCTGACCAGTCCGTCTTTCCAGACCGTCCAAACTTGCTGCCCGTCGGTACACAAAACATGACGAAATCGAATGCGTCCAACGACTGACCCAAGGTTGTTTCGGTCGCATTGACTATTACAGCTTGACAGTCACCGACAATATTGCAGTCGTTTATATTCATGTCGTCAACCGTCACTTGTACAACACCCTTTCTCGTCACATTCGTATTGTCGACCGGTGCTTGCAGTCGCAACGCCCCAAAGGAGCATTTGTTGAGTTGCGTCAAGACAGTATTCGTTTCTTTAAAAGGTCCCACACCAAACACTCGACCTTCTAATTCCTCAACAGTCTCGACGGGTTCTTGGTTTGCTGTAACGACGCGTACCACTAGAGCCGTCAGCTGGCCGGCGACTGGCGCCAAACGACGATGGGGTGACGATTTTGAGTGCAGCGTAATTTTAGTGACTTTAGTTGGCAACAGAACATTGTCTCGTATCTCGACGGATCCTGTCAAGCGCAAGACGGGGTTATTGTGTAGAAGGTGGTCGTTTTGTATAATGAATGAGGTGGGAAGATCAATCTCCAGTATGCCTCGCATACCGTCTTGTGTTTGGAGACAGTGATAACTCTGTAGTGCCACGTCGTTGCCTTGAACGTCTTGTCCCACTCCGCGAGCGACAAACAAGTGGCAATCGAAAAATGGATAAGTATTGTCGCCGAGCCCGCGCAAGCTCTGGTAAGTACAGAAAAATGCAAGAGTCAATACTGTGAGGGGTTATTCATTTGGATTCATTCAGCCGTTCATTCGTTCGCTTTGACGATCGTTCCACACGCACCTTGCTCTGATGGCCAAGCACCGCCCCCACCAGCGTGGTCCACAGGACCATTAGGGTCAGGAGGGACCTTCCAACATCCTTCGTCATCCTTGCTGCTATGCTGGCTCCTCTTTGCAGCAAACAAGGATGCAGGATGAGATGACCCACATTCTTTGAGCTTGAAGATTGAAGAGATCCGACGGGGAGAGGGTTCGCAAGTTATTGGTTACTGCTTTCTGTTTCTAGGGACTTTGTGAGTGATCTTTTGTCTTTTGCGGCGCATTCCGCCCGGAGAAGATGGTCACATGACTTTCCAGCTGTTGAAATAAGTAATACAAGGGTTATTTTTGGTTGTTCTTTGTGTATTTGTGTACCTCGTACTGTAGACTGTGTCAATAAGTGAGAAAAGCCTCCCGCTCCCACGTCCCATCACGGTCACGGACCGTTGAGTCCCACGCGCGGAGTAGTCGCCGAGTCCTGGCCGAAAAGGCACACAATTCAGATACTGCATTTATCGTCGTCGTCGTGTCTTTTCGCATCTGCTCTCTTGCCTCTCTTATCTCTCCCAAGCCACACACCACACAACTTCGCTAAAAGCATTCAATTCAAGAAAGAAGAAGAACTTTAACAACAACAATCATGGCTCCCTTCTCCTCTTTCATCTCGATGCTCTTCTTGTTCGCGGCTCTCCTCCCCGCTTTGGCAACTGCCTCCACCAAAAAGACCGTCGACAATACTCCTCCGTATGTGCAAGCCGCGACTCCAGCCCGCATTGTCAGCTTGAGTCGTCGTTCCATCACCTTTTACTCTGACGAAGACGAAACGGTTGCTCTTTTGGCTTCCAGCAAGAGTCGTTCTTGTCGCAGTCGCAGTGCTGAGCCGCTCCTCGAGCACGGGTTTTTGGTGCACAGCGCATTCGTCAAGGCCAACAAGAAGGCTGGCAAAGACAAGCACTAACACACTGTTTTGGAACAACCGATAGAAACGGAGCCATAGAGCTACATAGAGCATTTCCGATACAGAAACTAACAGATAAACAGAATAGACAAGAAGCACCCCCCTTTGACTTAATAGCTTTCTCTCCTTATCATAGTTAGTAGAGCAGGTTCGTCCAGAAACTGGGTCAATAGCCATCCAACCACGGAGCAGGTCAACACAGCAGTCGTTGGTGTCCCGTGAAAGCAAACGTGCAACAACCCTCAAACCGCCATTCGCAAAAAGCATAAGGTAGTCGTGACTTATTATTAGGGATCGGATCGGATAGAAAACGGAAGCTGGGTCGTGATTGGTTGGGTCCCCCGTTTTGTTTGGCGCGAAATCCAATTTTTCTTTCTGCGACAGACCGGGACCCACCCATAATAACCAAAAACGATTATTTAGGAACCAAAAATCGCCAAAGTACTAAGTTACTGATAGTGTGCCCTCAAAACCGATGACAGCGCATGCCCTTTTAGGAACGGACGAAAGCCAAAGAGAACGAATCAATCGACCGTCACTTGCAAAGCCTCCATCGACGATCCATCAGAGCATAGAGAGAAGTAGTTTAGAGTACTCAAGATGGTGGCCAGTCCTACCAATACAAACCGAGAAGGAAAACTGCTGTCGGAGGATATAGCCTTGTTGCTTCCCAATACAGCGAGATTCCTCGAGCAGCTCAAGCACACAAAAATCATGGAAAAGATGGAGCGGCAACGAGTTCCTGTTCCCCCGAGCGTATCGCAGAATCAAACTGATCTCGCCACTGCTTACGATGAGCTTCCGATCATTGAAGGCCCTAGACTTCGAAAGATGAGGAAAGAAAAAGCCAACAAGGTATCAAAAGACGATGATGTACCCATTCCGATCAAGGCAACGCAGTCGCTCTTTAGCAATTACCCACCCCGTATCGATGACAGCGAATCAGTCTTGGACAGAGTCAACTACCGAAAAATGGAAAATGGCTTGCTTGCCCAGGATTCCATTCTCAATAAGGTCAAGATTCGGAGACAGCAGCGGGCCAACACCAAGAGGTTGCACGAACTCGCAGAGATTGACGTGGATTCCTTCTACTCCATTTCGGAAGAGGAAGACGACGACGACAACGACGAAGAGGAAGAAGTGTTGGTGGACTCGTCCCTCTACGAAGCCACTGACGGTCTCCCAGACGTTATTAGTGACCTGTCCCTGCTGAGCGCGCGAGAACGTGATTACAGAAGCCGAGCGGCCCGTCCGAGAGGAATGTGTGGGAGGATCACATCCATTCTCAGTCTCGACAATGAAGAGATGGAAGAAATTGATCGCATGACGCCAAAGATGGGGGGCTGTTTGGAGGGATTCGCATTTGACGACCGCCGGGGAACAGCGTGTGATAACGTCGATGCACCAAACCTTTCTTGTCGAAATCTCTCGGCACCGAAGATGTCGTGCGGTGATCTTGGGTTCATGGAAATCGACACTGAGGAAACACGAAAGGACCCGACGGAACTTTCAAGAGAAAGAGAGATGGTAAAACCTAGCGAAGCGACGAAAGATTCAACTCCACAAGTTGTCGAGCACATCCAAGTAGTACAGGAAGGGAGGGACGACAGTGAAACCACAGTGGCGCCCACGACAACACATGTTAGCAAGCCAGCTGCCATAAAGACCAATGCAGCGATTATGTACGAGACAGTTCTATCAAGTGATAACAGTAAGCGAGATGAGCAGAAAAAGCAAAAAGAGGAGAAATCTGCTAACCAGCTTTCGCCTTGTGCCGACTTTGTATCTCTCCTCCTCATTGACGACGAAGAAATGGCCACAATCAAGAAGACCATGTCATGCTGGTGAAATATAAGCAGAACGCGTAATTGTAGATGCTCCCTACTATTATTTTACGTACGGTACGGCCTGGACTTCTGCTGTCAATAATGAGTTGGTCTTTTTGCTGCCTGGACGGTTGATACGCTACAAGTATCATACGCTCATACGCTACCTGTACCTGTACTCATACAGCAGCTATCTACATTAAGTACGTACATACAGCATACGTAGTCGTAGCGTGTGCGGAAGGCTGCACTTTCGGCCACGCGTCGTTCTGTAAGTATTCAATTCGTCACGCGCGCCAGTTCCAAAATAGTACTCTTTGATCCATCCTAGTCGACCGTTCGGGGCGTTGAGAAAAATCTGGTCACATTTTTTCCATTCACTTCATAACACAACCCTCCAGTTAGACAATTGGTCGCCAAAGCCTCAAGACCATGGTCGTGATGGATTCCAGCACCGACAGTAACGGATGTACCACAGAGGACAGTTTGGATTTACTAGCGGCCAGATTAACCGGCGACGTCGACGCCAGAAAAGTCAAGGAAGCGGCCGAATCTGTCCTGTTTCCCGCAAAGGACATGGATCCGTTGGAAGAATCCTTGTGGGACGATGGCGATTCGGTTCCGAAGGAAGACATCGATCTCCCACCCAGCGAAGATTCCACTGCAGAGACTGTAGCAGAAAGTCAGGAGGATGCACCTGGTCATGGAAGCTTTCTCTTGGACGAATACAGAAGTCGCGGCAAATGCGATCCTTCGGAACAGAGGGTTAGTGCTTGTGACAGTTCCAAAGGAAGCGACCCCCCCGATGGTGCCTCGTCTATCATGGAGGAAGTCTTTATTCAGACAGAAACCTCACTTCAGCCACAGGAGCAAGAGAAGGCACGCAAGCCCAGGTCTCCTCAAAAGACAAGTAAGAAACCCAAGGAAGCCGCCACACCAGGAGACAAAAAGTCACAAGAGGTAGGCAAGCCAATATCTTTCAGATCAAACAAGGTCAAACAATCGCCGACGTTGGATACAATAAACAATACCGGGGTTGACGCTTCACTGGGCCAAGATGCTTTGGACATGTTGAGCTCGGTCTATAAAAAGGGAGCGAGCGACAATGTGATTGACTTGACCTCTTTGGAACATACCGTACAGGGAGACGGCCAAGAAGTCATTAACCTGTGTCAAGTCAACGAGGAAGCTCTGGACTTGGAATCAATTGACGTGACGTCCTCGGACAAGAAAGGACTTGAACCGATCGAAGAAAGCGATACTTCCCAGGCAGGAGAGGAGGTAAGTGAGACGAACGAAAGCAACAAAAGTGACAATGATGATATTGGAGAAACAACCGACGATGACGGTGTCATCGATGACGATGCTGTTACCGTTGAAGTCACTGATGATGATCGCACCACGGATGATGACAGTGGTGCTGTATATGAGGTCATTGTTGAAGAGGAGGAAGACGGAGTGGACGAGTTCGATAAAGCCGGCAATAAAGTGCCAACAGATCCGCCCATTTTGAAGAAGAAGGTAGTTCTCGAGGAGAAACAAGAGAAAACGCAGGACGGAAAAGATGATGAAGGCGATGATCCCACCATCGATATTTCCGACTTGGTGTCCGAGTTTGCCGAGAACTTTAGAGATGTTGTTCGGTCGCTATCGGAGGACTTCACTGATATTATCATGGGTAACAGGGTTACTGTCACGCAAACCCGAATAACCCAAGCGTGGGAAAAGGATGAAACGCGAACTATATATGTCAAGTGGGACAAGATCGACCCCGATGCCGATGAGTTTAAAGTCGAAGATAAGGACGACATGTCTTCCTTGACAGGATGCTTCAATGGTGGTGCGAGTAGCTCCAAAAATGCAACTGCCGGATTTGACCTCGTAGAAAAGAAGTCTCTCAAAACCCAGGAAATAAATCAAGTTCGAGTAAAGGACGACGAGGCAAAAACCGATCTTGACGAGTTGAAGAAGATGGCCGAGGCAGAGAGCTATTTCATGTGCGGCTGCTTTTCATGAGCATTTCATGGCTACCGATTTAATTTACATTCCGTTTGTTTTCTCCAATATCATTGGCTCTAGAGTTATATTGCCTGCCTGAGTCGCAGAGGTCCACTCTATAGCATACCTATTAGACTGCTTCTTCCGTAGTAGAAGGTTGGACATTCGATTTTTTTTCAGCATCAAAATCTCCAGTCCCCGTGATAAGCCGTGGCATTTTCCACATCGACTAATTCGCGCGCTATCGCATTGTCAAGCTATATTACAGTACGCAACAATTCCTCTGCACTCCCTTCACCTGTCGATAGTCGACGCAGCCTTGTTTTTAAGGGGCCATCAATCATAGTTAAAAATACAGTCCTGCACTGCACTCTACTGTTGTGTATCGTAATGATGTACAGGTATGTACGCCATAGTCCACATTAGGTGGTGCTATGGAAGCTAATTACCAGTTAGAAACTACGAAACTCTAATTGCGATCGTGACAAATCTCGTTTAGACAGGCCAGGCTAGTGTTACTGTTCGGCAAATCTCTAATCTACGTCATACTGGTACTGTACAGAGCTGGAAAAAATTAAAACTCACTCGCTGGCGAATGTTCGTCGGCACGTTCCGCGTTCCGCGTTCTTATTGCAAACCGATTCTGAAACGTGTACAAAAAACGAAACCCGAACAGAAAAGATACCAATACCTAGCGTTGAGGTGCATGCAAATCAGTTAACGATCGCAAGACGCAACATGCCCCCTACTTCTAGGGGGTAGATACCCAATCAATGCGAACAAAAATGAGATATTCCCACAGAGAGGCAACCAACCGCACACGCACAAAATCAAAAGGCTCTCTTCGCACATCGTCCTTTTACACAGCGACCAGCAATCGTAAAGTAAACATTAAAAAAAAGAATTGCAACAGGCAGCTATTGTATTATGAAGACCTTCACAGCAGTAACCGCAGTCTTCTGCCTCCTGGCAGCTTCGCTCGAGACTGCGTCGGCCAAAGACTTGCTCCGTTTCGAAAAGCGGGACGAACTCCTCGCAGCTAACACGGAAATACCCAGCAGGGGCGCTCGCAACCTCATTGACAGTTTGGGCTCACCAACGATCCGTTCTTGCCGCTCCGACGAAATCGAGGTCGAGATCGCCTTGCGAACGGACACGTTTGGATTCGAAACGGGCATTTTCCTTACGAACAGCGATGGAAATGTGTTCCTCGTAATCGGAACGAATAGTCTGGCGACCAAAACAGAATACGCGGGTCGCCTTTGTGTCCCTAGGACCGGCTGTTACACGTTTAGTATTACCGATACGTAAGTAAACCTGATCATGGTGCAATGAATGGAAGCAGCCGTATTACCTTAACTCACGTGTTCTGATCGTCTTTCTTGCTTCTGAAGCCAGGGGGACGGCCTATGCTGTGATTGGGGAAACGGTAGGATCAGGGTCGTTGTGGATGGTAATATCGTTCTTCCTCTCGATGCCGACTTTGACTTTGTCGAGAGCGCTTCCTTTGGGCAGTGTAATGGAGCAGTTTTGGATGTGCCGGACATCGGTACTGATGCTGGACCTGGAGGGCTTCGATGCAATGTGAACGAGATTAGCGTCGATATTGAGTTGTTGACGGATAACTTTGGAATTGAGACAGGTCTCAGTATCGTGGACTCGAACGGTATCTCGTTTCTACAAGTCAATCCCTTTGACTTCTTGGAGAGCAACACAGCGTACGACGCCTTTCTGTGTCTCCCATTCAATCGTTGCTACACTTTTACTATCACCGATACGTACGTTACCCTGATGAAAGTGCAATGAATGATAGCAGCCGTATTACTTTCACTCACATTTTCGTCTTCCTTCACCTACTACTTCTGAAGCCAGGGGGACGGCCTATGCTGTGGTTGGGGAAACGGTAGGATCACGGTCGTTGTGGATGGTAATATCGTTCTTCCTCTCGATGCCGATTTTGACTTTGTCGAAAGCGCTTCTTTTGGTCGCTGCAGCGGCAGTGGCGGTAACGTTGTCATACAGAACGGAAGTGCCATTGTAGTCGGTCTGTCGCTGCGTACGGATCAGTTCCCAGCAGAGACCAGGGTGACCTTGAGAAACACTCTTACAAATGCGCTCATTTTGGACCGTAATTACGGCGCCAGCAACTCTAACTTCTTTGATACTGTTAGCGTGGCAGGTAGTGGGTGCTACTTGTTTCAGATTTTCGACTCGTTCGGTGACGGATTGTGCTGCAGTCAAGGAAACGGTGGCTACAGCTTGAGTTTGGATAATATCGTGGTGTATAGCGGTGGCAACTTTGGAGCCGGCGAAAGCTTTGAGTTTGGTCAATGTGGTGATATTGTCATCCCTACTGGCATAGGATCAGGAGATCCTGACATCTTTTTCTCGGGCCGCAGCATCCAATTTTCTTCTCTTGGCTCTACGGGGCAGATCATCTTTGATTACACTCCCGATTTCGAAAGAGTCGTTGTCAATGTCCCAAGGCGCAAATTCACCTTTTTTAGCAGCGGCGACATCGTGGCTTCTACCATTGGCGATGTTGTTACTTTGTCAGGAGTTGGGGATGCGAGATTTCAAGTCGTGGGAAGCCAGCCCTTCGTATTGGTCGTCGACACCAACCAGAAGAGGGTGCGTTTCACCATTCCTGGATACGACAGTGGAGAGCAGGATGCGGACGTTGACATTGCCACTTGATCGTGCGTGGAGAAGCGTCTACTACATATTTACTTATACATACACGCGACACACGGATACCGACCATTGCGCCTGCCTTCAGAGGACCGCATGTCTTTGATTTGATCGAACGGAGCATTTACATTTTGATCATCTAAATAGCAACATTATAAAGTCCATCATACATGTTTATCATGACTTTATTTGCCTTTAGAGCCAGCAAAGGTTTCGCGTGGACAGTCGGCAAGATTTAATCTCTCTTAGCAGCTACGCGACGTACACTAGCTCGTAGTTACTACTACATTAGCTTTGATTCTTTTTCTGATTAGACCACTGGTCCATCAGTACCAGCCTTTGGTCTTCGTAGAATACACTCCCTGCACTCGGTCTGTCGGCTGTTCATGTTGTTCGACAGGGCATATTCGAACGCAACCGCCTGGGCTGAAAATCATTGCGTTCCGCATTGAAATTTGGCGAAGACTCCCATATTTGAATCTTCTTGCACTGTGCCGTCATCAACCTCCTCGATTCTGCCTCGGTCTATCGCTGTCGCTGCCTCAGTCAGATTCCCGACGTAGTGTTTCTACTGTCCCTCATGATCTTGAAATTCCAGCATCGTCTCACACATGTCACGTTCACCACCATCGCGACGAGTTCTTGTCGGGTTCTTATCAGCCAGGTTCACGGCGGCTGTTACGCCGCCTTCGGTACTGTTCAGTACGACTACAGTACTGTATGGGGAATTCCCCGACCGAAACCGGCAATCCGACCCGAATCCGTATGTACTAGGGATTACCTACCTATCATACTGAAGACTGGACTCTGGACTCGCTCGCGAATGGTCGTTGACGCGTTCCGCGATCTTATTGAAATGCGATTCTGAAATGCGCACAGAAAACGAAACCCGAACAGAAAAGATACCAATACCTAGCGTTGAGGTGCATGCAAATCAGCTAGCGACTGCTAGACGCAACATGCCCCCTACTTCTAGGGGGTAGATAACCAATCAATGCGAACAAAAATGAGATGTTCCCACAAAGAGGCAACCAACCACACAAACACGAAAGTGCACGGCTCTCTTCTCAATCTTGCTTTTTAAGAACCCACAATCATAAAGCAATCGTAAAGTAGACGCAAAAACATAAAAAGAAAGAATTGCAACAGGCAGCTATTGTATTATGAAGACCTTCACAGCAGTTACCGCACTCCTCTGCCTCCTGGTAGCTTCGCTCGAGACTGCGTCGGCCAAAGACTTGCTCCGTTTCGAAAAGCGGGACGGACTCCTCGCAGCTAACACGGAAATACCCAGCAGGGGCGCTCGCAACCTCATTGACAGTTTGGGCTCACCAACGATCCGTTCTTGCCGCTCCGACGAAATCGAGGTCGAGATCGCCTTGCGAACGGACACGTTTGGATTCGAAACGGGCATTTTCCTTACGAACAGCGATGGAAATGTGTTCCTCGTAATCGGAACGAATAGTCTGGCGACCAAAACAGAATACGCGGGTCGCCTTTGTGTCCCTAGGACCGGCTGTTACACGTTTAGTATTACCGATACGTAAGTAAACCTGATCATGGTGCAATGAATGGAAGCAGCCGTATTACCTTAACTCACGTGTTCTGATCGTCTTTCTTGCTTCTGAAGCCAGGGGGACGGCCTATGCTGTGATTGGGGAAACGGTAGGATCAGGGTCGTTGTGGATGGTAATATCGTTCTTCCTCTCGATGCCGACTTTGACTTTGTCGAGAGCGCTTCCTTTGGGCAGTGTAATGGAGCAGTTTTGGATGTGCCGGACATCGGTACTGATGCTGGACCTGGAGGGCTTCGATGCAATGTGAACGAGATTAGCGTCGATATTGAGTTGTTGACGGATAACTTTGGAATTGAGACAGGTCTCAGTATCGTGGACTCGAACGGTATCTCGTTTCTACAAGTCAATCCCTTTGACTTCTTGGAGAGCAACACAGCGTACGACGCCTTTCTGTGTCTCCCATTCAATCGTTGCTACACTTTTACTATCACCGATACGTACGTTACCCTGATGAAAGTGCAATGAATGATAGCAGCCGTATTACTTTCACTCACATTTTCGTCTTCCTTCACCTACTACTTCTGAAGCCAGGGGGACGGCCTATGCTGTGGTTGGGGAAACGGTAGGATCACGGTCGTTGTGGATGGTAATATCGTTCTTCCTCTCGATGCCGATTTTGACTTTGTCGAAAGCGCTTCTTTTGGTCGCTGCAGCGGCAGTGGCGGTAACGTTGTCATACAGAACGGAAGTGCCATTGTAGTCGGTCTGTCGCTGCGTACGGATCAGTTCCCAGCAGAGACCAGGGTGACCTTGAGAAACACTCTTACAAATGCGCTCATTTTGGACCGTAATTACGGCGCCAGCAACTCTAACTTCTTTGATACTGTTAGCGTGGCAGGTAGTGGGTGCTACTTGTTTCAGATTTTCGACTCGTTCGGTGACGGATTGTGCTGCAGTCAAGGAAACGGTGGCTACAGCTTGAGTTTGGATAATATCGTGGTGTATAGCGGTGGCAACTTTGGAGCCGGCGAAAGCTTTGAGTTTGGTCAATGTGGTGATATTGTCATCCCTACTGGCATAGGATCAGGAGATCCTGACATCTTTTTCTCGGGCCGCAGCATCCAATTTTCTTCTCTTGGCTCTACGGGGCAGATCATCTTTGATTACACTCCCGATTTCGAAAGAGTCGTTGTCAATGTCCCAAGGCGCAAATTCACCTTTTTTAGCAGCGGCGACATCGTGGCTTCTACCATTGGCGATGTTGTTACTTTGTCAGGAGTTGGGGATGCGAGATTTCAAGTCGTGGGAAGCCAGCCCTTCGTATTGGTCGTCGACACCAACCAGAAGAGGGTACGTTTCACCATTCCTGGATACGACAGTGGAGAGCAGGATGCGGACGTTGACATTGCCACTTGATCGTGCGTGAAGGAGCGCGTGGTCTACATAGTTACTTCTATACGCAAGCGGCGTCTACGTTTACTTCTACACACCACAACAAGCGTCTACATGTTAAATCATACACACAGGCGACACACGGATAACGACCATTGCGCCTGCCTTCAGAGGACCGCATGTCTTTGATTTGATCGAACGGAGCATTTGCATTTTGATTATATAAGTCCATCATGCATGTTTATCATGACTTTATTTGCCTGTAGCCAGCAAGGAAGGTTCCGCTTGGACAGCAGGCAAGAGTCGACAAGAATGTCTCTTATCACCTCTCATTCTGCTTATTGCCTGGCACGGCAATAGTCGACTTATTAGCAGCTGCCGTACCCGGTAATTCGATAGTACTAGTAGCTAATAGCTAGAGTAGCTAGTAGCTAGTAGCTAGCATGCTAGCATAAGTCAACTCCCCGTTTGGAATGTGGAATTAGATTTTTCTGGCTCTTGATTATCTTAGAACTGCAGATCTGCAAGGAAACCGCATATACGCACATTTCTCGTCTGGCAACCATGGCGGCTGCGGCGGAGAGCACCCTGCCGAAGGAGGAGACTCCGCAGGATATGTCCGTAGCTATCCCAATCAAGGAGCAAGTCGTCCTGCCACAGCCTATTACAGGCAACGGCTATCGCTACATTCCCTACGAAGAGATTGAGGCCACTTTCTTTTCCTCGCCAGAAGCGGAACTACCAACGAACCAACTCGTGTGGGTTTTACAGAGTAAGGGACGCAAACGCAAAAAGAGAAAGAGGCAGTCACCAGAGAGCTCGGATACCATAGCGACCGCAAACTCTATCGGTGCTACTACTGCCAACGGTCAGCAGGAATCGAACTCAAAGAACCAACGACTCGTACTCTTTTTACGAGCGCGCGTCTTGAAGCAAATTACCTTTCAAGGCGAACCTCGCATCCAGGTACAGTATCCCAAAGGAAGCACATATTGCGTTCAGCGTGACCACCTCGTACCCGTTCTTGAACATTTTAAAGACGTTGTTGTGGTAGCTCCCGAAACCACCACGTATCGTCGACTGTGTGTCGTGCACAGTCAACCGAAGGAAGTCTTTTTGGAGATTGGTTGCGACGCGGGAGATACGGTCGCGCGCGTCAGGGAAACTGGTGACGCGTCGCGTATTGTGTTAGGAATCGACACGTCTGTCGAGAGCATTCAGGATGCTGTCCAGCGCTATCCTGCTCTGACAGAGTGGCTTTTCGAATGGGACATTTTGACACAGGAACCGCCTCCCGCTGTCCGGCAACACACACCTGCCGTTGTGGCAGTCGATATCAAAGAGAGTCGAACGTTACCTGCCGTGTTGGACTGCTTGCAAGCAATTTGGAAGCTGTGGCGACCCAGGATCATTATCGTCAAGTCGCGATCACTTTATGCCATCATGCCTAAGAGTTGCGCAGATTATGCTATTAGTAGTACACAAGAGGAGGCCTGATTGCTGTCGCCCCGCAATTGCACATTGAGTGCTTGACCATGGTGACATATTTCGTCCTCCGAGTTGTTGGGGCTGCAGAAAAAAGGTCAAGCTCTGTTCGCTCGCAAGGAAATCAACTAGATACGCTCTTCTCCCTCCCGTTTTTGGTGGGAATGACTCAGAGTGAGATGGGCAATGAAGGAAACAACACCAATCCAATAAATGTCGCCCGCGAAGACTATTATAATACACACTCGCATCGCAACGCTGATTTCATGTCATAAGCACAGTCATATGTTGTACGTGCAATCTTGCCTTAATCGGACTCGTTTCGAGCTGGTGCACTTGGACTACGCTGTTGGACGGACGATTCTCTGCTGCTTTCAATACTGATTTTGCTACGGGCTCTGTTTGATAGACAAATGGCTAGATACATATATAACTAGTAACTACGTAGGCGTAGGAACTGCCTACATTCATTACATTTTACTCTTCAGGACGGGTTCTCCAGCAGGCGCTCCCATTAACGGGGACACTGTCGCACCTGTAAACTGAGGACTGGTCCCCCACGTACCCATGGTGACGAGTTCTTCCGAAGCCGTTGGGTGAATGGCAATACACGAGTCCAAGTCAGCCTTTGTGGCTCCCATTTTGATTGCGACTCCAAAGCCTTGCAGCATTTCGTCAGCACCCATGCCAACCATGTGAATTCCTACCACCTTTTCCGTCACGCCGGCACAAATCAACTTCATGAGTGTCTTTGGTTTGTCGGATGGTTCCATGTTAAAGACAGAAAAGTATAGATTCACGAACTTGCTGTTATAAACCTTGATATTTTCCACTCCATACTTTTCAACAGCTTGTGGTTCCGTCATACCAATGGTTCCGATCGTAGGATGGGAAAAGACAATAGTCGGCACATTTTCGTACGATGTCTTGGAGTTCGAGATTCCGGCAAAGAGGCGATCGGCCAAGCGGCGACCAGCTGCGAAGGGGCACAAACGAATGGGAGAGAAGAGAGTGCGTGTGAGTGAAACGAACCAGAACATCCATTCGCGTCACCAAAACCCGGCATACGTACCTGCAATAGCCATTGGCGTCAATTCGACTTGCCCGGCCACGTCACCCAATGCCGCAATATTGTCTACTGTTGTTTGCTGATAGTCGTTCACCACGATTGTATTGTTGGGACGCAGTTCGACGCCCGTCGATGCCAAATTCAAACCCGACACGCCAGGCACACGGCCTGGAGCCACGAGCACGACATCGACATTCTCCAAGACTTCACCCGACACAGTCGTGACCTTTTTCTTGCCATTCACCAGCTCGACCTTGGCGACTCCGGCCGTGTTGCGATGAATGGTCATGCCTTGACGGACCATTTCGGAATCCAAAAAGTCGGACACGGCTGGATCAAAATCGCGAAGGGCTTTTTGTTTGCGGACCACCAAGTGCGTATCACTGCCGAGTGCATTCAAGACACCAGCTAGTTCCACAGCAACGTATCCAGCGCCGACGACCACGACCTTTTCCGGTTGTTCCGTCAACTCAAAGAATCCGTCGGAAGTGATGCAGTGTTCTACGATTCCTTCTCCTGGTGGCACCATGGGACTTCCACCAGTCGCAATAATGATCTTGTCGGCCGTGACAGTTTTTGTGCTGCCATCGTTCATCTTAACTATGATAGTATGGGCATCAACAAAGGACGCCCATCCCTCTAGCAACGCCACTCCAGCGCCCACCAAGCCAGACCTGTAGATATTGTTGAGTCTCAGGATATACTTGTCGCGCTTTTCTTTCATGCTCGTCCAATCAAACTTGACCGACTCTTTGTCTATGGAGAGCTCGTAGTGGTCCGTATCGTGCATGACAGTCTCGTAGATTCCAGCAGCCTGAAACATGATCTTTTTGGGGACGCAGCCAACATTGACGCAGGTTCCGCCCCAGCGAGCGCCTTCCACAATGGCTGTACGAGCACCATGCTGTGCCGCACGCTTGGCCGTGGAACAACCGCCACTTCCTCCACCCAAGACGAGCAAGTCGTAATCATAGGTTGCGGTAGCGTTAGCCATTCTGGTAGTATAGGGTAATAGGGTTAGTGGTTGAGTTTTCTTTCGTATCCTTTCTTCTTTCGTTTTATGACTTTTATAGTCGATATGAATCTGAAGTTCGCGTTCCATCTTTCGTTGCGTTGATCTTGCCTTCGATGGAATTCTCGTGGTACAGTAAAACTGCGTGAGCTGTTTGCGCGAAAAAACTGCTAGCTACTTATTTGTGCATTACTAGTAGCGGCTACGGTAGTCAAGCCGGGGACGTGTAACTGTCTCTAAACGTTGTCTTACACTGCGTTGTTGATAGTGTAGAAACCCTTTTGCTGTTGATAACTCGATGCGATAGATGAATTGTTATAAGTCGTTAGCGTCGTACCTTAAACTAAGAGCTCCGATGGATGTCTCCTCACTTGCGAGAGCTGGTGAACCTGAACCTGGTGAGACTTATTGCAGAACTCGTCAGATGGTGAATACCACACGGATTGCGGCACTCCTTCTCATTCGAGGAGGTCTCTAGTTCGAGCGGACTTGGACGCCGACTTCTGCATTGGCTGTCGTTAAGAGGGAGGCGGGCCTATGGTGGTGCGGCGGGTTTGTCGCTTTTGCTCCGTGGTCAGGAGCAAGCCAATGATAAAGCAAGTCTCCGATGGGGAGGGCGACTTGAAATTTATTCTCGTCTGCTCCGACGTAGCTAGATAGTCTGGAGGACCTAATCGGTAGAAGTTTTCTTCAAATCGTGCATCTCCCGTCGTAATAATATGATCGCGACACGCTTTGATTGGACGATCCTCATTTCTCAAACTAGACGGAACATGGAATGCTCGGAGCAGTTGTTAAACGCTGTCCCGGTCATAAAAGACGAAAGATCTCCGAGCATCGTGCCTACGTGAACGGCCAGTAGACTTTCTACGGTAGACTAGTATCTTTCCTCTTTCCGATCCTCTGAATGAATCCATTTTGTTTCTCTCTGACCATCACTCTGAAACAGCGATAGAGTTCCGAAGCCCGAAGCACCACCACCATGACCTTTCTCCTTTCGCGCGGCGCCAAGGCGTTTCTCCGTAAGGTAAGCTTGCCTCTATTACCGCATAGCGACGGGATTAACTATGGAGAGCTCGAGGGTTGAAAGGTGAAGTCGGCCTGGTCAAAACTGGATATTTCTTCATGGCGTTCGCTGCCGTCGCCTTCTGCCGCTCTCGTCGCCTTCTTCCGTTGTTCTATAACGTTCAGTACGTCGCAATCGATTCCATCGGCTCTCAATCGACTCACTCTCATACCATACTATCATTATACAGTCTCCCTTGACAACGGCTAGTCGTTCCATCACGACCTTGCAAGAAACGTTGGCGGCCCAAGTGCCCGAAAAGCAAAAGAAATTGGCCGAATTAAAAAAGGGTTACGGCTCGGAAGTGTAAGTTATGCCAAGCTAGCGGGTAATTCCGTGTGATACTCGCTTTCGAAGAAAGACGGGTAGAGCTTTGTATCTTCCCTCTGGATGGCCAGAGGAAGTTCCCATTCAATTACCCCGTTTGCTCACTTTTATACCCTCTCCATAATATCACAACACAGTATTGGACAAGTTACCATTGATCAGTTGATTGGTGGAGCTCGTGGTGTCAAGTGCATGCTCTGGGAAACTTCCAATCTCGACCCCGACGAAGGTATTCGTTTCCGTGGTCTCACCATTCCTGAATGTCAGGCTGTCTTGCCAACCTTTTCCGGCAAGGCCGGTGATGGCGAACCCCTTTTGGAGTCGCTCTTGTGGTTGTTGTTGACTTCGGAAGTACCCACCAAGGAACAAGCCGATTCCTTGACGGCGGAGCTCCACAGTCGCGCCGAACTTCCTTCTCATGTGCGCGAAATTATGGACAGGCTTCCCAAGGATATGCATCCCATGACGCAGTTTTCTATTGGACTCGCGGCTTGCCAGACGGAAAGTGTGTTTGCCAAGGCCTATGGCGACGGTGTCCCCAAGACGGACTACCACAAGTATGCCTTGGAAGACATTCTTTCTTGCATTGCCAAGTTGCCCGAGCTCGCAGCCATTATCTACCGTAACGTGTACTTTGATGGTATCGTGACCAAGGATACCTCGTTGGACTACGCGGGCAACTTTTGCCGCATGTTGGGTTACGACGATCCCTCGTTGGATGAGTTAATGCGTTTGTACCTTTGCATCCATACCGATCATGAGGGTGGTAATGCGTCAGCTCATGCCACGCATTTGGTTGGATCCACTCTTTCGGATCCCTACCTTTCGTACGTTGGCGGTCTCACCGCCTTAGCGGGTCCCCTCCATGGTCTCGCCAATCAGGAAGTCCTCAAGTGGATTCAAGAGCTCAGAGACAAGTTTGCAGCCGAAGGCAAGCCTGTCAATGCTGAAACCATTACCGAGTTTGCTTGGGATACCTTGAATGCCAAGAAGGTTATTCCTGGTTACGGACACGCCGTCTTGCGCATTACGGATCCCCGTTACACGTGCCAACGTGAGTTCGCCTTGAAGCACATGCCGGATGATGAACTCTTCAAGGTTGTCGACACGATCTACCAGGTCATGCCTGACATTTTGAAGGAACACGGAAAGGTGACAAATCCTTACCCCAACGTTGATAGTCATTCGGGAGTCTTGTTGTGGCATTATGGATTGACTCAGTATCAATACTACACTGTACTCTTTGGTGTGAGCCGCGCCGTTGGTGCACTCAGTCAGCTGTACTGGGATCGTGCCTTGGGATTGGCCTTGGAGCGTCCCAAGTCAGTCACGCCCGAGTGGCTCTGGTCTCAAGTGCAAAAGTAAATATGCGCGGGAGAAAAGAGTGGAACGAAGGTTGGCGCATTGGATAGTAATGTCTATACCTAACGTGTGATTACTATGCATCCATTGAGTCAATGCATTGTTGAGAGAACCGTAGCCTAGCCCTTCTGTATTATCCAGACAGTAGTGCTGTTACTGTACCGTAGGGATTGTTGCTTGAATACGATGCAGCTCAAACACTAGACCCACAATCGTATGCTGCTATGCGAGCCCGCAGTCGATGCATGTTTTTCCTCTCTTTGTCTCCATGAGAATATACATTTCTTCTGGTAGGTAACATACTTCTCGAGCTGTAGATTTTCGTGGCTGTGCGTGGCCGCCTGCAACACAACAACATCATCATGATAATAATATGATAGCGTTTGCCAAGAAAAAGTGAGAAGGTGAGTGCCGCCACTAGATTGCGTATTTAAAAGGGCGCAAGCAGACACTCGCAAAACAATCTAAGTAAGGGCGAATTCCAATGTTCTTCCTACACATTTTCTTGAAATGGCGATCGGTCACGTGCATTAGAAAACTTAAATACGGAAGAGCCCACGCGATGGCCCGTTGAGAAAGCAACGCGTTGTTCTTCATCCTCTCAGCACAGTGAGCTTTGTATTGCATTGATAGAGTATTAGATCAAAGTGCTTTCTTGTTTGAACAAGACATACCTACCCGTCGACCCCCATGAGTTATTTTGGAGTCGGTGCCTGTCGGAGAGCCTTTCCGCCTCTTCGATTTCCTGTCGGAAGTCGCGTTCTCATTAGCGCTGGGCTCCCAGCCATGAATGTCCCGGCTGCTCTCCAAGGCACCCTACCTGTACATCATACATCAACTAGTCATCATCAGCGCTGGTACGCTGGGACTGTCGTGCAACAGTGGTATCGCGACACGAGCTTTACCGGTTATCACGCTCCTTACCTGGTCGAGATGGACGCCGATTTAGCCCTTGATAGCGACCCAATGGTATTAATCTCATATGATTCCGATCGCTGGATTCGTAGCCTTAAACAGAACGAATATGGTCTCAAAAGAAAGCGAGCCCTCACGGCGGCATTGTATGGATATCGACGACATCGACGAGACGAGTCATGCTTCTTTCAATGCGGGTCACACAACCCTGCCACACAAGATAGAATCGAAAACAACACGCTTTGGTTGGATACAGTTTGGAGCGCACGGTCGCCTGGGGACGTTGTGTCGGCCTTTACTAAGATGCAGTCGTGGACCGAAAATGATGCCAACCCCCACAAGCCCGATAGTGATCGCCTCCGAGCAGCCAACATGGTGGCTATATTATTACACGCAGGAGGCATTCCTGTGGTCTTGTCGACCATGCAGCGACACATTGATAATTCTGTTGTTCAATCTACGGGCTGTTTGTTCTTGAAGGCAGTTGGTCGACGGAATCACGACAATATGGAAGAGCTCTTTCAAGCCGACGGTATATCCGCAATTTTGCTAGCCTTGAAACGACATACGGAAAGCATACCAGTTCAAAAGGCGGCTACTCAAGCATTAGCGCAAGTGGCCTGGCTGGAATGTGGCGAACAGGGAATTCTCTCCGGAGGTGGAGTTCCAATTCTAGTGGCTACTATTCGGGCGCATCTCCGCCAAGCAGCGATTTTGCAGGAAGCGTGTGCAGTGTTGCTATTTCTTTCACTACGAGCGGGGAATCGCCCACTCTTAATTCAGCAGGGTGGCCGTATAGCCGCATCGATGGCTTTGAATGAGCATCACAACGACCCCTGTCTGGAGAAACTTGCGCGAGCACTGCTCATGAACCTGAGCACTTCTCAAGAGCAGCTACGAGGACCCCGGCCTCTTCCTCCACAATCCCCAAGACTACGAGGACCCCGGCCTCTTCCTCCACAATCCTCAAGACTGCAGTTGAAACAGGTAGGCCTCGTCCCACCGCCACCACCGCCGCCCCCACGACCAAAGGTACCCCTTGGGCCACCAGCTCCACTTTCTCAGCCAACCCAGGCGCAGCGTCCTCCGCTCTTGACCAAGGAGAACCGTATCCGGACAAGCCAACGGCAACGGCAAAGAGAAGACGACGTTGCTGCCATGCGCCGAGGCGTCTGCTAACAAGAACAGGTAATACAACTGCACAGTACATGACTGT
>Ga0307978_1001024_pt1 | contig 21777 bp, 23 predicted proteins | sample OrgLakmetage1056_FD_203151 | JGI IMG/M metagenome (GOLD analysis project Ga0307978, IMG submission 203151) | Saline water microbial communities from Organic Lake, Antarctica - #1056 | ecosystem: Environmental > Aquatic > Non-marine Saline and Alkaline > Saline | place: Antarctica: Organic Lake...
GTGCTCATCATCAACAGTTGCAGGTTCCGAAAGTTTTGTTTCCTGCGCTTCAGATCGATATTTTTTCTGATGCGCTGTGCCACTCAACTTCGAGTTCGCTTTTCGAAGGGTTCCTTGACGCCCCAGACTCTGGCCTTTTGCATGCGCTTTTGAAACACTTTGATTGACAATCGTGGAAAGTTTCAGAGCAGCCGGCTGCCATTGCGATCATCTTTTTTTTTCAAGTTTTTTCGATAGACGCACCTACAGTACATAACGTTACGTACGTAACACTCATGTTCTGTACTGTAGTTTCACAGGTCAGCGACGACGAGGATACCGCGAGGTCGTGCGAAGTGTTCAGTAACGCTTAGCGCGCCAGTTACTTGAAACAGGACGTCGGCAAGGTAGAGCATAACGAGTGTAACACGATGGCGTGTGCTTCTCTCTCATTCATCAACGAACAACGCGGACGAGTAACAAGGAGACTGAACAAGGGCACAGAAAATCATCGCGAAGTAAGACATACAGAGCAACATTCGTGACGATACTCAAAAAGTATTCACGAGTGGAACAAAGTGTCTACACTTCGACACCATCTCAAACTATACACCTTCTGACACTTCTTGCACTTCCCCCTCTAACGATCGCCTATAATGCAGCCCCACTTCGAAGGATCTTGCGGCACATGCCATTGCGCATTTAGACCTTCTTCGCGCCACCCTCTACTTCACTTCCATTCAAACTTCCTTCACGCTCCCTCACAACATCCATTTCAAGGTATCGAGAATCGAGAACAGTATCGACATAAAAACGCCTTCGTTGATCGTGGCGCGGCGCACCCGCGCCGCTGCAGTGTACTTCTTGCGGTGATGCGGGGTGCGGTCGGTGATGGGTGATGATTGCATGATGGATTCGAGATTCGAGACAAAACCCTTCCTGAAATTTTCAGTTCAACCCTGTATTTGGATACTTCTTGCTCGCTTCACTTTCTGTGTGCTACCCACTCCTCACTCCTCCTCCGCTCCCTTCTCCTTTCACTACTTATCTCTTCGTTCTACGGGCTCCACTTCACTAGAAATAGGGGTGCCACACGTCAAGTCTCTTGCCGAGCTAATCGCCCGTTCACCCCTAAGATATGGACGAAGTTCTGGTAGATGCTGCGGCCGCAGCTACAGTAGCAGAAGTAGCACCAACTGATCCTGACGAGTGGCGAAAGAGACCAGGAACCCCAGTGCTTTCAACAGGTGGCGACTCAGGCGTTCTGGTCGCGTACGACTCAGGTGCAGCTTCCGATGGCGAAACTCTTTCTCCTTGCGAGGTACGCTTCGGCGCAGCACGGGGCTCCAACAGCCGCACAGAGCGGTTCCGCGCAGAGGATATGGTACGGCCCCTGGCAGCTGCAGTGGGCTTTGCGGTACGCACCCCAAAAGGCCGCGGCGTAGTGCTGCGCGTGCACCTTGCCGCTTCTGAGGGCGCCGAAGACCGCTATGAAGTTGAGCTCACACCTGCAGTTTCGCCTGTGAAGCCTCCTTCCTCTGCAGCAGCAAAAGTGGCATCAGCTGAGGGTGAGGAGGGGTTAGAGGATGGCTACAAGGCACCGTCCGCAGAGGCGGTGCTTGCAGAGGCAGTCTCTTCGGCCGATCCCGGCGACGAAGATGCCTTAGCGAAAACTCCATTAACTGAAGATACTGCAGCAGTTGCGGTGGTTGAGACTTTCAACGCGTCTGAAGTGTCATGCACTGGTGCCGTAGTGTTACCTGTCGTGGAGGCTCTTACTGGCCAGGTGCGACTAGCCTAGAAGACGCAATGTCTTTTTGGTGTTATCCTATCTTGTCATTGGGGCAGAGTGTTGTGTGTGTAATGCAGTGTTAAGTAGCTCGAAGTTCATAGTCGAGTATGTCTATTTGTTCCATTTTTTTTACTATCTATTTTTAAAACAGGCTGACTTGTTTTTGGAATGGGGCGCCGCGCGAGCTACTGGCATTGTGGATCAGTGGGGTGGCACCGTAGCCGAGGGTGAAGAGAAGGGCAAGCTAGACTTGGGCTTTGTAGCTACCTTACAGAAAGGGTTGGCGGCGTCGGGACAAGCGCTTTTGGCTCAGCTCACTGGCCTGAGCGAAGGTTCAAGTGACGCCTTGCTACTAGAGGAGGAGCCTCGCCAAGAGTCCGAGAGCATGGATGCTGCCTTGGAAGGGGGTGGGGCGGCCGTGAAGTTGAGGCTCGACGCGACTCGGCGAGCCACGAAAGAAGTGCTCGGCGAGTTTGAGGACGCGGCGGCTGCCGAGGCGAGGGTGAAGCTCATCTTGGGGCGAGCCCGAGCCCGAGTGCGCGAGCTCGCCGAGCAAGCCGAGCCGACGGCCAAAGAATGGGGCGCGGAGTTTGGGTCCGCCGTGGATCAGTCGCTGGCGGCAGGTCAAGGCGGGGTCGGTTTGGATGACGTCACCGGGGCGATGGGGCAGCTGGCAGGCCGCGAGTCGAGGGTGAAGTTAGCCCGTCAGGTGCAGGCCACCGTCACGGAAAGGGTGGAAGCAGCGGCGCCCGGCACTTTAGCGCGCGCCCAAGGGTTCACCGCTTTACAGGGGGGCACCAGCGAAGAAAGGGCGCGCACGGCTGCTGAGCTTGCGTCCAGCCTGGGCTTACAGGCGGAATTGCAGAAAGCATCCACGGGCTTGGAGGAGGCGCGCGCTGCCCTGGCAGCAGCTGCTCAACCGGCACTGAGAGCAGCGGCGAGCGTTGCCAAGGACCTTCACAGCAAGAAGAAGCCCGCTGAAGGGGTTGAGGAAGAAGACACTGTAAATGCCACCAGTGCGGATTCCGATTCGACCACGGCCAAGACTGATAGCAGCGGCGGTGGTGGGGGCAACACAGAAGAAGGGGGCTTGACAATTCGGGAAGAAGAGAGCAACGATGACGCGGCAGTGGCTCAGAAATTTGCGACGGAAGCGGCTGAATCCGCGAAAGAGCAGTTGTCAGAGGGGAAGGCCGCAGTTGAAGCCCAACTTGAGAAATTAAGCTCACAGGTGCGGCAGCAAGTGACGTGTTTGCGCAGCTTGGCTGCCGAAGACCCCAAACTCGCGAAAATCGTGGCCGAGCTTGAGGGCCAAAGCGAGGGGCTCAAGGGGCTCCAAGCTCAGGTGTGTACGTGTTTGACTGCTGGTCGAGTATGATTCTGATTGAATTACTTTTTCAAAGATGGGAGCATGTGCAACAAAAAGCACTGCTTCTACGTGAAAGGAGGCATCACGATATCATTCTCTTCTATTCTGTTCTGCAGGTGCAGGAGAGCAAAGCCTTAGTGGAAGCCCTCAAGGGCCGCGAGGCCCTGGGTTTACGGTTGCAGCAGCTGATGGCGGGCGAGGACGTGGACCAGCTGGCAGTGGCGGGGAAGAGACTCTACGGCAAATTGAGCGACCGCAACTCGGTAAGTTGCAAGGAGTAGGAAAAAGGGTGTTGTGTGCTGGTACTACCTGTAGGGTGTGCCAAAAAGAGAGTCTATTTGTAAGTAGGATGATGGCGCGACACACATGAATGGGCGCACTTCATTCTCTCACATGAGTTATTGTTTTAATGTTTTGAAATGTGTGTGATTGGAAAATTTTGGCATTGGTTCAGGTGGCGCGTCAGAAAGGCGACCAGATGGTACGGCGCTTAACCGCCAAGCTGCAGACCCAGCTCTTGGGCGTGAACACTACTCTTGGCAGCGACGGTGGCGGTGGCCTTTATGGGCTTCTCAACGTTGACCGGTTGTTGGAGTCCGTGGAGGGCGACCTGACCGAATTCCTCATGCAGCAACACGCTAAACTTACGCAATCGTCTCCGTCGTCGTCGTCGTCGTCAAATTTGGTAACTGGCGAAAAGAACAAGGACGGAAAGGACAGTGAGGAAGCAACCAATGAGGAGGCTGGCAGTGGCGGAGCCTTAGGCCGAGTGTCGCATGTTTTGGGTGACGATAGCGCTTGGGACCCGAGAATCGCATTCATGGTAGGCTTTCTGAAAGACTGTGCGCGAGTCTCGGTCCAAGAACAGCTGGAGCTCGGGCTAGAAGGCTTGCAAGAACGCCTCTCGAAGCCAGGCGCCATCAAGGTACCGGAATGCTTGGTATTGCGTCGTGTCTAGCCAGCGTAGCGAATAAACTGCTCTCGATTTTGGACGAGCGTTCATGTATGATTTACCTCAGTCTGCACTCGAACATGGTTTTTCTCTCTTTCATTTCATCTTCTCTTTGTTACTGTTCGATTTTCCTCAGGTGCCGCCCCTTGCCGTGGTTCGTCTAGAAACCGCTCTCTTGGACCTCCTCGACAGCACCGGAGGCGCCGTAGCAGTGAACGATTTGGCAACCTTTTGGGGCTTTCTCGCCCAAGGGTCCTCGATGGAAGACGCGGCCAAGCATGCCCTAGCTTCGTTGCCAGACGACCCTGCTTTGGGCCAGGCCAACAACCAACTCATGCTCCTGGACCAGGACGATATTACAGGGGGGAGCGCTTCCAAGGAGACTGCAGCGGCAGCGGGAGGCGCCCCCATGAGCGAACGAACCGCAGCGCGGGCCGGAATGGCGGGCGCAGTGATGAAGTTAGGGGGGTCGGTGCCGCCGTCGGTGAAAGCGCTCGTGCGACAAGCTCGCCGCGCGAGCGGAGAAGTGAGTGTCAATCAAGCGAGATATCGAATGTAGAAGAGAGAAATTGACTGGAGTGATGTTTCTACAATATGTTGCTTCTTCTTTCCTGTATTGAATCTTTTGGAATTGTGATCGGACTACGATTTGTTGGCAGTCTTAAAGTCGTTGCTTTGCCTTTTTTACCAACGACCTCATTGCACCCAGACCGAAGAGCTCCCGCGCTCGATGCAAGAGCTTCAGACCCGAGGCGTAGCCGCACTAAACAGTGAAACGATCGTGCGGAGCGTGCAGTCGCTGCTCCAGAGTGGGGACGGCTACGTGTCGACTATGGAGGCCTGGCGCAAGAACGAGCAGGTGGCCGCGGCGCTCTCCACACTGAGCTCGGCTGAGATGGAAGCCAGTGTATTGGCGGGCATTGAAAGCTTGAACGTTGGGGAATTGATGGACGACGCGGAGAATGCGTTGACCGACAAGGCAGCACGGTGAGCAGCGATCATGGTGATGGTTGATTAGTTGTTTTCGGTGGCTGCTTGGCATCGACGCACTGTATCGTATTCAGTGCATGAGGCTTTCTTTCTGCTTTTTGCCTCATCTCTTTGCGTGCCTTGCACCTCTGTCAGGCAACGGCTGGTGGACGGAATGAAAGACGCGTGCCTCGAGTTTTTGTTGCAGTACTTGCCTTCCATGCCGATTCCCCCCATCGACGGCGAGGAAAACGGCCTCGAGTACTCGGTCTCCAACCTCAACTTGAACCGCTTCAAGCTGAAGAAAGAAGACGTGCACTTGACTCTCGGTGACTTCAGTGTCCTGAACCAAGCCGCTGACGCCGCCAGAGCTGCCGAGCCGACCATCGAGGAGCTTGGAGATGACGTTAGTGCTGGCGGCAGTTCCGCCGCTACTTCCAGCGTTGCCGCTGTCGCAGCACCTCCTGGTAGAGACGTGCCATTACAGCCGCCGCCGCCACCACAAGGACCATTGCCGCCGCTGCCGCCGCCATCACCTCGAGAGAGCACAGCAAGTAGCGGAGGAGAAGTTGAAGGAGCGCCGCCATCAGCACCGCCCAATTCAACGCTTTTAACGGTGCAGGCCGACAACATTTCGGCAGAATTCGTAGACCTGCGCTGGTCGTACAAGCAACAGTACTTCCCGTACCTCGAAGGCGGCGGCACATGCGACGCCAAAGTCTCCGGCTGCAGGATAGCGTTGGCCTTCGATCTGCGCCGCGATTTCCGCCGCAAGCGCACTGACGAAAGCGACCAATCAGCGACGGCCGCTAAGAGTGGCAGCAGCAGCGGGGGCAGCAGCAGTGAAGGAGGCGTAGTCGCGCTGCCTAGTGGGTCCAAGCGCCCCAACAGCACTACTGGCAGCGAAGGCGGTGGCGTGCTCGCTGCTTTGCTTGAAGCCGCACACGTGCCCGATGAGTTCAGCGGCGCGGTGCTGGACCTCACCGGAGGCAGCAGCAGTGGCAGCAGTGGTGGTGACAGTGGCGGCAGTGGTGGTGGAGGCAAAGGTCAAGGCCCTTCGCTGATTTGGGAACCAGTGTTGGTGCTGGGCAAGTGCGACGTGCAAATTGATGATTTGACGGTACTGATACCCAGAAGACTATTCTGCACGCTTCTTTTTTTTCTGCGGTTCATCACTTTTGCTGCGTTGAAGAGATTGTACCTTGTCTAGTTTCTGCTCCTTGTTGAAGTACCTTCTCTTTTATTTCCCGTTCCTCTGGTTTTCGTGTGGCAGGTGCACATGACCGGTGGGCTAGGGAGCGGGTCCGTGAGTGCCTGGCTGTACAACGCCATCGCGACTCTGTTCCGCCAACAAATCCGCGAATACATCATTGCGTCGCTTCTCGACACGATCAATGGCAACGCAGAAGTTCTACTGGGCTCGGTAAAAGAACGAATAGAGTAAACGGAAAGGGGGCATTCGATTCAATTCAAAAGTGAAATTGACTATGCATATATCCATAGTTCGGAAGATACGACTCTTGGCATCTTTGCGCTTTTTATGACTCGTTCTTTCGCCCTGAATCAATCGATATACATCTTGATCTCTTCCTTCTTGGCTGTGCCCAGGTGAATGGGTTTGTCCGGTCCTCTTGGCCGGTGGTCTCGGCAGCTACCCACGCTAACCTCGACAACTTGCCACTCTTAGACCGCGAGGTATGAGATATATTTTCTTGCGTTTTAAATTCCTGGTTGCATCATCATCCCTTTGTTTTCATCGTCTCATTCTCTCATGTTCTCCGCAAGCCCCCTTGCTGGCCAGCCGAATTTATCTTCCTTGTATTTTCTTCCCTGTCACGATAATCCACAGGTGGCCTCCAACCAATCGGACGAGCTGCAGCGGCGCACTACAGGGGGGCGAGTGCTGCATTTCGAGCTCTCGGAGCCCGGCCCGCTGGGACTGCACCTCGACATCAACACCAAGCGCGGCATCGTGCGGTTCAGCGCCCCCGTAGAAGGGGGGCAAGCGGCCACACGCGTCGCGGAAGTGGAGGCGCAACTGGCGCTCTCTGGCCGCAAACTCAAGGGTGCTTACTTGACCAAGGTACTTACAGCTTGTTCTCTCAAACATTCATTCGATCATCGCTTGCTTGGCTTTCACCCGCGCATGTCTTGCCGATTTTACTCTCTTCGTTTGGTTCTCTCAAATCTTATCCGATTTTTTTTATCACGATGTTTTATTCGTCTCCTCCCTCGACTCTTCATTTTGTCAGGTCAATTCAACTTCAGTCGCTGCGCTTTCTATCTCCGAAGTGTTAGTGCTTCTCAAAAAGCCCGAAAGGCCAATCACCCTGTCCTTTGTGCTGCCTGCCATGAAACCGAAACCTGGAGAAGCCAATCCAAACAGCTCAAGTGCATCAACAAGGCGCAACAGCAGCACCACCAGCAGCAAGACGAGCAGAAGCAGCAGTGACAGTGGCAGCAAAGAAGGTCTGCGCACTACGGTGGTGCAGTTTACGTCTGCTTCTCTGGGTTTGAAAATCAAGTCTGCAGCATCAGTGCCAGAACTCGTTCAGGTATATTTTTCGACACTATATTCAAGTTAAGGAAAAGTTTTTTTTTCTGAAACGGTGCCTATGCAAAAAGTTTTAAGTTGAACATTATCGAAATTTGTATTCTTGCTTTTGTGAATCTTCTTGTGGCTTTCCTCTTTTCAAATGGTTTCTTCGTTGTGTCTAATGCGACAACACCCTTCATCTCTCTGTAATAAAAGGTGACTGGTTTTGCGCGCAACCCCGAGGATGGCTCGATGCTCCCTGCCGAAGCAAGTGGTCAAGTGGGAGTCGGCATGCTCCTCTTGAAAGTGAATGCGGTTCCACTGTGGGGCCTGAGCTTCAGCCAAGTTGCTCAAGAGCTGAAGAAAGCCGCCACCATCGCGGCCTCGGGCCCGGAAGCTCCGCCGCTCTCGTTGCTGCTGTGCAATTCCACTGATTTCGAAGTGCGCTTTGCGGCGACTCCGTCGGACCTTCTCCTCGCTCGCGTGAGCCTCGGTCTGCCACTCCCACCATCTACCATTTTACCGAACAGTGAACCCAGCGGCAGCTCGAGCAGCAGCAACAGCACCACCACCACTACCCATGGCATTGTCGTCACTGGTTTCGATTTAGCGCCCGGGCCTATAGAAGCATCCGGCCTGATCAAGCCAGGAGATTCCTTAGTCGCAGCCACTAGCATCGGCACTTTTCCTGGGCCGCGCGGGTACCGGGCGGACGTGGCCTCATTGAAGGACGCCAAGTGAGTGTAGGGCTTGGGGCCGTGTTTGTGTGTGTACATGCGTACATGGGTACGTGAGTACATGCGTGCACTTCTGCATTCACACCTGAATTCGTTTCCTTCGTCTTTACCCTTTCTCCTCTTGTACTTTTCGTGCCGTTTACTTCATTGAACTTCTCACGATTCTTTTTCTGTTTCAAACTCGCTCAGGTATCCGCTGCACTTGGACTTTGAAGGTTTGCGCGATTCGAATGTCACCACCTCTCCATCGTCATCGAAGCCAATGAAGCGGGCAATGCGGGTCACCATTCCGTCCAACCCTTCGGGTCGCCTCGGAGTGGTCTTCGGCTGCGGGGACGTAGATGGCCGGCCCATCGTGAAGCGCTTTGATTTGGTACTTCTCTTTGCCTTCCATGCGCTCTTGAAACAGCTCTTCTACTTCCATATGTTTACATTAGAGCATTTGAGAGCAAATTAGTTCTCATGGATGAAGCCGTTGATACCCGAACAACTCCCTTGGCTGGGACTGCACCTGCGTTAATATTTCTGCATTTTTTTTCTTTCTCTCGTTTGCCTTACCGCTTGCGCTTGTTCTTCTTTGCTTGCAGGTGCCCGGGGAAGCCGCGAGAAGCGGCGCGGTGTCACCAGGGCGAGCCCTCTTGGCCATTGGCCGCACCCCCGTAGACGCGTCCCTGATTGCCGCCGCGAACACGAAAGCCAGCGCCCGTAGCAGCATCAGTAGCAGCAGCAGTGGCAAAGAGGGAGGCGAACCCACAGCGACAACGGATGCCATTTCCCCAAACCGTTTGAGTGAGTTGGCAGCAGGTGAGCCGTTGCCACTCGACGATTGCGTGAAGCTCCTCCGCGAGTCACCGTTTCCCATGACGCCGGTGCTATTTAGAGATATGGAGCAGTATTTCGCGATGCGCGACCTCGCATCCACCTCAGGCCCATAAATCTATGACGTGGCAGCTGAGTGAATTCTGAATTATGGGTTAAGTTTGCACCGAGAAACGGCGAATAGAAGTAAGTGCATATTTGAAGAAGGAGGAGAGATGGGCCCTGCTGCTGCTGGTAAATGGGCCATGAATTCTGAATTGCGAATATATTGAAACGTAAAACGGAGGGAGTGTAGAATAGTCGCGCAATTCGGCTTCGACAATCAACCAGTAGAGAGTTATCCTAATTGTTTCTCAGATATACCCTGCATTGTTCGAACTAATTGAAACCCAGATTTTGCCATATAGAAGCCGGCGCTTCTGGCATCTCTGGCATCTGGCATTGGTATACGGCAGTACGGCAGACGGAAAACTCGTAAAATCGTGTTTGGGTCATTCGAATAACGTATTTTTACGCCAATCACGGGCGGGCACACCCCACGACACGGACACGGACGCTCAGACGTAGACGCTCACGAGCAGATACAGAGCAAAGGCACCGTTTTGAGGCTAGCCCGCTCTCGCACGGGTTGAAAGCACACATACGCCTGTTGCGTGGTTTCAAATATCGCTACCTTCATCAAGGGTGCTGCCTTGTATTATACACTCGCGTGGGACTTCAGTCTCTGCTGTAGTAGGCTGAAGCTCACTTGACCTGCCCAGTACCAACGCGATCTTTTCCAGTTCGACAGCATGGCCGATGATGAGCTTCAGTACTGGTGTTCAGTGATAAATGTGACCACATTTGACATTCTGAAGTTAAGGTAAGGGCCTCTTGTTATCGCGCCACAGGTAGTGTCCCAAGATTGTTTACACGCTCGCTCTCACCTTTGTGCTTTTCTCGTGCAGTCGGCGGTTCCAGACACGCCAGCCGCGCAAGCTCACGCTTTACATCCCAGGCGACGACGAGGAATTCGCGCTTTCCGATGGTCGAATCGTGATTTCGCACGTTGAGAGGCACAAGCAGGAAATTATTTTCTTGCGCGACTTGCGAGGCGTTCGCCTCAACAGCAGCGACGACCGCTGCCTCCGCGTCGACTTTACCGACTCCACCTACGACAAAGGCAACCAAAGCCTCATCTTCCGAAACTTCGCTGACCGGCAGTTGTTCGCCCATTTCATTCAATTGGTCACCGACGCAGTGACTTTTTCGGCCGAGAACGAATGGAAGAGCAAACCGCAGCCACCAAAGGCCAGCACTGGAGTGGTTCATAGGGCCGAAACCGTAAACTCCATCGGCATCAAGGTTGAAATCAACGTTACCCTCGATTATGCTGCTCGCTCATTAGAATTTGGTACGCCGTCTAGTACAGGGGCTGAAGACGAATCCACTATCATGTGCGCTGTCGATACCGCGAGCATTCAATTGCACCACGGCAGTGCAAACCGGCTCGACCTACAGTACGAAGACACGAACAATACCTTGGACGATCTCGGCACCACTGGGAGCGGTGCTACAGGCATCGGCGTTCTGAAGAAAGCGCTGGCTGAGAAAGAAGTAGTGTCAGTTGTGTCAAAGAGAAAACGCATTGCCCTTACCTTCAAGAGCGTTTATGCGCGAGAGCGGTTTGCTGCTCGGTTTCGAGCCATCAAGCAAGGCGTCGTTCCCACGGGCCAGCCTCCTGCGGGAGCGTCGATGGTCGGTACAGGTTCAACGACGCTCTCTACAGGAGAAATGTTGCGCATATTTTGTGGCTCATTTAACACCGGTGACAAGCCGCCTCCGAAGACTGTGACTGAGCTCGACCAGTGGCTCAAGTCAGGCGAGTTCGACATCTACGTGATGTCTTTTCAGGAATGCTCACAAGCTACCAAGTGGCAAAAAGCTCTAAAGAATTTGCTTTGTGGCAAAGAAGCATCCAACAAGTGTGACCACCGCCTCAAGCAAGAGCGCGCAGCTATGGGAAGCAGCTCAAATAGGGTGGCGGGCATTGGATCCGGATTCGTTATGTTTGCTAAAGAGCGCCTCTGGGACATTCATATCATGATGGTACGTCTACAGAGACTTCCTTTTAGATTCTTTCTCTTCTATTTTTTTTGTTCTTTTGCTTTCATTATTTCTCAATGTATACCAGGTGGTTCGAGGAGACTTGGCGGCGCGTCTGACAGACGTGACGACCACTACTGAGGCAACAGGCTTTGCTCACATTTTAGGCAACAAAGGTGCAGCTGCAATTGGTGTCACCCTTGATCACAGCACTCGCTTAGCATTCATCAGCAGCCACCTCGCTGCGCGCGGCACGCGCATTCGAAAGCGCCAAGAAAATTACATGGAAATTTGCAACGGCATGAAGAAGCTCCGGCTTTTCGACGGCAAAGACAGCGTTGAATGGATGCACACGTACGACCACGTCTTTTGGATGGGCGACTTGAATTACCGCATCGATTTGGGGCAGCCAGGCACGCCTGAAGAGTTTGACAAAGTCCTGTCGCTTGTGCGCAACCAAAACTTGGCGCACCTTCAAAAGGCTGACACCCTCATTTATCAAATGACCACGCAGGCCTCTTTTGTAGGCTTCCAGGAAGGCCCAATTAACTTTTTGCCCACGTATCGCATGATCAAGGGCGCTGCAGGTTACAACAACAAAAATAACCAAAACCCCAGTTACACCGATCGGGTCTTATACCGTTCTGCCCCAGGCGAGAGCAAGAATTTGTCTTTGCAGTGGTACGAGGCAGCCATGGGCATTACTCTAAGCGACCATCGCCCCATCGCCGCTGGTTTTGAGTTTGTACCACGGCAGCCATTTGCCTTGCAGGACGGCATGCACCGCGTTGGCGCAGTCGACGACTGCCTCATATTTCTGAGGTCTTTGACGTACATCGCGGTACCTGAGCCGTCCCACGCAGGACTCACGGAGTGGCAGAAGTCGTTTTCTTACGACGGGTCCAGCGCACCTTTGTCGTTCGCTGTGCGCCACAACGAGTCGTTCCTGCCGCACAGCGTGCATTCGAAGCGGCCCGTGCCTTGCGTGAACCCTGACGCCTGCAGCAAAATCGGCGGCTTCACTGGTTTGACGTCGGACGCCGTGGAGCGTGCCATCTGGGAAGGTGCTGCGCCTGTGTGGACTTCTCAAGACTTCATGATGCTTCGCCCAGCAGTTACGGATGGTCAATGGCTTTCCCAGCAATACCTCACCATGACCGTGTCCAGAACGCCCAATGCGTCGTCGCAGAAGCCGACCGAACAAGAATGGGCCAAGGAAACAAACAATTCAAGCAGCCAGGACAACGCCGTCACGAACTTGATCGCGCAAGTGCAAGTGCCCCTCGCAGAATCTTTCGCCACCGCAGTGCAAGCGCTGCGAGAGAGTGCCGCCGTAGGGCGCGCGAGTTACGTTCGCGGAAGTGTGAGCGGAGCAGGCAAGTTTGGTGGTGGCGCAGACCGCTTGAGCTCTGCAGGTTTTGCTCCGATGGACGGCGGCGACGACGATTTTGGCGACGACCATGCCTCCGGCGACCGCATGCAGTCCTCGGTGTATTCCGAAGCCATGCCATATTCGGGCAACTCCTTGATGCCACGCGGCGGCGGGTTCAAAGCCAACCAAGCCGGGAGCGCGGCCGAAAGGCTGCACCGCGCCCAGCAGCGCACTCCCTGGGACCGGGCCGTGCTGGAAAGCGGTGACGTGACCCTGTACCCACCCCTGCAAGACGTGTACTCGCCCCAGGAGGACGGGGACGACGATAGCTACGGCTCCGGAGCCAACGGCCACGACGAAGACGGTTTAGGCGGCATTGGCGGCGGCCGCGGTGGGGGATCGTTCTTCAGCGTGCCTGCGTATTTGCACGGGAAGTTCGTGGGGATCGTGTGCGGACGCGTGGAGATGGTGCCTCTGCACGGTGTAGTTCACGGTGACACGCTCGACGACGTGTTGTTCAAGCTAGGCACCTGGCACGACGTCTCCAAGCGAATGCATTTCGACCACACGTTGCACGCTACGTCGGCGACCAGCAAAGGTGCGGCCACCGTGGCGCAGCAAGCCGCGAACTCGTCTGCGGTGGTGACGAGGTCCAGGGGCAATACAGGGAGGCAATTCAGCACCGAACCGCATGCCTCCATGATGGGAGGAGGTGGTTTAAAGCCTCGGCTAGTGCGAGAACAGCAGCATTTCTCTGCTGCTCCCATTCAGAACGATGGCAGTGGCGTGGGCCAGGATGACGCGTTGAAGTTTGGCGACCTTCAAATTGACTCCAAGTACTTCGGTAGCAGCAAGGAAGCAGATGGTGGTGGTGCCACCGTAGGGTTTGCGGCCGATTCCAATGACAATACTTTTGGGGGGCCTGCGCATGGGCCTCTGGGAACTGAAACCCTTGTGATTAACTTCAACGCCAAGCGGCAGAAAGTGCTCGACAAAGAACGCAAGACGCAAGTGCTCCAGTTCGTGAAAAGTGCAGCAACGGAATTGTCGTCGCGCGGCAGCACCAGCAGCCGTCTGACGGTAAGCGACCTGGGCGATGACGACGACGATGACAACGACGACGACGATGGTGACGACGACGAGGGCACCGAAAGCGACGCGAGTGGCAGCAGCAGCAACGCCAGCAAAGTCGGGTCAGCGGCGTGGCAACTCGAGCATCCGGTGTGGATCGAAGGCGGCATTGCGCGTGTCGCAGACGGAAGGCGCTTGCGGGTGGTAGACGAGAAAGACGACGATGATCATGACGTGGATGATGATCAAGAAGGAGGCAGCCAACTTGACCCTGCTGCTGAAAGCAGCAATACCCGCCGCTTGCCGTTGCCTCCGCTCGCTTGTTGCGTCACCGGCCAATTGTTCGGGTCGGACGGGTCGGAAGACTTCGTGTGTTTGCGGCGGCCCAGCATGGGCGCGAACAACCAGTTGTTCGACTTTTACAGCCGGGCTGGCTTTTTGAAGCACTACGGCGATCGTGTCGACGCTGGAACTTTACAGGTGATGACGTAGACGATGATTGTGCGACGGTTAAGAGAGGAGCATCTTTGTTTTCACTCTTTTGTTTTGCTGAGCTTTGAACTTTCAATACTTCGCATGCAGAATCTCAAATTTTATATTCTTCCATGTTCTTCTTTCCTTTTATTTTAACTTATCGTTGATTTCCCTCTTCTTATGGGCCAAATCCTATTCTTAATGCTCCAATGTAATAGCCCTTGAAAGAGCACGGCCATTTCGTGACCGCTCTCGGTGGCCTCAAGTTCAAGACCGAAAACTTTCGGTGCGCGCACAGCGGAGTCGAGCTGTTTGGCGTGCCCTTTTACGAGCGCGGCGGGCGATCGTACTGCGAAGCAGCTTTCCTGGAGCTCTTCCACTCTTGTCCTGGATGCCTCGAACCTGTGCGTATCCCTGTTTTGATCTGATCTTTAAAATTGCCGTTTTTCAAAATTGCTCCTTTTTTTTTTTTTTTTCGACAACAAAAGGAGATGAACAACACAACATCAACATTGAAAGTTGATGCACATATTTTGCTCGTGTATAATATATTCGTGTACTGCCTCTGCACACCATCTGCAGGTGGCTTTGGACGACCCAGAGAAAGTCAACGCCCTCGGGTCGGTGTGGCATGCGCAGCATTTGGTGTGTGTCTCATGCGTCGCCAACAGCACGACTACTACTACCACTACAGTGGGGGAAGCAGCTGATGGAGTAGGGGCAGGACCTAATGCTGCTGCGGCCACTGATGCCCTTGGTGCCGGAGCACCTACTCCTCCTCTCACGGGGGGGGGCTCGTCCTTGCTGGGGCAGCAGTGTTTTGCGCATGACGCGAGCGATGGCCAGGGCGTGCAGCCGTACTGCGAAACGTGCTACGTGACCAACTTCTGCCCGCAGTGCGGCGGCTGTGGCGAGCCTATCAATTCAGCCATCGAAGACGTCCTGGAAGCGAGTGGCGCGTACTGGTAAAGAGCCAGGGCAGTTGCTTAGGCTTGTGTGCATCTCAAGTTTGGGCTAACGTACAAGATCCTTTGCAGTACTGTTTTCTGTTCATGTGTGCCTTTTACTTGTTTTTCTAAATACATTTATGTGAATTTCTTGAATGCGTACCCTTGCTTATCGTCGACACTTTTTCTTTCCAATATCAGTCATTTGATTGTGTTTTTTTTGTGTTTATTATGCTTTCCTTCGAATCTCTCCTTTTTCTCTTTTGTCCATTCATTGTATACAGGCACGTGAATCACTTTCGGTGCGTCGACACTGGCGAACCTTTGGTCGGCGATTACTTTACAGTGGAAGGCCTTCCGTACAGCCCTGAAGCTTTCTACCGCCTCTTCGGGAAACGGTATTGATTGGTGGAAAGCAAATGCCAACACCCTCTTTTCTTCTATTGCTTGCATGCTCTTCAACTCATGCTCTTCCAACTTCATGACACAGTTGTGCTACGTGCTGTGAGACCATCACCGGCGAAGCTCGCGTGGAAGCACTGGATCAAACCTGGCACCCGGAATGCTTCATTTGCTCCCACACCGGCCTGCCGTTAGCGGATCTCACGCCGTCGTCTCGCCGAGCCTCGTCCTCCTTGTCGTCTTCTTCCTCTTCTGCTGTACCCAGTGCCGCCACTCAAAACAACAACACCAGCAGTAGTGCTAGCGGAGGCATATCCTACGAGTTTTGGGAGCACGAGGGGCGGCCGTACAGCCGAGGAGCCTACTTTGAAAGGTGAGACACGGGAGAGATAGTTTGTGGGAACTTTTAGATAATATTCAAATACACGTGAATATTGCACTCCTTCGTACTGCATTTTCACCTTTGATTGTGGATTTAACTAATCATATATGCTTCCATGCGTGGGTTTATATGCTTTTTAGGTTCGGCGACCGTTGCTACTTTTGTGAGGAGCCTTGTGTCGAAGATCAGCGCGTCACCACCCCACTGGTGCCAGTCGACAGCGACGACAACGATTCTAACAGTGGTAATGGCAGCAGCGGCAGTGACGTCGTAGAAGTTCGGCGCGTGTATCACCCGGAGTGTTTGCATTGCGTGGCCTCGGGGCACCCTCTGGGCGGGTCTATAGCAGGCGAGTCAAGCGATGACGTGCCCGAAGTGTTCTTTGGCGACGATGACGGGTTGCCTTATTCGGAAGACGCGTGAGTTGTTCTTCCCTCTAAAATTAAAATTATACTTCACATAGACGTCGCGCCAAATTCGTCTCTACTGCTTAACCCCTCAATTTTGTCTGTGATAGCGTTACCGTTTGTAATTATTTCATGACCTTGGTGAATGAATATCCTTCAATCTTGATACTTCCTCCGTTTACCTTTACGCTCTCTTCTTTTCTTCCCCTATCATGTCAACCTCTTGTTTGACAGGTACGTGTCCCAATTTCGCGCCTGTTCAGCGCTCAGTGGTCGGTTTTTCACGGAAGGCGAAGAAATATTTTTCTCGAATGGCCTACCTCTCGGCAAAGAAGATCTTACTGAGGTACTCGCCTTGATCCTTATTATCTCCCTTCACGTTTTTCCTATCCAGGAACTTAATCATGAATAAGCACCTTTTTCAATCCTTCTACTTCGGATGCCCCATTATCTCTCTTGCAACCAACACATAGGTCTTCCACGAGCATTGGTGCGCGGGCTGTGGTGACGCCATCACCTCCGGCAAAATGCAAGTAACGCCCACCGTCGGGAACTTCAAATGGCACCCAACCTGCCTCGCCAACTACCAAGCCAACGCAGCTGCGGCAGCGCCAGCGGGAAGTCAATCAGGCAATGCACCGCCACAATTAACGCCGCTGGTAGCAGCCAATGGCGCCACTGCTGCTGGAGTCGGCATAGATCCGTTTGAAACTGACCGAAAGCGTTGCGCGCGCACGGAAGCTGCCAAGACAAAGTTTGCGACTGCCGTAGAACACCGATTAGTGCAGCGGAAGGCAGTGTTGGCAGCAGCGCAGGCGAAAGCAAAAACGGTAAGAGCAGCTGCGAAAAATGCCAAAGCAGCGCTTGAGCAGAAGGCGCAGCAGCTCGCACAGTCGGGTACATTACAAGAGCAGCAGCAGCAGCAGCATACACAACAAACATCAGGCCCTACTCCAGGAGGAGTACAGGAGGCGTCAGCACATTTGAATTCCACAGCAGCAGTCAATGGAACTCTGGAGGATGCCTCGTTGGATGCACTCCTGCCTGCGCCACCCGCACCTTCTAGTCAGCAGCCGCCGCCGCCTTCTGCACCTTCTCCGTCCCAACGTCGACAAAGCAGCGGATTGGGGGGTGCTACAATGCCTGCCATACACGAAAACCAGGCAAGTGCGAGTGTGGAACGCAGCATCTCCACTGGCAGCAGTAGCAGCAGCGGTAGCGGCAGCAAAAGTGCCAAGCCAGCACGGCAATTGTCAACCAGCTCGTGCCGTGGCAACCTCGAAAAACAGGTGAGCATATCGTTCATCAATAGTGACTGTTTATATTGTGCTTTAACAGTAAAGAGTCATCGAGGGTAATGTGTTACGAGGAGGTAGCTTTTCATGCATGGAATGAACGCCGGTGTGCGCACTTGCACTGGTAGAGCTGGTTATTTGCTCTTGTTTTTTGAGATCTTTAGTCTTGTGGTATTTTTCAAGCGAAGGGATCTCATACTCGCCTATTGTTCTGTCTACTATGCTTTCTATCCATTCTGCGTTCACCTCTCTTTGTGCGCAGGGCGGTGGCTCTTCCATGTTTGGTTCCAAATCATGGAAGAATCGGTGGTTTGTTCTCGAAGCCGGGGGCACCTTACAGTATTATGCCTCCGAATCGGACTGGGTCAGCGGGCACGCTCCTTTGAAAGACGCCCTGTATCAAATGAAGGCGTGCACGGCGAGCATTGATGGGGCTGGCAGCACCGCTTCGTCCTCGACAACGTTCAAGCAGGACGAGTTCGGCATCATCATTCAACCGCGCACCGCGCAAGGTGGGCCTCGACGCATGCTCTTGCGTGCACCGGCCAACATTGAGCGCGAAAGGTGGATGGCCGCGTTCGCTGCTTACGCCAAGCCCAGCAAAGGCAATGCCTAATTTCAATCGTTACTACTGCTATGACCGAGCAGAGCCCCCCCATTGGCTTATGTATTTGCTTGCGAATTGAGCTACTTATACTGTGGCAAATTTCGAGCGCGAGAGGTGGATGGCAGCATTCGCTGCGTATGCCAAGCCCAGTAAAGGCAGTGCCTAATCGTAATCGTTACAATCGACATGAATAGCCCCCTTTTTCTTATTCATGCATTTGCTTACGGGTTGAGCTACTTAAGAACGAGTAGAAGTAGAAGTACCTATAAATATAAGTAGAAACATGGTCGCTGGTATAGTTATTCGCCTCCTCGAACTGAATGGCTGAATGGTTGGGTTGGGTTTTATCGCCATACCGCCATATCGCCATCCACATCACGCATCGGTATTCGAGATCAGGCTGTAGAGGCGGCTTGTTTTGTGTAATAGGTCATAGATCATAGCAATAAGGAGAAGGAAAGTAAAGTATGAGGAGCTCTGATAAGGTAAGGTTGGGCTACTTCACCTGCACGGCCCTGTACTTCTCTTTAGTTCAAATTTCTTGAATTCGCCCGCTCTCTCTATTCAAAATTCAGTGCACAATTCCCATGGGAGGGTGAAATCCATTTCAACTATTAGTAGGCAAATCAATACAGGATTCAGCCCCACCCCAAAGAAATGCCACACCTAACTGCGCCGAGGGCATCTTTCTACCAACTGTTCATGATCCAGGTAGTCTAGCGCATCCTCACAGCCCTGGTCCGCGGCCATTTTTATCCACCGTATCGCTTCCTTGTCGCTCTGCGTTACTCCACTGCCATCTTCGTACAGCAACCCCAAATGGTACTGCGCTTCTGCGTGCCCCTGTTCGGCTGCCTTTTTAAACCACTGTGCCGCCTTTGCATCGTTTTCTTCGACGCCGCTTCCTTCAACGTAACTCAGCCCCAAATTGAACTGAGCCAAGGCATGCCCTTGATCTGCGGCTTTCTTAAACCACTGCGCTGCTTGGGCGTAGTTGAGGGGCACGCCACGGCCACTGAGGTTTAGCAACCCCAGATTGCATTGCGCCTCGGCGATGCCTTGATCAGCTGCCTTTTGCCACCACTTCACCATTTCTACGTCGCTCTTCGCTACTCCACTACCTTGTGCATATTTGAAACCTAAGTTAGACTGTGCCATCCCGTGCCCTTGATCCGCAGCCATTTTGTACCACCGCGCTGCTTCTTTGTCGCTCTGTGCCACGCCGCAGCCGGCTTCATGAAGAAGCGCGAGGTTGTACTGAGCACCTGAATTCCCATGGTCCGCGGCCTTTCTGTACCACCGAGTTCCCTCCGCTACATTTGGTGCTACACCACGGCCGCTCATGTAATGCATCCCCAGAGAACACAGTGCATCCACCTCGCCTTGGTCAGCCGCCTTTCGTAACCATTTCATTGCTTCCGTGTCGCTCTGCGTCACCCCACTGCCGTGCGAGTACTTCAACCCTAAAGTGCACTGTGCAGTCGCATGCCCTTGATCAGCTGCTTTTCTGAACCATTGGGCCGCCTTGACGTCGCTCTGCGTCGCGCCTCTGCCTTTCTGAAACATGGACCCCAGGCTGTATTGGGCTGATGCATTTCCTTGGTCGGCAGCCTTTTTGAGCCATCGCACAGCGTCCTTCTCACTTTGTTTCACGCCACTGCCGGTCTCCAGCATGCTCCCAAAAAAATACTGCGCCTGCGCATACCCTTGGTCAGCTGACTTTTTGTATCACCGCGCTGCCTCGACATCGCTCTTTACCACGCCATTGCCACTTTCGTACATGTTCCCTAGGAGGCACTGTGCCCGATCGTACCCTTGATCGGCAGATTTTTTGTACCATCGTACCGCTTCTGCGTCACTCTTCGCGACGCCAAGTCCATTCTCATACAGGAAACCCAGCTTAGACTGCGCCCGTGCATGCCCTCGGTCAGCTGCCAGTTCGAACCAGCGTGCCGCCTCCGTATCATTCTGCACCACGCCACGGCCTCTCTGGAAAAGGAGACCCAGGTCACATTGCGCTTCCAAATGCCCCTTGTCAGCTGCCTTTCTGTACCAGCGTGCTGCCTCCACAGGGTCCTGAGCTACTCCGTGGCCGTCTTCAAACAAGAACCCTAGACAGTACTGCGCCTCGGTATACCCTTCGTCGGCAGCAGCCCGCCATCCAGACTTTACCGCATCCATTTCAAGTTGGGCCGAGGCTGGGAGGGCCGACCACGAGGCATAACCACGCTCCACAAGTTGACTAACTATGTAGTACCGCCGGGTGGCCTCCTCAAAGACCTTCTCAGGCCCAGGAGGAAGCGGAATGCGGCACAAAGGGCACACTTGCTGCACTCCAAACTTCCGCAGTCCCGCAACGCATGCGCCGTGAAAAACATGGGTGCACGGAAGCGTACATGCCGATGCCGCACCCAACAGATCCATGCAGATGATGCATTTCTCTCCCGCACGGGCCGCATTCGATATCGAGTCCTTACTATCAGTATTTTGAGGCTGTGGCGTCCTGTCGGCCTTAGCAACACAGTGCTGCTTGTGGTTTGCCTTCCAGTGCGCCCGCTGGCAATCCCTACTGCAGTACGCCACAAGACCACACCGAGAGCACGCCGAAAGCTTCGGAGCACCTGCGCTCCCTTCAGACGCAAGGCAATTGCTGCAAGCCCTGTGATTGAGACCGGTGAGTTTCTTGCCTTTCTCCTCGGATGCCATGCGGAAGATCTTTACCGAGACGGGGTAGCAGATGATTCGCCCAGTGCACGAACTCACTCTCTCCAACTTTGGGTGTGCGAAATGTGTGCACACCCAGTGGTGGATTGGCAGAGCGTATCGTCCAAGAAAGCTACGACGAGACTCGAGAGCTACGACGAGACTCTAGAGCACGAGAGATTGTCTGTCAGCGAGGCGGCATCCAACAGCTACAAAAATCCTACAGTAGAAATATCGAAATATCGAAATACCCGAAAAATCGTTTTACTTTATGTGCAAATTTTTGTGCTGTGCCGAGAGCTGAGAACAACCGACGACGAGCAGCTGTCTAAATATTTCTTCCTCAGCTCTGGGGTCGTTGGCGCACGTCGACCCCCTTTTGCCACCTGGCTCGTGCCCCCGAGTGCTTTTAAAGTTTAAGGCATTTGCGTGCAATAGTTTCACATGGCTGCGAATCCGAATCCTGCCCCTGCCACTGGAGGGGACGTACAAGTGGAGTTCACAGTTAAAGTAAGTCGTTGCCATTTGAGGACGTTCCAAATAAAAGCCTTTTTGAAAAGAAGAACCTTGGTAATTGGGGAAGTGGTATGAATTAGCGGTGCTTCTCAATTAAGTTTTGAGGTATTTGGTGTGGAAAATTGTATCCCCTGCACTTGTTGATTCGACTAGCTGAGCTATTATTTTTCTCTCTCGCTCCAGCCTGCTGAAGACCTCATGCTTGAAGGCAACGAGCGCACAATTGTACGAGTTCGAGCTGATACCCCGTATAGCTGTCTCATGTTGAAAAATCAACGATTTTCCTCACTTTTCCGCCACTACGCGAAACATCACGGTCTGCGCAAGGTCAGGCCTTTGAAAAGCGAATTTGAGGATAGGTTC
>Ga0307978_1001025_pt1 | contig 21746 bp, 19 predicted proteins | sample OrgLakmetage1056_FD_203151 | JGI IMG/M metagenome (GOLD analysis project Ga0307978, IMG submission 203151) | Saline water microbial communities from Organic Lake, Antarctica - #1056 | ecosystem: Environmental > Aquatic > Non-marine Saline and Alkaline > Saline | place: Antarctica: Organic Lake...
TATGCTTTAATTTTTCGCGGATACTATGCGCTCATCAAAAATCCAAGAGTAAATTCTAAAGGGCAGGATACTTCTGCTATTATGGGATTCATGAATTCACTTTTTGATGTCATAAAACGTGAAAAACCAAATCTATTGGCCGTTTGTTTCGATAAAGGAGGAAGCCACGCCCGAACAGAAATGTATGAAGAATACAAAGCAAACCGTGATGAAACTCCCCAGGTAATAAGAGATTCTGTGCCCATTATTCAAAATATCCTCCATGCTATGGAAATTCCAGTAATGGAGATAGAAGGCATGGAAGCAGATGATATTATTGGAACTTTAGCTAAGCAAGCTGAAAAACAAGATTTTGAAGTCTATATGGTTACGCCAGATAAAGATTTTGCACAATTGGTTTCAGAGAATATTTTTATGTACAAGCCATCCAGAATGGGTAACGGAATTGAAAAATGGGGAATTCCTGAGGTGCAGAAAAAATACGGAGTTGAACGCCCTGAACAAGTGATTGATTTTTTGGGAATGATGGGCGATGCTTCAGACAACATTCCAGGCTTGCCTGGGGTCGGCGAAAAAACTGCAAAGAAATTTCTGAAACAATTTGGTAGTATGGAAGGCTTGTTGGAGAATACAGACCAACTGAAAGGTAAAATGAAAGAGAAAGTAGAGGATAATGCCGAATTAGGTAGGCTTTCCAAAAAATTAGCAACCATTTTTACCGACTGTGATGTCGAATTTCATGCTGAGAATTTCAAGTTATCTCAACCTAATGTAGAAAAGGTAGTTGAAATTTTTAAAGAATTAGAGTTTAGAAGACTTACTGAGCAATTTATGAAAATGTTTAATTCGCCAGAGGAAGTTGCCAAAGAAGGAGAAACTACAAAGGAAAAGAAAGATGCTGGGTCTGGGCAGTTTTCACTTTTCGGGAACGATGCTTCAGCCGAAGATGTGGAAGCAGAAAATTTCCAAGGCTACAAAACCTTAGCAAATACAGACCATAGCTATCAATATGTAAACTCAGCTATGGGCTTAAAATTATTTTTAGACAAATTAGCAAAACAAAATTCAGTTTGTTTTGATACGGAAACTACTTCACTAGAAACGTTAGATGCAGAATTGGTGGGAATTGCCTTTTCTTGGGAAAAAGGAAAAGGATATTACATTCCGTTTCCAGAAAACCAAGATGAAGCTAAGGAATTGGTAAGTAAATTGATGCCTTTTTTTGAAGATGAAAAAGTCCAAAAAATTGGTCAAAATTTAAAATATGACATTAAGGTATTAGCCAATTATCACATCGAAGTAAAAGGACCATTGTTTGATACTATGTTAGCGCATTACATCATTAATCCAGATATGCGTCATAATATGGATGTATTAGCAGAAACTTATTTGAATTATTCGCCACAACCCATCGCAGATTTGATAGGCAAAAAAGGGAAAAACCAAAAATCAATGCGCGATGTGGAGTTGGAAAAGATAACAGAATATGCTGTTGAAGATGCTGATATCACTTTTCAGTTAAAGAAATATTTTGAAGAAGAGCTAAAGGATGCGCATAACGAACATCTTTTTGGCGAATTAGAAATTCCACTTTTACGTGTTTTAGCAGATATGGAGCGGGAAGGAATCAATGTAGACAAACAGATGTTGAATGATTTGTCTGAAGGATTAACCACGGATATTCAGCAACTTGAAAAAGAGGTGTTTGAAGCTGCTGGAGAGGAATTCAATATTGGTTCTCCTAAACAGTTGGGTGAAATTTTATTTGGTAAATTAGAAATTGCTAAAAAACCCAAGAAAACCAAATCGGGTCAATATTCAACAGCAGAAGACGTCTTATCATACTATGCGAATGATTTTCCCATTGTCAATAAGGTGTTGGAATGGCGTGGATTAAGCAAATTGAAGAGTACCTACGTAGATGCTTTGCCGAAACAGATTCATGAAAAAACAGGTAGAGTTCATACCGAATTTATGCAAACAGTAGCTGCTACTGGTAGATTGAGTTCTAATAATCCGAACTTGCAGAATATCCCAATCCGAACCGAACGCGGTAGAGAAGTTAGAAAAGCCTTTGTTCCTAGAGATGAAAATCACATTCTTGTAGCGGCGGATTATTCTCAAATTGAATTGCGCATCATCGCCGCATTAAGCGAAGAAGAAACCATGATTGAAGCTTTTAAAAATGGAGAAGACATTCATGCTTCAACTGCAGCAAAAGTCTTTAATGTTCCTTTAGAGGATGTTACTCGCGAACAAAGAAGCAATGCCAAAACGGTAAACTTTGGAATTATTTACGGCGTTTCTGCTTTTGGATTAAGCAACCAAACCAACCTCACCAGAGGAGAATCTAAAGAATTGATTGAAACCTACTACAAGACCTATCCAAAATTGAGAGATTATATGGATGACCAAGTAGAGTTTGCAAGGGAAAACGGATATGTAAAAACCGTTATGGGAAGAAGGAGATATTTAAAGGATATCAATGCCAGAAATCAAATGGTTAGAAGTGCAGCAGAACGAAATGCAGTAAATGCACCTATACAAGGAAGCGCAGCAGACATAATAAAGGTTGCCATGATTAATATCTTTAAAAAACTAGAAGAACAGAATTTGAAAACTAAAATGTTGCTTCAAGTTCATGATGAATTGATTTTTGATGTTCCAAAAGACGAGCTAGAGGATTTAAAGAAACTGATTAAAACTGAAATGGAAGGCGCATATCAACTAGTGATTCCTCTAAAAGTAGATGTAGGAACTGGACAAAATTGGTTAGAAGCGCATTAAGTTCTTATCAATAAAACTTCTAAAACTTTTCATTCCATGCAAGCGAAAGCGCGACAGGGAATCTCATGAAATTATCGAAATGTTTAACTAAAACGAACAACCTTGAAACCCGTCATTCCGAGCGAACGATAGTGAGAGAAGGAATCTTAATGAAATTACCGTAAATGTTGATTAAAAGTAGCATTCCACTTTCATTATTTTTAATCAGACTCTTCTAAAATAAACAGTTCGTTTACTGATTTATTAAAAACTTCGGATAATTTTAACGCCAAAATAGTAGATGGAACATACCTATTTTTTTCAATAGAGTTTATGGTTTGCCTTGAGACACCAATCTTCTTTGCCAGCTGCTCTTGAGTTAAATCAAATTCAGCTCTTTCAACTTTTAGCCTATTACGCACGTCCAAATCTTTTTAGGGTTTCAAAGAAAAGTAATTGCAGACCCATTAAAATAAACAAGACTTCAAAAGAAGATATTTCATAAAAACTGATGGTTCCGTCTCCCGTAATTTTTGTGATGAGAATATCAAGTAGAATTGCTATCAGCGGTATTGAAATAGAATAGACGACAGCACACACAAAAGCAATTACATAGGATTGAAATCGAACGTACCTATTAAATTCATCTTCAAAAGTATCTCTGCTTAATGAAGCAAATAGCATAAATAATAATATTAAAGTTCTTAATATATCTTTTGTAATTATAGCTAAGGAGCCATCTACCAGAAATTTATGCCCAAACAAAAAAGCAAGTATTAAAATGACTCCCAAATAACCAATTAATTTAAATCTATGCGGTAGCCGGAAATCAAATATTTTAATGAGTTTGTTGTATTCGTTTTCTTGATGTGATAATTGCTGAGACATAATTAATATGTTAAGTGAGTAGCTTGTTTTACATAATGGCAAATATACTTTACATTTTTAATTAATCAACGTTTTTTCAATTTTTTTTGGTTATTAGCTTTTTTTGCTTTTTCGAAAAAAAAAACTTAACTTGTCATTCCATGCAAGCGTATCGTGACACGGAATCTCATGATGCTGCCAAAATGTAGAATCAAAGAACTAACCCAGCGTTTTCATAATACTAAGATTCCACATAAAATTTCTTACTGAAATTTTATGTGGAATGACAGTTCAGTAGTTAAACATTACAATTTCAAAAATCCTTTTATCCTAAGTCGATTAATACTACTTTTGCAGCAATTTAGGTGCAAATTTTACAATCACAACTATGCAATACAATTTCAATGAAATTGAAGCCAAATGGCAAAAAAAGTGGGCTGAATCTCAAACTTTTAAAGCAGTTCAGCCAGAAGAACTTACCGAAAACAAACCTCCGTTTTATGTCTTAGACATGTTTCCTTATCCATCTGGAGCAGGTTTACATGTGGGACATCCATTAGGTTATATTGCCAGTGATATTTATGCACGTTACAAACGCCACTCCGGTTACAATGTATTGCATCCACAAGGTTATGATTCGTTTGGCTTACCTGCTGAGCAATATGCTATTCAAACTGGACAACATCCCGCAAAAACTACAGAAGCAAACATCAATCGCTACCGTGAACAATTGGATAAAATTGGTTTTTCATTCGATTGGAGTAGGGAAGTGCGTACCAGTAATCCCGAGTATTACCGCTGGACACAGTGGATTTTTATACAATTATTTGAAAGCTGGTACAATCATACTACCGTAAAAGCTGAATCTATAACAAGCTTGATTAAAACTTTTGAAAACGAGGGGAATCTATTTGTAAACGCAGCTTGTGATGATGACGTTGAAAGATTTTCAGCTAAAGGATGGGAAGTTTTTACCAATACTAAAAAAGAAGAAATTTTATTGAAATACAGGCTAACATATTTAGCACATTCTGAAGTGAATTGGTGCCCAGCCTTAGGAACCGTTTTAGCCAATGATGAAATTGTAAATGGAGTTTCAGAGCGAGGAGGACATCCTGTGGTTCGGAAAAAAATGAAGCAATGGAGCATGCGAATTTCGGCTTATGCTGAACGCTTATTGAATGACTTGGATAGATTGGACTGGACTGAAAGTTTAAAAGAATCTCAACGCAACTGGATAGGGAAATCAGTTGGGGCTCAGTTAAAATTCCCCATCCTATCCTTCCCCAAAAGGGAAGGAAAAGCTGGATATATGACAGGCGGGAACTATGCACCTCTTTTAATTGAAAAAGCAAAAGAAAACAGAAAAAATCCAACAGAAGCCGAGCGAATATTATGGTTGCAGCTAAAAGGAAAAAAATTAGGTGGATTTCAATTTAGACAACAACATTTAATAGGAAATTACATCGTTGATTTTGTCTGTTTAAAAAAAGGATTAGTAATTGAAGTTGATGGGAAATACCATGAACAAACAAAGGAATATGATGAAGAACGCACCGCTTTTCTAAATACAAAGGGCTTTGAAGTTATTCGTTTCTCTAATGAAGAAGTGATTGGTAATATAGATGAAGTTTTAGAAAAAATTAAAAACAAAGCTACCTCCAGGACCTCCCTTTCCTTAGGAGAGGGATTGAGGGAGAGGATTATATCTGTCTTCACCACTCGCCCAGACACTATTTTTGGGGTTTCGTTTATGACCTTAGCACCAGAGCATGAACTCGTTTCCGAAATAACTACTCCCGAACAAAAAGAAGAAGTAGAAGCTTATATTAAAGCTGCTTCATTGCGAAGTGAGCGCGATAGAATGGCAGACGTTAAGACGATTTCTGGGGTTTTTACTGGTGCGTACGCGGAACATCCGTTTACTAAAAAACCCATTCCTATTTGGATAGGAGATTACGTCTTGGCAGGCTACGGAACGGGAGCAGTGATGTCAGTTCCATGTGGTGACCAACGGGATTATGATTTTGCTAAACACTTTGATATTCCGATACCAAACGTATTTAAAGACGTGGATATTTCTAAGGAGGCTTTTTCAGATAAAGCTACTACCATTATTGCAAATTCAGATTTTTTAAATGGCCTCAATGCAAAAGATGCCATTGCAAAAGCAATTGAAAATCTGGAAGAAATAGAAGCAGGAACTGGAAAAACAAACTATCGTTTACGCGATGCAGTTTTTTCAAGACAACGGTATTGGGGAGAGCCATTTCCAGTTTATTATGTAAATGGATTACCAAAAATGATAGATGAAAAGCATTTGCCTTTGCAACTGCCCGAAATCAAAGAATATCTTCCCACCGAAGACGGCGCTCCACCTTTAGGAAGAGCTGATGTTTGGGCTTGGGATACTACAAAAAACAAAGTAGTTGATAATAATTTAATAGACAATATTAATATTTTTCCTTTAGAATTAAACACCATGCCGGGATGGGCTGGAAGTTCTTGGTACATGTTCAGGTATATGGATGCGCAAAATACTGATGCAATTGCATCAAAGGAGGCAATGAATTACTGGAAAAACGTTGATTTATACATTGGTGGTAGCGAGCATGCCACAGGACATTTGTTGTATTCTCGTTTTTGGACGAAGTTTTTACACGATATGCAAGTTATCCCGGTAATAGAACCTTTTAAAAAGTTGATTAACCAAGGAATGATTTTAGGGGAGAGTGCTTTTGTTCATCGATTGAAAGATTCCAATACCTTTATTTCTGCCGATGCTATTGAAGGAAAAGAAACGCAAGCCATTCATGCAGACGTTTCACTAGTCAATTTTTCAAATGAATTGGATATCGAAGGTTTTAAAAATTGGAGGTCAGAGTTTAAAAATGCTGAATTTATGAGTGACACAGACGGAAAATTCAGGGTGAGTAGAGAAGTCGAAAAAATGTCAAAATCCAAATTTAATGTGGTAAATCCAGATGACATCTGTGAAGATTTTGGAGCGGATACATTACGTATGTACGAAATGTTTCTTGGTCCTTTAGAACAAGCTAAACCTTGGAATACAGCTGGAATTACTGGAGTACATAATTTCTTAAAGAAACTTTGGAAGTTGTATCACAATGGAGAAGAATTTGAGGTTTCAGAACAACAAGGTTCTAAGGAGGCTCTAAAGACCTTACATAAAACTATTAAAAAAGTTACAGAGGATATTGAGAATTTCAGCTTCAATACATCGGTATCTACGTTTATGATTTGTGTAAATGAATTGACTCAGCAAAAATGTAATTCGAAAGAGATTCTGGAGCAGTTAGCTGTTTTAATTTCGCCTTATGCTCCACATATAGCCGAAGAACTTTGGGAGAAAATGGGTAATTCAGAAAGCATTTCAACAGCTTCTTACCCAATTTATGATGAGAAGTATTTAAAAGAAGATTCCAAGACGTATCCAATTTCATTTAATGGAAAAATGCGTTTCACCTTAGATTTGTCATTGGATTTAACCAAAGATGAAATCGAAAAAACAGTGATGGAAGACAAACGTACTCAACAACAACTAGACGGAAGAACTCCGAAAAAGGTGATTGTAGTACCTGGTAAGATTGTAAATATTGTAGGCTAATAAAACTTTGAAAAAATGTCAGTTAAATTCATTTTGGCTGATTATTTGCTATATAAATTAAAATTAGAAAGATTATGATGGGATATTATGTACTTATTGGTGCAATTATGCTAATAAGTTGGTACGTAAGCAGTACCTTAAAAAAGAAATTTAAAAAGTACTCCAAGCAACATTTACAAAATGGAATGTCTGGAGCAGAAATCGCCAAGCAGATGTTGGATGACCACGGAATTAACGATGTCAAAGTAATTTCGACCCCTGGGCAACTTACCGATCATTACGACCCGAGAAAGAAAACAGTAAATTTAAGCGAATCAGTTTACAACCAACGTAATGCTGCTTCAGCTGCTGTAGCTGCTCACGAAGTGGGTCATGCTGTTCAACATGCTAAAGCGTATTCTTGGCTTACAATGAGAAGTCAGTTAGTGCCAGTTGTTCAAGTTGCTGCCAACTATAGCCAATGGGTCATTTTTGGTGGTTTAATACTATTCACAATGGTAAGTGCTGGAGTCGGACAAATAGTGCTTCTGGCAGGAATTATCATGTTTGGAATGGGAACCCTATTTAGTTTTATTACGCTACCAGTAGAATATGACGCGAGTAATCGCGCTTTAGCTTGGCTTAAAAATGAGAATATTGTAACTTCAAATGAATATAAAGATTCTGAAGATGCCTTAAAATGGGCAGCTAGAACTTATGTTGTAGCAGCAATAGGTTCATTAGCCACTTTGTTGTATTTCATCATGATTTATTTGGGAAGGGATTAATTACAATTAAATAATTATTTATGTCCGCTTATAGACCAAAATGATATATTTATTGAAAACCGTATGTTACACCCCTCTAAATCTCCCCCTCAATGGGAGACCTTTAACTCCTTCCCATAGAGGGGAAGTCTGGGATGGGGTGTATCTGTGTTATATTTTAAAACGCTCAGATTTTAGCAACTTGACTACTTACGGATATACAATAAAAAATTAAACGAACAAGTCAATCTCAATAGGTTGGCTTTTTAGTTTTCTAAATACGGTCGATTCCTAAGCTTTAAAAGTTTTAAGATTAGTATATTTATAATTCAAAAAAAATGAGTTGTAATGGAAAAAAGTATTTTAGTTCAAATAGAAAATCAGGTTGCATACATCAAGTTTAATCGACCAAATAAATTCAATAGTTTTAATCGCGAAATGGCTTTGTTGCTTCAAGACGAGCTAAAATCTTGTGCAGAGAATAAAAAAGTTAGAGCAGTGGTCTTAACAGGGGAAGGAAAAGCTTTCTGCGCAGGTCAGGATTTGCAAGAAGTAACCAATCCTGATTTGAATCCCGGTTTTAAAAAAATTCTGGAAGAACATTACAATCCTATTGTAACTTTAATTCGTTCGCTTCCAAAACCTGTAATTGCTGCTGTAAATGGTGTAGCAGCTGGAGCAGGAGCCAACCTTGCCTTGGCTTGCGATGTGGTAGTCGCCAATGAAAAAGCAAGCTTTATACAAGCCTTTAGTAAAATAGGTTTAATACCTGATTCAGGAGGAACTTTTTTCCTGCCGAGGTTAATTGGTTTCCAACGTGCATCAGCTTTAGCCATGTTAGGAGATAAAGTAGACCCGGTTGAAGCAGAACGCATGGGTATGATTTACACTTATTTTTCATCAGAAACTTTTGATGATGAAGTAACTAAGCTAGCGGAAAAACTAGCAAATATGCCTACGCAAGCCTTAGCGAACATCAAATCTGCTTTTAACCAATCCATGAACAACTCACTTGAAGACCAATTGCAATTAGAATCTAAATTGCAAATTGCTTCTGCACAAACCCAAGATTATAAAGAAGGTGTTTCAGCTTTTATGGAAAAAAGGAAACCAGATTTCAAAGGTAAATAGACCTTAGCGTATTTTTACTGATTTGAGATGTAAGTATACGTTTCAACTAAACTCATAATCACCAGAAAATAATATTCAAAAAACTCTTGCATGCTATTTATAAATAGATTTACTTTGTATTTCAAAGTACTTTAATTATGACAACAGATAAATACCTAGAAGACATAAAAGAAATAAGGTCGCTTATGAACAAGTCGACCAGATTCATTTCATTATCGGGAATGAGCGGTATCATGGCTGGAATTTATGCTTTGATTGGTAGTGTAGTCGGTCACTTTATCATTCAGAATATTTCTTATCAGGATAAGGTGGAATATACTCTAGGGCAGCTTTTCAACGTTCCTTGGAACCAGAATCCACCCTTGCAAATTTTTACAGTTGCGGCTGTTGTGTTGTTAATGGCTGTAGTAACCGCTTTTTTTCTCACTAAATCAAAAGCGACTAAACACAAACAGAAAATTTGGACTAAACAGTCTACAAGATTAATCCTTAACTTCATGGCTCCATTAAGTGTTGGAGCTTTGTTTACACTAGTTTTATTGCAGTATCAATTAATAGGTCTAGTTGCTCCTGCAATGCTGGTATTCTATGGTCTTGCGTGCATGAATGCTGCACAATACACTCTAGGAACGGTAAAATATTTGGGTTTAAGTTGCGCAATTATTGGATTAATCAACACACAGTTTATAGGATACGGTCTTTATTTTTGGGCAGCAGGTTTTGGAGTTTGTCATATAATTTATGGCGCAGTAATGTATTATAAATATGATAAGGCGTGATGCCAATGCAATTCGCATCACGCCTGCATATAATAGCATAATAGGAGCAGCAATCAGCAGAATTTACAAAATGCCAGAAAAAATCAACAGAGTACCAAGAAATAGTACATGAATAACACCAAACAAGAACGAAAAATCAACTTAAAACTAGTAAACAACTAATGAGTCTCATCAATAAATTAAATAAAGCATTTGATCATCGTATACGCTTAGGCATTATGTCTATTCTAGTCGTGAATGAATATGCGGATTTTAAAGAGCTCAAAGAACTACTAGAGGTAACAGATGGAAACTTGGCTAGCCATACAAAAGCATTGGAAAAAGAAGATTACATCAGAGTTGAAAAAAGCTTTATTGGTCGTAAACCGAATACCAAATACATAGCAACTAAAATAGGAAAACTCGAATTCAAAAAGCACATCGCAGCATTAGAAAAAATAATAGGCGGATAATTGACTTAATATACGTAAATAAATAAGCCCAAAATCGAGAAGAAAATGAAACACTCAAATCTAAAATTAGAAAAGCAAGCAAAATTAAATTTACAAAATGTATTCATTAATTAAACACCCAGAACTTATGAAACCCTTTTTTTTATCTATTCACTTTGAAATACAAAGTACTTTAAAAAGTCTAAGAGAAGTTTTTGTCTCTCACGCTTTTAAGACGGCAAGTATACTATACGTTCATTTTAAAAAAGGAATTGAATGGAATGTAAACACAAGAGAACTATTGTCTTATCCTAAAGAAAGTTTGGGGTTTCATTATGCGAGTTTCCTTGTAGCTCATCATTTAAATCCTCAACCTAAATGTGAGGACCACGATATTTTTCATGTGCTTACCGGTTTTAAAACAGAAACTTCAGAAGAAATTGCTATGCAATATTGGTTATATGGAAACGGTAAACGAAGTCCATTTGTAAATCTGGCGATGTTGGCAGGTGCCATTTTGTACTTCGATAAACATAAACTGTTTAAGGAGTCTTTTATCAATGGTAAATCCTCCATGCCCATGCACCACTTAGATTTTAAGCAACACCTCAGTTCTCCACTTTCTCTTTTTAAAACAACTTTAATAACTATAAATTCATAATAAAATGAAAAAATCAATTATCATCACAATCGCAGGAATTGTATTTGCTACATTATTTTATACCCAAAGTTTTGGGATTAATGCACTATTTTATAGTATTTTCTTAGGCGTTGCTCTAGTGTTATCAGGCAGTAAAATAAGATTCACAAACACCACTTTATTCAGCTGTATAGGAATGCTTGCCAGTGCAGCAGCCATAAGTTTACATGGTTCAACATTAAGTATCGTCACTTATTTTATAAGCACGTTTTTGTTTATAGGTTATGTAGCGAGTTTTCAAAGCAGTATTTATGTGAGTTGGCTCAACGGAGTCTACAATGCTGTTTTTGGGGTGTTCCATTCTTTTCTATTTCAATTGGAAGAACCTAAAAAAGCACCAACTAAAAAGTCAATACCCATTGGTCAAATCTTAAAAGGAATTGCAATACCTTTAGTTTTAGTTATCATATTTACTACTTTATACCGAACTTCAAATCCTATTTTTAATGAGTGGTTAATAGCCATAGATCTTTCATTTATAGATGTTCTTTGGGTTTTTACAGCTATTTTAGGAGCATTCATTATGTTGAATATGTATCAACCACGCCCTCTTGAAGACGTGACCGAAAAGGATAAGAACTACCCAAATGAATTATTCCCAAGAGCACTGAATACAAAACAATTAAAGTCGGTTTATAGCGAATCTCAAATAGGTTTTATTTCTATTTTAAGTTTGAATCTCTTGCTTGTTATTGTATTGATTTCTGAAGTGATTTTCCTAACTAACTTAACTGATCTTAAAGCTAGTATTTTATCAGATGCAGTTCATCAAGGTTTGTATGCGTCTATAATTAGTATTGTTTTAGCTATATGCGTCATTGCTTTTATTTTTCGTGGTGATGTAAATTTCTTGAAGAATATAGAAAAGTTAAGAGTACTTACTTATGTATGGATAGCCCTCAATTTACTATTAGTTGGCAGCATATGTATAAAAAATTATCTCTACATACACGATCATGGGCTTACACATAAACGCATTGGGGTTATGGTTTATTTGTTGCTAACCATAATTGGTTTATTTACAACTTATCTTAAAGTATCTAATCGATTAAATTTCGTGTATCTTTTGAGACGCAATATTGCAATTGGGTATGCTTGCATTGCCATTTACTCGGTAATCAATTGGTCTGCTATCATTACAAATCACAATCTTCAAGCAAATAAAATTGATCAGCCTTACCTAGAAAGTTTGCTTCCACAAAATGCATTAATCCTAAAAGAGTATGATTTATATGAGGAATATAAAAGACAAGACAAAATACATGAGTATTATTTAGAGAAATACAACGAGTCTCTTTTTATAAACCGAAACTGGCAAGAATTCAATTGGATTGCATATAAACTAAAACAAAATGAGGATGGAATTTCTAAATAGACTACAACTTAAAAATAGAATAGCTGTCAAACTTGCTGGAATTACATTTATAGTAGGTAGCATAATTTTTTTACTCTACGTATTGACTTCTTCTTCCGTTTTTGTAATTTTAGGAATCGGTTTTTTATTGCTTGCATTAATCGTGAATAGCATCCTGTTTTTAATTGTAACCGCAAACTACTTTTTTACTCCTGCTCACTTTAAAGAAGTATTGTTTACTTTGTATACAACGTCACTTAATCTACCTATTGCTGTGCTATATATACATATTGCATTAGAGTTGGGGTAACTTGAAGTAAACATCATTAACTTTAATTTTTGTAGGCTAATAGTGAATTTTTATGTGTCCCAAAAACTAAATTTCACTTTTTCAACTTCTTATTCATTCTGAAAATTTGCACTAAAGGGATACTACTTGCAGAAAAGAGTACAGAAGGAATGATAATATATTCTGCTTTAAATTGAAGCTGATTATTGATAAATTGATACGCCAAATAAAATAAGAAAACTATCATCAAACCATACAATATAAAAAGGATGCTCATGTGTACTTTTTTTTGTTTCTCTATTTCCATTTTTCTTGATGTTATACCGATTTGATTTTGAAAAGTCGTAGAGAAAACAAAATTGCTTTTTCTTTTAATAACACTGTGAGTGATTTGCATCCCGCACGTGCGGGATGGAAATTATGAACAAGGAAATTAAAAGGAAAATGAATGCGTTATATAGCGACTTTTCATGGTCAAATTGGTATTATACTCAAATATATAAAATTCTGCCCTTATAAATCAGGACTAATGCCATATCAATCTTGTTTAGAACAAACTATTAACCATCTGTCTTTTTTGTAATGCACTAAATTTAAAGTAATAACGTATTTTTTTATGTCAATCAAATTTAGCCATTGTATGTCCGTAAATAGTCAAGTTGTTTAAATCTGATTGTTTTAAGAAATAAATCACAGATACACCCCATCCCAACCTTCCCCTCGAAGGGAAGGAGCTAAAGGTCTCCACTTGCCTGTGCTGTATTTATTTCAGTATGGGGAGATATAGAGGGGTGTAATATATGGTTTTTATCAAAAAAAGTCATTTTGGACTAAAAGCGGAGACACAATTTTCAACTTATATATTTTGTTTAAACCCTCAGTAATATTGAATTTATTTATATTTTTGATGCTTATCTAATTTTACAATAAATCATAAAATGAAAAAACTTTTTTATATCTGTACTTTATTTGTCCTGTCCTTGTTAGTAACATCATGTGGAGATGATGATGAGCAAAACACAACTGATCCTATTGTTGGAACATGGGAAATCTATGAAGTAGAATACGACGTTACTTTTGTTGAAGATGGAGTAGAAGAAAGCTTTCAAGAAACTTTTACTACAGAAAACTGTAATGCACCTATCACATTTGCTTTTGCTGAAGATGGAACACTAACTGTTTCCAACTTTGAAGTTGATTTTGAAGATGATAATGATGATGGATTTTTGCTAGATTGTACTGTTTTAGCAGATGACCTTGTTGGTACTTGGCAATTGGTATCTGGAAACGATTTTATTCTTGGTCTAGACAATGAATCTGCTCAAGTAGAAATATACCTTTCAAACAATAATACTACTATCGAAATTGAAATTACAGAGGTAGATGATTTAGAAGCTGATGAATCTAGTGTTGTTATTTTTAGAGGTAACCTGATTTAAAATCTAAATTTGAATAATTTTCTTACAAGTAATCCTACAATGTACAATTGTAGGATTATTTTTTTAAGAAACTTATACTTTCATTCGCAACAATCTTTGCTTGAATAGGTAATTCCTCATCATCCCAAGGATGACTCATTCCAAACACATGATTTGCATTTGCAATCCATTTTATTTTGGCATTTTTTGCAGTATCAAATAAAACTTCTGCTTCGTAAGCATCTACTGCTTCATCTTGAGTGCCATGAAGAATTAAGTAAGGAATTTTCAAGTCTGAAACAGCAGTTTTGATGTGAAAACGTTTCTGATTCGCTAAAAAATCTTCATAAAATTGAATAAAATGTGGCATCTTCTCCTTTGTTCTTCCGTTGATTATGTAGTACACACCTTCTTCCTTCCACTGCGCTAACTTTTTGCCTTTGGGAAATCGGTTTCCAAAATCTGAAACTCCTGCCCAAGTAATGAGCTGTTTAACTCGGTTATCTTCATTGGCTTGCAAAACAGCTACTCCACCACCACGACTGTGACCAATTAGAACTAGTTTTGAAAAATCAATTTCGTCTGAAAATTCATTTCCTTTTTCAAAATAATCGATAACGGAGTTTAGGTCATCCAATTGTTTGCTGTAATTATCCATTCCAAAAGCCTGTAAGTCTGAAAATTCAGTTAGATTCTTAGCCTCCACGCCATTATGCGAAAAATTGAACTTCGCAAAGAAAAAACCTGCTTCTGCAAAAGCTTCAGCTAATAAATGCCAAGCTCCCCAATCTTTGAAACCTTTGTAGCCATGGCAGAATATGACCAAAACCTTTGCTTTTTGGTTAGCTTGAAAAGTAACATCTCCAAAAATGGGTTTATCGTGTTTTCCTGATAAGGTAAATTTCTTGTTTTGCATAACTTTATTAATCAATGTTGTAGAGAATCTCTCCTGTAAAGAATGTCTCTAAATTTTCAGTAGTCGGTTGGTTGTATAGAATCAGATTTCCTGTTGAGCGTAATTCACCTGAAATAAGGTTTAAGGGAAATACATGAACATCTCCAAAGCCTCTGTGATAAATACCTATTTGGTTAGCTTGAAGACCTTGTGCGAAAATTCTTCCTGAACCACTATAAAATCCTAGATTAAAACGGTTGGTGTGTCCAGTTAATGTAAAATCTGAAAGTCCTGCGTGCACAATAATCAATTGTTCTAAATCTAAATCTAATTCAAAATCGCCATTGGCAAGTGCAGTTTCATCATTGTAATTTTCAGAATCTAAACGTAGTGTGTCAAAAACCAAGGTATTTTCGCTGATTACTTTATATTGAGAAGAGTTCCTAATTTCTTTTAGATTCGGGGTTTCTAAATGAACAATATAAGGTGCGTTTTCACTTCCTGATGGACACAATTCTTTTCCAACAATTTCCAATTCATTATCCGTTAAATTCAACTCTATACCGTTGATAATGTTAGCTCTCGCTTCTACACTAAGACGCTGCATTTCAGCATAAGTAATTCGAAGTTCAATATCTTTACGGATTATTATTTTTTCAAAAGCATCGATTTCAAAAAAGCGAACTTCGGTGCTTCCATCTTGAGAAAAACAATCTATAAAAGGGTCTGGACTACATGCCCACACAACCAATACAACTAATATAAGATAATATTTATTTTTCATTATAAACGAATTCCAATTCCATATTCTAAGGCTTCTGCTTTGGCCAAATGCGTTTTCAACATTAAAGAAACAAAAACAGTATCGGTTAGGTATCTTTTTAAACCAAACCGAGTGTAATATTGCATGTTGTAATCTACGGGATAATAAACGTAATATCCAACTTGTGTAATCAAGCTTAATTTGCCTATAAACAATTCATGTCCAGCAAATAGACCCACACGTTTCCAATCTTCATTTCCAGTAATTCCCTCTCCTTCATAAGCAACGGATCTGTATTCTATGAATTCTTTTACAGATTGAGACAAAAATAACTCACTTCCAAAGTGAATGCTACTTTTTTTATTCAAACGCTTATCTGCATATGCTGTAAAGGTAAAAAATAGATTTTGACTTAAGCCAATTACGCCAATATCATTCACTCCGGAGCTAGCCATAAAATTGAATTTCACCCCTTCTGGTTTAAAATCAGGATAGTTTCCTTTTTTAAAGCCCGGAAACTCTTCTTCTAATTGATAATTAATTCCGAATTGGATTCCGTAGTTATTTGTGCTGGTATTGGGGGATTTGCTTTTGCCATTGGAGTAATGCATCAAGAAAATTCCTGCTTGAATCCCAAAAGGAGAATTGAACAAACGCTCTTTCCGATAATGTAATCCTGCATAAAAACTACCTGTTATAGTTGATCCATAAGCAGCATTTTTGGGGTTTTCGTCTGGATGAAATGGATTGGTAACATAACCAATTCCTGTGCCAATTTGAAAACTCAATTTTCTTTTAAAGAAGAAAAAGCGGTAATCTCCATGCAGGCTGTACACACTTCCCAATTCTGGTGAACCCATGTCTTGTTTGATAAAAGAAGCACCAAAACTAGGGTAATTGTAAGCTTCTTCCCATTCTTTTTTTCCATAGGTCTGGCGTTCCCAGGAAGCCATAAAACCTTGAGTTGGACCTTGAATCAGTTGAATAATGTTTGGACTATGTGGCAAAATGTAACCCCCAATAGCATTGATTTGAAAAGCATCTGTATACTCTTTTTCTTCCTGAGAATAGCCTGCTTTTATTCCTGTTGAAATACAGATTAATAAAAACCAGAAATGAAGTTTTGGCATGATTGAAGCAGCTTAACACAGATTGAAAAATCCGATAAATATACAGTTATTTTGAAACTTTAATTCAATTTTAAAAAGTTAGATAAGGCTAAATTCACTTCTTCTGGAAATTCCAAATGACTCATGTGCCCGCCTTTAAAACTTAGTAATTTTGCTTTACTTCCTTGTATAGCTTCTTTTAGTTTTTCAAAAGGAGCTATTTGGTCTCTTTTACCTGCAATAACCAACTTGTTACATTTTGCTTTTACAAAAGTTTCTTGGTGGTTTGTTCTTTCTTTTAGTCCTTTTAAAGTAGCAACTATGGCTTGATGAGAGCATTTCTGAGCTTCGTTTACAGTATGCTTTATTTCCTTTTGTAAACGAAGTTGGTCTTCCACTAAAAACAAATTCCGTACTGCCATTTGTACAAAGGCATCTGGAAATTTTTGAATGGCTCGAATGGCACGCTCACGATTTTCTTTTTTTTCAGATGAATCATCTAGCGGGGTGGAGTTCAACAGGACTAAATCAGTTATCTTTTTTGGGTGAAGTTGAAGCAATTCCATTGCCACATAACCTCCCATGGAATGTCCAATTACAATAAATTCTTTTATTTGTAAGTGCTGCATCAGTTGTGACAATGCTTCGGCATAAGTTTTCATTTCATGGATATAACCCAAAGCAGGAGAATTACCATGACCAAAAAGGTCAGGAACAATACAGCGGCAATTGGGAAACACCTCTTCAATAATGTTGTTCCACATGCTGTTATTTTCTAAAAACCCATGTACAAGCAAAACTGCTCTACCTTTACCAATATCTAGATAGTGTAAGGGAGTTTTTTTAAATAGAAAAGTGTGTTCAGAATTATTCAATTTCTTCAGCTTCAAATAACTGAAAGAAATGTTTTTTCAGCTTGGCTTTTACCTCTCCTAGGTCGACTTCAGTTTGGCCTAATTCTACATTTAAAGAAGTGACTGCTTTATCCTGAATTCCGCAGGGGACAATATTGTCAAAATAACCTAAATCTACATTTACATTTAATGCAAAACCGTGCATAGTAACCCAACGAGAAGCTCGAACACCCATGGCACAAATTTTTCTGGCAAATGGAGTACCTACATCTAACCAAACTCCCGTTTCGCCTTGGCTACGTTCGGCTTTTAGTCCATATTCTGCTAGTGTGAGAATCACCATTTCTTCAAGTAAACGCAGGTATTTGTGTATGTCTGTAAAAAAGTTTTCCAAGTCTAAAATAGGATAGCCTACAATTTGCCCAGGTCCGTGGTAGGTAATGTCGCCACCTCGATTTATTTTATAAAAAGTAGCTTTTTTTTGAACTAGCTGTTCTTCATTGAGTAGTAAATTAGTCAAACTGCCACTTTTACCTAAAGTATACACATGTGGATGTTCTACAAAAAGCAAGTGATTAGTAGTTGGAAGTGCTAAGTTTTCTCTTCGGTTTTTAATTTTTTGGTCTACCGTTTTCTGAAACAAGTATTCTTGAAAATCCCAAGTTTCCTTGTAATCTTTTTGCCCTAATTCAAGTACATTAATTTCCTTATTCATATTGCAAAGTTAGGAAAATTGTATCGGATGGGTTTGTGTTTTTATTGAAAGGAGTTTGGTGGAGCTTTAAAGTTGATAACTAAGCTTCACCATAAAAATCCGAGGCTGAATAAAAGTACGACTATCCATCACTAAAAATTCATTTAAGCTGTTGCTTCGTTTAAAACCGATGTCGAAAATATTAGTTGCATCAAAGCCAAAACCCCACGGACTTGATTCTTGTTGGTAAAATAGTGAAGCTGCTGCAATTTCAAAGGTATTTGAATTGCCCGTTGTTTGATTTTTGAAATACGTATATTCATAATCTAAAGAAACTACAAAATCTTCCAAAAAACGCCATTTGAAATCAATAGAAGGGGAAATGTTTTGAAATTTTTGTGTTTGGTTTCCTTCATTTGAAGATTTCGTTTCTGTGATACTATGTTGCCAAATGAATGTTATTTCTGGAAGCTTGGAAACTTCATTATACTTAAATTCTCTAAAGGTTGTGCGAAGATTGTAAGAATAGGCGTTAGAATTGAAACTCACTTGCTCCTGATTGAGAAAACGATCGTAATTGGAAAAGTTTGCTGAGGTATTGAAATTTAAAAATATCAGTTTACCTAAACCACGACTAAGTCCAAGACCTAGATTATACGTGTCTTCTGGTAAATCGGTTAAAATACTGGTGCTTACAAAATCAATACCATCAATTTCAGTTGCTGGGCGTATGGTTTCAAGTCGGCTTATAAAATTGAAATTGGTGTTGATGTTTATCTTTAACGGATAAAATTTAGTTTCATACCGTATTCGTAAATCATGGTACAATTCATTTTCTAAATCTTCATTTCCCAGAAACACATTGTTGAAATTTTGAAGTCGAAGTCGATTTGCAAATTGATTGGCTTGCGCAAAATCACTGTTTAAATTATAATCCACACGCAGTTTTTTATCCATGCTGAAATCTTTTTTCATCATGAATTCGGGTTGAAAAATCCATTTATCGTCGGCTACAATTTCATCACCAAATTGCGATGCATTCCAACGGTAATTTCTGAAAACCGCACCAGGCCTAAAAATCCACTTATTGACCATGAATTTATATTGCACTCCTGCAAATACATCCATTAATTGAAAATCTAAATCGTTATTGAAATTAGCTGTTTCAAACGAATTGATGCTTCCGTCTTCAAGCTGTTGAAAATCGAATGTGCTGAAATTTTTATTCAAGTAATTTATTCCGCCAATGGGGTACAAATGGTTGGTATTGTTCAGCACCCAATAATGCTTTACATCCAATTGAGCTACTTGAGCTTGACTGGCTTCATTTGAAGTGAAATTGAAATTATTCCCTTCATCTTCAAAAGGAATTAAATTGGTGAAAATAGGTTGGTCGAATAGCCAATCTCTTGTATTTTCTTGCTCTAGGTATTGCAAATTGGTATTGATGCTTATTTTGTGACGGTAGGAAAAACTTTTGTTAAAGCTAAACGTATTGGCAACTTCTAGGTTTCTTGGTGCTTCGTCTGCATTAAAAAACTGCTGATTTTGTGGTGAGTTGGAAATCGTGTTTTGGGTGTTTTGCGCATCCAAGTATTTCACTACAAAATCAGTGATAAAGTCAATATCGTTGATGTTGTCATAGCGCAATTTAATTTTACTTAAACTCGCTAAGGTTTCATTAAATCCACTTTCGTCCCTGTTTTCGTTGACTTGTTCTTGGGTTAGGTAATTAATTTCTTGTGAAGTTCTGGTTTCTTCTTGGCCTTGTTTTACAATGGAATACACATCTAAAAAGGTAAATCTACCTAAACGCTGACTCAAGCTGCCTGCACCAAAATTGCTTGTTTTATCTATAAAATCCATGCTGCCAAAAATAGTACCTGCATCTTGGCTGTAGGTTCGTTTAAAGGTGTTTCTGCCTTGTGTCATGGCGCTAAAACCACCTTCAAAATTAAAATAATCGCTCATGGTAAATGCCGCTTCGCCAATATTATTGAAGTCGCCCAAGACATTTGCACTGGTATTGGGACTGTAATAAAATAAATTTGGATTTACATAATAACGGTCTTTATGCCCAACACCCACTTCCGATTCGCCAAATGCAAAATTCTTTTTCCCTTCTTTGAGTTTGATGTTCAGGGTCATTTTATCACTGTCATCAAGTCCTTTTAAAAAGGCTACTTCGGGGTCGTTGTCTAGCGCTTCAATTTCTTTGACAGCATCTGCAGGTATATTGAGTACACCTAGTTTTGGGTCACCCGTAAAAAACTCACGTCCTTCAATAGTGAGCTTGGTAACTTTCTTTCCGTTTACTTTTACATTGCCTTCTCGGTCTACTTCCACTCCAGGTAGGTTTTTAAGAATATCGCGTAACTTTCTTTCATTACCGGTTTTAAAATTGTCGACACGATACACAATGGTGTCTTGTTTTACAATCATTGCCATTTCTCTTTGAACGATGACCTCTTCAAGCGTTTCGGTACTTTCGTATAGGGTGTAATTTTTTGTTATAGTTTCTTGGATTTGGATGGTATCTACTAATTTTTTAAAACCCAAATAGGTTATACTAATCTGATGCGGAATAGCAGGTTGAAGTGCAACTTGATAATTCCCTTTTGCATCGCTGATAGAGAATGTAGTTTTGGTTTTTTCTAAACCGATGGTTCGGGCTATGACATTTGCATTTTGTAGTGGTTTGCCGATACTATCACTTATTTTTCCTTCTAGGAATTGTGCTTGGGATGTGGTAGTTATGCAACAAAATAAAACCAAGTAGATGTACTTGGTTTTATGCTTTAATATGAATAAGCTAGTTGCACTTTTCATTAATTGTTAAACGTGGTTTTTTTAGATTTGTTATATCTTATTTGTTAACATATTTAGTGAGCTGAACATTTTTAAGATTGCGAATTCGTTTAGTAATAGCACAATCTTAATCTGCTTTTTTTGTCAATTCTTTTGGAATTTCAATTTCGAGTTCATCTGGAAATTCAATGGACTTTGCGTAAATGTATCTCCCATGCTTTTCTAAACCTAAAATCAAGCCTGGCAAACCTTTAAAAAACGAAGGACCTTCAGGTATTGGAATCTCCGTTGTAAACCAGGCTTTTACTTTGTATTTGCGTTCCATAAACATTAATTCAGCTTCTGCTAGTTGGCATTCGTAATCAAGTATAGTTTTAAACTCTTCTTTAATCTTCCAATTAATTGATATATTAAAGGGTTCATAACTTCTTTGTACTTTGAAAAAATCTTTTTCAGCATATAGTTGATTCTCAAATTTTAAAATAGGTTGTAACCTTGCAGCCATATATAAAGT
>Ga0307978_1001029_pt1 | contig 21704 bp, 16 predicted proteins | sample OrgLakmetage1056_FD_203151 | JGI IMG/M metagenome (GOLD analysis project Ga0307978, IMG submission 203151) | Saline water microbial communities from Organic Lake, Antarctica - #1056 | ecosystem: Environmental > Aquatic > Non-marine Saline and Alkaline > Saline | place: Antarctica: Organic Lake...
GACACGGTAGACAATGTCCCAGGCGGCTGCTGCTCCACCAAAAGCGGGCGGAAATCCGTCGCTTCGATTGAATCTTTCGCAGGCATCGCAAGCAGCTGCAGCTGCAGCTCCGTCCAACGAGAAAAAACCAGCGCCTGCATCGTTAGCTCCTCCAGCTGCCAAGAAACGACGCTTCTCGCCCGTTAATATTGCTCCACATGAAGCGAAAGCAGCTTCCGTGAGTGTCTTGCATCAAAAGACGACCCTTTCACTGGTCTTGCAGCATCCAGTGGCGTCAGACCCAACGTGGTATGCCGCCGGCAAGTCGACGCTCTATGTAATCGACAATGGCGGCACGGTAGCAGCAGGAAAGGTTCGACACTTGGCCGTGCACTTGCGGGGATCCTGCCAAGTCACCGATATTGCCGTCGAGTGCTTGGTGGGAGACGCCCTCAAGCCAGACAAAAAATTGAAGAGCACCTTTCAACATTTCGATCCACTCGAGCACGTCTTGATCAAACCGGCCGTCTCGTATACTGCAGAAGACGCTTCCGATCCAACAGAGTACGATTTTGATGCCGACGCGCAGTCATCGCGGGGAGCTGCTGGAATGACAACGGCTTTGCGAGCTGCTAGTATTGCCAGCAACATGGGAGAGCTGCGTCTCACGGTGGAGCCGTGCAGCAGCGGACCGGAAAAAATCGAAACGGCGTTTGAAGCGTGGAAGCAAGAACTGGCTTTTACGAATGATGCTACCGCCGATGGTCGTGTGGTACAAGAGCTAAGAGAGAAACTGCAGGAGCGATCGACTGGACGAAGGAACGCTCGTATCGAGCTCGTGGCCAAGCGTCTCGCCGAAGCTAGTTGCTCCAAGGAAAAGGGGAACCGTGCCTTCAAGATTACCATTCGCTACAAGATACCATTGAACAAGCCTATCGTGCATCTGGGTGGACTCCACGCGCTCACTACGAGTCTCACGCCTCATATTTACACCACGGTGGGTGTTGTGGGCGATCACGAGGGTCCGCGGTGTTGGATCCCTTGTCTCGATTCGGCGTCAGTCGGGCATCGTGCTACACACGAACTCACTGTGCAGGTGACGGCTCCCATGCGACATGGTATCTCGTGCGTGGGACTGGGTGAAGACTTTGGTTGCAGCGACGCTCGCTTGCATGACGCGACGTGGAATGTCGAGATGGCCAGGGAAGAGCTCGGCGCAGACCATTTCGAAATGATTCAATTGCTGGCGCAACAAGCGCGGGGCCGAACGACAGGCGCGCACATCATTCCACCCGAATTGTCGTCCAAAACGGTATCCATTGATGCTATCCGGGCTACAGCTGTTTGGTGTTCGTGTAGTTGGACGCCTGTCCCTGCGCGGTCAATGGGCTTTGCGGTCGGCCCCTTCAAGGTTTTGGAAGATAGCGAGTACTTTGGCCCAACTGCTGTTGCCGGGGATGACGATGATGAAGACGACGATGGAAATAGCTTGAGTCTGGAAGAGCGCCATCAAGCCTTTGTTGATTCCGCGCACGAAAAAGGAGAAGGTATTCGACAAGTCTACTTTGCTCCAATCTTTGAACGCAAGCACATTTTTGCCGAAGCCGACTCGAGGCTCTTGCCTAATACGGTTATTCGATTGCTGTCGGTGAATGCTCAACAGAGTGAAACTTCGAATGGCTTGGAGAAAGCCATGCATTACTCAACTGTCGGTGTTCCGCATCGCGCTTTGTCTTTGATGAGGGACGTTCTTGCTCTGCCATCGTATCGCACCTCGTCGTATACGCAAGTGTGGATTCCGAATGCAGTTCACGGCGGATTGTCGAGTGGAGCTCTCCACAACTGTCCAGAGGTCTTGGTCAATTGCTTTCTCGGTGGCGCCATTATGGACTCACGGCTTCTTCCGCCGATCGGTTCGCGCCTACCTTACTATCAAGGGGGGCGCGTCTTGCAGCTCATGCAAGCTCGATGTGCTATCCGCGGCTGGATTTCTGCAACGCTACCACTCGGTGGTGGGGACGATGTTGGATCGGGCTACATATTGACTTTGATTGAAGCGTTCATCATGAGCATGTACGAACGCGGTCACGGTGCTCACGGTGAAGGTAAGGTTCGGTAGCGCTTCTCTCGTGTATTGAATCGACAATCGGCTCAAACTCACCCTATCCATGGATTGCTGTCGTATTTGTTGTAGGAGGCGCAAAGGGGGGTATTTTTCATAGTCGGAGATACTCAGTAAGAGGCGGCCTGAACAGTTCCAACCTGGACTTTCTTCCTGTGCGTAATATTGAAGAGGTGGATGTCGTTCTCGGTGGTGTCACGGCAGCAATCCCTGTTGGTAAGTGTAAAAGGTCTCTTTCTGGCTTAAGCATTTGAGCACTTTCTCAATCTCCCGTCTCTTTACAGAAGAAGGGCAACATGATCACCTTTGGCGATCTGGTACCAATGGTTCCGAGTCCCATACATCGTCTACCGACGAATTCAACATCCGTCAGCTACTCTGCAAGGACGTCGTAGAGGCTTTCGAAAGAGGGACCGACAAGGACAAGGGTGTCCCTACTCCATCGATGGGGTGGCTAGGCTCCCACCTGTCCTTATCATTCCTGTCCAGTAATGCCACTTGTAGCAGCGATATTGGTTGCGGTGCTGTGGAGCTTGCTCATCCGGTGGGAGGTCTCGTTTACCGCGCACTGAAATGTGAGGTTCTCCGGGGTGTCGTAGAGGGTAGAGCAGGAGTTGCCAATTTTATCCGGCTCGTTCGAGCCGCCTTTATCGCTTCGCATCTTAGCGACCTGGGCGAGAAAGATTTGAGGCTCCCAGATCGTCGAGACAAGAAATCGGACAAGGATGGGCAACGAGCACGTAGTGCTTCGCAGTCGGAAGGAACTAAGACCGACGCCATTCCGCCAAATACGAATGCACCCAAGCCGCCCTTCGTCGTTTGTGTCAATGAAATTATGAAAAAGAAAGGCTTGAGCCACAATCTCTTTACTCGCGCTCTCCAAAATTTGTCTGGAAGAATCAGGGAACCGCATTTACTCGGAACGTTGGTGGATGTCGAGAGGCATGCCGAAGACCCAAGAACGCGTCGGCCTTTCGTTGACCCCGAAGGTTTCCCCAATTCTTATGTCAGAGGATCTTCCCTGCTTTACTGTCGGGTTGGTGTTCAAGTCGAACAGGCTCGGGAACAGGGTCAATCTGGCGCCGTGGTCGCGAAAGGAATTCAGATGCAGGCGTATGCAGAACCTGTCATTCCAGAAGGTGGAGTTGCGTTCGGCGGCCCCGTCACCTTTCGTGTGGTTGAGAATGAAGGCCAGTTCCGAGAATACGTCAAGGAATTGACTACAGACGGAAGCCGACGAGATTGGGGGGCTACTTTCCTGCACGCAAAACCAGTTACACTTCCGAAGGATCAGACAGCAGCTAGCGGAACGATTGAAGCTTCGAGCACGTCCAAGGAAACTGCAAAGTCTCCAAGCTCAGCGACTGCGAAGGCACCAACCTTGGGAACGTCTGTTGCAAACCGGGCCTATACAGAGTCGAACTTTCACGTTGGAGGCTATCAAGCCATCGAGCTGATTCGGCTGACAAACCTGACGCCGCTTTTGTGGGTAAGGGTTGACCCACTTGGTTTATACGGAGGCCGCATATCAGTTTTTCAGCCAGATGCTTGTCTCGCCGAGCAGCTCTTTCACGATGGCGATTCGGCTGCTCAAGTCGACGCCATACGCTCTCTTGCAGAACGCCCTCTACGAATCCAGGGCTCCATGAAGGTTACTTCCATATACGATGTCAAAGTATCCGAGCTACCTGTTCGGGTCTTGGGCGATTGCCTGAGAGGTTCGCCTGCTCTCCACAGCTCCCTTCCACACACACCGGCAGTGCGTGCCCAGGCGGCACTCGCCATTGCACAGTGGCAAAACAATAAAGCTCCGAAAACAAAAGACGCGGTTCTTGCTGACAACTGGGTGGGCTTGAGCCTTTTGATTCATTACTTTCGTGAACGTTTCTACAGCAGCGACGTTGTCATGCCAGTGAAATTCTCCCGCCTTGCTTTAAGGAAGAGTGAGGTAGAACTACGACAGGAAGCAGCGGCTGCAGCAGAAGCAGGGGCGACCAACCCTGATGACGACGCATATTTGTATCTTGACACGCTTGCGGAAGGTGAAGAAAGAGCAGGTGCTCTGGAAGATGCGGACGAAGTAGAAATGGAAGAAGACGAAGAATACAGAGTTCGTTCCGCTGTAGTTACTGCGATTGCATCTATTCGGGCTAAAGACGGAATGACCCCACCGCTTGCCATTCAGGTAAGGACTGGCAGCTTTGATTGCCAATGATATGCCACTTTCGACATTAATCTTACTCTTTATTTCTTCGTATGTCGTCGCTTACAGTTCCTGGAGACGGTCCTCGAGGCCGAAGAAAGTGAAATGATGGGAAAGCTTATGTTTCCCGACGAGGAGTTGATGGTTGAAAAGACGTTCATGCAGATGAGAGCCGAAGCCAGTTCGGACCGTGAAGATAAAGACAATTACGACACGACGGACCTCCGTCCTGCACCATCCCTTAATTACGTATCGAGTATGCTCATCGCTGATGGTTTGCTTGCACTTTGCTGCGTAAATGCATCTCCGGCGATCATCACGGACCCGGCAACCGGGAAAGTAGTCCAGGCGTCCGGCAGGCACCCAGTTACCCGATTGATGGAAATAGCTCGCGGGTGGCTCGACTGGGAGTTGTATCGAGAAACGGTTAGGACTGAAGTTTGTCTGGAAACGTTGTCGGGCCTGTCGGGGAACTGCCACGACACCATTGCGGCCAGTGCGATAACAGCACTATCTTCCCTGGCAATACTGAGACAGAGTACAAGCGACCCGGACGCACCCGTTGGTGACAAAGGGGCGAACGAGAATCTTCATCAAGTATCAACATCACAGTTTTACGTCAATATTTTCGACAGTGAGCCACAAAGAAATGACCTCACCAAAGCTGCATGCGCCCAAGCCATTGTTTCTATTTGTTGCGCGGCAGATCGCTTCGAGAAGGAATCGGTGCAGCCAGTAGGATTGCTGACGGCTCTCGAGTTCTTCTTGGATCGTATAATAGGTAAGCTACTCGTCGTGTGTATTTGACAAATCGTCCGAACTCTGTACTAACTTCCTTCTTCGAACACAGACAATCGCACGTCTCCCAGCTTGCGACAGACGTTGGGTCTTATCCTGATGGACGCCTGTACCGGCAAAGTCTGTTCGATGCAACGTGTCGGGGCCATCGCAGGAAGAAATGATCTCATCAATTCGGCGACAAGGTTTCTGAATGGACCACTCGGGGCCTCTCACGGTGGCGATAACGGTAGCGCTTTCTTGACGTCGGTATCTGCCGCCTCGTTTCCCTCCGCAAATGCCGTCAACGACGGAGCGCGTCGCGGACTCCGTTTATTGAGTAGAGCTGGACATCCTCGCGAGAGCCTCGGGTACGATATCATTGTACGCGTCGCCATCTTCGCATCCAGAATGTGGAGGACTATAAACGGAGAGCCCGCTGATCCGCCGAAAGCTCCCGTGCTTGGACTTGATACTGGAGTCTGCGCTTTTGATGGTGCTCTACGCTGCACTCTGTTGTCGTCGTGGCAATGGGTTTGGCCAAGAGGCTGCTTCGCGGTGCTTCAGGTACAGGCCTGGAAGTCTCTCGAAGGTACACAGCATTACGAAGAGATGGGCGCCCATCGCGTCATGAAGATCTCGGAAGAAGAGAAGGCGGCGGCAACGGCAGAGGGCGCTTCGCTTGGAGATATTGATCGACTGGTGAGCTTGGAACTTGATCGTCAAGCTTGGCGGGGAGAGATGGCGAAGAAGGCATACGAAATGTTCAAGAATTCGAAAGGATCGTTGTCCGCTTCCGACGTGGCGGCAGCAGAACAAGGTATCGCCCAGCCACTTCCTCCCATCCAACGAGACATTGCCTTTAAACAAGGCGGATGGATCGCATCTGCTGCACAACAAAGAAGAGCTCTGGCGCTAGACGGCGGCACTGCTGTCACAAAGCTAAGGCTGACGGTGAAAAGTTTAGCTGACGCATAAGCCAAAGTAATATCTCTTTCGCATTTTGCTATATATCTATGAATGTTCTTTAGCGAGGTTAGACCCGAGCAAGTGCCCCAGGGCGGCACACGTCAAAGCTGTTGGTGCAGACGTCGTAGTTGGAAAGACCGAGGCGTCGCAAACTCGAAGCGACAAAATATGTCTCACTCGCAACTCCGAATCAACAACCGCACTCGATTCGTCTTGATCTGTCACCAACAACATGGCGCATGTTCCACACCAGTGAAAGTACGGAAGACAAATAAAACGAGCGAAGCGCTTGAATCGACTCCAGTCAAGGCGGAAGTTGCCAAGCTGTCTTATCGCTGCCCCAGGGAAAACCTCAACGCCGTGGAGTAAGTCAATAACTTGATCCGAAGCAATCCATCCCTTCATCAGTGCTCTAACGTCTCGTTCATCTTGGAGATAACCAAGGTTGACTTCAATATCTAAATCCTTTCGTCTGACAGGAGACGCAGTGGAAAATGCAGCTCTTCGCTTCACTCTCACGGAACCAGTCGACACTGGATTCAATAGAAAGATACCAATGGTCGAAACGAAGACTCTTATTAGCCACAATACAGGTTGGACGGAAAAGAGCACACGCAAAATAGACTTGAGCACAATGTTCACAGCCAGGGATAGTCGGTTAGCCCACGCAATAAGCCATCTGGACCGGATATTATCTGTGGTGAAGTGCCAACGAAAGAGACCTGCCAATACGTGTGGCAACAAGTCGGCATAGACTGCCGCGTCCATGACTACGAGCTGAAAGCGACTTTCCTCCACCTTCACCTGAAATAGTGCCTTTACGCCATTCAACGAAAGAATGTCGAAGGAGGGGGGAGTAAGGACTGCGCGAGCTAGCATGACATGGTCTGTAAAGGACGACAGGAATGGTGAGCAAAGGTATTGCGTTGCCCTTTATGTAGGACGGCTGCATCGGATCTCTTACCTCGAAGATTATGACCAACATCTCCATAAAGACCAGCGTCCTTGCGAATTGGAATTCCAGCATCTTCAAGGTCTTTCTTGCGACCAATACCCGCAGCCAGCAAAAGGACAGGCGACTCGAAGGCTCCAGCCGAGAGAATCACTTCCTTTCGAGCCTTGATTTCCACGAAACCAGTCGATGTCGGAGATGTAGTCTCGATCCCAACAGCGCAATTCCCGGAAAATAAGAGTCGCTGCACCTCGTAGCCGCGAAACCAATGAACAGCCTCGGCAAGTTGAGGGTTACGTTGCAGCAATGGACCTACAAGGCCGTCGTAGTAGTTTCTTCGTACGATATTTCCGGACGAATCCTTGGAGGCAGTGCAAGGTATCTGGACTAAACAGGAAGGAAAGATTGTCTCTCGCCCCGCTTCCGCTGTCTCATCTGTTGAACCTGCTTGGACGTGATCGAGCTGGGCACCAGATGCCTTGGAGTAGTGTACGCAGTCGTTGCTCTCCAAAATATCCTGCAGTTTATGAACCGACGGTAAGAGATGGCTTCGCCAAGGCTCCGGCCAAGTCTCAAAATCCTTTCGAGAAGGAGGAATACAGAGACAAGCATTGATATTTGAGCCCCCGCCGACTCCTTTACCGACGGGAATGTCTAATATTCTCCCTCGAACATGCCCACGAAGGATATACACACCGTTGGAGGATTCGTCATGGGCAGCCGCATGCCAGTTGCTTGGAGAACGTGTCTTTTGGGCTGGGTCCCCGTGACCTCGTTCAATAATGGCTATCGTAAATGATGGAGATGACTTATTGTCTTGTGACGGTGATAACAGTCCGTGCAGAACCCCCATGGCTGATGGACCAGCGCCGACAATCACATAGTCAAACGTCAAAGTCGACATCGACTTTGAGTGATCGTTATCCTTTGGCATCTTTGACAACCTCAACGGTACATTTGATAACTACCATACGACTTGATACGCATTAAACGGAATGAAAAGTGGGTGATAGCGGGGTTGAGAACTCGCTACAACATCACAATCCACATTGTGGCTCGCCATTTGACAGTCGAAGTCGAGCGTCGAGCACCGAGCAGTCATCACCCTAGACTACCGGTAAAGAATGTTCGAAAAATGAGGCTTAAGTGAGGGACGTGACGGCCAGACGTTGATAGAAACGGAATAAATAGTGGCGGAGTCTCTACTTTGACACGCTATCGTAAACATATTCTATACGTCTTGGTCTTGGCAAGAACTCCTCGCAGCAACTATAGTAGTCTTCAGCTGTAGAAAGCCGGTGTCAGTCGATGGTATCGCTCTATAGCTACATCAATTATTAGGGAGGCATGCGCAACGCCCCATCGAGACGAATGACCGATCCATTCAACATCGGATTGCACAGGACCGAGCCGACTAATTGCCCAAACTCTTCCGGATTTCCCAGCCGACTAGGAAAGGGTACAGTCGCACCAAGTTCTGCTTTTACATTGTCGGGTAATCCATCTAAAAGTGGCGTTGCAAATAGACCCGGCGCCTGTCGAAGCAGACAAACGAATATGAAAAAGTGAGGAAGTGAGGAAGCAAATTTACTTGGATAGCAAGAGACAACGCCGAATGCACGCATTACTTACGAGAGTCATTACTCGGATTCCATATGGAGCCAGGTCTCGTGCCATTGGCAGAGTCATAGCCACAACGCCTCCCTTGCTTGCGGCATATGCGACTTGGCCTATCTGACCTTCGTAAGCAGCGATACTGGCCGTATTGATAATGCATCCACGTAGACCGTCGGAACCCTCAGGCTCTCGACGACCCATTCTTTCTGCTGCCAAGCGTCCTACATTAAAAGAACCCACGGTGTTGACCATAATTGTCTTGGCAAAATCATCCAGTGGATGAGGCCCTTTTTTCGACAGCGTTCTTCTCGCCACCGCAATTCCGGCGCAATTGACCGCAGCGTTCACAGGTTCTCCATACTTTTGTTCAACAAGATCGAGCGCTGCTTCCACTGCAGTTGGATCCGTAACGTCGGTTTCCGCAAAGGCCAGGCCCGGACCATCTCGTGTCAACTCTTGCTCGGATACGCCCAGTGCCTTGGCCATTTTCAAAAAGTTCTCATGCCCATGGCCCAAGTCCGCCACAACCACACGAGCTCCGTTCTTGACGAGATACAAGGCTGTGGCCGCTCCAAGACCCGAGCTACCGCCAGTGACGATCGCAACCGTTCGAGACAGCATCATGGTACCGTAGACTGAGTTATGAGAACAGATTACGAGGTTTTTTCGATGATTCGTTTGTTCTTGATGGTTCTTGACCCGAAATCGATCGATCGATCGAAGCGAAGAAGAAGGTTGTCGTTCGGTATTCACAAGACAGAAAGCCTTGGCAACTCGACCACAAGTCACACTCCACGCGAACCCAGCTACCTCCATTTTTTTTCCTACAGGTCTGTATAGTGAATATAGATGGCCGGCAAGATTATTTGGAACAGCTTTTTGGATAAAAATGAGACAAAACGCACCTCGACACCTCCGCCACCATGATGATGTCCAAGTGGACGCGAAGAGCCGTGCTAACGGCTTATGTTGTATCCAGTCTTCTGTTTCATCGAGCTTACTCGCTTCCAAATGATGATACCGAGCAAGACGACGCAACATTCTGGAAGCGATTCCTGGAAAACGACGTTTCCAGCACTGCACCTCCGACAGGGATACCAACGAGGACGCCGTTCAAGAAACCGACGCTGATGACGACACCACCGGCAGGCATTCCGACGACAATACCTTCGCTTTTACCTACTGCAAAGCCTTCGAATCCGCCCTCGAGTCCGCCCTCGAGTCCGCTATCTAATCCGCCGTCGAGTACGCCTTCCAAGCAACCTTCGAATAAACCTTCGCCTGAATCGACAATACCATCCGTAGAGCCAGCAGCTCCTTTAAGCAGCTGTTCTATTGACTTGGAAATGACCTGTACGACCCGCGACAACAACTTGGAGTGCGCGGATCTTCGTGGCGAACAACATCTTCAGTGTCAATGCAATCCTTGTGCCCAAGAGCTCGTCTTTCGCTACACTGCCACACCCTGCACGGATCAAGAGACTACGAATGGAATATGTGTTCAAATGCCGGGAGAATTACCGCAAAACTCGGCACGAATCTTTGCTGCTGACGGACCCGTCCTACTGTTTGACGACACGATTGATGCCGGAACGGATAGTGTGTTCAAGGTCGTTTTGAATCCCGGTGCCTGCATCCCGAACAAGTTTCTCGTTTTCATTAGCGATCCAGATTCCTCCTCCATTAATTTGCGTCAAATGCTGGATATTACCACCGACTGCAACTCTGCCAATGGCATTACCTTGTTGGATTCGATCGGATCTCTCGGACTTACCGGCTACACTTGTCAAGGAGAGAATCCGGTGCCTCGCAACTGCTTTGTTGACGTGGACTATGATATTGTAGCCACCAACAACGGTACTGTTAACCTGACGATTACCGAGCTCTCCTTTGCTCTCAACGGAGATGAGCGGACCACAGCACTCAGCGTTGATCTTGGTGTGAACGAAATAAACAGCGCAGTAGAGCCCGCCGAGATTTCGCTCTGTACCGAAGCAGTCTACACTGCCACTTCGCTGGCACTCGCGAACGACGCTGGAGGAATTACTTGCCAAGATGAAGCGACTGTGGCCTTTCCAATCGTGATTACACCCTTTCCACCATCTGCTCAGTCCAGCTCTTTTCCAAGCCAGATACGTAGCGCTTCTCCAAGTGTAGAGCCGAGCTCTCTCCCAAGTACCACGCCCGTGGAGGACTGCGTTCTAAGCTTGGACCTCATGTGTACACTTCCGAATGGAGAGAGCTGCGACTCGACTACGGCCCCTGTAGAGCAATGTCAAGGGCGTCCACAGACGATGGGTATGATTTTCAATGGTGGCAGTTGCGACACGAGCTCCAACGTGCAAGACGCCATGTGTCTCTGCGAAGACTTCAATGGAGGCCCATCTGCAGCTGTTGGGCAAGAATCTTTCATTATTGCTAGCAGTGCCAGGGGAGATGGAACTGTTTACTACAATGGTACGACAGCTATTGGAGAGACTTACTTTTTGAACGCCGGAGACGATGACTTGCAGGCCAATTCCAACATTACCATTTACAGAAATAACATTACGACGCCAAGCAACATTATTCAGACGCTGCAATTCGATACTTCGTGTTCCGGAAACTTGTTTCTAAAAGATCGCTTTGGTGCCAGTCAGGTTGTCGAATGGGTCAACAAGGAGCAGGGAACAGCCACTTGTTTCGTTACCGCGACCATTGACCTCGAAATTAGTGTCCCAGCAGCGATTACCGGAGACGAAGTTACTCTGACGAGTCTTTCGACGCGTACAAACTTTGCAGGCAAGTTGAATCTCACAGACCTTGTCTTTGGACAGATGATCCCAGCTGGAGGAATGTTGGCGGTAAGCAGATCCCCAGTCTCTTTGTTTTCATCGTTAGCTTGCGTCAACGACACTCAATCACTCACTCTTTACTTTTGCTCTAACAGTTGGCGGTTCCAGTTTCAATTGATCTTACGAGTCGTCGGCGGTATACATTCTTGACGGGCAGTACGGGAGAAACCGACTTGGGCGAGCTTTGCGAGGGAGTGGACGTGACAAGCTTTGCGGCAGGAAACCTACCAGCGCTGTCGATACCGACTGCAATGCCCACCTTTTTTCCTACTCGATCCATCGCACCTTCTCCCGACCTTGAAACAACTGCATGCATGCTGGAAGCGAAAATATCCTGTGTGCTTGACGACGATCGAAATTTTGGAAACTGCTCCGGCCTACCCAGCACTCCAAACATTACTTGTATCGGTGGGTTCACCCCTTCGAGCCTCTCTTTCCAGTTTACGGGAGGCGAATGCCCCGAGAACGCTGTCAACTACGACTGCCGATCGACGGTCGGAGGTATTAATGGAGCGCAGCAAGTTTTTGTGGAGGTCAATATTCGTCCACCTTTTTTCTTTTCTGGTGTCGTCGGTATCAACGAGACGTTTGTCGCGCCTGGTCCCTACGAAGACGACATTCGTGTTTGGGTGTACTCGGTATCAGAAAGTGGACAACGCGGCTCAGAGATTCAACGACTCAACTTGCCAACCACATGCAATCCTGAAGACGATCTGACTCTGACCAATGAGTACGGCGGCTTGACCTTGACGGGCTTTCAAAACGCTGTCCAAGGCGACCAGAGCATTTTTCAAAAAGTGCTCCTCACGTATGGTTTCAAGAATGCCGGTAAACTGGCAGCGATTGCACAGAGTGCCAGTCTAGACAGCGAATTCAGCGGTGGGCCACGTGAGATTCTACTAAACGCAGTGGTGGCGCAAAAGAATCAAGTTGTAGTCCTCGAGACAGAGCCCGTGACGATCAACCTGCAAGAAAAGTTCGAACAAGACCTTACGTACGAGTTTAATCTGGAGGTATCCGGTATCGGCCCAGCGAGCACGGTTCCCTGTGAAAGCAGCGCTACTCTTTCCATCTAATTCAGACAAAACATCCGAGAAAAAGTCTAGTGCTCACAGTCTGTGTCCCCGAATGTATAATAATAGAAGTGATACATCCCCTTACATGAAGCTCGATTTGTGACTTCTCTCGCACTGGCACCGCCAAACAACGAAACATTTACTTTTTAGGCTTGGAACTTCTTCTCTTTTTGGTAGCAGTTGTTGCACTGGACGCCGCACTACCGCGCTTTCGATTCGTCCCACTCATAGCGTTGGCGGCTTCCGCCTTGACTGCGGCGGCAGCAGCAGCAGGATTATTCTTGTTGACATCCACCTCTTGGAATCGATAATCATTCATGTCTCCCTGCACGATGGCATCGAACTTGGCCAAGGCGTCACCTGTTTTGTGCAACCGACAAAATTCATCTGTCATGCCGTCCACTTTTAGTTGCTGGGTAGCCGATGACGAACCGCCAACAGCGCCAACCTTTTTGTGTACGACCGACAAGACCATGGCGGTTGGACCAGGAAAGAGACGTCCTCGGTACTGACATCCCTTGAGATCGAGAATCACTGCAAGCGAAAGAATCGCAATATAATGAGTGAGCAACAATGAAAGCTCTGGTTGTAAATGTCAATCAATAATGCTTCCACTTGTAGTCTTACCTCCTTCTTCGTCCGTTTCAATTCGTCCAATGGCCCCCGTGGCCCCGGTAAAGTCGAGTGCGGCGGAATCCTTGGGATCAATCTGCACAAGAATGGTGCATTCTCCGTTGTTGCCAAGGTTGGACGGAAATATTACGTCAAAGGAATCATCCAGCACTGGGACAGCAATGGCAGCTGTTGCGGCTCCTTTCTTTTGGAGATTGCGCTTTTGACCAGTAAAAGCAGCATCAGCTTTACTAGTAGTTGACGGAGTAGCTACAGCCTTACTAGCAGTTGAGGCTGCACCCTTCTTGACCGCTGCCTTCTTCACCACCACCTTTTTAGGTTTCTTCTTGTTCGTCGAGTCTTCCGACATATCATCATCCAAGTCGCTCTTCTCCTCTTCACCAGAGTCATCCGTCTCGAGATCAATCACTTTCTTCTGAAGCTTGGGCTTTTGAACAGTGCCAGCTTTACTAGTAGTGGAAGCCGCACCCTTCTTGGTCGCAGCCTTCTTCACCACTACCTTTTTAGGTTTCTTCTTGGCTGCAGAGTCTTCCGACAGATCATCGGCATCATCATCCAAGTCGCTCTTCTCCTCCTCATCAGAGTCATCCGTCTCGAGATCGATCACTTTCTTCTGAAGCTTGCGCTTTTGTGCGGTGGCAGTAGCTGCAGCCGTACTAGCGGTGGAAGCTGCAGCCTTCTTAGCCGTTACCTTCTTCACCACTACCTTTTTAGGTTTCTTTTTGTTCGTCGAGTCTTCCGACAGATCATCGGCATCATAATCCAAGTCGCTTTGCTTCTCTTCCTCAGAGTCATCTGCCTCGAGGTAGATGACTTTCTTTTGAAGCTTGCGCCTTTGAACAGTGCCAGCAGCCTTACCAGCCGCGGCACCAGCAGTCTTTTTGGTAGCCACCGCCGCTTTCTTTTTCCTAACCGCCTTTTGCTTCTTGTCGGCCGAGTCTTCCGACAGTTCGTCGTAGTCGCTTTCATCGGCGGCAGAATCATCCTCGGACTCGAGGTCGATAGCCTTCTTGGGCTTGGCCATGGTCAGGGTGTGCCCGTAGCGTTCTCTTCAACAGACTGAACTAGATTATTGTCTATCGTCTTCGTGAAGTTTGCAACGCGAAAGATCCGTCCGTTCTCACCATTTTCTCATCGTTGACGTTTTTGGCGCCAAAGCGCCAAGGAAGTCGGAATTATTGTTGCTCGTCCCATGCATGTCGCATGTCCCAGCATCGCTCCCTTTGCCCGTTGGCCGTTGCCATTGTCGTCGCCGTCGCTCCGTACCGTACCGTATCCATTCCATTCGTCTAGCTCGCGTCTCTCTACACCCCTCTCCTTACGCTAGCAACACACCCTGAGACATCAGCATGATCTCGTGGAAGAAACTAAAGCCGATTCTCCAAAAGGCCGTGGAAATCAATTCCAAACCAACGCTCCAGAGCTTCCCCGAACTCGTCGATGTCCTCCTCTGGGTCCGCTTCCTCTTGGGAACCTTGTACGGTCTCTACTTGGGCACCAACGCCGTAAAATCAGCAACACTGCCTCTCCAGGCCCTCAATCTAATTGCCTTTTTGCCAGTCATGTACAGCCAGTTGTACCTCGGCGCGAACAATGATTCGTACGGCATGAAACTGGTAATGTCGGGCACGCTGAATTCGCTGGCCTTGTGCATGTTGATTTGGATTTACTTTTATACCGACGGCAATGAACAAGATGGTGCGAGAATGGCGGCACTCTTGGTGTCTGGCAGCAATGCCTTTGCTGCGAACGCTACCGACGGTAGTATATTAGATGATGGTGCTACCGCGACAGATACTCTTTTTGGAGGGGACGAGCCAGAGTTTTAAAATGAGGGGAAAGAGGTGCCGTAGCGGACTCTCTTGGCGTTGTTTATACCTACAGTGCAGTACAGTACAGTACATGCTGGACAGAGTACTTTCTTACAAATCAATCCTTAACCGCCATGCTTATCCGACAGCTGTTTTGTTTGGCTTTCTAGAACCATTCGTCGTACATAGCTACTAGTATCAGTAGTGGAGGAAAATAAGGCTGTCGGGATATTGGGGCATTGCGTATATTTCGGCAGCTGAAAACATCCGAAGAAACTACAGTACCATTCTTCCCTCTTATCTTGCGATCCTCAAGGGTTAGAACATGTAGACTACCGTATGGATGTGAGATGTGAGATGCCGTAAACCGTTACACCTTACCCCGTACGGTAGACCCAGAGAGAGCTGAAAGAGGGGTAGCTTCAGACTCCGGGTTCCACTGCGAAACGCTGTTGGGACGAAGCCGAAAACCATAAAAAATCTTTAAATCTGTATACACCAACCACCACAGAATTGTTTTGTATTCGCACCATGGGATTTCAGCGCTAGTCGCATCCTCCACTGACTTTATAAGATGTTAAGACAAGCACTGGACGCCGCCGAAGGCCAAAAACAGCAGGAAGCAACCGCTGCGGCCGCCGCCAACGAAACCACCTCACTCGCAAGTGCAACGCCAGTAGCACCACAACTTCCTTGTCCATTATCGGACAGCGGCCGTTCTCGCGGTTACGGCACAACAGGAACAGCATCGGAAGATGGCGACAGCATGGGTCAGTCCGACGACGCCACCGACGAAGACTACTTGTTGGACGACGACTCACAGGACGACTCGGATCCACAGCCTGGATTGCTACTGGCGGTATGGGAACGAGTCAAGAGCGCCTTTTTCATCGTCGCCAATGTCGAAAACTTGTGGGACACGCCGCCGGATCCACGACAGTCGCAACAGGCGGCGCGCAGTGAACAAAACAGACGCGTCAATTTCGTGGTCTTTTTTTGGTTTTTTGTCTTGGCGGTTTCGTACGCCTCGGAACGAGCCACGTACAAGATTCTCGTGGATCGTTCCGGACCCTTTCGACTCTTTGCGGGGTGCATGGTCACGGCTGTACATGCGATCATGTTGGGATTAGTCATGATTGTATCCTATTTGACTAATCAGATGCAGCCGCATCCCTTGGGGATACCCATTGTGGATGTCGGTTTGATGGCCTTGCTGGATACGGCCAGTTTGTTGTTGGTATTCTTGACGGGATATCACGTGCCGCCGACGCTGACTGTTATTTTGGTGCAGTTTACTTTGCCCTTGACGGCATTTTTGACGCAGTTTGTCCATCCGGATGGACGGTGCGCATGTCGTCGACGCGAGATTGAGGCAACAGGGGTAACGGCTCCTAGTCGCACCAGTATCAGCAGTATGGGCCAGCAAAACCCATCATCGGAACACTTACTGCAGCACAATTCAGTCAATTCTCAAACATCCGATAGCACTAACAACAGCAACGGTTACGAACGGGGAGACGAATCCATTACTGCCAGAAGCGCTGGGGGTACTAGCACCTCTGTCGTGGAGGGCACGCCTCTGCCAGGGTTTGGAGGATTGTCGGCCGAACACGTTTGGGGTTCCCTCATTATTTTTCTAGCCGTGCTTTTGGCTCTTCTACCAGCCTTTTATTCGATTGCGAATCCCAGCTTTTTCATTTACGCCGATACCATTCCCATGATGACGGCGTACAATACGTTGCTCTTTGTCTCGAGCTGCATACCGGCTGCCGCTTCGCAGCTCTACAAGGAACACATTTTTGTCGAGTACAAGCAACCAGTCAATGCGGGCTACCTCAATCTACTCTTGTCTATCTTCCAGTTTATCTTTGCGTCCGTCATGTCGCCACTGGTCTTTGGTTTGCAAGGACTGGCCGCCGAGAAGGATTGGACTTCGCTCTATCCGTCGGCGGAATTTTCAGAGAACTTTATGGACGGACTAAAGTGTTTCTTTGGTCAATTGGATCGAGAGGATCAATTACACAAGTATTGGGACGATGCCAACTGCCGGTTTTCCTTGGGACTGGTGTGTTTTCACGCCTTTGCAATCATTGCGGTTGGTGTGGCAGTGGACAAAATCGTGAGCGCTGGCGCCACCAAGGTCATGTACCGAGGAATCAGTGCTGGCATTATCCTTGCCGTCTTGGCTATGCACGCGTACGACATGAGCATTCCCTATTTTAACTATGGACCAATTGTTGATGGTCTCAATCTCGCCTGTCTACTACTCTTGATCTTGGGCTCCGAGGTATACCATCGAGTCAGTCTTCAAGAGTCGACATTCGAGACAGTATATGCCGAGGTTCAAAATTTTTACGACGACGATGACGACTAAGCAGCTAGAAGAATGAGTAAACACAAATAGAGATATCTTACTAATCATCGGGTGACACATTTAACAGCAAACCTCTGAAGGGTAGTGCGACATGACCTGCAAACACTGCCTTAATCACTTGCGGGCTCTTCTACTACGACGGTTTCCTTCTCAGGCGTGGGCGATAGTTCCTTAGTCTCGGTGTCCGATTCTTTCTCGCTATCATCCGTTGCTGGTTGATCTGTTACCTCAACGACTGTCGCTGTTACTCCATTTTCGGTGGCCATTGCTGGTTGGCCATCCACAACTGCTTCACCTTCTATAGTTACAGACGCTGCGCCCGCTTCAATCTTGATGTTCTCGGTGGGTACACTAGCAGCGATGGCGGGAGAGAAAGGTTCAAACTCGGTAGCTGGATCGTCGGCTTCAAGTAAACTCGCGTGGTCTCCATGCCCAAATATTTCATCGAGCTCGGACGCACTCGAAGAGTCTTCCGATGCGAGTACTGCGGTTGCTGAATCGGGCCCAAACGGAATCTCGGCACTCGCAAAATCACCAAAGTCGTCACCTCCTACTGCCGCGTCATCAAAATTGGCAAAGTTTGACCAGTCTGGCGATGGAGCGTCTGAGCTGTCTCCCGCCTGGTCACCGTAAGAAAAGTTGCCCGCAAACAAGTCCATCACTGGAACGTCGGCATCCTCATCACCCTCATCACTGTTACTCCTTTGAATCTCTGGCTCTTCGTCAGAAGATGAGTGAGAACCGTCGTCTTCGTCGTCATCCCTTCCATTGTTGCCAGTCTTTACTTCACCTTTACCGCTGAGTCCTTTTAGCTGCGTCAGCTTGCCGAGCTCTATTCCAAGTTCGCCGTCCTTCATCTTTCCAAGAGGATCGTCAAACATGTAGCCGCCGCTACTATTCGTTTCCCCGGAATTGTAAGACTTTTGGGAGTCGCCAGAATCTTCGTCAGAATCGCCACCCGATGTAGATCGGTTAAGCGCTAGGCCAGCCATCATGCTAGCCGCAATATCAAGGTCGTTGTCGTCCATGTCGATGGCGTCCCCACCTCCAAGCATTCCACGCGGAGGCAATGGTGGATTAGATCCATCATCATCCATCATGTCTCCTTCCGCAAGCCCAGGGCGGTGAGAGTGCAGTGGGTCGCTACTGGGTGCAGCATTGAATCCGCCAAGCGGGGTAGACTGAACGGAGGTTTCGGACGCTAAAGTCGTCGACACAAAATCTTGCCACCGGCCTAGCGCAGGGTGATATTTTATCATCTCGGCAAGGTACAGCGGTTCCCTCTCTTCCTCTTCACCGCCTTCACTTTCGTTCGCCCCTGCAGCTGCTGTTTCCGTGATCTCTTCTTCGACCGGGGTTGATGCTTGAGAGCCTTCCGTAGCACCTCCACCTTCTTGTTGCTCTTCTGTAGACGCGTGAACTAGAGCCTGGCAAATGATAATCACGTGACCCATGTAGCCCAATCGAAAGGATTGCGATGGTGCTCCGACTCCAACGGTTGATGCTTCAATGGTTGAAGCATCGCGAGATTCTAACTGGACTGCCTCGGTGGAGTATTGATCAACAGATGTAGTCTCCCCTTCGACTGCTGGTGTTTCTTTTTCGGCACTCGTATCTTCGTCTTTGGCGTCTAACTCTTCCTTTTCTAGAGCAGCATCAACATCGTCTTCTGATACTGGTAACGGGTCGGTGGTACTGCCCTTGTCGCTTTCGACAGAGGACGCCGCAACGCTGTCAATCGTCAGGTCTGCCAAACCCATGACGACGACTGGTATACTCGAACCCGTCTGCATATCTGCATACGAATCCATCAAACGCTTCAAAAGGTTACACCGTATGATAAAGTACTCTTGCATTTCGACACGAGCATTGCCTCCTTCGAAAACGTGTACCAGTAGATTCGCCACCGATTGATGCAGCATGGAGCACCACGGAAAGTGCCAAAAGAGATCGAGACATAACTCCATGCAAGGCGACTGTATGAGACACGAGTCGACATCGAAATCGCCCAACAAGACCATTGCTTCCAGTACCCGTACAATTCGTAGACGAGACGTTCCCAGCAACTGTTGAGGCTTAACTTTGGAAAACTGCATGGGCGACTTCCACTCCGCGGTTGAAGGATGGTGCAAGAGATAGCTCAGATTCTCTAGTAGTCTGGGAAGATGCTCGACAATTGAGGATAGATCAGCAAGCTCCGGAGCGTTGTTGTCATCTGCCTCCACTTCAATGTTCTCTTGGTCATCATCGGCTGCTGCTGCCATATTTTCCTCCTCGACGTCCTCCTGTGGCTCCGCAGTAGTAGCAACAGCATCCGCGCTAGTTTCAATGGACGGTTCTCCTTGGTCATTTTCTTCTTCTTCGGGCAAGACGGACATGGTTCCGACAGCGCCGTAACCTCCCAGTTGCAGAATCAAACTCTCCAAGACATTCATTGCCGACGTGAGCAAACTCTCGTGCGGGCTGAAAAAGGTACCGTCACCTGTTCGGACCGTCGTGGCCGCCGTCACTAACTTGCTAATGTTTTCCGTCGACGTGAGCGTCAACATGGTATTGGAACTGAGTAGCGAATGTTGAATAATGGTAATCAAGACTTCGGACGCATTTTGTGACAGGTTCAATTGGTGCTCTTCGTCCACCGTGTCAGTGTCGCCGTTGTTGTCATTTGGCGATACCCCCATGAGCATACTCAGCAGCATATCCAGCGCTTCTGGAGCCGACGACCAATCGCATTCAAATGTTGGGCCATCGTCATTCATTTCGAGCGTATTCATCAATAGATCGTCGCCGTGACCATCATTCTGTTCGTCTTCTTGCTCTTGTTGCGATTTTTGCGGCACGGGTCGCAGCGGCAAGAGCAGTCGTTGGGCAATTTGCATAATGGAATGCGAGTACAAGTGTGTCAAAATGGCTTTCATCAAGGCTGTTCGTCCCCCGCGACTGGCGCTACCACCGGTATTCATGTAGCGCGTCATTTCCAAAGGTCGCCTGCGAAACAGTACGCTCAAAATCTTGTCAAAGTAGCCGGCACGGTAATCGTCCAATTCCCCCGCGGGTGTCGTAAAGAGCACGCTAAAGAGCAAGTCCAGGATGCGCCGCGGCGGTGCATCCACCACTACTTCCACGCCGTCGTGGGACAGCGACGGCACAATTTCTTCATTGGAGTGCTGTTGCTCTTGTTCTATTAGTACCACGTGACCGTCCGCGAGTGCCGATAGAATGCCATTGATTTCGCAACATATAATTTCACAGGCCATGTAGGGAAATCGAATGTGGCGCAGTTCGGGATCGTCCGAGGGCGGCGTTTGCGTCTTTGAGGTGGCAGCCTCCTGGTCGACAAGGTGTTGGGAGAGCCATTCTCCCGGCTGTTGCTGTTTGGCGATTACTTGTTCGGTTGTCGGTTCCGAGGTGTCAGTCTCTGGTGCGTCCTCCGTTACTGCTGGTGCTGGTTCTACTGTTGCTGCTGTTGCTGCTGCTGATGGTTCTATTGTTGCTGCTGCTGCTGTTGATGGTTCTCCTGCATTGGACGATCCGTTCGATTCTACTGTTACTGCCGTAGTAGTTGAAGGTCGGATCGCATCCGCAGGTGGTAGAATGAGATACTGCACCAGCTGCGTAACAGCTCGTTCGGTAGAAAAGTAGGCAATCAACTTTGGGTGGACGCCGCGCAGCTCTTGCAGCAGTTCGTCTTGCGCCAAGAGGTCTTCCACCGTGAATTCCCCCGAGTCCAGGAGGTCTTTGAGGGGCGATTCAAAGGAAAAGGCACCGGTGGACCAAATGTCTCCGGTCACGCCGCCGCCGAGCAAGGACATGATGTTGTAAATGACTGCGGTCCGTTTAATCTACTGCGTGGTACAGTGCAAAAAGGGGGGGGGGACGAAACAAGGTACGATACCGGTACGACTAGTCTACTATAAAGCGCAGCGTTGCTTTTTTGGTTCCTCTCTCCAACAAACGAAGCGAAACGGGCAAGTTCGGGTCCCGCAGATGGAGGATCGCAAGGGACGATGCAGAGGACCAGCGCTCGGCTGTACCGTGTGGAACTGTATACGGTACCGTATAGGGTGTGTGTAAACTGTTTTTTTCTTCTTCGAACAGCGTCAAGGAGGGTCAAGCAAGGCAAGGCAAGACACTAACTGTTTCTATCCGTGTGCGAGAATAAACCGCCGAATTCGGGTTGACCGCGGCGCGCGTACGGCGCCGAGACCATCTTTCCGAAAAGCCTTGGCCATTGGCAAGCGACGCGAGCGAAACGGTATGTGACAAAACGGAATTAGGAATCTTAATCAACAATTACTTAATAATGACCGACGGACATTGTTCTTCTCACACGTCACCAGCTACTGTAGTACGTCGT
>Ga0307978_1001033_pt1 | contig 21607 bp, 23 predicted proteins | sample OrgLakmetage1056_FD_203151 | JGI IMG/M metagenome (GOLD analysis project Ga0307978, IMG submission 203151) | Saline water microbial communities from Organic Lake, Antarctica - #1056 | ecosystem: Environmental > Aquatic > Non-marine Saline and Alkaline > Saline | place: Antarctica: Organic Lake...
GGCAACTTTTCAAGTTGAACGCTTGACGAACCTGCTCGACGGCGGCGCCGACAAGACGCAGCGCCGTCGCCAGCTCGAGGCTGTCATCTCTCGAGACCCGACGGGTATATTTTCCAACCAAGACAACTCCTACATGCATCGAACCGACCGTCACGTACGTGCTTTGGCCAAGCACGTGCGCTTGATTGAGCTGTGTCGCAAGTTGGGCATTGGCAAGGAATGTGGAGGAGAAGTCTTGCTTTCGGAAGATTTTCCCGTCTTGTTGGCGGCCTTGGGAGACGACCTGCCCACATCCTTGCACTGGGTAATGTTTGTTCCCAACATTATCAGTCTCTGCGATGATGAGCAAAAGGCTGCGTGGCTTCCGCTCTGTCGCGACTGGCGAATGATTGGGTGCTATGCTCAGACGGAATTGGGCCACGGCTCGAACGTTCGAGCCTTGGAGACGACGGCAACATTTGTGCCGGAATCCAAGGGTGGAACGAAAGGAGGTAGTTTCGTTATCAATTCGCCCACCTTGACGAGTACCAAGTTTTGGCCGGGAACTCTAGGAAGGACAGCGAACCACGCCATGGTGATTGCTCGATTGATCGACGGAGAAGGAGTTGAGCGAGGTGTGCACAACTTTTTGGTACAGCTGCGTTCCATGGAGGATCATACTCTGCTTCCCGGCGTCAAGACGGGCGACATTGGACCAAAGATTGGCTACAACATGATGGATAACGGATTCGCAAGCTTTGAAAATGTGACGGTTCCACGTCGTAATATGGCCATGCGCTTTGCTAATATCGACAAACACGGCAGATACTCCAAGAAGAATGTCTCGGACGCCTCGCAGAAGGTGGTCTATATCACAATGATGCAAGTGCGAGCGCACATTTGCAACATGGCCGGAAAAGCCTTATCCATGGCTTGTACGATTTCGATCCGCTACTCGGCTGTGCGACGTCAAGGCTTTGGTCAAGACGGCAAGACAGAGCTACAGATCCTGGATTACAAGCAGCAGCAGCATAGACTATTTCCACTTTTGGCAGCTTCGTATTGCTTTTTCTTTACGGGCAAGAAAGTACTCGGCAGTATTAAGGAATTAGAACGACGGTTCCTGGCGAACGAAACGGTGGCCAAGGCAGAGGTTACCGATGTGCACGCATCGTCATCCGCCCTTAAATCGTTCACGACCACTGTCGCAGCGGATGGTATGGAAGACTGTCGGAAAGCCTGCGGAGGTCACGGTTTCTTGCAATCCTCGGGACTCCCCGAGCTCATTACTACGTACCTACAGAATCCCACGGTCGAGGGCGACAATAATATGCTACCCCAGCAGGTCGTCAAAGTTTTGCTCAAGTTGGTTCAAGCCGTACAGAACGAGGAAGATCTTGGCGAATACACGGGATGTGATTCCAGTCGTCTCATTCCAAATCTCAAGGCAATGTTGCATTCCAGAGGCAAGAGTACCTGTCAAGTGCGGTTTGAGAAAGGTATGATGGACCTGACGACGTTGTTGGAAGCCTTTTGTCACCGTGCGGCTCGACTCCTGATCGAAGTTGCTGGAATGATTCAGTCTTCCATTATGGGTGGCATGAATGCGCAAGAAGCCTGGAACCAGGCGCTGGTTCAAATGGCACGAGCATCTCGAGCGTACTCTCAGTTTTTGTTAATCCGGAACTTTGTGGACGGCATTAATGAAGAGGAAAAGACCCGATTGATTGGCGTCACAGAAGCTGACATCTTGCGAGACCTAGCACGTCTATTTGCCTTGTATTGGATGGAACGTGAAGTCGGAGACTTTATGGAAGACGGATACCTTTCGGCTCGGCAAGTAGGCTGGGTCCGGTCTTGTGTCTTGGCCCTTTTGGACGCAATCCGACCCAATGCGGTCGCTTTGGTGGATGCTAGAGACTTTTCGGACTTTCGCCTTAGGAGCACGCTTGGTCGTTACGATGGAGACGTATATCCGGCGATTATGGAGGCCGCTCGCCGCGATCCACTGAATCAAACTGAGCCCGGGCCCGGCTACGAAGAGCACTTGAAACGTCTCATTGTGGATGGAGTCGGAGTGTACACTGGAACATCATCACGTTTATAAGTTCTTATACGTTACTGCTATTCCTTGCTCAATACGATACTTCCTTTGGCGGAGACTACTGCCTGGTGGCGGTCATCGCTTGATATTCTACATTTCATTCGAGGCGCTTAACTTAAAACGATCCTGCTATATACCACTCCACTCCAACAGTTGTACGAGACAGGAAAAGTACTACTTACATGCTAGCTCAATAATCCATCAATACTAGCTGCCAGTCTAGCTTCCGGCAATTAGCAAAAAGAATTACAGCACAATACTCAAAAAGGTTCGTCCGCGCGTCCGCTAAAGGCCTGCTTCCGCGGTTTGGGCCTTTTTGGATTCTCCGGTGGCACTCCTCCGCGAGACCTCCTCCTACCTCTCGTGAGACTCATAGTAATATTTTGGGTTGTGTGCACCTCCTATCGCTCGGGGGTGGGACCAAAGAACCTAGCGTAACGGCATGCTTGCTGCTTGGTTCGCATTTCGAAGGTTCGCTTTCCTTTGTCAATGCTCGGCGTTTCGCTTTGACTCTCGCTGCCAACTACTCACAAATCGACCAGCCGATCGAATGTAAGTTACACACGCATGTATAGTTTGACGGGACCAATCAGCGTGCTCAGATTACTCATGGTTTTCTCTTTGTTGGCATAAACTAGAAAACGAACCTCATCAAAACAATGATTGAAGCAGTAGAAGAACGTCCAACACAACCAGAGCAGCACCCTCCGTCTCCCCCGTTCTCCAAGCACATGGATGGTCTACACCATAGATCCAAAGTGGCTCCTCATGTGACCCCAGAGTCTTTACTCGTCAAAGAAATAAAGGCCCTCAAGTCACACATCCAGCCACCGGTCCCCAACCCCGCGCCGCTGGGACTCATCGCTTTTGGCCTAACAACCGCACTCTTGCAGGTGAAGCACACGCGTATCGCCGGAGACACCAAAGAAGAGCTCGATGGTGTGGACACCGTCGTCATGGGATTTGCCATGTTTTTTGGCGGCCTACTCCAGATTATAGCCGGAATCAGTGAAATCAAGAGAAACAATCTTTTTGGCTACACGGCCTTTTGCCTCTATGGTGGCTTTTGGATGTCTATCGGTACCGTTGAGATTGTCTCCTTACTTTCCACAGGGGCTCTTCCAGTTGTCAACCCCAAAGCCAGTCAAGCCATGCTCTTCATGGTCGGTGCCTTCACATTTATGCTGTGGGTTCTCACTCTCAAAATGAACAAGACTATCTCCTCTCTCTTTTTCCTTCTCGGCATCACGCTCTGGCTCTTGTGCTTTGGCGTTCAGAACGAGACTGCGGATCAGGTTGGAGGATACTTAGGCCTCGCCACGGCCGCCAACGCGTTTTGGTTGGCCTTTGTGGAGCTATACAACGACGTCATCGGTGAGGGTCGTGAGGAAATTTCGCTGGGACATTGGCACTGGAACGAAAAGACCCACTCCCATGGTGGAATCCATAAGCGAGGGCGTATCCAAGGGTTGCACCCTTCGTTGGTATGGGGTCGTGATAGCATCATAAAGGGCGCCGCGCACAAGTCAGGAAATATTCAAGCCGTGGGTCCCACCGAATTCTTTGGCACAGAAACCAACGGCGACGTCGAGGCTGGTCTCGGCTCTGGAAATACTTCGGGTACCGGTATCACAGATTAAATTGATTGTGTGTATGTGAAATAGAGTGCACGTGCTGAATCCAAATTCGATGCAACTGCAGGCCAAGATATTGGGACTGCAGTAGCCAATAGACTCGCTAACTAGTAGAAGACGTATCCAAACATGTACCACCATTATATTAGAACGAATCAGCACATCTAGCTGGCAGGTTTCTTGTTTACGCTAAACTAGCCCAACTAGAATTCCTAATACAGTAAATGGCTGGCTGAGGGTGCATGCATGGAAGCCTCCAAACACAGTCGTGGTCATGGTGTTTGGGCCTTGAGCCTTGAGGGCAGGTAGGCTGTACATTTCTATTAAGAGAGTACGTATGCACCGTACGTACCGTCTGTCTTCTTGTAAAACTAGATAGACGACGAGTACAGCTTTTGATTTCTCCTTTGCAACGGAAATGATACTTAACAAAAAGATGGCGCGAAAACGTGGCTGCAAAAACGCGACCTTTTTTCTTTAACGAGCTCGCGATGAATGACACGATGAACAAGCAGGCCGCTTGCACCGTAACCTACCACCAGAGACTACTGGTACCATCCAATCCCTCTGTTACTTTACAACACACAGAGCGTCCTTGCGAACTACTCAGCGGACGCAACACATTGAAGATCGAGCATGGCGTCGGTGAATAAGCTCTCCATTCGTGGAGTGCGATCTTTCAGCCCCGAAGATGCGGAGCAGGTGCGTATCAGGCGAGAGAAGGACTGCGGGGTAGCCTCTTGGTACTCTCTGTCAAGCTGCTAGAGTCACACACTCACTAGGTTTCTCTTTCTTGGTACAGGTGGTGGAATTCTACTTTCCTTGCACGATTATCGTCGGAGCAAATGGTTGCGGCAGTAAGTTTCGCGTCGTTGATCTTGTCGTCTCGTTAATCTTGTCGTGTCGTACATAAAATGGCAGTCTCTCACCTTGCACCCTTTCTCCCACTTTTTTATCTATCTACATACAGAAACAACCATTATCGAGAGTCTAAAATACGCCGTCTCGGGTGCCTTCCCCCCAGGCAATCGCAGTGGTCAAGCCTTTGTGCACGATCCCCGCAGCATCGGCCAGAACCAAGTCAAGGCCAATGTCAAGCTCCGTTTCACCAGTCGCTCGGGGCAAAGCATGGTGGTCGTACGCAGCATGGAACTCACCCAAAAGAAAAAGTCGGTCACTTTCAAGCAACTCGACGGAGTCCTTCGCATGATGAATCAAGAGACGGGCGAACGCGTGAGTCTATCACACAAGTGTTCTGAACTCGACAAGCAAGTGCCTGGTTTGTTGGGCGTTTCGAAAGCAGTTCTAGATCACGTCATCTTTTGTCACCAAGAAGACGCCAGTTGGCCACTCATGGAAGGAGCCGTTCTCAAGAAGCGATTCGACGAGATTTTTGACAGCACGCGGTACACCAAAGCCCTCGACGTATTTCGCAAGACCGAGAAAGTATGTCATACGGCAACCTTGCCACTTGGTTGCAATGTCTCGTCTGCTAGTTCTAACCTTGATTTCTCTTCTTTACCGACAGGAAATGAATGCCAAGGTCAAGGACCTCCGAACCGAGTTGGCAGCCTTGGCGAGTTTCAAGCATGCGGCCGAAGGCTTTCGCAAGGATTTGGCGGAGCAGACCGAACAGATTGAGTTGCTCGACGAAGAAAAGAAGGATATCAGCGATGGCCTGGCCAAGACGGACCAAGAACTGGAAGAGGCCGCCGCCATTGTCGACGAAATGGAAGAAATTCAAGGCGATATTGACCAGTGCAAGAACCAGCTGCACCAGCACCAGTCAATCATCAAGGCCCGACGCGACTTGTTGGACGAAGATCTGACTGGCAGGTACAACGTTCGTCAATTGAAAGAGTTGCTGCGTGATTTCGACGACAAAATGTCGACGCAAATGGACGAAAAGGACCGTTTGGAAAGCGAGTACAGAGAGGTGCAGCAGCGCATCGAGCGCTTGCGGCAGGAGGAAATGCAATTGAACGGTCGCATGGGAAAGTTCGCAGCCGAAAAGGAAGCCCACGAACGACACGTGCGAGAGCGCCAGTCCAAGATGGAGAGTATTCAAAAGACCTTCTCGATTGACTTCCATGAGTCTACAACACAGTTGGGCGCGTCCTTTGCGGGGACCATGACGCCTGCTAGTCAAAACTTTCTTGGCGCAAGCCAGGACGGTACAGCGACTACAGCGCTGAATGACACTGAAGTGGCTCACTTCTTTCAAACCTTAGGCAGGAAGGAAGTAGAGCTCAAGGCTAATCTCAAGAACAAAAAGGAAAGACTCCGGAAGCAAGAAGATGAGCTGCAGGCTGTTTTGACAGATTACGGAGGGAAAGTGAGGGCACTCGAGAGCGGTAGGTCGTTTCTATTGCATGCAGTCTGAATTTGCGATCGACTCTATTCATTCGTCTGAACGCCTTGTCTATTTCTTACCCTTCTCAGAGTGCGTCAAGCTTAAAGAAAAGGAAGCGGAAGCGCGACGCGAGCTCAAAGAACTGTCGAAAGATGTGTCGGATCATTCTCGACTTCGCAAAAGCGAGGTCGAGGAAGCTGAAAAGAACGCAACAAAGTTAGGTACGTCGTCTCCTTTCCTTTTGATATTTCCCTCGGTACTCTTTCATTCATGATCACTCACCTCTGTAACACTCTTGACAGACAAGCAATTGCAGCAGGTCAACAACGATCCGCGCCGGACCGAGATTCCAGTCGAGATTCGCCAGTTGGAGGACAAGATTGACAAGCTGAAGCGTGAGCTTGACGATGATAAGATGGCTCTGACAACACTGCGCCATTCCGCGGACACGCAGAACACGATCGACATCCTCCAGGAGCAATGTGCAAAGGATCTCGAAGTTTTGCAAGATTCCATGAAAGAGCAATCGTATTTGATGCAAAAGTACAACCTTCAGCTGACAAACGCGCTCCTGAACGCCGACGATGACGCCGACGGAAAACAAATTGTTGCCGTTGTGATGGCGCTGAGTGACTCGGTCAAGGATAAGTTCGACACGGCTGACACCAACTTATCACGGGCACAGGACGCTCTTGCGAAGGCACAACAGATCTTTTCGGAGAAAGCTGCTCTTCTCAAGACTAAACAGCAGTCGGTGGCTTCCCTCAAGGGAAAGTGTGATCCTCTTTTTGGTGCCATCGCAAAGGTCAGGAAAGTTCTCGAGTCGATCGAAAAGAAGGAACCGGGTGTCTCGTTCAACAACGAACCCCGGCTTATTTTAGATTACTTGGATGAAAAGCTCAAGGCGCTCGAAGACGATGCCCCAGGCACCGTTTCACCTGATGTGATCAAGAAAGTCTTCAAACGACTCAAGAAGCTGGTACGTCCTGCACTCATGCGTGTCATTTCCACATTTGGCAGCCCAACCTTTAACTAACACTTTCAAACATGATTCACAGAGCAAGGTCACCACGGATGAAACAGATGGCTTTGACTTGCTTTGCCCATGCTGTACTCGAAACATGACGGGAAACGAATCAGCGACATTTCAAGAGCGCCTCAACGAGTTGTGCGACGAAAACTCATCCCCTCTAATGAGGTCCGACCCGCGTGCTCTCGACGAATACCGTCGTAACAAATCTGCCTACAAAGGATGGAGAGATGTCGTTGCGGAGAATATCGACGACCTGCGCGACTTCACTCGAATGAGGGAGGAGCTGACCGAGCTCGAAACTGAAAGCGAAAGGCTCCAGGAGGATCTCTCGGACCACCAGAATAAAGTGGACGATTTGAAGCATACTCTGACAGATTCCCAACCCGAAGTCGATGAATTGCGTGAATTATTCGACTTTGCCAAACGCGTGTCCAACGATGCTAATCGTATTGCTGATAAGCGGATCGAAGTCCAGACGAAGAAAGTTGACATGAATGCTACTCACTCCTATGCGGGTCGCGATCTTCGAACGGTTGAGCGCGAAATGACCACCCGAATGGAGGAGAAGGATACCCTCATAAGCAGAATCAACAAGTTGAACAAAGAATCGTCAGCCTTGAACAACAGCATTTCCAACCTGTCTACCCAGGTGAGATCGAATTTGCAAAGGCCGCTTCACCGCTCTTCAATCGTCGACGCTTTCTAACCCTCGCATCTTTCTTTCTTTGCAGTTCAATCGGACGACCAAGAATGCGAATGACAAGCGAACCAGGTTTGCAGTCGAACAGAAAGCCACAGTACGAAAAGGCGACATTCACGCGCTTCTAGAAACTATCCAGCCGGATCACACGAAGGTTCGTATCTATTCCACGCCAATGTTGTTAATATCCGAAAGCGGATGTGTCTATCTCACGCCGCGGTTGTTCGTTTCTTCCTTCCTTCCTTCAGATCATGGAAAAGCAGATTGCGCCACTCCGGCAGAAGATTCGAGCCAAAGAGATCGAAAAGGAAAAGCTACGCAACCTCGCAGCGGAGGAAGAGGAAAGTCTCAATACTGCCATCCATCAGTTCAGCGGCGACAAGAAGTACTTGACTGACCTCACGACGCAGATCGACGCCTACACTGGGTCAAACAAGCCCCACGATTTAGATCAGATTGTATCGGAAGTGGTCAAAGTGGCGGACCGAATCAAGGATCAGCGGAGCGCTTTGGCTACGCTCGAGCCAGAAGTCGAAAGCGTGAGGAATACGGTCAACGATCAAGAGCGCCACAAGAAGCAGTTGAAAGAAAACGTCGAAATACTCGAGTCCGAGAAACGGATCAATGAACTCGTTGAAGAAATCGGCGGCCTCGACTCGAAACTCGAGAATGTCGAAGGACGCGACACTTGCATCGGGAAGCACGAAGAGGCGAATAGACGCAGAGAGAAGCAGCTTGGTGCCAAAGCCCGTATCGAAGGACGCTGGGGTGAAATTGTGGAACAAATCCGATCCCTGAAGGTAAGCGCCTTGGCTGAAAGAATCCTCTTGTTCGAGCTCCGCGTACTGACCCAGATATTGTTCTCGTATGCTCGAACTCGCAGAGAAAGCTCATGACGGAAGAGTACAAAGACGTCGACGAACGCCACCGAGTTGTAACGATCAAGGTCGAGACAACCAAAATCGCGGGGGAGGACTTGAAAAAGTACTATAGTGCTCTGGACAAGGTTAGTCTAGACTTTTGGGGACCGCTTTGACGACATGCTCCACGATAGGTACTCACAACTTGCCTCCTTTTTACGTCCGAATAGGCTCTTCAGCAATTCCACAGTGTCAAGATCGCGGAAATCAATAAAATCATCAGAGAACTCTGGTTGATGACATACAAAGGAGAGGATATCAATAATATCGAGCTGGTATCAGGCGCAGAGGATGGCTCTCGTGCGTCCAAGAGCTACAATTATAGGGTAATGATGTCCAAAGGCTCTTCGAAATTGGATATGCGCGGACGCTGCTCAGCGGGTCAGCGAGTCCTTGCATGCACGGTGATCCGCTTTGCCCTTGCAGAGACGTTCGGAGTCAACTGCGGTTGCATCGCACTGGATGAACCGACGGTCAATCTAGACTACAAAAACAAGAAGGGTCTCGCGATTGCGTTGGCCCAGATCACGGCTTCGAGGGCTCAGCAGCGGAACTTCCAGATGATCCTGATCACACACGACGAAGAGTTCGTTAGTATGATGAAGACCGAGCTATCGACGCAGACAGGGTTCTCCATGCCCGAAAAGTATTTCCAAGTTCGCCGAGAGCAGGCCCCGGATGGCAAGTTCTACTCGAAGATCTCCGCGATCGACTGGGACGAGCTGGTTTGAGTAGAAGTCGATTGCTCTGGAGGGGTAAGAGTAGTAGTCTAACAAAGATTAGGAAACGTTTCCTAGAGAGGATAACAGCGAAAAACACGAATGTCGTTTAGCTATGTAGCATGCTTCTTTGTGCCGGGGACTGTGTACTTGGGTCGCTTACGTGGTGCCCTATAATCACCTCCACTAGTATCCAATTTCGCAACGCATTCTTCCAGGGCGTCAGCAATTTTGAAATGGAGTTGGATCATAGAAGTATGCTCGTAGGAAGCAACTGCGCCAGCTTGAAAATATCGATACAGATCGGCCTTTGGAGGGTCTGTTAAAAGTTTGAAGTAATCCACAAAAGAAACCTGCGGTACGATGGTTGTGGAGCCAACGAAATCTTGCGTCAACAAGGTCGAAGTGAATCCGATAGCAGCCTCAAGATCGTTCAAAAACACATTTTTGCTTTTCATATCGTACTTCAAGTACATTTCCAAAGCCGCCAGAAAGAAACCACCACGCCAGCTATCCTCCTGTGTACCACTTGACCATCGGCTGGGTCTACCAACACCGCCTTTGCTGTTAAAAAAGAACGGAACGATGTGCGGATTGCATTGGCACGTGATGAAGAATTGACAGTTCAGCATTTCCGCAAGGCCGTTAACAGGAATATCTTGTCTGATGGAGCCGTCGACGTAAGTCTCTTCGCTACCCTGCTGTCTTACGACACCATTGGTATCCTTATACTGCAGCCTGACAGCTGGAATAAAGCCTGGCACCGCGGCACTAGCCACCACGGCCGACGCGACCACAACGTTCGGTGCAGTCATATAGTTGAGAAGAACAGGAGGTGCTTTCTTTGTTGTTGAAGACAGAGTAATGCAGAATACTCGTCCCGTTTTCTCGTAAGCCTCTTCGAAGGTCAAGTCACCGCATGTAAACCTACGCAGTTCGATACAGAAGGACGGCAGCGAAACGAATGAGAATAGGAATGGTCGGTAGCAAACATTAACGAGACACTCCTTACGTACCATTGGATCAGTTTCATCCAGTCGTCAAACGCAAACATGTTCCCGTTCTCCATGACGCTTTTGACACGCTCTCTCCAAGACCTCTCAAAGCAGGTCAATTTCCCGTCCAGCACATCAATGCTGAAATCTCTCTTGAGTTCCTCGTCGGTTCTCGTGCAAAGGATAGAACCGACAACAGCACCGGCACTGGTTCCACTTATTATGTGAGGAAGCGTGCCCGTCTCTAACATGCCCCAAAGGGTGCCAAAGTGATAACATCCCATCATGGAACCACCGCTCAAGCAGAGAGCGGTTCGACCGTAGGCCGCACGCGCACGTTTCAGGAACTCCAGAACTCTCTCTCGGTGATGAACGGACGGAAGGGGACGCGACCCATTTCCATTCTGAGCGCCATTCTCGCTCGGAGCGGAACCTTGACTGTCGTCGTATCTCTGGTGCTGCAAACCTGGCAAACCAAAAGAGGGCACGCCGGATCGATTTTTCTTCTTTTCGTTGCGGATTTTGTTCTCCAGGGTCTTGTCGTACTGCTGCCATTGCTCCAAGTTTTCGTCTCCATTCTGAACAGGAGCCTTCAAGGCGTCATCAGTAATCCAATGCAAGGTCGTGACGACTTCCTCGATAAACTCCCTCACAATCACCTTGGGTTCGCCCGTATTCGAGTAACTGAAGAGATCTTCAGACATGATTCCACCAACGTTTTTACGTGTGCACTGCTGAATGACAGCCAAGGCCAGCAACGCATCTCCATTCGCCCGCGCTAGCCGCATATCTTTAATGAGCTCTCGGATAAATGCCCAGTTGTAGCGGTAGGAAGTATGATCGTCGACACCCCGCAGCCATCGGTCTCGTTTCTGCGACTGGTCCAGCTCGGCCGCGTACGCATACCATTCTGCATAGCTCTGAGCCTGCGCCATTTCTCGACGCATCTTGCGATGCTTTGGTACTGCTACGAGATACTCGGCCAGTCGGATTCCCATTCGAATCACTACATAGACCATTAGCTCGACAATGACCAAAAAGTACGTTAATCCCAATACCGGCCAACGCAACACTCGTGCCGAGAGGCCGTGTAAGCGACCCGGTACCACGGACAATAATGCCAACAAGGCTAGAACACCACCAAAACTCTGCCACAAAAAGACTCCAACTTTCCAATCCATCAATGGCCATTCCCTCGTGAACCACATGGACCAAGTTTCCGGATGCGGTCGGGGGATATTCAAGGCGGCCCACTGTTTCATTTGGACCGTCATGTTCATTAGTTCGGCGTAACTAATGGTACCGTCGTGGTTGGTATCAAAGTGGCGCAGCATATTGTCGGCGACGGAGACATTCTGGCCCATTACGGCCGCATGTTCCCAAAGTTGCCTCAACGATGGCAATTCTGCTTGTACCGGGGACCATTTGGGCAGGACAAAGTCGAGCAAGCCGTGGGCAGCGACGGTCAGGCCTTGGATGGTTTCGTTCAGTGCGTGCTCGAAAAGAAGACTCGTGGATGACATGGTCGGTAGTTAGGTAGGTAGCTAGTTTGTTTGGTGGTATGCCTACTGCTGCGGCTGTGGTAGAGTACAGTGCGATCGTCGTTTGTGCAGGAATGACTGACGAATGGATGCTTTAACGGTCGTATCGGAGGGTCCGCGAAGAATAATAAGTAGACCGGGGTGCGCTCTTAACCTTGGCCCCTGCTGTACCTCTCGGTTTATAAGAAAAGGCCAAGAACTCGTTCGAAGCCTGCGTTACAGTACACAACAGTATTAGCGCAACAAGGGGCTTGGCTTGGTGTGTACGGTATTGTATCTATATTATGTACGCCGCCGATTGGAACTTTGCTGTGGGATTGGATCGAATGCAAATGCACACCGTGTTACTGGTTGCTTAGCTAGCTGCCTCGAGAGCGAGAGGTCCATCGAGAAGAGGTTCGTCGATGGGAAAGTGTCACGACCCGAAAGCCTTCGTCCGTTACCATATTTGTGAGAATCACATATATATTTTTAATGTCGCTCCGACAAAAAACTGCCTCCACATTCCACATCATTATCGACAACAATCTCACAAACGTTGCGCTCTCACCTGTCTCAAAACGACGTACTCATTACACCATGATGATGCAAACGACAACTAGAATCCGCAGCGTCGGTTCCCGATATCTTGCCAGGACAACAGGAAGATTCTCCTCATCGGAAAGTAGAATGATCCAAGATCGACGCTCACAATCCCGACTGCTGAGTACTACCGTTAGTAGCAGCAACAGCGGCCACAACGAGACGGATCAAGCCGTCGACAACGGCGCCAACGTGAGCGCTACTACTGACACTGATACTGATACTGATACCACACCGCTACCATCCAAGCGCCGTGTCGATCCCATGGCACGACGACCTACCGTAAAATGTGATCCTTATGGACAGGGTGGAAAGCCAATGTCCTCGGTAGAAGCAGAAGCGTTACTCTTTACCCTGCACAGTGATTGGACCTTGTTGCCATTGCAATCAGCACCAGACAACAAGAATGACAAGAATGATGCTCCACCCCACTCTCTCGAACGCACCTTTGTTCACTCCGACTTTTTACAAGGTGCTGCCTTGGTGCAAACGTTGGCCGCCGTGGCGGTCGTGAACAATCACTTTCCTGCCCGGATAACACTGGAGCGAAGGATTGTCCGCAAGCAGTGGCAAGTGGTGACGCGCGTCCATTGTCACACGGTCGTGTTGGGTGGCCTGTCGACCCACGACTTTCATTTGGCCATGGTAAGTCGTAGTCTGCAGTATCGCACACTTTGTACAAGTAAAGGACGCGTCCTGTCCACTGAATCTCACAACCCAGTTATTGCCTTGCACATTTTCTTCTTCTTTCATCAACAGCTCATGGACGTTGAAGTAGACCGCCCACAAGTAAAAAAGCTGTACCTTCTTGCAGAGGTGTAAGGAGGTAGTACCGTGCGTATGAATTTAGAAATAGAGTCACCATCCACACTGTAGTAACCAGCATGAACCTATCATACTGTAGAAACTTATCCACACCCTCGGTTTCGAGCCAGACCAGCGTTTGCATGGGTCGGAAAACAACAAGTACGGACACGGACCAAACGGCACCTCTTTCTCTTTTTCACACTCTTTGTGTTTTCTTGACCGCGTTTGTTTGTTCAGCGAGCCGCCCGCGCATCAACAATCGGAATGGTCTAGACTAGTAGTTTAACAGAGAGGCTAGGTGATGGTTCGGTAGAAGATGCTTGATCGTGTCGTTTCGGTCGAAGGTTCCTGTCCTCCGAGAGCGCATCTTTTGCTGGACAAGTAGAAAAAGCGCGCGAAATCTTGCGACCAAACAAAAAGTCTGAACTATTTTCCCGCCGACCGCCGACCTGACCATGACATAACCTGGGTCCACCCGTTGCCTTAACGATACTCTCCTGCAGCAGCGCCATTACCCTTGTACATATTCGTTCCAAGACTTCCACAATGAATGCACTCTTGGGAACTGTCAACAAGTCTGTGGCTAAACGGATACGCCTTCGTTCACAACGTCGTGCAACATCCTCACAGCACCTGGTCGCCGCGTCGTCTCGCTGGATCCATCAGTCTCACCCCTGCAAGACTCATCCATACAGCGGTTCATGGAATTTCACACCTATCAAGCTACATAGAGACTCGATACATGAGCGCTCATTCTCAACCGGTGCTGCGTCGGACAGCTTGCAAGATCCATCGGCTCTACCTGCAGACGGTCAATTGCAGCTGGATTTTTTCGGCGAGCCCGTCACCTTCTTGGGGCTCTCTGCCGCAGACAAGACCACCAACGCTATGGCTGCTACCGATAGCTTTTTGCTTGCGATTGTTTCAAAAGGCAAGACGTGTATTGGCGGTGGCGGCGAAGCTGGACTGGAAGCGACGTCGGGGCACGCGGCAGCTCTGAGTTGGGCTGAAGTCTTGCGACACGCCACGGTATGGAATCACCCCGATAATGCCAACAAGATGGCTCCTATGCTAGCTTATACGGCAGTAGCACCACTATTGGCCCAAGCTGGTATCGCGTACGTACGTCACTTGGATACGCTCTTACTGCAAGCCAGAGCGGGTGCGCCCGGTTTGTCAGCCATTCAGATGGAATCCCTCATTGATTGTGCCGTGGCAGAAAGGGACAATCCGCATTTGAACCCCCGTGAACGATTACATCTAGCGGCGCTGTATTATATGCGTCAGGATGAACACCCAACGGCACTAGCAACCCTCTTGCGATTGTTGAGGACGTGCCCAGGTGACGCCTTGGCGTTGAGTCTCGTCATGGATCTGGCGCACACACTGGGCGACAAGGCGTCCGCTCTCAGGTACGCACGTTTGCCTCTTGACGCTTTACCATGCTCTCTTTTTAAACTATTGCTCCCTCACACGCATGCTAATTATCCTTTTTATTTTATTTTATTTCAAACAGAGCGGCAGGGTCCGTATCGGCGTACTGGAACGAGCGTCGCGGAGGATTCATTCGCCCAGCCATTCCAGGGCACGCCATGGCAACGTCACTACTAGCGCTCGGATTTGCCGTGGGTGGACGACACGAGGAAGCCGAACAAATGGCGGATCGAGCCATGGAACAAGGTAGAAGTGTCAGCGGGGCGTTGGCAACATGGGCACAGTGTCACGTGTTTGACGCCCGAGGGGGAGTTTCGGAAGGCATTTCGGCCCTGGCGAATTTTGACGGGATTTCGAATTACGAAGGCGCTGGTCTCCTGTTTTTTGACTGTCGTCTCAGTGGATATGGCGCTCGATTCAGTTTAGACCGAGAAGAGCGAGGTAGAGGGAAAAGTGCTGCGCTTCGGCTCTACGCGGCGAATTTCGATCGGGTCCTGGACTACAGCGGCTTTTCACGAGCTCAACCATGGCAACAGCCACAAGAAAAAGCTCCCCTGGCATGGGTGGAACGAACTTCGATCGAATCTGGAGACGCGGACGCTACATCGGATTCGTTCTTTGGTCGGCTAATGGGACGAAATAGTTCGAAAGCAAAGGAAGAGGAGGTAGAAGAAGAGGAGGAAGAGTTCGAAGTTGTAGCAAAAAAGGATGCCCCACCTTCAATGAAGCGAGAACGATGGGACCCATCCTGTGAAGACGTCCTCACTTGGATACCACCCACCCCACAGCTCTTGACCGATGCTACCTTACTGCTACTTCGTTTCACACTCAACGGAACCATATCGACAAGAAACGGCCGATGGGACTCCATCCGAAACTCTTGGACGGCCTACTTTGAGATTGAGCGAAAGAACGGTGAAACCTATCCTCTCAAGTTCTGTCCTCTGGCAAGCGTTATATCGTCTCTACTCTTTCCACCATCGGAGACGGGAGGCAATCGAATAGGAAGCGGGCGGCTTGCAAGAGGACTATACGAAATGGGCGAACAGCTAAAACTGGGAAACGTCACCGCAGAAGCGGCCGAGAGCACTGAGATACGCGAACTCATCGCGGAACGTGAGCCTGATTTCTGGCTACCAGCTGACGATGAACCACGACAGGAATGGAAAGAGATTGTGAATCACTTGGCGTCGGCCATTGACGGATACGACTACCCGGAAGAAGGTAGCGAAGGTGACGATGGTGTGGTTGACTTGTCGTTGCAGTTCGAAGCGTGGAACTTTGACGCAAGGCCAATTCTCGAACACGCTGTTGTTTATGCTGCCTGCAAATCCGGAGACACTACAAGCCTTCATCTTGCAAGATCGATTTGCAGCCAAGGCGTTACGCTGCGACCCAATTCGCCGGAGGAGTGGTGGCGGTACAGCATCGTGCTGGGTCTACTCGGCGACGAAGTCGGATCAGAGGACGCATTGAATGCAAGTATCGATTTTGGGGCTGGACAAGGTGCAAAGTCTTGACCAAGAGCTTGTTGGTCTATCTACTAGTAGCGTACTGGACACTTTGCTTATTATTTGGCCTTACGAATGGCATCCATTACCACCATTCCTTGTTTGATCGCAGCGACATTGTGCACCCGCACGACGCTGCAGTCTCCCGCGCCCTGACCGATACAAAGAGCCGCCACAGTGGATGCTATTGTCCCTGGATCACGTTCTTTGGCGTCAGCGACACCTGTAAGCTTTCCAATGAACCCTTTTCGGCTGGTCCCGAGTAGCAGAGGGACGTCTCCAACAATGGAACGAACTTGCGACAAGCTCTTGAGCAGTAATAGATTGCCTTGTAAATCCTTAGCGAAACCAATCCCAGGATCTAGAATCTGCATCCATCTAGGAATTCCCGCTCGCTCGGCAGCTACCGATCTTTCGACAAGTGCCGCCGCAACATTATTTACTACGTCGTCGTACTCTGTCATGGATTGCATCGTCTGCGGCGTACCTCGCATATGCATCAATACCATGGGGACCCCAAGTTCCGCCACAGTGTTCAGCATGGCCGGGTCAAAGCTCCCCCCGGACACGTCGTTTACGATATCAGCGCCCGCGCTAACCGCAGCTCTCGCAACCTGCGCACGTCTCGTATCAATAGAAATGGGAATGTCAGAGTCTGTGCGCATGACAAAGGTAGGAGGACGAGTGTGAGTGTCGACGGTATCGATCGAGCAGTACGCATGAGACAATCGGACAAGAACAACGTACCTTGTCGAATTCGCTCAATAACTGGTATGGTACGCTGTATCTCTTCTTCGATGGATATTTCCTTGGCACCGGGCCGGGTCGATTCACCTCCAATATCAATGATACCAGCTCCTTCTTCTTCCATTTCCAAAGCACGGTGCGCTGCTCGTTCAACCGAAGAAGACCACTGCCCTCCGTCACTGAAGCTATCCGGCGTACAATTCAATATGCCCATCACCGTCGTAGCGTCAAAACAAAGCATTCTTCCTCTAGCCAACGGAAGGACCCGTACCGCGGACGCTTCTTGTTGACTACTTTTGGTGTGCTGCTGCTGCAAGCGACGAAACAAGTCACCAATCGTCTCGTTGAGTACAGGATGTAGCAAATGACGGCCAGCCACCTCACACAGTGGAGCCAAGACAAACTCGCGCTCGCCGATGCGGGGGTGCGGAATCTGCAAGTCGGGCGTATTTAGCACGGTGGATTTCCAGCATACCACTTTGCCGTTGTCGTCGTTGATGCGTGTCTCGTACAGCAAAATGTCCAAATCAACGGGCCGGGGTCCATTGCGAAGACCAGTTTCTAGATCACGGCCCAGGTCGGCTTCGACTCGTTTGATGCGCCGCAACAAATCGTGTGGCTCGAGATTCGTTTCCATCTCCACGGCTCCATTTAAAAAGGCTGGCTGGTCCGTCACGTACATGGGAGCTGTCTCGTGCAAGAAGGATGTTCGGACGAGTCGAATCATCGTTGGCTCAGAAGTGCCTTGTTCGTGCTGGTGCTGCTGTTGACATAACAAGTGCAAGGCTGCATGTATATTCTGAAACCGGTCTCCGAGGTTGGATCCTACCGCCAGATAGACCCTGTATGGAAATCTTATTGTGGGGGTGGAGACTGTGGATGTCGTCGTCGTTGTTGTTGTTGTTGTTGGTACTACTACTGTACTGTTGAAGCGGCCAGGGGTTGCCGTCGCACCTCCTCGGACGTTGATGAACGATGGGTAGAAAACGATTCTGGCAGTTCGATTCGATACCACCAACAATCGGTGCTGTTGCCGCACAACAGCCCACTGCGAGCGTTGCAAAGTTACTGCCGCCGACGCCGACGAGGCGCGTCCGAGGACGAAAAACATGAGACCGAAAAGAGATCCACCAGAAATTACTACTTTAAAAAACAATCGACTCAGACAATAAGTCATCCAGCTATATTAATTTGCCGTGTATCAATGAAAGCAATCAGTTACGGACACTAGAGCTGGTACAGTAGATAGGTGGGATATTTGAGGTTCCGGTATGAGTATGAAGGTAATGGAGTCAAGCCGAGCGAAGGTGGTCGGTTGTCGGCATGTCAATTTGAAGATTCATAGAAAGCAGAGACGAAATAAAGCGCGCGAACATTTGTTTCGTCAACCAACTAATAATCTGCTCCTGTTCGTGTGTGCGTGTGTTGGATGAGAGACGACAGACTGATGATGACCAAGCTAGCGCAAGTGTAAACTCTCAAGGTGATGTTGCTTGTTGTTGCATGCCTTGCCATTCCCGGCGTATCTTCGGGTGCCACCGTGGCGTTACTCGACCACTGCTCCTGCTGGAGGTGCGCCGGCGTGACGTGCTGCCCGGCCAAAGCTGCTCCTGGCACAATCTTTGTAGCTATCTTTCTCTTCTTGGTAGACATTGCAGGGCTTTGGTAATTTTATTGCAAGAGGACGATGGCGTGTGATACATAGTTTATTGCCGAATTTTTTTAGCCCTTGCAGACGCAGTGCACCAAGACCCCAGACAACATTTACGAGTGTTGCCCACCACCCCTTAACCCTTGTACGCCACAGCCGGAGCATTGCTCTTACTGAATATATTCACCTTAGGTTCATCATTATCAGCCAAAGAGATTAAAGGGGAAACAATTGAGTTCGAAGCCCCAAAAGAATACCTAGTGTCACTTTTTCCCCACCAGGGGTTGAATGGGACCTCTGCACTATGTACGAGGCAAAACATTCAACTTCAGCAACCTCCTTCACTTAAATAGACTTATGATACACGGGCCGCCAGAGGTCGCTGCTGGACAAGCCGCCGGTCTCATCCATCCTCTTGCCGTTTTGAGGTGGGTAGTTTCCCGCCGCGCCGTTTCTATTGTAGAGCTTCATAACCTAATTGAAACTCAGTGTAAAAATTCTTCCACTGGGATTCGAACCCAGGATACGACATTCAAAGTGTCGGGTGATAACCACTTCACTATGGAAGAACTGTAAGATAAGTAGCTTTCTAAATTTAATATCTCTGCAGTTTGATTGTTGACGCCCATGTCTCAGAGATCAGAGTCAGTCTCTTCCTACCGTACGCCTATTACACAACTTTCTACTAGACTCTTAGCCTACTCCGTTCAACTCCATACGTACCAGCATAGAGTACTACAATAGATAAAATGCAACCTGTGTATTAGCTTGTTATACAGCGGCGTTATCGTCGAATTGGATGTAGGCTAGTTTGTGCCTCTGTAACATTATCTTGACTGATTCAGAATCCATCCGTTCGTTTGTGTCGTCTTCAAATGCAATATGCAATGGTTTGTCGTCCACTGGAAGAGCCAATTTAGCTCGAAAAATGTTCGACGATTCCCTTTCCATCGGTTAATTCCTGCGCCATGAAACCGACAGCGGCGAGCATGGCAAGACGTCCGTTCTGGAGCTCCTTGGTGGCAATCATTTTGAGCTCTTCGGGGTCCGACGGCTTCAAGCCAAGGGGATCGAATCCAATGTCACCAGGGGTGTAGTCGGCACGCAAAAGACCGGGCTGGTCCACGGGGACATCACGCGGGGGAACCCATCCGTACTGGGCGCGGTCGAGCTCGATCTTGGCAATTCCAATCGCGAGAGCGACCCAGAAGGGAGCCGGAACCTGGGCGAGGTGGGTGATGGCAGGTCCCTTAATGGAGGCATCAAAGAGGAACGAAGACCCCTCTACCTGTTCGCCGACAATAAAACCAACGACGGCCAACATGGCGACACGTCCGTGGGTGAGTTCGGCCTCACGGTAACGCTTGAGGGTATTCTCGTCAGCCTTCTCGGCAAAACCAAGAGGATCGAAGAATCCAACGGGAGCGAGGGCTCCTGGAAGTTCCTGGGCGGCCTGTTAATGATTAGTTGGTGTGAGTCGATGGCTTTCAAAGACATGTCACGACGGGGACATTTCTTGCGAGCGAGGGTGGCCGTTGTGGTATCTTTGTTAGGCACACGGACAGTAACAACTTACCACACGGAGGGCGGTGGAAGACGAAGCCATCTGCGACGGGGCAAAGGCAGCGGTAGATCCGACAAGGGTGGCGAGGGCGGCGAAAAGCTTCATGGTCAGTTGGTAAAAGGATGCGTAAGAGTTCTTGACAATTGAAATTATGAAAGTGAAAAGATCTAATTTTCAATTTTCCGTAAGATTCGTCGAAACTCTATGAGGGTTTGTCGAAAGCGTTCGACAAATAAGCACATACTAGACTAGTCTACTGTACCGGTAGCAAGTACGAGCACAGCAAGATACTGTGATGACGTGGTGCTGGTGATGTGGCCGTCTACCGGTACGTACGTACTGTAGCAGTCGTTCTGAATCAGGCAATTATCATTATTTTGCACTGTTCCAGTCATCATTACTACTTTTGGAGCGAACTGGCTTGCTATCCTCAATGAAGCGTTAAATGATTATGTCGAGTAATTCATAGCTCGTAATTAGAGGTCGTACCGGTACCTTAGGGGTACTCACGTACTACAACAGTAGTAGACTAGATAGTGGATAGAGACTTACAGACTAGAGCAAGAAAACGGAAAACGGGGCGATATTATATAGGATAGGATGGGAGAGATTGATCGATCTAACATGATATGTGAAGCTTATATTTCTACCCGGTGAAATGCATCTAGCTCCAGCTACTATCTACGCACAAAGAACAACCAGGACGAACAATATTTCGTATCATGATTTGTTGTTGTGTGCCTATTTGCAAGTTGGCGGCAATGGCCCTGCGCCAAGTAGGCCAGTCTGACAGACCAAGAATAGTAGACGAAGAAGTAGCACGAATTCTGCGAGCGCCCTGGCATAGCTACGATAACGTGGGAACGTTAATGATAGCAAGTCAAAATACTGCGAATTAGCCTAAATTTACAGATCCTGAATGTCCCCTTGTGGACATCTAATTGATAGCTTTCTCTCAAGAGCGGAGCGAGAGGGCGTTGGACTTGGTTGGACCTTCGTCGAAACTCCTAAAAAAAGTACTGTACGTCACCAGATAGAGCGAGAGGGCGTTGGACTTGGTTGGACCTTCGTCGAAACTCCTAAAAAAAGTACTGTACGTCACCAGATATGTGAGCAGACTACCAGGCATACAGTGTGTGTTCTTGTTTAGTTTTAAGCAGTAATAAGTTCGGGTACAACGACCTGGTACTGATGTACTAAACCTACAGCTACGACGAGCGAGAAAGCAGATGATAGCAAGTCAAATACTGCGCATTAGCTTAAGTCTACAGATCCTGAATGTCCCCTTGTGGACATCTAATTGATAGCTTTCTCTCAATGAACTTGGAATCGA